>Ga0187766_10000112_pt1 | contig 38766 bp, 31 predicted proteins | sample 0216_QUI02_MP05__4_FD_132971 | JGI IMG/M metagenome (GOLD analysis project Ga0187766, IMG submission 132971) | Tropical peat soil microbial communities from peatlands in Department of Meta, Colombia - 0216_QUI02_MP05_20_MG | ecosystem: Environmental > Terrestrial > Soil > Wetlands > Peat ... | reverse complement strand
CACGGAAAACGAGCTTTGGGCCGTCCTCCACGAGACCAACATACGCTTGGGTGGGGAATGGATCGAAACGCGCATCCTTGCCTCCGGAGAACGCACGAACCCCTGGTTCCAGGAATGCGGCGATCGCCTGATCCGGCCGGGCGATCTCGTGAGTTTCGATACCGACCTGATTGGGCCGTTCGGCTATTGCGCCGACATCTCGCGCACATATTTCTGCGGCCCTGGCAAACCGAGTGGCGAACAGCGGCGGATCTACGGCCTTGCGATGGAACAGATTCATTACAACATCGACAAGTTGATGAAGCCGGGTCTCGATTTTCGGGAGGCGAGCGAACTTGCGTGGCGCATTCCGAACGCGTTCGTGAAGAACCGCTATTCTTGCGTTGCGCATGGGGTGGGGCTCTGCGACGAGTGGCCCAAGATCACGCATATCCAGGATCGGGAGCAAGGTGCCTACGACGGAGAACTTCAGCCGGGCATGACGATCTGCGTCGAAAGCTATATCGGCGAAGAGAGGGGCTGCGAAGGGGTCAAGCTCGAACAGCAGGTGTTGATCACGGAAACAGGTTGCCGGCTGCTCTCGACCTTTCCTTTCGAGGAAGCCCTTATTTCGTAGGCTATTTGTTGTGTTATTGGCTGTGGCCGTCGGCGAGGAATATCCCCTCGCCGACCGATTTAATAGTGGATTTCATATTCAGCTTGCCAACGAATTGTCACCCGCGGCACCGCGGAGGTAAGACCTAAGAGCACGCCGCCATTCCATTCAAGCGTGCCGGGCCCGAGATCGAATATCTTCCCGAAGAGCTGCGGCCCCATGCGCTGGTCCTGTTGGTTCCATGGCTGGAAATTCCTGATCGGACCGGGCTGGCCGTAATATTGAACGCCTGGCTCGACCACAATGCCGCGGCCGATCGAGGTTTCCCATGCATCGATTCGCGACTCGAGCGCATAGAGGAAGATGGGATGACTCGAGGCCCCGGTGCCCAGTTCCTTCTGGATGAACAAGTTGATCGAGTTGCTGGTACCCCAGAAATCCTTGCGTAAGACCGGGCCGAATGTCGTCTCGTTCGGCGAGTTTGCAAGCATGCCGTGCCCATATTCGGCGAAAAAACCCGCGTCCAGCCAATATTCGCCGCGCTCCGTGAGCTGGAATAAATTCTCCGACGTGATCTGGTTGAACTGCAGGTGTTGCCCCGGGCCTGGATCGCGGTTGAATTCAAATTCAAGCTCGCTCTGCCACCAGCTCGTGATGCCGTATTCGACCTCGGCGGTATAGCTCCGCTCGCCGCTCCTGTCTGCGTTGGGATCGAATCCCGCGTCGCCTACATGTTCGACTGCGAGCTCCCCCTCATTGACGTCGGGCGTCCAAACCTTGAAGTCCGCCCAGGCTTCATCCTTAGCAGAGACCGACAAGGACAGGATGAGAATTGCGGTCGCGATCGTTGCCTTTTTCTGCATTTGCCCCTCGTAGATTTGCGAATAAGACGCATTTGCAATTTGAAATCAAAAAACGCCCATCCCTTTCCTCGCTGACGCAACGGCCCGGCCTTCGTGAAATCGGGCGCGCTCAGCGGATGCATCACGCGATGAAGAAATCGGTTAGGTCGAGCTCTGCGCCATCCGCCGTGTCGGTGTGTTTCGGCCGAACAGCAGCATTAGTGCGCCGATGCCGAAGAGGGTCACAAAGTAGAAGACGAGCTGAATTCCAGCGGGTTGTGCCGTGTATCCGGTCAAGACATGGAGTAGGCGCCCCATTAGGCTGGTCTCGGTGAGGAGGAAAGAGGTATCCCAAATTCTGTCACCCAGTGCGGGAAGGATATTCGCCTGCATCAGGAAAGCGGCGCCTTGGGACGCCATGCCGGCCGCCAACAGCAGGATAAGCCAGGTTGTCACGGCAAAGAGATGGCGCAAGGGTATCGATAGAAGGCCAAGGTAAAGAGCGATCCCGAACGAGACTCCGGCGACGACGCCGAGGCCACCACCGATCGCCATATTCGCGGCACTGCTTCCGCCGGCAACCGCAATCCCATAGAGGAAGAGCACCACCTCGGAACCTTCTCGCAATACGGCAATCCCGCATACGGTGGCCAGGGCATAAAGCGGCCGCGCACCAGCGAGCACGTCGCGGCCGACCCGGTTTGCGGATGCGGCAAGCTCCCGCCCGTGGCGGCTCATCCAGACATTATGCCATCCGAGCATGACGACGGCGGCAAAGAGGATGGAGGCATTGAAGAGTTCCTGACCGACACCCTCGACCGCGCCGGAAATTTGCTCGGCGAAGGCCGCTACGAGGAGGGCGCCGAGAATGCCCGAAAGGACACCGCCCGCGACCCAGACGCCGCGACGCGGCACACCGCGGCTCGCCGCCATCACGATGCCGACGACGAGGCAGGCCTCGACGACTTCCCGGAAGACGATGATCAGGGTCGCGAGCATGGCGGCCGGGCCTATTTCACGACCAGATGGCCGCGTGTGTCGGGATGGAAATCGTCGAAGAATTCGTAGCGGCCGGGTTCGAGCGGACCAACGAACAAGGTGATCTCGCCACCGGGCTGCACCACTTTCTCGCGATGGAACTCGACGCTTTCGAACTCCGACACGGTCGAATCCTGGTTGCGCACGATGAGCTTGACCTTCTTCCCGGCCGGTATCTCGACCTCGCTCGGGACGAATTTGTGATCCTTGATCGCGATGACGACTCCCGCATCATCTGCCACGGCCGGGGTCGCCAGACACAGCACCAAAAGCGCGGCGAGAAGGCAAAAACGGTTCATCGACGGTTCCTAGGGCATTACATGCAAATGCGAATTACTCGCAACGTAGTCACTACCATAAGGTGTTGCAAGCACAATTTTTGCGTGACGGTCGCACACGGCATCGCTCATCGCCGCACAGCCCCTTCGTTTTGCCCCCTTTGGCTCTTGCGGGAGGTGTGCCCCGCATCGCGCCGCAGCCAGTGCATCTTGTAAGACGATTCCCAAATTCGCCATATTAGGGAGCAGGACCGGGAGCGAATTTCGGATTCAGAGGACAGTAGCGCGTTGTACCCGACGAATTATTCCGGACTTCTCCAATCGTCATGCCCGGGCTTGACCCGGGCATCCACGTACTTCAGCCCAATCGCTGAAAGACGTGGATGATCGGGTCTCTGCCTTCGGCCGTCCCGGCCATGACGTTAAAAAGAACGAACCGTCAGACTAAGCGCACTCACACGAGGTTGTCTCTCGTGTGGTATTCGGATTTGAAGTTCCTAGAGCCGAATGCCGGCAGAATGCGAGGAACGACAAATCCACCAAACGAGTATTCTTCTGACATATTATTTGTGCCGGGACCGCGGCCGGAGCGGTCTTTCGTTCTCTATGACAACGCGCCGCACCTGAACGGCAGGAAAGGATCGGGGCCGGAATGAAAAGCCATGCGCAAGTCGTCGTGATCGGCGGCGGGGTCGTCGGCTGCAGTGTGCTCTATCACCTTACGAAAGCGGGCTGGAAGGATGTCGTGCTGATCGAGCGCGACGAGTTGACGTCGGGCTCCACTTGGCACGCCGCTGGCGGCATGCACACGATCAACCTCGACCCGAACGTGGCGAAGCTTCAGCAGTACACCATCAACCTCTACAAGGAGATCGAGGAAATCTCGGGCCAATCCTGTGGGGTGCACATCACGGGCGGCATCATGCTCGCCGGGACGAACGAAAGGCTCGATTGGCTGAAGCAGGCCCACGCGCGCGGCCGCTACCTCGGGATGGAAACCGAATTCGTCTCCCTGGATGAGGCGGCACGTCGATTTCCGATCATGGAGAAGAAATACTTCGTGGGCGCGCTTTACGATCCGATCGAGGGGCATGTGGACCCCTCCGGCGTAACCCATGCCTATGCCAAGGCCGCGCGCGTGCAAGGGGCTGAAATATATCGCTTCACCCGGGTCACCGGTCTCGAGCATCGCCCCGACGGCACTTGGAACGTGCGAACCGAAAAAGGAGAGATCCATGCCGAGCACGTGGTGAATGCCGGCGGATTATGGGCACGCGAAATCGGCCGCATGGTCGGCCTCGAAGTGCCCGTGCTCGCCATGGAGCATCAATATCTGCTCACCGAGGATATTCCCGAGGTAAAGGCGCTGAAGACCGAATTGCTTCACGCCATCGATTTCGAGGGTGAGATCTATATCCGCCAGGAAGGCAACGGCATTCTCATGGGTACCTACGAACGCGCAGGCGTTCCCTGGTCGACCTTCGACACGCCGTGGGACTTCACACACGAGCTTTTGGCCCCGGACCTCGAGCGCATCGCACCGAGCCTCGAAGTTGGATTCAAGCATTACCCCGCGATCGAACGCGCGGGGATCAAGAAGGTCATCAACGGCCCCTTTACGTTCGCACCGGACGGGAATCCCGTAATCGGGCCGGTCCGGGGTTTGCGGAACTATTGGCTTGCTTGCGGCGTCATGGCGGGCTTCAGCCAGGGCGGGGGCGTCGGCCTAACGCTTGCGAACTGGATGATCGATGGCGACCCCGGGATGGACATATGGGGAATGGACGTTGCGCGCTTCGGCGACTGGGCGACGCTCGCTTACACCAACGCCAAGGTGCGCGAGAATTACTCGAGGCGCTTTCGCATCCGCTTTCCGAACGAAGAGCTTCCGGCGGGCCGCCCGCTACGCACCACGCCCATCTATGACCGCCTGAGCGAAAAGCGCGCCGTGTTCGGGGTATCCTTCGGACTGGAGCACGCACTCTGGTTTGCACCCGACGGCGTCGCATCCGAGGAAAGCGTCACTTTCCGCCGCTCGAACGCGCACGGTCCCGTCGGCGAGGAATGCCATGCCGTCCGCGACGGTGTCGGGCTCATGGAAATCTCGGCATACGCGAAGTACCTGGCGACGGGCCCAGCTGTCGAATCCTGGCTATCGCACTTGCTTGTCAATCATATGCCGCGGCTCGGCCGCATGGCGCTTGCCCCGATGCTCAATCCGGACGGTAAGCTCATTGGCGACTTCACCGTCGCCAAGGAGCGAGCGGAACGCTTTTACATCTTCGGCTCGGGCATCGCCGAGGAATACCATATGCGTTGGTTCGAGGCGCATCTGCCGGAGAAGGGCGTCGCGATCAAGTCTTTGCGCACGGAACTCGTCGGCCTCGCGATCGCAGGCCCGAAATCGCGCTTGCTGCTCGAACGCCTCACGCGGACGGATGTCTCGAACGAGGGCTTTCCCTTCCTTTCGTTCCGGGCCGTCGATCTCGGCATGATCCCCACACTCGTCGGACGCATCAGCTTTACGGGCGATCTCGGTTACGAGATTTGGGTGAGCGCCGATTATCAACGCGCACTTCATGACGCCATCGTCGCGGCCGGCGCCGATCTTGGGCTCCGGCACTTCGGCGCCCGCGCACTCAACTCGTTGCGCCTTGAAAAGAGCTTCGGCAGTTGGGCGCGGGAGTTTCGGCCGATCTACGGTCCTGCCGAAGCGGGGCTCGGACGCTTTGTCGATCTGCGCAAGAACGATTTCATCGGCCGCGATGCGGCTCTCAGGGAAAAGGAAGTCGGCCCGAAGCGTCGAATCGCGACCTTCGTCGTCGATGAGAACGGCGCCGATGCGCTCGGCGACGAGCCCGTTTGGCACGACGGCAAGGCCGTCGGATGGGTCACCTCGGGCGGCTATGCCCATCACGTGGGAAAGTCGGTTGCCCTTGGCTACATTCCTGCTGAGCTGGCCGGCGCGGAAGGTGGGTTTGCGCTGGAAATTCTTGGCGAGCGGCGACCGGCGCGGATTGCCCGCGAGCCGCTGTTCGATCCGCAGGGCAAGCGCATGCGCGGCTGACGCGTCGGCCGATCTTTAACCGCACGCCTCTGCCGCGCAGTACCAAGGCGGGCAATCGATCAGTTGGAGGTGTCGCGATGGCGCGCGTCATCGGCATCGATCACTTGGTGATTCGGGTCGGCAATTTCGCCAAATCCAAGCGCTTCTATGACAAGGTACTCGGCTTCCTTGGCTTCACTCTGAAATACGAATTCGACGGGGCCGCAGGCTGGAGCAATGGCAAGACGCTCTTCTGGATCGGCGAAGCGGATGCGGAGGGCAAGAAGCGCCCTCACCGCATCGGCAACATCGGATTCCATCACTACGCTTTCGAGTTGGCGAAACGCAAAGACGTGGACGATCTCTTTGGGGTTCTCAAAAAGAACAAGATCACCGTCGTCGACCCGCCAGCGGAATATCCCAACTATGGCAAGGGATACTATGCCGTGTTCTTCCTCGACCCCGACGGGCTGAAGCTCGAAGGGATGTATTTTCCGAAGAAAAAGAAGTAGAGGGCGTCGAAGAAAATATGACGATGAGGCGGGGTTCCCGTCGCGCGGACCCGCACGGGCCTTGCGAGCGCCCTATACCGCGTGCGAGAGTTCCGTCTCGAGTTGTTCCTACCCGCCGATTGAATTCCGCCCATGGAAACGCAAACGAACGAGCGCTCGGTCCGCCGCCTGGAGGATACGCGATTCCTGACGGGGCGCGGCCGTTACGTCGAGGACGTGGCGCTTCCAAGGCAAGTCTTCGCTCATGTGGTGCGCTCACCCCACGCCCACGCCGTCATAGAGCGGATCGAGGCAGGGTCGGCACGGGAGATGGCTGGCGTCCTCGGGGTCTTCACGGAAGTCGATTTGCGCAACGACGGGATTGGCCCCCTCCCTTGCATGGCGCAGCTTAACACGCTCGCACCTCTCATCGTGCCCCCTCGTTATGCGCTCGCCCGCGACCGGGTGCGCCATGTCGGCGACCCCGTCGCACTCCTCGTCGCCGAGACTCGCGATCTAGCCCGCGAGGCCGCGGACGCGATCGAGATCGACTATCGCCCGCTTGCATCCGTGGTCGATGGGCCGGCAGCACTTGCCGCTGGGGCGCCGCTCGTGTGGGACGAAATCTCCAGGAACCTTTCTTATCGCTTCCAGAAAGGCGACCGGGAGGCGACCCTGGCGGCGTTCGCGAGGGCGAGCCACACGGTCGAGATCGAGCTCGTAAACAATCGCGTGATCGTGGTGCCGATCGAGCCGCGGGCGGCGATCGGAAGCTACGACATGGCGTCCGACAGGCTGCACCTGCTCTTGACAGGGCAAAACGTTCACGGCATCAGGCGGCAACTCGCCGAGTTCGTCTTTCGCGTGCCGGAGGATCGCATCGCGGTCACCGCACCTGATGTCGGCGGCGGTTTCGGGATGAAGAATTTCCTTTACCCCGAATGGGTGCTGGTCTTGTGGGCGGCACGCCGTTTCGGCCGACCGGTCAAATGGATCGGCGAGCGCACCGAGGATTTTGTGAGCTCCACGCAGGGCCGTGACAATAACACCCGCGCGCGCCTGGCACTCGACGGCACCGGCCGGTTCCTGGCGCTGGAAGTGTCGACGATCGCCAATCAGGGCGCTTATCTCTCCTCCTACGGCCCCCTCAGCGCGACGACAGCGCCCTCGACGGCGATGGGCGGTGTCTATGCCATCCCTGCGATTTTCATGGACGTCCAGGGTGCTTTCACGAATACCGTCCCGGTCGACGCCTATCGGGGTGCGGGCAAGCCGGAAGCAAACTATCTCATCGAGCGGCTTGTCGACCTCGCGGCACGCACGATCGGGTTCGATCCGTTCGAATTGCGACGCCTCAACGTCATCGACAAACTTCCGTATCGCAGCGCGCTCGGCATGCTGATCGATAGCGGCCGCTTTGGCGAGAATATCGCCGATGCGGCAATCCATGCCGACCGCTCGGGATTCGACGCGCGAAAAAAAGCGGCTGCGCAGCAGGGACGATTGCGCGGTCTCGGGGTCGCGTGCTTTCTCGAGACTGCGCGGGGACAGCCGAACGAGCGCGCGGAAATTCGCTTCGATGCCGACGGCCGTGTCTCGCTTGTGGTTGGGACCCAATCGAACGGCCAGGGCCACGAGACGAGCTACGCTCAAATCGCGTCGGACCTGCTCGGTTTGCCGCTTGAATCGTTCCGCCTCGTTCAGGCCGACACAGGGATGGTGAAAAGTGGCGCTGGACACGGTGGCGCTCGATCGATGCATCTCGGCGGTGGCGCTCTGGTGAAGGCGGCCCACAACGTGATCGCGAAGGGCCGCGCGATTGCCACACACCTTCTGCAAGCGCTCGGCTCCGAAGTCGGCTTCGCGAGCGGCCGCTTCACCGTATCGGGCACCCAGCGCTCGATCGGAATACTCGATCTCGCGCGCGCCGCGCGGGACCCGGCCAATTTGCCCGACGGCATCGGACCTGGACTCGATGACCACGCGGACAATATTTCGGACCTTTACACCTTTCCGAATGGCTGCCACGTCGCCGAAGTGGAGATCGACCCGGATACGGGTGTCGTTACCGTCGAGCGCTATACCGCCGTCGACGATTATGGACGCCTAATCAATCCGCTCTTGACCGAAGGACAGGTGCAAGGCGGTCTCGCCCAGGGCATCGGTCAAGCACTCCTCGAACATACCGTTTACGACCCGCGGTCCGGCCAACTCCTGAGCGGATCGCTCATGGATTACGCCTTACCCCGTGCGGACGACTTGCCGAATTTCGATCTCGCCTTCGTCGAGGAAGAGACACAGTCAAACCCGCTCGGCGTCAAGGGTAGCGGTCAAGCAGGGGCCATGGCAGCACCCCAGGTCATCCTCAATGCGGTGATGGATGCGCTCGCCCCTCTCGGGATCCGACATCTCGACATGCCGGCCACGCCGGAACGGATTTGGCGTGCCATTCGAGCTGCTCGGAATTAGCGCCGTGCGCCATATTTGCCGCCTCAATCGAAATTTGGCTGCGGCGGCGCCAAAGGTTCAGCGCCATCGGAGGATGACTGGCGCGTGGGCATCACCGGTTCCGGCTCGGTCATGAGCGTCTGAAACGACGGCGCCAGATCGTGGAAGAGCTGCACGGCAAGGGCACTCGTGAAGTGATAATCGGCCGACTTGGCGCCCGGTACGTAGGCGGTGACGGTCCCGAAAAAGCGATCGCCGATGAAAAACACGAACGTTGCCGTACGATCGACCGGCCGGGATTCGATAAGCCGATGGTCCGCGGCGAAACGCTCGAAGCGATTGTCGCCGGTTCCGGTCTTGCCGCCGATCGGTGGTGGGTCCGTGTTCAAGACCGCGAAGCTGTCTCGCGCCCGGACGGCGGTTCCGTGCTCGACGACCCCCAAGAGTGCGCGCCGCACCGTGGCGGCGATTTCGGGATCGAGCACTTGCTCGGGTGCGGGCGGTTGGAATGCGAGATTGGTCTCGTAGGGGGTATCCGCGGCGAAGTGAAGGCGCTCGAGGCGCACTGTCGGCACCCGCACGCCGTTCCCCACGATGATGCCGATGAGTTCGGCGAGGGCGTCGGGCCGATCGCCCGAACTTCCGATCGCTGTCGCATAGGAAGGTACCAATTGCCCGAACGGGTATCCGAGCCGACGCCAATCGTCGAGAATGGAATTGAATGCGTCCTCTTCGAGAAGGATGCGGATCCGCGCATTCTGCTTTTGCGTGTTGCTCGTCTTGAAGAGCCAACGGTAGACCTCCTGCCGCTCAACGGTACTTGCACCGAGCATTTCAGTGCGGCCCGCCTTGGGATGGTCCTGGAGGTAATTGACGAGCCATAGTTCAAGCGGATGGACGCCCGCGAGAAAACCCCGGTCCGGGAGGGAAAACCGATCCGGCGCGTAGTCGGCGTAGAGCTTGGCGAGAACCGCGTCGTCGAGCGGCTCACCGGAGAGGCGATTGTGCAGGAAATCCTGAAATGCGCGGAAATCGGCGTGCGGCTCAACCGAGCGGAACACGACCGCGAGCCGCCGTGGGACCGGGCGTGTCCGGCTGACGAGCCGGCTGACCGCCTCCTGGGGCGTCAGACCGTGATAGTCGTCGTAGAACCGGTTGAGATAGGTCCGGCCCTCCTGGTCTGCGAACCGGCTGAGATAGAGCCGTCGTTCCGGATCATCGCGATCCGATAGCAGGACCTGCGTTTGCCCCTCGGCGCGCACAATGTAATACCTCACCATATCGCGCATGAGGCGGATAAAGACGAGATTGACCGAATGCTGGAACGCATCGTTCACGCTCAGCACTTTGCCGTCGTCGCTGCGCTCGAAGTTGCGGAACACGTGAATACCGCCGCCCGTGAAAAACTCCTCGCTGGGATTGGCGGAGTACGTCCGCCCCATGGCACTGTCGAGCATCGCTTGCAGTCGTCGATCGGGTGAAGCCGCAAGGTATCCGAGCGCCCAGTGGGTGAGGGGGTCGCGGGCATTCGCCTCGGCGTTCTCGATCTCGCGCGGGGAAAGGCCTGCATATTGTCGATGAAGGGCCGCGACGATTTCGAGATAGCTGATAAGTGTGCGCAGCTTCGCCGTCGAACCCAGAATCAACTTGGCGCCCGAATTGATATCGAAGGGCTCGTTCAGGCTATCGGCCTGCAGGCGGACGAAGTTGCGATCCGCACCCCGTTCGTAAAGCACGACACTGTAGTTGATCCGGGCCGGGTCCTCGTTCCCAAGCATGTGGAATCCGACAAGGCCGAGCGAGCGCACGAAATTTCGGTCGCCGAGATGGGAAAGCACATCGGTGACCTGTCGTTGAGCGGCGGTGTCGAGCGTCGTCTCGACCGAAAGATCGACGCGATCGAGATCGTAAAGGCTCGGAATGTGGAGGAGGGAGAGCAGCTCCGTGCGCGTTGCGTCGGTGGCCTTTCGCTCGACGAATTCGGTAACACCCCTGACGCCGGGGCTTTCCTGAATACGGGGCGATACCTTGACCGCGGCGCGATACAAGGCAGGGTCGATAACACCCGCCATCGCTAAAAGATCGAGGTATTTTGCGTTCAGGACTTCGAGCCCTTCGCGATTGCCTGGCAGATAGTATGACGGGCGGCGCTGCGCAAGGAGCAAACTCAGGACCTGCCGGTACACGAGTGCCTTGACGCGTAGAGCCGACGCATCGAGCGCCGGTGCGGCGAGGACGCGATTGGCGGACGCGAAATCGGTGCCATACCAAGCATGCAACCCATCGCCGAGCCCGATGACTTCGCCGAAATTCGGTCGGGAACCAAGGGGCGTCGAATTCAAATAGGCGACGACGATCTGTCGACGTGCGGCGGTTGTGTCGGAGCCATCGAGATATGCACGAGCGGCAGCACTGACCATCTGGCGAAGTTTGTCGTGCGCAGAATCGGTGCGACCGCCAGCCGAGTGCCGGAATTTCTCAAGCTGTGTCGCAAGCGTACTGGCGCCACCCTCCTTGATATGGGGATCGATCGCGTGCGCGATCTGACCGGCGACTGCCAGGGACAGACGATCCCATTCGACCGCGGGATCGAGCGTGGGGTGGTCCGGGTCGAGGAGATGGCGGTTTTCGATGAAGAGGAGCGTGTCGACGACGAGAGGGGGGATCGCTTCGAAGCTGTCGTAGGTGCGCTCGGGGACCCGACTCGCATAAAGGGGCGAATGCATCCGATCGAAGATCGTCAGGCCGCCAAAGGATTTCTCGTGATAGAGCGCATAGCCGCCGAGGGCGATAAACTCGGCAAGGGCCGGGGAGGGCCGTGCTGCGCTCTCGACCGTGTAATGTTTTGTATTGAGCGACTCGACGAATGCGGCGAGCCGCGTGTAGCCGAGCCGATCGTCATACGGCCCACCGTTCGGCGCATGCGTCGTTTCGGACACGCCGTGCTCGACCCGAAACGCCATGCCTTGGGTGACGCGGGTGAAAAGAAGCGACTGAAGATAGGACGTTTCCAGTTCGAGCGAGACGATCCAGCCGACTCCGGCAAGGGTGGCCAGCCGAAGGACCCAAAGGAAAATGGTCGTGGAAACGGCCTGACCACGCCGCTTGCCCCGCGCCTTCGGTGCGGACTCCCGCATCGGTTGAGCGGGCAGGTCCGCGGAACCCAATGGTACTTCGGTCATTGTCCCGAACCCTGGTCCTTACCTGGAATATCAATTATATACGAAATCCATAATTTAGTGTTCTCAACTTTAGAGAGAGTAATGGTTAACAGCGCTGTTCGGGGTGGCGGGCGAGGGATAGGAACGGGGGGATTGAGGCGCCTGCGAAAACTCGAGCGCTCGCGACAATGCCTTTGCCGGTTTTTGGCAATACCAATCTTCCCCAGGAGCATCGCCATGATCCTCGTACGCGTACGAAACTGGCTTTCAAAGGCCGAGATCACATCAGTTAATTATTTAATTTTGCTTACTTCTTTTGCGTACGTATATCTTGACTAGCCGTAAAGATAGGCTCGATCGGGACGCGTACGGGCCGCTCATGAGCCAGCGCCGCGCTGCGACCAGGCCGCGTCGGCATTACGGAAAGGTGGGTACACAGGGCGGCGGCGCGAGAGGGATTTGTCGGGACTGGTCTACCGTTGCAGTTTTTGGGCGCCCCAAAAAAAAGGGTCCTAACCGTTCCCAGAACAGCCAACTCGAGCGCCAGCCGATTGTGCCCCTCGATCTGCGTGACCGGCTGACGAACCGACAGGGGTATGGCACGCTTTGCGGGGTCGAACCAGCTGCCCGCGGATTTGCGCTTCACGAAATCGATTGGCATGATAAGCAGGTTGGCATGGCGGCGATGGGGGGCGAGGCATGTCGACACCGAAAAAGCTGAGCAGCGTTGCCGTGATCGGCAACGGGATCATTGGCCACGGCATGGCGGAGGTCTTCGCCGCATCCGGGCTCAAGGTGCATTTGATCGGGCGGAGCCAAGCGAGTCTTGCGAGCGCGCTGAAGCGCATCGAGACAAGCCGGGAGGCTTTTCGACGTAATGGTCTTACGACCAAGGCCGAGGTGCGGGCAACGCTCGGGCGGATTGCGGTCTCAACGAGGCTCGAGGACGCGGCCGGTGCCGAGCTCGTGGTCGAAGCGGTTCCGGAAAATATGGAACTCAAGCTCGACATCTTCGGCCGGCTCGACCGCGTCGTTGCACCCACTACCGTGCTTGCATCGTCGAGCGGACATCCGGCGAGCGAACTCGTAGCCCGGGTGCGTCACCGCGGGCGCGTCGTGGCGACGCATTTCTGGTATCCTCCGCAACTCATCCCCCTCGTCGAGGTTTGCGCGGGGCCCCAGACCGATGTCGACGTCGTCCCCTGGGTATGCGGTGTATTACGCCGTGCGGGAAAAGAGCCCGTCGTGATCGACCGGGAGGTCCCCGGCTTCATCGGCAACCGGATCCAGTTCGCGGCCTTGCGCGAAGCGTGGTCGCTGTGGGCCGCGGGCGCTGCTTCCGCCGAGGCGATCGACGCAGTCGTCCGTTACAGCATCGGCCGCCGCCTTGGCGTGACCGGCCCGATCGAGTCGGCCGATCTCGGCGGGCTCGACACGATGGTAAATTTCGCCCGCTTCCTCCAGCCAACCCTCGATGTGCGACCCGAACCGCCGTCCGAAGTGGCGAAGTTGGCCGCCGAGGGCCATCGTGGTCAGCCAAGTGGCCGCGGGATATATGATTGGCAGAAGCGCGACGGCGACGCCCTGCTCGCCGCTCGGCGCGCGGAACTCTTCCGATGGTTGAAGGCCGACAAAGCGGGAGCTGGCAAGCCCAAGACGCCTGCGACCGCAAGGGCGCCGCGTGCGAAGCGTGCGACGAAGAAGGTGGTGGGGAGGAAGCGCTTGGCAAAGGGAGGCCGCCGTGGCCGATAACGATGATCTCTTCACGGGCGACTTCGCGACCAACCCTTATTGGTGGGATGAGGCTCCCCCGCTCAAGCTCGATTCCGGCAATCTGCCCTCGAAGGTCGATGTCGCCATCGTTGGCGCCGGGATCACGGGGCTCAATGCTGCACTCCCTCTGGCCCGGGCAGGCCGTAGCGTCGCGGTGGTCGACGCGGGCGACCTCGGGCAAGGGGCCAGTTCGCGGAACGCCGGCTACGTCGGCCGCAGTCTGAAGCACAGCTTCCGCTCGTTGGTGCGCCGCTTCGGCATCGCGCGCGCGGTTGCGGTCTACAAGGAAATGCAGGCTGCGTTCGACACCGTATCGGAGGTCATCACGTCCGAGCAGATCGCATGCCGCTTCAAGCGATGCGGGCGACTCGTTCTCGCGCGCTCGCGCGCTCAACTCGAGGATCTGGGCGAGGAACTATCTCTCCGGCGCCAACATCTCGGCGACGAATTCGAACTTTATCAGCGAGATCGACTGCCCGAGGAAATCGTTACGCATGCATTCCGGGGTGGTGCTGTCATTCCGGATCTTGGCTCACTGCATCCCGGCCTTTATCAGCGCGGGTTGCTCGAGCGCGCCCGATCCGCCGGCGTGCGGCTGAATGGCGAAACCGCCGTGACCCGCATCGAGCCCCTCGGCAAAGGGCCGGGATTCTCGCTCACGACCGCTCGCGGCCGCATCGCGGCGCGCGATGTACTCGTCGCGACCAACGGCTATAGCGGCACCGCTTTCCCGTGGTTACAGCGCCGTCTTGTTCCCTTCGACGCCTATATGGTTGCGACGGAACCGCTCGCGCCCGCCGTCATGGATCGGGTCCTGCCCAGGGACCGCACGGTCATCGATCATGCCTTCAATGTCATTTTCCTAAGGCGTTCGCCCGACGGAAGCCGCCTCTTGTTCGGCGGGCGCACGGGAAGCCGGTCGAGCGGGCTCAAGGCAAAAGCCGCCGAGCTCCATCGCCTGGCGACCATCCACTTCCCCGGCCTTGCCGACATCAAGATCGGCCACGCGTGGACCGGACGCTGTGCGGCCACCTTTGATCTCTACCCGCACATCGGAATGACGGATGGCATTCACTTCGCAGGTGGGTACTGTTTCGCGGGCGTGCCCATGGGGACTTATCTCGGCCGCAAGGCAGCCCAGCGTATCCTCCGCACGCGAGAGGGCGAGACCGTTTTCGCCGAACGGCCATTCCCTACGGTGCCGCTCTATACGGGAAATCCCTGGTTCGTGCCTCACGCGATGGCCGTCTACGACCTGCTCGATCGATGGGCGAGCAGGCGCTGAAGGCGATGTGAGCGAAGTGCGCCGCCGGTCCCTGCTCAGGCGCCCTCGGTCGGCCGCAACGAGATATCGAGCCACCCGAGCTCGTTGATCCCTGCGCGATCGCCTGCGTTGAGCAAGACGGTGGTCGTCTCGGCCTCGATGATCGCGGGACCGGCGATTTCCTGGCCCTCGACAAGGCGATCCATGTCGAACACGGGGACCTCACGCCAGCGCAAGAGATGGATCCTTCGACGACGGGGAACGGCCGCCCGTTCGCGGGGGGTCGCGGAGCGCTCCGCCGAAATGGCGGGGAGAGCGCCGACCGCAGCGACCCTGGCGTTCACGAGCACGACCTCCTGATCCGGAGCCGAATAAGTATAAAGCTCGGCGTGGCGTCGATGAAACCGCTCGACCATCGACTCGAGAACGCGTTCGCCCTGCCAATCGACGTCGTCGAGCGGCACGTCGACCTCGAAAATTTGTTCGCCGTAGCGCATCTCGGCCGAGCGTTGCGCGCGGATGGCGCCGCCGAACCATTTACCGAGCTTGCCGCACGCCTCCTGCTCCATCCGCTCGAAGACACGACGTACGCGGCGGCTGTCCAGCCGCGTTGCGTCGCCCACGTGGGTGCGGCTCACTTCATAGCGCAGATCCATTCCCAGCATGCCCCAGGCGGATAAGACCGACGCGATCGCCGGGACGATGACCCGGTCGAGTTCGAGTTGCCGTGCCACCTCGACGGCGTGAATTCCCGCGGCACCGCCGAAACTCAGAAGTGCGAAGCGGCGCGGATCGACGCCGCGCCGCACCGTCATCAACCGTATGCCCTCGGCCATCCGGGCGTTGACGACGCGATAGATTCCGGCGGCCGCGGCGATCCGATCGATGCGAAGGGCTTTCGCGACCCGGTCGACGGCCCTTTCCGCTTCGGCTTTGTCGAGGCGGCGTTGCCCGCCGAGGAAGTTATCGGCATCGAGATAGCCGAGCACGAGGTTGGCATCGGTGACCGTCGCGGCGCTGCCGCCCGTCCCGTAACAAGCGGGTCCGGGATCCGCACCCGCACTTTGCGGCCCGACATGAAGCGAGCGGCCCGTATCGACTCGTGCGATCGAGCCGCCGCCAGCGCCGATGCTGATGATGTCGAGGCTGCGGAGCGCTATTCGCTGCCCCGCAAGACTGCGCTCGGCCGTGAGTGCCGGCTCGCCGTTGGAAATAAGCGAAATGTCGGTGCTGGTTCCGCCCATGTCGAAGGGTACCAGGTCCTTCACACCAAGAAGTTCGGCCACGCGTCGTGCCGCCGCCACGCCACCTGCGGGACCGGAGAGAACCGTGCCGACGGCGAGGCGTGCCGCCTCCTCGACGGGGGCGATCCCGCCGTGGGAAAGCACGATGAAGAGCGGACCGCGAAATCCCGAGCCGACAAGGTGCTTCTTCAGGCTAAGGAGATAGCGCCTGACCGTCGGCCCGACATAGGCATTCACGATCGTGGTCGAGATGCGCTCGTACTCCTTGATCTGCGGCAGCACGTCGCTCGAGAGCGAGACGAACGCGTCCGGCATCGCGCGTTTGAGGTGCTTGCGCGTTGCAAGTTCGTGCCGGGGATCGCGGTAGGCGTGGAGATAGCAAACCGCGACGGCCTCCACACCCGCTCGTTTCAGCGTTGCAACCGCCTGTGCCAGCGATCGCTCGTCGAGCGGGCGGAGGACGCTACCGTCGTAGCGCAGCCGCTCCTTTACGCCGAGGCGAAGATGGCGCGGCACAAGCGGCTCGGGCGGCGGCAGGCGGAGGTTGTAGCGATCCTCCTTCAACCCCTCCCGCATTTCGATCACGTCGCGGTGTCCCTCGGTCGTGAGGAGTCCAACCATTGCACCCTTGCGCTCGAGCAAGGTGTTTGTCGCGACCGTCGTGCCGTGAACGATGCGCTCCGCGCGCGCAAGGAGTTCCCCAAGCATGAGATTGAGACGCTTGGCGAGGTTGTTCAAGCCGTCGATGACGCCGAGCGATTGATCGGCCGGTGTCGTAGCCGCCTTGGCAAACGTTGTCTTGCCGTTGCCATCGACCGCGACGACGTCGGTGAATGTCCCGCCGACATCGACGCCGATCGTCAGTCGAGCGTCCGGCACCCGACCGCGCGCCACGGCCACGATCCGCCCCACCTTAATGTCCGCCGCGGCTCGACCTGCGCCCGCGCTTGCGTTTGCGGCGGCTGCCCTTCGGGGCAGACGTTTTCTTTTGCGGTGTGGCCGTTGTATAGCCAAGAAGCCGGTCGCGCGCCCTGGCCGCTGCGGTACGCTTTTCGGGCGCACCCCATCCACCCCCGCCGCCCGAGTGAACCTCGATTACGTCGCCGGCACGAATGACGATCCCCGTCTCTTTGGTCTTGAGCATGCGAGGCTTTCGTCGCTTCGAACGCAGGCGATAGCTATGCGGCAAGCCATCCCGACCGCCGAAGAGCCCGCAGGCACCGTGACGGACGCCATCGCCGGCGGTGTTTCCAACGGCTTCCTTCGAGGTCTGCACGACAAGCTCGAGGTCGCACCCGGCTCCGCCGCGATACTGCCCATCGCCACCCGACCCGGCGCGAAACTCGTGCTTTTCGAAGAAAAGGGGAAAGCGCACTTCGGCGACTTCGACGCTGCCGAATTTGATTCCGCCGACCGAATGCCACTCTCCCGCGGACGGCCAGCCGTCGCCCATCGACGACGCGCCGCCGCCGGGGCGGGCTTGAAAAAGATGCCAGATGAAACCGCGCTCCGTGCGTGGATCCTCACCCTGGATGGCGATGCGAAATCGCCGGCCCCATCCCGCCATCGCCTGCTTGGGGCAAGCGGGCGCAAGCGCCTTCACCACGGCTTCGACGATTTCATTCGCGCAATGACTCGTGCAAAGGGTCACGGGCGCTCCCGATTCCGCCCACACCACGGTGCCGGGCCGCGCCGTCACCTTGAGCGGCCTGAACGTTCCATCGTTCTTGGGCACCTCCGGATCGATCAAGTAGGCGAACGCCATCGCGACGGACGACTGCATGTTCGCGTGGGAGGAATTGACGAAGCCGATGACTTGGGGATCCGATTCCGTGAGATCGATTTCAACTGTACTGCCGCGCTTCGTCGCCTTCGCGATAATGCGGATATCCTCTGCACCATGGCCGTCGTCGTCGAGAATCGCTTCCCCGTGGTAAACGCCGTCGCGCCAGCCCGAGACAATGGCCCGGGTCTGCGCCTCGGCCGCATCGAGCATCGCCTCGATCCCCGCCTCGACCGTGGGCCGCCCGAGTTCGGCCAGAAGTGCCAGCATACGACGCTCGCCTACCCGTGCCGCCCCGACCATCGCCGCGAGATCCCCGCGGAAATCGCGCGGATGACGGACGTTGAGAACGAGGGTCTCGAGCACGTCCTGGCGAAGCTTGCCCGCATCGTAGAGTCGAAGCGGAGGAATACGCAAACCCTCCTGCCAAACCTCCGTCGCACCAGGATTGTAGCCGCCGTGCGTAGCGCCGCCGATATCGCCCTGGTGGGCGCGCACGATGGTCCAGTAGAGATGTCGCTTGCCGTCGAAAACGGGGACGAATCCAGTCACGTCCGGCAAATGGCTTCCACCGTTGTAGGGGTCGTTCAGCAGGATGACGTCCCCGGGCTGCACCTTGTCGCGGAACACCTCGCGCACCGCACGGGCGGCCCACGGGATGGCGCCCACATGCACGGGTATGTGCTCGGCCTGGGCAATGAGCCTGCAGTTCGTGTCGCAAATCGCCATCGAGAAGTCGCGGCTCGAATTGAGAATCTGGGAATAGGACGTGCGCAGCATCGCCTCCCCCATTTCCTCGACAATCGAGAAGAGCCGGTGCTGAATGACCGAGCGCGTGATCGGATCGACCGAATTGGTCATACCATGCATTGCGTTTTTTCCGTGTGCGAGCCCAGAAATCTTGCCGCTGTTGCCGCGCGGAGGTCTGCTGGATTCGGGTTCCGACGGGTCACTCACCCGCACTCATTTCGGCTGCGAGCGACTCCGCACCGTTAGGGGATGCTGCGCTTCGATTACGAAAATGGAGCAGCTTTGCATAGCCGAAGAGATTGACGTTGCGGACATCGATGGGGTCGAGCTCGTCGATGCCGCCGATCGACGCCAGATCGAGATTGGTGCGAAAGCCGATTTCGGCCGAGAGCGGGGCCATGGCCTTCTCGAAGCGCCGAATGAAGGGGTGGCGGGAGGCGAAATGATTGACGATCACGATGTCGCCGCCGGGCACGCAGACGCGGCGCATCTCCGCCAGAAGACGTTCCGGCGAGGGCGTGACGCCGACGATGTACATGGCCACGACCGCATCGAAATCGTGGTCGGGAAAGTCCATCTGCTCGCCATTCATCTCGATCAGGGCCTCGACATGGCCCAGATTGAGCTGGGCCACGCGCCGCCGGGCTTTCTTAAGCATCTCGGGGCACACATCGATGCCGACGACGCGGGTGCCCGGGTGATAAGCCGAAAGCGACAGGCCGGTGCCAACGCCGAGTTCCAGGACTCGCTGCCCGGGCTTTAGTTGGGCTGCCGCTATTGCAGCGCGTCGGCCGGGCTCGAGGACGGGACCGAACAAAAAATCATAGATCCCGGAATAATGCCGATAGGTCTGTTTGATGGTTTTGAGATCCATAAGCTGGGACATGAATCGTTTTTCCCTCAGTGAGGCGGCCGGGATCGTTTGTCGGCCAACGAACCTTCAAGCGCCATTATGCCTCGGTGCGACCCGAAGATCGAGCCGGTTACCGGGCTATACTAGTGTGGTGGATTTGAAGTTCCTATGATTTTGGCGCCAACCACGATTGGGCACTTCAAATTCGAAGACCACGCTAGCCGACTCGTTCCATTGCGGGGGATTTTGCCCGGCGAGGGTGGCGATTTGTCGAACGTCCCTCAAACCGTTACGCTCTCGCCTCAGGCAACGTTCTCGGCGCGTTGTGGCATCCCTGCCCCAACGTCCGGAAATCGAGGAAGCGCATGGCCCAGCAATCGCACCACCAGCCCAAGGCTTACCATAACCAACGGTTCCTGGAGAGCCGGGACGCACGCGCCTTGCGTATTTTGGCCGAATATCTCGAGCCCCTTTACCGCTTCCAGCGGCACAACGTGCAGGACACGATCGTGTTCATGGGCTCGGCCAGGATAAAGTCGATGGAAACGTCGAGCGCAGCTCTCGCCGAGGCGGAAAGGAAAGGCGAGGGGGTCGAGGCGGCGCGCACGGCAGTCGAGCTGTCAACCTATTACGAGGCTGCGCGCGAGCTTGCCCGTCGCTTGACCGAATGGTCGAAAAATCTCGGGAACGAAGAGCGCCGCTTCGTCGTTTGCACCGGTGGAGGCCCTGGGATCATGGAGGCGGCCAACCGCGGGGCGTCCGAAGCGAAGGGGATCAATGTCGGGTTGACCATCTCGATCCCGAACGAGGAATTCTACAACACCTTCGTGAGTAGGGAGCTCCATGTGCACTTCCACTATTTTTTTATGCGTAAGTTCTGGTTCGTCTACCTCGCGAAGGCGGTCGTATTGTTTCCCGGTGGCTTTGGCACGCTCGACGAGCTATTTGAAATCCTCACACTTGTGCAGACCCGCAAGATGCGCAAGCCGATGCCGATCGTCCTGTTCGGAACGAAGTTTTGGGACGAAGTCGTCAATCTCGACGCCCTCGTGCGATATGGAACGATCAGCCCCGAGGACGTCCACCTCTTCCATCGCACGAATTCGATCGACGAAGCCTACCAACTGATCACCCATGGCTTGACCGACTTCGCACTAGGCAGCCCCGGCCCGACCCTCTAACGGAACTGCCGTCAGGCGCTCGCGACCGCACTCAGCGCTCGAGAATCGTCCGCAGGAAGTCGCGCGTGCGCCTTTCGCGCGGCGCCCCGAACATCGTCTCGGGTGCGCCCTCCTCGACGATAGCCCCGTCATCAATGAAAATGACGCGCGAAGCGACTTGCCGCGCGAAATTCATTTCATGCGTTACGACGAGCATGGTCATTCCCTGTCTGGCAAGGGCGCGCATGACGGAGAGCACCTCCGCGACCAGCTCAGGATCGAGGGCACTCGTCACTTCGTCGAACAGCATCGCCTTGGGCTCCATGGCGAGTGCTCGCGCGATCGCCACGCGCTGCTGTTGGCCCCCCGACAGTTCCTCGGGGTAGGAGTCGGCCTTTTCCGTGAGGCCCACTTGCGCGAGCAGCTCCCGGCCGCGTTCCGTCGCCGCCGGCTTTGGCTTGCGCAGTACGTGGACGGGTGCTTCGATGATGTTCTCGATAACGGTCAGGTGCGGGAAGAGGTTGAACTGCTGAAAGACCATACCGACCTGGGCGCGGACGGCGGCGATGGCGCGGTTCGAATGGGAGCGGAAGGCCCCCTGGACCTCGTCGCGGTAGACGAGCTGTCCATCGATGCGGATACGGCCTCGTTCGGCGACCTCGAGATGATTGATGCAGCGTAGAAGCGTGGACTTCCCGCTCCCCGAGGGACCGATGACGCACACGACCTCACCCACGGTCACGGTGAGGTTGATGCCCTTGAGAACGTGGCGCGCCTGAAAATACTTGTGCAGGTCCTCGACTTCCACCATTGGCGGTGCGGCATCCGAGGCCATCGTCTTCACGTCCGCTTCCGCCGGTAGCCGCGGCGCGTCATGCGCTCGAGGTATCCCACGACGCGTGCGGCGGGAAAGCTCACGACGAAGTAGAGAACGCCGGTCACCGTGTAGAGCGTGAAGTACTGAAAATTGCGCGCCGCGAGAATCTGAGCGGTGAACACTACTTCCTGGATGCTGACGACCGAGCACAAGGCCGTGTCCTTGAAGAGCCCGATGAAATAATTCCCGAGTGCCGGAATGACGATGCGTATCGCCTGTGGGAGGATGATTCGGCGCATCGCGAGCGCGTGGGTCATCCCAAGAGCCGCGGCGGCGTCGTGCTGGCCGCGGGAAATCGCCTGGATTCCGCCGCGATACACCTCGGAGATATAGGCGGAATAATTGAGCGAGAGGGCGATCACGCCGGCTGTGAAGGAGTCGAGTCGGATGCCGATCTCCGGCAGCACGTAATAGACATAGATGAGCTGCAACAGAAGTGGCGTGCCGCGGATCACCTCGATGTAACCCTTGATGAACCAGCGCAGCAGTCCGTATCGTGACAGGCCGCCGAGGGCGACCAAAAGGCCGAATACGAGGCTGATCACGATGACGACGATCGTGAGTTGGACCGTCATCAACAGGCCCGCAAGTAGCGGCCCGAAGTTCGCGAGCGCGATTTCGAGATTGAAGAGTTCCATGGCGAAGGATCAGTTGGGCGCGTGATCGGCCGGGGTGCCAGGCACCCCGGCCGCCGCCCCTGTCAAGGATTGAGCTTATAGAAGACCAGGTTGCGGTCGCTCAGCCCATATTTCTTCAAAATGTAGCTGACTTGCCCGTTGGCCCGCATTTCGGCCAACGCTTGGGTATAAGCGGAGCGCAACGTGCAGTCTTCCTTGCGCACGGCAAAGCGCGCCATGCCATAGCCGCCACCGTTGATGATGTCGTCGGGGGCGGCGATGTTCCAAAGCGGCTCGAGATTGTTGCCCGGATTCGTCTTGTTGAATTGGAGATAGACCAGATCGTCTTCGAGCACGGCCTCGAGGCGGCCCTGGTTCAGGCTCTGCAGTTCTTCGACCTCGGCCTTGAAGGGCTGCAGATCGGCCCCGACTTTGCGCAGGTAGAATTCCGCCGCCGAGCCGCTGATGCCGCCGACCTTCTTACCCTTTAGGTCGTCATAGGACTTGATGCCGAGGGGGTTGCCCTTGGCGACGATGATGACGGGTCCATACCAATAGGCCGGACCGCTGAAACTAATCACTTTGTCGCGCTCGGGCGTGTGGTGAATGTTTCCGGCGATCACATCCGTGCGTTTCGAGAGCAGTGCCGGAATTTGCGATTCCCAGGGCATCCATTCGATCTTGATGGTCTTCACACCCATCCAATCGAGTGCCGCCTTGTTGATGTCCCAATCGATTCCCGTCGGCTGCTTGGTTGATTCGTCGAGCCATGCCTCCGGCGGATTGTTGGAAAAGCCGAGTGTGACGCCGTCTTTTTGCGCTTTCGCCAACGAGCCATCGCCGCAATTATCGAACATCGGCTTGGATTCGTTGAAAAACGTCGGATCAGCGGCAACGGCGGCTCCTGCAATCAACGAACCCGCCAAGCCGAGAGCGAGAAAGATAGGGTGTGACATGCGCATTTTAAGCTCCTCCTCTGATTTTACGTTGCCGCGCCCTGCATGGGGGCCGGCCTTTATTCGCCGCATTGCCGGGATCGCGAGGACCGCGGGCAGGGGACACGAACGTTTTGCTGCCGCCGGTCTTGGACGCCGGCGCCGACGCACACGCTCGTTGCCCCCCTCTGGCTGCAGCCCGTGCGTGTATGACCGGTATTTCGCCGCTCACGAGGCGTTCTGACAGCGCAAAACATTAGCATAATTTCATATTGCAGAGCCAGTGGCTGCCGCAGCCGTGACCCCCTCGGTTCGCTCGACTTTGTAAAGTCGGTGACGCCCGGTGAAGATATTGCTCGATCGGCCGTTCGATACCGATACTTAATCCCTTTCTTGATTCGTCGTCATGGGCCGACGTAGCATCCGAGAGATATATCGATAAAATCTCACGCAGCGCTCGGCGCCGTCGTGTTTTTTGGGGGAGCACCATGGTGGAGGGAAGTGCGAGGCGGTCTCAAAACGTCATTCCGTCGCTTTTCCTCGATTTCATGCAGATGCAGCAGTTTGCCAAAAACCCCCTCGTCATAAAGGGGGGCGACGGGATTTATCTGACCGACGTGGAGGGCAATCGCTATATCGATGGGCTCTCGGGCGTTTTCGTCACGAGCCTCGGGCACGGGAACGCACCCGTCATCGACGCGATGGCCGAACAATTAAGGCGTCTCGCGTTCGCCCCCCCTCTTCACAGCACGAACCCGCCAGCTCTCGACCTGACCCAACTTCTGTTGCGCATTGCACCCGAAGGCGTCGGCGCTCTCAAATTCCTGAGCGGGGGATCCGAGGCAACCGAGTCGGCGATGAAGCTCGCGCGCCAATACCATCTGCAGACCGGACATCCGCGGAAATACAAGATCATCAGCCGCTACGGCGCTTATCACGGCGGCACGATGGGCGCCCTCTCGGCGGGTGGCGGGCGCGAGCGCAAATCGGTCTACGAACCCCTTGGCGTTGGGTTCATTCACGTGCATCCGCCCTATTGCTATCGATGCCCTTTCGACCAAAGCTACCCGTCGTGCGGACGGACCTGCGTCAAGCTGATCGAGCGGACCATCGAAGCGGAGGACCCGCAGACGGTCGCCGCCGTCATCGTCGAGCCGATCTCGATCTCGTCGGCGGGCTTCATGGTGCCACCGCCGGACTACCTGCAGCATCTTCGGGAGATTTGCGACCGCTACAACGTGGTCCTGATCTATGACGAGATCATCACCGGATTCGGACGCCTCGGCACCATGTTCGGGTCCGAGTATTTCAAGGCGATCCCCGACATCACTTGCTGTGGCAAGGGGATGAGCGGGGGGTACGCACCGCTCGCCGCGATACTCATCCGCGATCGCATTGCGTCGGCCTTCTATGGCGAGGAGGAGGAAAACGTCCAGTTCCACCACGGCCATACCTACGCGGGCAATCCGGTCGCCTGTGCCGCGGGAATCGCAGCACTGACGCAACTGATTGAAAAGGACCTTGTCGGCAATGCGCGCCGGCAGGGCGAGCGCTTACGTCAAGGGCTCCTCCGCCTGGCGGAGCGCTCTACGATCATCGGCGATGTGCGCGGTGCTGGGCTATTGCAAGGTGTCGAATTCGTCAAGAATCGCGATACGCACGAACGCTTCCCGCTCGCGGTCAGGCCCGGAAAAGCGGTCGAACGGCAAGCGCGCAAACGGGGTCTCCTCCTCAGATGCGGCAACGACTTCGCAGCATTCGCACCACCACTCGTTGTGACCGCCGATGAGGTCGATGCGATGATCAAAATCCTCGGCGAGAGCATCGCCGCGGCGGAGTCGGAGCTTCTTCACACGCGGCCGGGAATCGGTGGCGCTTGACGCATATCGCTTTCGCGCGCGCTCGGGCGCGCCGACGTCTGTCATCGCACCGCGACATCGCCGTGGCTCATCGATGATTCCGGGTGCCGTGCGGTGCATCCGCCGAGGTGGCGATGCAATCGCCGCAAGAGGCGACTGTCAGGGAGAATAGGGAAATGAAAATCACCGACGTCGAGGCCATTTATCTGAGGCTTCCCGAAATCCAGAAACGCACCGATAGCTCCCAGGATGCACTCCTGGTGAGGGTCAGCACCGACGCGGGAATCGTCGGTTGGGGCGAGGTCGACGGCTGCCCCTGGGTCGCGAAGGCGATCATCGAGGCGCCCTACTCCCATACGCTTGTGACCGGCTTGAAGTCGCTCCTGGTCGGCGAAGATCCGATGGATACGGCGCGACTCTGGGACAAGATGTACCAGAGCACGCTTTACTACGGACGCCAGGGTGCCGTGATCCAGGCGATGGCCGGCGTCGACCTCGCCTTATGGGACATCAAGGGCAAGGTCCTCGAGAAGCCGGTTTGCCAGCTTCTCGGCGGCGCCTTGCGCGAGCGGATGCGGGTTTATTCGTCGAACATGTTCCAGTTCACGCCGGAAGCGACTGCGGAGCGCGCCAAGCGCGCAATCGACACCGGGCATAGTGCGGTCAAATTCGGCTGGGAGCCGTTCGGGCGCGACCCTAAGACCGATTGCCGCTTTCTCGATGCGATCCGCAAGGCAATCGGCGACGACAACGACCTGATGCTCGACGTCGGCCTCGTGTGGGACGCGAAGACGACGATCCAGCGTGCCGAGCTCTTCACCGACTACAACCTCTTCTGGATAGAGGAACCGCTTCATCCCGACGATTATCAGGGCTATGCAAAGGTTTCGGCCGCCTGCAGTCAAAAGATCGCCGCCGGGGAGGAAGAATGCACCGTCGTCGGCTTCGCACGCCTCATCGAGGAGGGCGGCATCGACGTCGTACAGGTAGACCTGACGCGCTGCGGCTTCACGCAAGCCATGAAGATCGCCGATCTCGCCCATCGCCTGGGCCGCAAAGTGTGCAACCACAACTTCACCACCGACATCAACACCGCCGCGTCGCTACATTTCCTCTGCGCCATTCCCAACGCGCTCGTGATGGAGTATTGCGTCGAGCCCAGTGAGATTTCGCGCAAGCTCGCCAGGGACCCGGTGAAGATCAAGGGCGGCTACGCATATTTGCCCACGGCCCCGGGGCTCGGTGTCGAACCCGATCCCGCCGTGATCGAAAAATACCTGGTGAGATGAGAAGTCCAAGGACGCCCCAAAGGACGGAGGATCGCCGACGATGCCAAAGGAAGTGCTGACGCCAGACAATCTCGCCTTCCAGCCGCGGCCGAGCTATCCCTATTCGCCCGGCACGAAAGCGGGCGGCTTCATTTTCACCGCGGGACAAGTCGCCTGGGACGCCGCTGGGAAAGTCGTTGGCGTGGGCGACATCCACGCCCAAACCCGGCAGACACTGAGTAACGTCCTCTCGGTTCTTGCGAAGGGCGGGGCGAAGCCGCAAGACGTTCTCAAATGCACGGTCTACCTTTCGGACAAGCGTTATTTCCAGGACATGAACGAGGAATTTCGCAAGGTGTTCCCGACCGACCCGCCGTCGCGGACGACGGTGGAGGCAAGGCTGGCCGATCCCGAAATGCTCGTCGAGATCGAGGCCATCGCGTTTGTGGGCTAGCTCTTGCGGGCGAAACCGTTCTAACGTGCGCGCCACTCCCGGGGTCCTTCTCCGGCTCGGGCGTGCAATCGATGGGGTGGATAGCATGGCGGGCACTCGCAAAATCGTACCCGGCAAGCCGGGCGCAAAAAAGAGCCGGGTCAAAGGTGGCACTTCTGCCCGGTCCAAGGCCGGGACGTCCAAGACTGGGGCGTCCAAGACCGCCCGGCCGCAAATTCGCACGCGTCAGGATCGGCCGCTCCGCGTGCATGTGGAACACGATCCCGCGACCGACGAATCCCAGCTTGTCACCGAGGCGCGCTTTCGTGAAGGGGCGAAGCGCTTTCCGGGCGTCTTGTCGGGCCTCAAGGTGAGCTATGGGTTCGACCCCGCGAAATTCGACGCGGGCGTTGCGGACGCCGACGTGCTCGTGGCAGTCGGCTATTTCGACATTTCGAACTTGCGCGCTCGCGCCCCCAGGCTCCAATGGGTCCAGTCGACGAGTGCCGGGGTCGAGAAATTGGCTCCGTATATACCGTCGGGCGTTACCCTGACGAACGCGAGCGGCGTGCATGCGCCGCGGGGCGGGGAATACGGCATGACCGCGATCCTCATGCTCAACAGCCGCGTGCCTGCCTTCGTCACGAACCAGAAGGCCGCCCGTTGGACGCAGATTTACACGACGCCCGTCGCGGGCAAGACCGTCATCGTTTTGGGCACGGGCAGCATCGGGGGGGAGACGGCGCGGCTTGCCAAGCGCTTCGGCATGCGCGTCCTTGGCGTCAGTCGCTCCGGCCGACCGCACCGCCACTTCGACCGCACCTTCACGCCGAAGCAACTGCGGAAAGTCCTGCCTGAGGCCGATTTCGTGGTCGTCACGTTGCCCCACACGCCCGAGACGCGCGGCATGCTGGGACGCGCCGAACTCGACCTCCTGCCGCGCCACGCCGGCATCGCGAACGTCGGCCGTGCGCGCGTGGTCGACTACGATGCGCTGGTCGAGAAGTTGCGCAACGCAGAGCTTTCCGGTGCTGTCCTCGACGTTTTCTACGAAGAGCCGCTGCCGCCCAACTCACCGATGTGGTCGGTTCCGAACCTGATCGTCAGTCCCCATTGCGCGGTCGACGACGAGAGCGTCTATGTCGCCCGTTGCCTCGATATCTTCTTCGACAATCTGAAGCGGTTCCGCGCAGGGCGAACGCTGCGGAACGTGGTCGACACCGAGCTCGGCTATTAGTCGAGCGGGACGGTTCGCCGAACACTGGCAAGGGCGTTGCTTCGGGAGGAATGAGATGGCGGACTCTGGATTGACCAACTCGCGAATCGTCGCGTCTTACAAGGAAAAGACGCCGGGCTCGGCGACGCTTGCAAAGCGAGCGAGTGAGCTGTTGCCGAGTGGTATCGCCCATGATGCGCGCTATGTCGAGCCCTACGGCATCTACGTCGATCGCGCAGAGGGGCCGCACAAATGGGACATCGACGGCAATCGCTATGTCGATTATTTCGGCGGCCATGGCGCGCTACTCCTCGGGCACAACCACCCGAAGGTCATCGAGGCGACGCGGCAGGCGCTCGAAAAGGGGACGCATTTCGGCGCCAATCACGAGGCGGAAGTGCGATGGGCGGAAGCGATCCAACGCCTGGTGCCTTCGGCCGAGCGCGTGCGCTTTACCTCTTCGGGCACGGAAGCAACGCTGATGGCCGTGCGCCTCGCTCGCGCTTTCACGGCTCGCGACACGCTTGTCCGTTTCAAGACGCATTTCCACGGCTGGCACGACCACATGACATCGGGCTATGCGTCCCATTTCGATGGCTCGGCGACGCCAGGCGTGCTGGAAGGGGTCGCCGGCAAGGTGATGCTGCTCGATCCTTGGGACATTGAGGCGGTGCGTGCGTGCCTCACCGGAAACGACGATATCGCGGCGGTCATTCTTGAGCCTACCGGCGGGTCGTTCGGTTTGGTTCCGATGCGGCCCGAATTCGTGCGGGAGCTTCGCGACCTTACTGAAAAGCATGGGGTGGTTCTCATCTTCGATGAAGTGGTCACCGGCTTTCGTGTGTCGTCCGGCGGGGCTCAGGCCGCATTCGGCGTGAGGCCGGACCTTTCGAGTTTCGCGAAGATCGTCGCCGGTGGGCTGCCGGGTGCTGCCGTCGCAGGGCGAAAGGAAATTCTCGATCGCCTCGACTTCGCAGCGACTCGCCGGCAAGGGCAGGAGAAAATCCAGCATCCCGGAACCTACAATGCGAACCCTGTCTCCGCCGCGGCCGGTGTCGCCGCACTCGAAGTCATCGGCACGAGCGATGCTTGCACACGCGCTAACGACACCGCCGCAAATATACGAAGCGAGATCAACGAGGTACTCGAGCGTCAAGGCGTGCCATGGGCGGTATATGGGACCTACTCGGGCTTTCATCTCTTCATGAACCCGAAAGGTCGCGCGATATCTCCGGGAAAATTCGACCCTTACTCCGTGAGCTACGATGAACTCAAGGCGCTGCCGACCGACCTCGCGAACAAGCTGCGCCTCGCCATGCTGGTCAACGGCGTCGACGTAACCGGCCGTATTGGCGGAGTGGTCTCGGCAAGCCATGGCCCCGAAGACGTCGCGGCAACCAGGGCCGCCTTCGAACATTCCATTGAAATGCTCAAGCGCGAGGGCGAGCTTCCCGCCTGAACGCATACCGTGGAGCCGGCCTCGGCCCTGCCGCTTTGCGGGCCGCGCCGAAGCCCGAATCAATTATTCGAGTGCCGTCCCTTTCACGCCCTGCGGGGGGAAGGGCGGACATGGTTAACGAAAAAATCTTCCTTCGGCGCGCTTGGCCTGCGTACCCGGAACCCTTCAAATCCGGTCTTGGCATAGCCTAACCGGATATGCCGGCGTGGCACGATCATTGCTCCGGAAATTCGTGGCTATTACGCGGCAACGGGCTTCGCAAGATTTGGCAATGGTGTCAGCGAGGCCGGTCGCGTAGCCGGAGGAAGTGCTATGCGGCTCGCATGGGAAACTTTCGTGATCGGCGCGGTAACGGGATTGGCCCTGATCGCGCTTCTCAATCTGGTTGGTGTTTCAACTTTGGTATTCGGTGTGCCGTAGGCGAAAAATATTCGCTCAAAGGCGGATAGAGGTCGGTCGGTGGTTCGACAATGGCGTGGCGGGAGACCAACGATACCATGAAGAACGGCGAGGTCATTCTGTTCGCAGGCGATCTCACCGCCGACGGGCTGGTGGCGACTGTTTCGGCGTTGTCGCGAGGCGGTGTTGCGATCTACGTTCAGGGGGCCATGACGATCGGCAAAGAAGCACGGCGACGGGTCACGGCCGCTGCGCGCGGGACTATCCTCTTCGACGATGCGTAAGGTGTGTGCGATGCGCGAAGGGTCGTCCTTGAAGAGTTACGAACGGTCGGGTGGAAGTACTGCACCGCGGGTCGAAATCGGCCATTGCTACAAGAGGGTTGGAACCTTTCCGAGGATCTGGCGCGTTGTGGAAGAACAGCTCGACCGGGAGGGATCGCGCCATTTTCGACTGAGCGATTGGGCAAATCCCGCCAACGCCAAGTTGGTTGCGGAGCGAGCCCTCGCTAATGAAAGCCTCTATCGGCGCGTGACGACGGTTTAGACCCACAGCGCCTGTCACCATTTCCGCTCCTCAGAATCGGTCGAATCGCTGAGACCTGTCAGCGTCGGAAATCGCGGCGCCGAGTCGACAATCCGACCGTTTCCGCATTAGCTTGAGGCATCAGAGGAGGGCCGGACGATGGTTGTGGAGCGAAGCAACGACGAGCGGGAGCTTCTTGCCAAGGCCCAGCGCTACAGTTTCCGCGCGAGGATGGACAAGAAGACCGCCGAAGGCCCGGTCTTCGCGTCCGCCAAGGACTCGGTCGTCACCGACGTCAACGGCAAGAACTATCTCGATTTCAATTCGGGTCAAATGTGCGCGGCCCTCGGCCACAATCACCCCACGGTCGTGGCGGCGATCAAAGAGGCGTGCGACACGATGATCCACGCTCATTCGAGCCACTACAACGTGAAGGAAATCGAACTCGCCTACCGTATCGGGCAAATCATGCCCGCCCCCTTGGAGAAGAGCGTCTTCGGCGAGTCCGGCTCGGACGCCAACGAACTTGCCATGACAATCGCCCGAAAGGCGACGGGCGGCTACGAGATCGCGAGCCCTCACTTGAGCTTTCACGGTCTTTCGGAAGCGACGCGGTCCGTCACTTACGCCGGTTGGCATGCGGGTCATGGGCCGCTCATGCCCGGCACGCATGCGATTGTCGCACCCTATTGTTATCGCTGTCCCCTGGCGCAGACATTTCCCGCCTGTGAATTCGCGTGCCTGAGGACGAGCTTCGAGCTGCTCGACGCGCAGGCGACAGGCCAGCCCGCCGCCGTCATCACGGAACCGCTCTTCAGTGCGGGCGGCGTGGTAGAGCCGCCCCCGGGATGGCTCAAGGTGCTCGCGGAAATCTGTCGCGCGCGCGGGATGCTTCTGATCGTCGACGAGGAACAGACGGGGCTCGGCAAGCTCGGTGCGATGTTCGGTTTCGAGCGCGACGGTGTGGTGCCGGACATCGTGACAATCGCCAAGCATTTCGGTGGCGGTGTCGGTATCAGTGCGGTGACGACCTCGGCTGCGATCGAGGAGAAGGTTATCCGATCAGGATTTGTCGCTACTCATTCGCACTCGAACGACCCGCTCATTTGCGCAGCCGGCATCGCGAGCATCGATGTGATCGAGAAAGATGACGTGCCGGCCAAGGCGCACGCGATTGGGGTCGCGATGCGTGAACGCCTCGAGGCACTTCAGCAACGTTATGAGCTCATCGGCGACGTGCGGGGCCGCGGACAGCTCACCGGTGTCGAACTCGTGCGAGACCGGCAAACGAAGGAGCCTGCGAGCGAGGCGGGCAGGCTGATCCACAAGATGTGCTTCGAAGGCGGTCTCATCTTCAGCCTGCGCCGAAATGGCAGCGTGCTGCGCTTCGTGCCGCCGGCTACGACCCGGCTCGACCAAATCGACCGGGCGATGGAGATATTGCAGGACGCTCTCGAGGTGGCGAGCGTCAATCGCAGGCGGACGCCGGTCTCGACCCCCAAGGCCCTTTAGTTTACCTTGCCGTTGCCGCAACGACGCAACCGTCGGCGCCGGGTGGCAACCGGCGAATGCTTTGCGGCGCCGCGCGTGACGAGAGCAATCGGGCTTCGAGGCGAACGACCTTTCGCCGCCGCGGCGAAAGCTGTGTGGAGGAGGAAATGAAGAAAACTGTACGGACCACAATTCTGCTCGCACTGGCCGCAACGCTCGGTTTGGGTGCGGCTGCCGCAAAAGCAGACGCCCTTGACGACATCAAGCAGAGAGGAACGCTCACGGTCGGCGTCAAGGCCGACTATCGCCCATACGGCTACCGCGATCCCTCAGGCGCAATCGTAGGTCTCGAGCCCGATCTCGCGGCGGACATCGCCAAACGTCTCGGCGTCAAGCTCGAGCTGGTGCCGGTGGTTGCATCGAACCGAATGCAGTTCCTGGAGCAAGGCAAGATCGACGTCATGATCGCCACGATGACCGATACGCCGGAGCGGCGAAAGGTCGTCCTGATCGTCGATCCCGACTACTACGCTTCGGGCACCAACCTGCTCGCGCCGAAGTCGGCGCACTTGACCGATTGGAGCCAGCTCAAGGGCAAGTCCGTCTGTCTCATTCAGGGATCGTTCTACAACAAAGAGCTTCAGGAGACTTACGGGATCGAACCCGTCGCCTTCAAAGGTACCGCCGAAGCCTATGCCGCACTCAAGGCCGGGAACTGCGTCGGTGTGGCCTACGACGACACCGCCCTTTATGGCCAAGTCCTCGACCCCGATTGGAAGGACTACGAAGTACCGCTCAAGTCGATCCTTGCGCAGCCATGGGGCCTTGCCGTCAAGCTCGGCGAGACGAAGTTCGCCGACTTCATGTCGGCCACCATCAAGGATTGGCACAAGAGCGGGCTGATCCTCGAGCTCGAGAAGAAATGGGGCGTGCCCAATTCGGCCTTTGCCGTGGAAATGCACGACAAGTTCAAATGAGCGTTGCGCACTGTGTGCGCCAAGAAAACAGGGACTGGGAAATAACAGCGCGGTAACCGAAAAGTCGGGGCCGAGGATGTGGCCCCGACTGGCCGCCACTTAAAATAAGACATCAGCGTCCCGGCGACGCTGCGAGGCGCCCGACGGGGAACGCTGGATTTGATTAAATAAGGCGGCCGGTGACCGAGAAGCCGCTGCGATCTTTGGATCGTGAGAGGGCGGCTTGCGCGGAGGCTTTGGGGGGCTGTCGCTTGCAGGCATTTTGGAAATGGTTTGCCTGGCTGCACGACCGCACGGGCATCAACCTTACGATCTTCTACGATCCGTTCGATCGGCATCGCTTCGCCGAAGGGTTTTTGACCACGGTCGAGTTGGCCGCGACGTGCATCGTCTTCAGCTTGCTCATCGGCGTGATCGGCGCCTGGTTGCAAGGCTCGAAGCTCAAGGTGCCGCGCCTCATCGTCTACTGGTACATACAATTCTTCCGTAATACCCCGCCGCTTGTGCAGCTCTATTTCTTCTATTTCGGCGTCGGCGCGCTGATAAAGGGTTCGGCCGTGGGCGGGGTTGCAGCACCGCTCGTGAGCAACTTCGCCTGGGCGGTCCTATCGCTCTCATTTTATGCGGGTGCATTCAACGTCGAGATTTTCCGTTCCGGAATCGAGGCAGTACCCCGGGCGACCATCGAGGCCGCGTCCGCACTCGGCTACACGCGGATTCGCGCCTACATTCACGTGGTCCTGCCGCTCGCGTTCAGGATCTGCCTGCCCGGCCTCAACAACAACCTCGTGAACCTGGTCAAGGCGACCTCGCTTGCGTATGCGATTTCGGTGCCGGAGATGCTTTGGGTCTCGAGCCAAATCTGGTCCGACGAAGTGAACGTGCCGGAGATGATGATCACGCTTCTTATCTGCTATGTCGCCTTGGTCGGCGTCCTGGTGTTCGTCATGCACCGCTGGGAGAAAGCGATGCGCGTACCCGGATTCGGTGCGGCCGCGGGGCTAAGATCATGAGCCGGGCGCTGAAGGGGTCCGGGCGGCACTTGCCGTTCACGGCGGCCATTCCACAAGGGACCGATTTGCCCGTGCTGCTGCCCGCCGCGGCGCGCGCCGCGGGCCGGGCCGCGGCGGAGCGGGGCTTCGGCTTCATCCTCCCACAGCTCAAGCTCCAGCATGGCATCTTCCTGGTCGTCGTCTTTATACTCGCAGCCGGTGTGGCTGAAGCGCAAAACGCGGCGACGCATCCCTCGATCGTGGCCACGCTATTGAAGTGGACACCGGTCCTCTTCGGCGGCTTTTTATTCAATCTTTTGATCAGCGTCCTTGCCATGGCGTTCGGCACAGCGGCTGGCGTTTTCCTGGGCCTTGCGCAAATCTCGCTCCTCGCATCCGTTAGAGGGACCGCTAGGTTCATCACGCATTTCTTCCGAAATGCGCCATGGCTCGTCCTTCTTTTCTTTTGCATGCTCTTGCTGCCGTTCCAGGTGCGGATTTTGGGCGTCACGATTCCGCTGCCCGATTGGATCAAGGCGACGTTCGGCCTGGCACTGCCCGTCATGGCGAACGTCTCGGAGATTGTGCGCGGCGCCATCCAATCGATCCCGACTGGACAATGGGAGAGCGCTGGCTCGCTCGCGTTCACGCGGCGGCAAACGATCTGGATGATCATCCTGCCCCAGTGCGTGAAGCGTATGCTGCCGCCTTGGATGAATCTTTACGCGATCCTTGCCATGGATACGGTGCTCGCCTCGATCGTCGGCGTGAGCGAAGTGATGACGCTCACCGGAGACATCCTTGCCGCCGAGAACAATCGGCCCGAGCTGATCCTGCCGTTCTATAGCTATATCCTGATTTGGTTCTTTCTCTATTGCTACCCGATCGCGCGCTGGACGGTGCGTCTTGAGCGAAAGTTCGCGGTCAACATGTGAGGGAATAGGAGATGACGCCACAGCAGGGCCCGCCGATCGTCAGCATCCGAGACGTCCACAAATCGTTCGGTAACTTCGAGGTCCTCAAAGGCGTATCGATGGACGTGAGCAAGGGGGAGGTCGTGTGCATCATCGGCCCATCGGGATCGGGTAAATCGACGTTGCTGCGCTGCATCAACGCCCTGGTCGCCGTCGATAAGGGCACCATCCGCGTTGCCGACTATGAAGTGCACAATCTCAAAAAAGACAAGGAGCTTCTCGCCTTGCGGCGCGAGGTGTCGATGGTGTTTCAGCAATACAATCTCTTCCCTCACAAGACGGCACTCCAAAACGTAATGATGGCGCCGATCCACGTCCTCAGGGAAAACAAAACGGAAGTCGAAACGCGTGCACGCGCGCTTCTCAAGAAAGTCCGACTCGAGAACAAGGCGGATTCCTATCCGGGCGAACTTTCCGGCGGGCAACAGCAGCGCGTTGCGATCGCGCGCGCGCTCGCAATGCGCCCGGAGATCATGCTGTTCGACGAGGTAACGGCAGCCCTCGACCCAGAAACCGTCAAGGAGGTGCTTGTCACCATACGGGAGCTGGCCGAGGACGGCATGACATGTATTCTCGTCACTCACGAGATGGGTTTTGCGCGTGAGGTCGGCGACCACATGTACTTCACGGACCACGGGGTGATCGTCGAGCATGCGCCGCCCGATGAGTTCTTCGCCAATCCGCGCGAGGCGCGCACGCGCGAGTTCCTTTCACAAATACTCTAAGGGGTGTCATTCGCGGGTGGCGCGCCCGGCGCGATCGCACCCCGATCCCTCATGCTCCCCGTCCAAGAATCGAACGCGGCACGGGTCTCGTAGGCGGCACTTCCTCATCGCGTTTAATCGAGGAGTCGGGAAAGTCCTTCGAGTACCGTCTCGAGAGGGAGATTTTCGAGGCGGCCACGCGACGCGCGGAGAGTGGCGACACGCCGTCCGACCGGGTGCCAGACCGCCGGATCGGTTGGACCGAAGAGGGCTAACGTCGGGCACGCTCGCGCCGCGAGATGGGTAATGCCGGAATCATTGCCGACGTAGGCGCGCGCGAGGGAAAGAAGCGCGAGCACCTCGCGAATCGGGCGATCGAGCAACACACGTGGGCGATATCCTCGCGGCAGTGCAGTGCGCACTTGACGCCAAACTTCCGCATCGGCAGCGCCGGCGATGAATATGGGCGCCCCGCCGCACCGTTTCTCGGCCGCGAGGGCGAGTTCGACGAATCGTACCGCCGGCCATCGCTTTGCCGCACCGCCACTCCCGGGATGAATCGCCAGGATGCCCGGCGGCGAAATTGGCGCCAAATCGAGATCGTGGAAGACGCGCTCCACCTCGGCCCGTTCGATGCGCAAGTGCGGGCTTTCTTCGAGGGTCCTTTGGGTGGCCGGCCATGCGGATTGCGTATCGCCACCCTCGAGATGACGGAGCGAACAAAGGAGCCGACTCGCCGCATGCGCAGGTCCCGGTGGCCAGTGCCACTCAGTGAGATTTTCTACCGGCGCCGATTCGCTCGCAACCTCGTCTTTGGTCGCCGGCGTGGCTGCCGCGAGCGCCGCGATACCGAGGGTGCGCAAGGCTCTCTCGACACGCTCGCGCTCTTTGCCGAGGAGCACGATTGCTGTGTCGAACCCGCGCGCCGCCGCTTGCGCATTGGGAGCGAGGGATGTGCCGTCGGCGAAAAGGCCAAGCCATTCGCGGCCGGCGATGTCCAGGAGTTCGATGCGGCCCGGCGCGAGGAAGGCCCAGGACGACGGTGCGCCAAGCACGCCGATGCGTGCGGGTTCGGCCCCGACGAAGGTCTCCAGAAGCGGCAGCGTGAGCACAGCGTCGCCCACCGCACCCGCCCGCACGATCAGGATGCTTCGCACGGCATTCTAATTGCGCCCGCCCGCGGGGGCGCGCAATAGCCTTCGGGTGCCGGATGGCGACCGATTATGCGCGGCGTCGAGTCCATCCCCGTCTTTCATGGGTACTGCGACAGAGGCTTAGGATTACGGCAGCACCTGATCCGCTATAGATTTGCGTGGCGACAAGCGAATGTTGCTTTCCATCATGGCGAGGGGGTCATTCGATGAGCTGGAATCCGGAACTATACCTCACCTTCGACGACCACCGCCTGCGGCCGGCCCTCGATCTCATCGCCCGGATCCCCCTCGATGGCGTGCGACGAATCGTCGATCTTGGGTGCGGGCCGGGTAATGTCGAGCCGCACCTTGCTGCACGTTGGCCCAGCGCCGAAATCGTCGGCGTCGACAACGCGCCGAGCATGCTCGAGCGCGCCGGGCAGGACTATCCACGCTTCAAGTGGGTGCTTGGCGACATCGCGGCATGGCGCGCCGACGCACCGGTCGACCTGATCTTCTCCAATGCCGCCCTTCAATGGCTCGACGACCACGAGCGGCTCTTCCCGCACCTTCTCGACCAGGTGGCGCCCGGCGGCGCGCTCGCCATTCAAATGCCGCGCAATTTCTCTGCACCCTCTCATGTCGCCATCCGCGAAACGATCGAGAATGGGCCTTGGCGCGAGCGGCTTGCCCCTCTCGTTCGGCCGGAGCCGGTCCGCTCGCCCGAGAGCTACCATCGCATGCTGGCGCCGCATGCTCGGACGCTCGACGTCTGGGAAATCGAGTATCTCCAAGTCCTAAGCGGGCAAGATCCCGTCGTCACGTGGACCCGCGCTACCGCCCTTCGCCCCTACCTCGACGCACTCGAGGCGGGCGCACGCAGCGCCTTTGAGGCCGAATATCGGGCGCGCGTTCGCGTCGGTTATCCGCCCGAACCCGATGGAAGGACGCTTTTTCCCTTCAAGCGCGTCTTCGTCGTCGCCGGAAAGTAGTTTAGAAGGCTCTTTTCAACAGTTTTTGTGACATACGGAACTGGCTTGCCAGCTATGCGCCATGTGATAGGGTCTCGCGGCGTCGGCAAGTGCAGTTTGCCGGATCGACGGAACGAACGAAGAAGCCCCGAGGATTAGGGTAGCACGGCCAAGCGCCCCATTCCGGACGGACTCTAGAGCCATAGGGAGTGAGACGCATGCGAATGACGCCATATACCTTCGGCATGAAGCGCAGGACGCTGATCAAGGCGGGGCTGGTGCTCGGTGCCGCTCAAGTTGCGAGCCCCTTCATCATCCAGGCGCGCGGCGAGGAGCCGATAAAGATCGGCTTCAACGACCCGCTTACCGGGGTTTACGCGGCTCTCGGCAAGAACGAGCAGATCGGCTGCGAGTATGCAATCGGCCAGATAAATGCCAAGGGCGGCATTCTCGGCCGCCAGGTCAGCCTTCTCGTCGAGGACTCGACGAGCGGGGACGTGGGTACTGCCGTGCAGAAGGCCCGGAAGCTCATCGAGCGAGACAAGGTCGACTTTTTGCTCGGCAACGTGAACTCCGCCATGGCTCTCGCTCTCGGCCAGGTCTCGAACGAGCTCAAGACGTTTCACATCGTCACCGGCGGCCACACGGATGCAGTGACGGGTAGCGATTGTCACTGGAACGTCTTCCGCGTGTGCAACACGACCCAGATGGAGGCGAATGCCGTCGCCGGCACGCTTATCAAGACCGCCGGCAAAAAATGGTACTACATCACACCCGACTACGCCTTTGGCCATACGCTTCAAGCGGGCCTTGAAAAGGCTGCCGCGAAGTTGGGCGGCTCAAAGGTCGGCGAAGACGTTGTTCCGCTCGGGACCGCCGATTTCTCGTCCTATCTCATCAAGGCCCAAGCGGCAGGTCCGGATGTCATCATCTTCCTGACCGCCGGCGACGATGCGGTGAACTCACTGAAGCAGGCCGTGCAATTCGGCCTCGATAAGAGGTTCCATATCGCGGGCGCTCAGCAGGAGCTCGAGGTGCTCGAGGGACTGCCACCCGAAGCGCGCATCGGTACCTGGGTCTTCGAGTGGTGGTGGCGTCAGCCTGGCGTGCCCCATGTCGAGGAGTTCGTCGCCGGCATCAAGGCAAAGACCGGCAAGGTGCCCACCGCGCGCACCTGGTTTGGATACGTGGCGGCATCGACCTGCGCATT
>Ga0187766_10000110_pt1 | contig 38822 bp, 35 predicted proteins | sample 0216_QUI02_MP05__4_FD_132971 | JGI IMG/M metagenome (GOLD analysis project Ga0187766, IMG submission 132971) | Tropical peat soil microbial communities from peatlands in Department of Meta, Colombia - 0216_QUI02_MP05_20_MG | ecosystem: Environmental > Terrestrial > Soil > Wetlands > Peat ... | reverse complement strand
GGCCAGATTCTCGGCCAGCGCATTCGCAAGATATGGGGCGTCCGCCAACAGCACTTTCGCGACACCGGCGATCTTCGAGGCCGCCTCGGCCGCGGCGGCGGCACCGGAGCCTGCCACCAGCACAGCCACGTCGCCGAGCGACTTTGCCGCGGTCACCGCGTGCAGGGTTGCCGGCTTTACGGTCGCGTTATCGTGGGAGGCGATGACGAGCGCAGTCATCAAATCACCTTCGCTTCGGTCTTTAGCTTGGCAACGAGTTCGGCCACGTCCTTGACCTTGACCCCACCCTTGCGTTTGGGCGGCTCGTCGACCTTGAGCACGACGAGGCGCGGCGCGATGTCGACGCCGAGATCGGCGGGTGTAGCCTTATCGATCGGCTTCTTTTTCGCCTTCATGATGTTGGGAAGCGAGGCATAGCGCGGCTCATTGAGGCGCAGGTCCGTGGTCACGATGGCCGGAAGCTTGAGGAGGACCGTCTCGAGCCCGCCGTCGACCTCGCGCGTCACTTCCATCTGGCCGTCCTTTATCGTGAGCTTCGAGGCGAACGTACCTTGCGGCCAGCCGAGCAGGGCCGCAAGCATCTGCCCTGTCTGGTTGCAGTCGTCGTCGATCGCCTGCTTGCCGAGAATGACGAGGCCCGGGTTTTCCTTGGCCACCACCGCCTTCAGGAGTTTCGCGACCGCAAGCGGTTGGACCTCCTGATCGGTTTCGACGTGAATACCTCGGTCCGCACCCATGGCAAGGGCGGTGCGAATCGTCTCCTGGGACTGGGTGGGGCCGATCGAAACGGCAACCACCTCCGTCGCCTTGCCGGCCTCCTTGAGGCGGAGCGCTTCTTCCACACCGATTTCGTCGAACGGGTTCATCGACATTTTCACGTTCGCCGTCTCGACGCCCGAGTGGTCGGCCTTGACGCGAATCTTGACGTTAAAGTCGATGACCCGCTTGACCGGGACCAGAACCTTCATGGCACGTCCTACGGAATGGAATTGAGGTCTGCCTGATTACGAGCCCGCTTGTTTAGGAGGCGGTTGTCCGACTGTCAAGCAACCGACCCGCGCCCCAATAAGGCAACGACGCAAAAAACGGCCTGAATCCGCCCAAAAACCGTCTTTTCGCAACTGCACACTATGCCCGCGAATAAGGCTTGTCAATTATGCCCCGGTGCGGAAAGGTCGGGCCTCCTGCTCGCTCGCGCCTAGCTCAACCCGTCAGCGATTTCCACCCGGCACCCACAGCACGTCCTTTTTCCCCTTGTCGTTGAGATAGCGCGCCAGAACGAAAAGGTGGTCCGAGAGGCGGTTTGCGTAGCGAAGGGCCGCGGGGTTGATCGTCTCGAGGATTGCGAGTTCGGCCGTCAGCCGCTCCGCCCGGCGCATGACGGTGCGGGCGAGGTGAAGATAGGCGGCGGCGGGTGAGCCACCCGGCAATATGAATGAATCGAGCGGTTTCAGCGCCTCGTTCATTTCGTCGATTTCACGCTCCAGCCGCTCGATCTGCGCATCGACGATCCGCAGCGCCTTCGCCTCTCGCGTACCACCCGAGGGGGTGCAGAGATCGGCGCCGAGATCGAAAAGGTCGTTCTGAACCCGCGCCAGCATCGCATCCGCTTCGTCTTTGGTATGGAGGCGGGCGAGTCCGATGACGCTGTTCGCCTCGTCGACGGTGCCGTATGCCGCAACCCGAAGGGCATGCTTTGGCACGCGCGCGCCGTCGCCAAGAGAGGTTTCACCCCTGTCGCCACCCCTGGTGTAGATACGCGTCAGCTTGACCATTGCCCACCGCTCAACCGTGGTTTCGGATGAAGAGCATGAAGATCGCGAAGAGGATGAGTGCGAGAGCCTGCAATAGGATCCTCAAGCGCATTAGCTTGTTCGAGTATTTGCGGTTGAAGTCGCCACCCCGGAACATCGAGCCCACGCCGACGAGGAGAACGACGACCACGGCCGCCATCGCGGCGAATATGACGTAGGTAAAGAAGGTTTCCACGGTCTTGATATAGCGCGCCTTGGGGGCGATGCCCACATTCAAGGCACCGCGTGGGACACTCGAGCGCTCAATGCGGCGACGGCACCTTATACACGTGACGATAGTGGTCGGTCGTCACCCAGACGAGCCAGTCGCCTCGGCTCCCCTCGACGAAGACAAGCCGATGGGCACCGCGGTGGCCGCCGGCGTAGTCGAGATCGGCTTCCCGATAGCGGCCGTTATATTCGGGCGGCAGGCGACCCTCGCGATTGCCGAAGCGATCGCCGCCAATGGCATCGCCGGGGGCTGCCGTCCAAAGGTCGTCCCCCTCGCGCCAGCCATCCGACGCCGCCACGCGTTTCGTGAGGTAGCAATCCGGGAGCCGCCCCGTGCGATAGATTGTGTCGACGATCGCGATGAAGGCATCGGGGTGCCCGATCCGATGCGCCAGCGCGAACTGCCGAAGGGCCTCGTCCTGCGGTCCCTCGGCCTCGAGACCCACACCGCAAACCTCCTGCGCCTCGACCGGCGAGACGCACGCCAGCGCTGCAAGGATGGCGAGGGCGAAGAGGAATCCGGTCTTTGTTCCACGAATGAAGTGCATGTTCGCGCTTCGGCGTTTCAGTTTCGCCCGGAAAGCAATCCGCGTGCGATCACGCCTGCCTGAATCTCGGCCGCACCCTCGAAAATGTTGAGGATGCGCGCGTCGCACAGGACGCGGCTGATCTCGTATTCCTCGGCATAGCCGTTGCCACCATGAATTTGCAGCGCGTTGTCCGCGTTCGCCCAGGCAACCCGGGCGCCGAGCAACTTGGCCATCCCCGCGGGCACGTCGCAGCGCCGCCCGCTGTCCTTCTCGCGCGCCGCAAAGTAGGTGAGCTGGCGCGCGATCATGGTTTCGACGCTCATCCATGCAAGTTTGCCCGCCACGCGCGGAAAGGCCACGATGCGCTTGCCGAACTGGACACGGTCGAGCGCATACCGAAGTCCGATTTCAAGGGCGTTCTGTGCGACACCGACGGCACGTGCCGCCGTCTGAATGCGCGCACTTTCGAAGGTCGCCATCAGTTGCTTGAAGCCTTGGCCCTCGACCCCGCCAAGAAGGCCCTCCGCTTTGACCTCGAAGCCGTCGAAGGCAAGCTCGTACTCCTTCATGCCACGATAACCGAGCACGCGAATCTCGCTTCCCGTGAGGCCGGCGATGGGAAACGGGTTCTCGTCGGTCCCCCGCGGCTTTTGCGCGAGGAACATCGACAAGCCCTTGTAGCCGGCGTCCTTGGAATCGGTGCGAACGAGAAGGGTCATGAGGTCCGCGCGCGCGGCGTGCGTGATCCAGGTCTTGTTGCCCGTGACGCGGTAGACGCCGCCCTCGCGCACCGCACGGGTGCGAAGCGCGCCGAGGTCCGAGCCGGTGTTGGGCTCGGTGAATACGGCGGTCGGCAGGATCTCCCCACTCGCGATCTTCGGCAGCCAAATCTTTTTCTGCGCGTCCGTGCCGCTAAGGCGAATCAGTTCCGCCGCGATCTCCGAGCGCGTGCCGAGGGAGCCAACGCCGAGATAAGCACGGCTCAATTCCTCCGTGACGACGCACATCGCAACCTTGCCGAGGCCAAGTCCGCCATGAGCTTCGGGAACGGTGAGGCCGAATACGCCGAGGGCAGCCAACTCGGCGACGATCTCGATGGGAATGAGCCGGTCATTGACATGCCAGCCATGGGCGACAGGAGCCACTTTCGTTTCGCCGAAGCGCCTGAATTGATCGCGAATCATCACGAGTGCTTCGTCGTCGAGGCCGGGGTCGCCGAAGCCTTCGTCCTCGACGACAAGCTCGGCGATGCGCGCGCGCACCGCGGCTGTGTTGCCGCGCTCGATGAGCGCCGCCGCCCCCGTGGCGAACATGCGCAGGTCTTTCTCCGCCACACCCATGTCGGCCGGGCGCACGATTTCGACCTGCGAAAGTGCGATCCCACCGTGGAGCTGAGCGAGATATTCGCCGAATGCCGATTGAAGGACCAGCCGTTCGAGTTCGCCCAAAGTACCGCGTTCCTCGAGTCGGCGCGCCCAGGCGAGCATCTCGCGCAAGGCGGCCACATATGTAGCGCTCCACGCGTAGCCGTGGACCGCGAATTGTTCGCGATCGAGCAGGCTCGGGTCGAGAGCGCCATCACGCGCGACTCTGTCCGCGACCGCGAGCCGCGCATGGCCGAGATAGCTTTCCGCGGCGTCGAGCGCCTCGCCACACAGGGCGAATAGATCGGCGAGTTGTGTCACGGTCGAGGATTCGCTTTTGGGCCGCGAGACGGCTCGGCTCATACGGTCGTGCTCCACCAGCAAGCTCCCCGGAGGCTCACGCGTGGACGGCGTCCTCGAAGGTTCGCAGGCCCGGGCGCCTTGCCTGCACCAGGACGGCCATATTGCCCGGCTTGTGCTGGTTACGCATCATTTTGGTGTGCGCCTGGGGGATCTCGGTCCAGGAAAAGACCTCGCTCATGCAGGGATCGATGCGCCGCTCGATCACGAGGCGGTTCGCCTGGCTCGCCTGCAGGAGGTTCGCGAAGTGGCTACCCTGAATGCGCTTCTGGCGCATCCAAACGAAGCGCGCATCGAAGGTGATGTTGTAGCCGGTCGTACCCGCGCAGAAAACGACCATCCCGCCCCGCTTCACCACGAAACAGCTCACCGGGAACGTCGTCTCGCCCGGATGCTCGAAGACGAAATCGACGTCGTTGCCCTTGCCGGTGACCTCCCAGATCGCCTTGCCGAATTCGCGCACTTTCTTCATGTAATCGCCGTAGCCGCCACTCGCATTGATCTCCGGCAGGCGGCCCCAGCAATCGAACTTGCTGCGATTGACGATCCCTTTCGCGCCGAGCTGCATGACGAAATCGCGCTTGTCGTCGTCGGAAACGACGCCGATCGCATTCGCACCCGCCGTCGCGATGAGCTGCACCGCCATCGAGCCAAGTCCGCCCGCCGCCCCCCACACGAGCACGTTGTGCCCCGGACGCAGGATATGGGGGCGATGGCCGAACAGCATGCGGTACGCCGTTGCAAGCGTGAGCATGTAGCACCCGCATTCTTCCCAGGTGAGATGCCGCGGGCGCGGCATGAGCTGACGCGATTGCACGCGCGCGAATTGAGCGAAAGAACCGTCCGGCGTTTCGTAACCCCAAATGCGCTGACTCGGCGAGAACATCGGATCGCCGCCATTGCACTCCTCGTCGTCGCCGTCGTCCTGGTTGCAGTGGACGACCACCTCGTCGCCGACTTTCCACCGCTTGACCTTGGAGCCGACCGCCCACACCACGCCCGACGCATCCGAGCCCGCGACGTGGTATGGCGCCTTGTGAACGTCGAACACCGAGACGGGTTTGCCGAGAGCGGCCCACACGCCGTTATAATTGACGCCGGCGGCCATCACCATGACCAGGACCTCGTCCGACTCGATGGGTGGGGTCGGTACGACCTCGAGCTGCATCGCGTGTTCCGGCTCGCCATGGCGCTCGCGGCGGATCGACCAGGCATACATTTTTGCCGGCACGTGACCGAGAGGAGGAATCTCGCCGATGTCATAGAGATCCTTGCCGGCGCCCGCCGCACCACCCCCGCCCCGATTGAGCTCAACGAGCTTCGCAGCCTCGGCCATCGGTGAACCCCCCTCTCCTCTCTCAGGAACCGCGGCTCGTTCCGAACCCCCTGACTCGTCCCGAGCGTTGTCACGCGTATCTTGCAATGCAATATCGGTCTTAACTCATATATTATCTGGATCGGGTATCTTGCAATGCACAAATCCGAGTTTCATTTCTCATATGCGTGATTTTTCGAAATAAAATTGCGTGTCGAAGACTACTGTAAATTGGGAGGCGAGCCGATTGCCGGACGATAGACCCGTAGCGCGCGAGGATCCCTGGCTGTTCCGCACCTATTCCGGCCACAGCTCGGCGCGCGCGTCGAACGAGCTTTACCGTACGAACCTCGCACGCGGCCAAACGGGCCTGTCGGTCGCCTTCGATCTGCCGACCCAGACCGGTTATGACAGCGACCACCCGCTTGCGAAAGGCGAAGTCGGCAAAGTGGGCGTGCCGATCTGCCACCTCGGCGACATGCTCACCCTCTTCGACGGCATTCCACTCGCGCGCATGAACACGTCCATGACGATTAACGCGACCGCTCCTTGGCTCCTCGCCCTTTATGTGGCAGCGGCCGAGCGGCAGGGGGCCAAGCGCGCCGAGCTGACGGGCACGACGCAAAACGATCTGATCAAGGAATATCTCTCGCGCGGCACCTACATTTTTCCGCCAGAGCCCTCGATGCGCCTCACCACCGACGTGATCGCGTTCGCCATTCACGAAATGCCGAAATGGAATCCGATCAATGTCTGCTCCTATCACTTGCAGGAAGCGGGCGCCACGCCCGTTCAGGAATTGGCGTTTGCGCTGGCGACGGCTTCGGCCGTGCTCGATTCGGCGCGCACCGCGGTCCCTGAGAAAGATTTCCCCATTGTCGCCGGGCGCATCAGCTTCTTCGTGAACGCGGGCATCCGTTTCGTCACCGAGATCTGCAAGTTGCGCGCCTTCGCCGAGCTGTGGGACGACCTTTTGCAGGAGCGTTACGGCGTGAAGGAAGGGAAGCTGCGTCGCTTCCGCTATGGGGTGCAGGTGAATTCCCTCGGCCTCACAGAGCAGCAGCCCGAGAACAACGTCTATCGCATCCTTCTCGAAATGCTCGCGGTCGTGCTTTCGAAGAAGGCGCGGGCGCGCGCCGTCCAGCTTCCGGCGTGGAACGAAGCCCTCGGCCTTCCTCGCCCGTGGGATCAGCAATGGAGCCTTAGACTCCAGCAGATCGTGGCGCACGAAACCGATCTTCTCGAATATGACGATATCTTCGATGGCGGTCACGCGGTCGAGGAAAAGGTCCGCTCACTTAAGGAGGCGGCACGCGCCGAGCTTGAGCGCATCGCCGCCATGGGCGGCGCCGTCGTGGCGGTCGAAAGTGGGTACATGAAGCGTGCCCTTGTCGAAAGCAACGCCCGGCGCATCGCCGCGATCGAAACGGGTGAGCGGGTCGTCGTCGGCGTCAACCGATTTACCGAGACGGCTCCCTCCCCCCTCACGGCCGGTGCGGATGGCGGTTATCTCGCACCCGATCCCCAATCGGAATCCGCACAGGTCGAAGGCCTCGCGGCGTGGCGCCATGCGCGCGATCTTCACGCGGTCGCGCAATCCCTTGCCGCCCTCCGAGCGGCCGCGATCGCGGGGCATAACGTCATGGCGCCATCGATTGCCTGTGCCCACGCGGGTGTGACGACGGGCGAGTGGGCCGAGACCTTGCGCGGGGTCTTCGGCGAGTTCCGCGCGCCGACCGGTGTTGGCGGCGCCGCGTCCGCGGGTTCCGCAGACGACCTTGCCAAACTAAGGAAGCACGTCGAGCGCGTGAGCGGCCGGCTCGGCCGGCGCATCAAGATGCTGGTCGGAAAGCCCGGCCTCGACGGTCACTCGAACGGGGCCGAGCAGATCGCGCTTCGCGCACGGGATGCCGGCTTCGAAGTGGTCTATCAAGGCATCCGCCTTACACCCGAGCAGATCGTGGCAACGGCCCTCGAGGAGTCGGTCCACGTCGTCGGCCTCTCGATTCTCTCGGGCTCGCACGTCCCGCTCGTGAGCGAAATCCTCGCGCGCATGCGCGCAATCGGCATCGGCGAAGTACCCGTGGTCGTGGGCGGCATTGTGCCGCCCTTGGATGAAAAGCGCCTCATGGAAGCAGGGGTCGCGCGCGTTTACACCCCCAAGGACTATGCGCTGAACGCGATCGTGACCGGCATCGTCTCCGTGGTCGAGCGAGCCAGCGAACAGGAAGCGTATGCCGGGTGACTGAGGCATGCCCGTACGCGTCCGTGTGAGTTTGAATCCGAAATTCGCTTACGATTTCGACCCCAGATAAAGTGAATTTCGGATTCGCCTCGCCCGGTACGACAGGGTACGATCCCGGACATCGGCGGTTCGAATTGGGCCTAACCGGGGCCGGCGCGAGCCGGCAGCGTTGCAGCACAATTACAAGAACCCGGTCGTCGCGTGCGCCCGGACAAGCGAAGGGCAGCAATCATGTCGACGAACGTGCTTATGGTGTTTCCAAGGTTCAATCCCAATTCATTTTGGAGCCTTCAGGCGGCGTGCGATTTTTATGGCGCGCGATGTCCGGCGCCACCCCTCGGCCTTATCACCGTCGCGGCACTCCTTCCGCCGACGTGGAACGTTCGATTGATCAATCGCAACGCGGAAACGCTCGAGCTGAGCGATCTCCAATGGGCCGATCTCGTCATGACCGGTGGGATGCTGCCCCAGCAGCCGGACACGATGACGATCATCGAGCTTTGTCGCGCGCACGCCAAGCCGGTCGCCGTGGGCGGGCCCGACGCGACATCCCGTCCCGACGTCTATCGGCAGGCGGATTACCTGGTGCTTGGAGAGGCCGAAGGCATCATCGATCGATTCATCGCGGCGTGGTCTTCGGGTACCCGCAGCGGCGTCTTCCAAGGGGAGAAATTTCAAGTCGATGTAACGAGAAGCCCGACCCCGCGATACGACCTCCTCAAGCTCGACCATTACGTCAACATCGGCATCCAGTTTTCGCGGGGATGCCCGTTCAACTGCGAGTTCTGCGACATCATCGAACTCTTCGGGCGCGTGCCCCGCACGAAAACGATCGAGCAAGTGCTGAGGGAACTCGATACGCTGCTGGGCCTTGGCTATCGCGGCCACGTCGACTTCGTCGACGACAACTTCATCGGCAACAAAAAGGCGCTCAAGCGCCTCCTTCCCGCACTCGCCAAATGGCAAAGTGAGCACGGCTACCCCTTCCGGTTTTCAACCGAGGCTTCGCTCAATCTCGCCGATGACCCCGAGCTTCTCCAAATGATGCGTGATGCGAACTTTTTCGCGGTCTTCGTCGGGATCGAGAGTCCCGATACGGAAACGCTGATCTCCACGCAGAAAAAGCAAAACACGCGACGCAGCATCGCGGACAGCGTCCACAAGATCTACGGCGCGGGAATGTTCGTCGTCGCCGGATTCATCGTCGGCTTCGACTCGGAAAAAGCCAGTGTCGCCGCCGCGATGGTCGAGTGCATCGAGGCGACGAGCATACCGATGTGCATGGTCGGATTGCTGACCGCCTTACCCAACACACAGTTGACCCGCCGGCTGGAAAAAGAGGGACGTCTGCTACCCCTCAACATGGAGGTGGGCGATCAATGTACGGGAGGATTGAATTTTGTGACACGAAGGCCGCGGCGGGAGGTTTTGACGGATTTCCGGAACATCGTCGAAGGTGTTTACCGCCCGGCGGCATATTTTGCCCGCGTGCGCGCGGTCGGCCGCGCCCTCAACCGCCCCCATCACGGCGGCAAGCGGCCCGCCAGTAAAAAGCTGCGGGACCTGCAACTCGGGGGCCGGCTTGTATGGTGCATGACAATTCAAAGACCCGAGCTGCGACGCCATTTTTGGCGCACCATCGTCGACTGTTTGCGCCACAATCCCCGCGGTTTGCAGAGCGTCGGCACATTGATGGTTCTCTACCTTCATCTCGGCTCATTCGCAAAATTCCTCATCGAAGGACTGGACCGGCAAATCGAGGCGATCGACCACGGTGAACCGCAAGCCTTGTTCCCGAGCGAGATGGCGCACCCGGCGTAAGGCCCTATGCCATCGGGCCCTGATTGGCGAGCATACTGCAGTCGCTCGGGAACCAGCAGTCGGTTGACAAGGTAGAGCTGGCGGCTGACGCTGCCAGCCGTGACCCAAGCCGATTTCCTTCCCCTTGGCGATATCGCCACGTTGCAGGCGGCTCTTTGGCGCGACCAGGCGGCTTACGTGGCGCACCATTCACCGTTCTTCCAACATCTTTGGAACGGGAAGCCGCCGCCCGCACGTCTCGAGGCTTTCCCCACCCTTCCCCTTTGCGACAAGTCGATGCTGCGGGCGAGCCAGGCCGCATATCCTCCCTTCGGCCACTATCTCGCGGCACCCAATGAAAAGATCGTGCGGCTTCACCGCACTTCCGGCACCACGGGCCAGGCAATGAATCTCGCCTTGAGCGCCGATGATGCCCGTCTGACCGCGGAGGTCGGAGGGCGTGCTGCGCGTGCGTCCGGCCTCGGCCCCGGACAGCGCGTGGTTCATTGCCTCAACTACCAGCTCTGGATGGGCGGGTTCACGGACCACGCGGCCCTCGAGGCGACGGGGGCCACCGTCGTCCCCTTCGGTGTCGGCGGGAGCGAGCTTCTCGTCCGCACGATCCGAGATATCGGGATTACCGCGATCTCGTGCACGCCGTCCTATCCCGCCGTCCTCGAGCGCGTGGTCATCGAACGGTTTCCCGGCCTTCGTCCGCGCGACCTCGGCCTGAAGCTCGGCCTCTTCGGCGGAGAAGCCGGGCTGGACGATCCAAATCTGCGCGCCCGCATCGAAGAGGTTTGGGGGATGAAGCCGCGCAATGCGAATTACGGCGTTTCCGACGCGTTCAGCAATTTTGCCGGCCAGTGCGAGCACCAGAGCGATCTCCACTTCGTGGGCCTCGATGCCCTTTACCCTGAGCTTATCGACGCCGAGTCCGGCGAAGGCCGGCCCTGGCGCACCGGAGAGGTGGGCGAGCTTGTGCTGACGCACCTTCGGAAGGACTGTCAGCCGCTTGTGCGCTTTCGAACGGGCGACATCGTAGCACTCACCGCCACCGAGCCCTGCGCCTGCGGCCGGACCGCACCCCGCCTTCGCGTGATCGGCCGTAGCGACGACATGGTCGTCGTGCGCGGCATCAATGTCTTCCCGACGACAATCGCGGCGACGCTTACCGGATTTCACGAGCTCTCCGGCGAATATCGCATCCGCCTCAAGGGCATCGGTCCCTACGATCGGCTGCCGGTCGAGGTGGAGCTCGCGGCCGGACGTGAGGCGAGCGATGCGCTTGCCAAGACGATCGAAGCGACGATCCGGCGCGATATCCGCGTGACGGCGGCGGTGACACTGCTGCCGCCCTTGAGCCTGCCGCGGACCGAAGGAAAAACCAAACGCGTTTTCAGGGAGTGAGGGCGATGAGCGAGGTCGTGCTTAACGAGATCGCCGACGGTGTTCGTTCCATTACGCTCAACCGGCCCGCACGCCTGAATGCGATCAATCCCGAACTCCTCGCGGCCCTTGTCGCCGCCATCCGCGACGCCAACGACGATCCCTCGACACGCGCGATCGTTCTGCGCGGCGCGGGACGCGCCTTTTGCGCCGGCGACGACCTCAAGGAGTTCGATCAGCAACGCCGCTCACCCGGAGAGACGCGCGCCTATATCGAGCAGATCCAGGCAGTCACCCGTGCCATCGTGCTTGGCGACAAGATGGTCGTGGGTGCAATCCACGGCTGGGCGGTCGGCGGCGGCCTCGAATGGCTCATCAACTGCGATCTCGCGATCCTCGCGGAGGGAACGCGCTGCTTCTTCCCCGAGATTTCGCTCGGCGTGTTCGTGACCGGCGGGGCAACCGCACTCCTCCCGCGCATTGTCGGACTCCAGAAGGCGCGCGAGTTGATCCTCTTCGGCGAACGCTTCGACGCCAAGGCCGCCTTGGAGATGGGTCTTGCCTGGAAGGTCGTGCCGGAAGCGCACCTCTTCGAGGAAGCGCAAGCCGCGGCACGCCGCATCGCCCAACTGCCAGCCGCCAGGGTGAGCGACTTGAAGCGCGTCATCAACCGTGCGGCGGCCCTCGATGTCGAAGGTGCGATGACGCTCGAGACGGACGCGACCGTGCGCGGTTTTCTCGATCCCGACACGGCGGCTATTATCGCGAAGTTCGGAAAGCAGACCTGATGTCGAGAGGCGATTGCGTGAATGACGACGGCCGCGGCGGCACTCGCCCGTCGATCCGACATCGGTTTCGACCCGGCTTTTCGCGACTTCCAGCCGCGATTTCCCGCGCACTAATTACGCGATCGCCGGGGCAAATAGAACCGCTCAAGCGGGGACCCTGTTCCCCGCCGCGGGACCGTTGACGCGGCGCAATGGAGGCTGCTAACTTCCCCGACATGTGCAAGCAGCACCTCATTCGGCGAATTAGCACCCCGGCGCCTGTTGGGTTGCCGGGACTTCGTGCTCGTTCCTTCGCCGATTTGCAGGAGTTTGCTTGTCATGTTTTTCTCGCCTGACGTCACCACCACCACCGCTTGTTTCGCCGTCGAGGCTCGACCCGAGCCGGGTGTGATGCCGCGCGTGCTCGAGCTTTTCGCCAAGCGCGGCTTCGTTCCAACACAATGGCACAGCAGCGTGGGTGGCCCTGGGCGCGGCCAAATCAGCATCGACATCCAGATCGAGGGGATGGATGGTGCGCTTGCCGAATACATTGCGCGTTGCCTTCGTCAGCTTGCCGACGTCGACAGCGTGCTCATCTCGGAGAAGCGCTACGCCCAAAGCGCCTAGTGCGGTGAAATTGGGACGTCCCGATATCGCCCTTGTGCAAGGCCTGAACTTGCCATGACAATCACAACATGCAGCGATGAAGGCGACGCTCTACGCAGGAGGGACGATCGATCTGCGTATAATCGATTTGGAATAACCGATGGCGATAGGACTCTGAACGAACTGTCAGGAAAGGGTGAGGCATGAAGCGTCCTCTTACGCGCACGATTGCGGGCGTTCTTGCCCTCGGTCTCGCAAGCCCCGCACTCTGGGCGCAGCAAACCGTTCAGCCGGTCCAACCGGTCCCGCAGGACCAAGCGGCACAGGATCAGCAGGGCCAAGCCCAACAAGCTCCCATCTATTCGCCGGAACAGCTCGACCAGATGCTGGCGCCGATCGCTCTTTATCCCGATCAACTTCTCGGCCAGATCCTCATGGCGTCGACTTATCCGCTCGAGGTTGTGCAGGCCGACCGGTGGGTGAAGGATCCGAACAACGCCCAACTCAAGGGCGATCAACTCGCCGCTGCACTCCAGCAAATCGACTGGGACCCGAGCGTGAAGTCCCTGGTGCCGTTCCCCCAGATCCTTGCGATGATGGATGGGCGGCTCGATTGGACGCAAAGGCTGGGGGATGCGTTTCTGGCGCAGCAGGGCGACGTGATGAACTCCGTTCAACGCCTGCGCCAGCAGGCGATGGCGGCAGGAAACCTGCGCACGACACCGCAGCAGATCGTAACCCCGGTCGATCAATCGATCGCTATTCAGCCCGCCAATCCCCAAGTCGTCTATGTGCCGGTTTACAACCCGACGGTCGTATATGGCACCTGGGCTTATCCCGCTTACCCGCCGATCTATATTCCCCCGCCGCCAGGTTTCTACATCGGGCCCGCAATCGTTTCGGGCATCGGATTCAGCATCGGGTTCGGCATCGTCGACCTGTTGTGGGGCTGGGACACCTGGGATTGGGGCCATCACGCATTGCACGTGGATTACAACCGGTACAACACGATCAACAACTACTTCATCGTGCACGACAACCGTCCGCGCTTCGAACGCGACGTGTGGGCGCACGATGCCTATCACCGCCGTGGCGTTGCCTATCGCGATCCGGTGTCGCACCGCGAGTTCCGGCCGGCGGCGGCATCACCGTCCGAGGCACGGCGCGATTTCCGCGGGTACGATCATACGCCAGCACCCGGGGCGCCTCGCTCGCCGACGACCGCACAAACGCAGCATGGCGCGCCGCAGATCGCTCAGCATTCGCCGGGGGCGGCACAAACGCAACATGCCCCGCCGCAGACGGTCCAACATCAGCCTGCGACGCAGCAGCACGCGCCTTCGCCCACGTTCCAGGGTACGGCCAAGAACGGGACCGAAGCCGCAGCCCACGCCCAACGCGGCCGGCAAAGCCTGGCGTCGATGCAGTCGCACGCACCCGCACCGCGGGCCAATCCGCCACCGCATAATGCGCCAGCTGGGGGCGGCAATAAGGGTGGCGGCAACCCGCAGCAACAACAAAAGAAGTAACCGCGACAACGCAATTCGAAACCTACACCTATCCCTTCGAAGATTGTGCGAGGACACCATGGTCAGCGTGAACAGGGACGACCTTAGAACCTCGCCGCGGCGTCCCGTCGTGGCAGCTTTTCCGGCCTTGCTGCGAAGAGCCGCACTTCGCATCGCAGCGACATGTGCCCTTGCCGCGTTCGCCTGGAGTGCTGGCCAAACTGCTCTAGCCGCGGGCGCCAAGCAGCTCGACTTCGCATCGGCCGACCAGGCGGTCGAGGCCCTCGCGGCCGCGGTCCGCGCAAACGATACTGCCGAACTTCTCAAAATTCTCGGCCCCGGTGGACGCAACCTTGTGTTTTCCGGCGATCCCATTTCGGACAAGGAAGGGCGGGCGGGGTTCGCGGAACGCTTCGACCACGAGCACAAGCTCCAGATGGAGGGCGACGACAAGGCAACGCTTTCAATCGGCAACGAAGAGTGGCCGTTTCCGATCCCGCTCGTGAAGACAGGCGAGCGCTGGCACTTCGACACGAAGACAGGGGTGGCGGAAATCCTCGCCCGGCGCGTCGGCCGCAACGAGCTCAACACGATTGAGGTCTGCCGCGCTTACGTCGACGCGCAGCACGAATACGCAACCACGCACGCGAGCGGCAGTCCGTATATGGAATACGCGCAAAAGTTCATGAGCACTTCGGGCAAGCGTGACGGGCTCTATTGGCCGGTTGCGGACGGCGAGACGCCCAGTCCGATGGGACCCCTGGTCGCCGGGGCGCGGGCCGAGGGCTACAGCAGCGAGCGCGAGCCCTATCACGGCTACTACTATAAGATTCTGACCCGGCAAGGTCCAAATGCCCAGGGTGGAGCATACGACTACGTGGTTCACAATCGTATGATCGGCGGCTTTGCGCTCGTTGCCTTTCCAGTGAAGTACGGCGATTCCGGCGTGATGACGTTCCTCGTCAACCACGATGGCATCGTCTATCAGAAGGACCTCGGCCCCAAAACCGCGGAGATCGCGCGCCGCATGAGCGCGTTCAATCCGGATTCCACCTGGACAGAGGTGAAGTGAGCGTGTACCGATCCCGCACCTAGCCAACACGAGCACTGTCCGACAACCGAGAGCGATCCACCGGTGAGCTTTCTCGACCGCATTCGCGAGTGCAATGCGCACGACATGAGCCATTTCCGGCCTTTCGTCGTGGGCGGATGCAAGGTCGGCTGGCTGAAGCGCCCGTTCGTCGACGAACTCGCGGCTTTTCCCAAACTCTTCGACATCGGCGACGACGCGGTCCTGCTCGCGCCCACGCTGGATACGCCGGAGGCGCGGACCGCTGCGGTCGATGGGGTGCTTCGAGGTCTTGCCGAACGGGGCGTCGTCGGCGGATGGCGCGACGAACCTTACCCGGTCTCGCTCGGCTGGGGGCAGGAGCCGCTCATGCTCATCGAACGGGCAGCCGCCGCGGAATTCGGCGTCTGCGCCTACGGCGTTCACATGAACGGATATGTGCGGAGGAACGATGGCATTCACATGTGGATTGGCCGCCGTGCCTTCGATAAGCCGACTTATCCGGGTATGCTCGACAATCTTGTCGCGGGCGGCCAGCCCTACGGCATATCGATCGAGGATAACCTCGTGAAGGAGTGCGCCGAGGAAGCGGACATTCCCGAAGCGCTCGCCCGCCGTGCCGTGCCCGTCGGTGCGGTCACCTACGCGATGGAAACCGACGAGGGCCTCAAGCCCGACGTCCAGTTCGTCTACGACCTCGAATTACCGGCCAGCTTTACGCCGCGCAACACGGACGGCGAGATCCAGGAGTTCATGCTTTGGCCGATCGAGCGTGTGATGGAGGTCGTGAGCGGGACGGCCGAGTTCAAATTCAACTGCAACCTGGTCATCATCCATTTTCTCGTACAGCACGGCCTGATCGGGCCCGAGCACCCCGACTATGTCGAGATCGTGAGGGGTCTGCACCGCTAGTGTGGCGAATCCGAAATCCGCCACACGAGAGGGGACGTCGATCAATCGGAAAAGCCGGCGAGCGTGCGCACTTCGGCGGGCGTTTTTCCTATTTCGCGCAGGCGGGCGAGCGTTGCGGCCCTGTTGCGCTTTGCGAGCCTTTTCCCATTCGGATCGGTCAGGATCCGATGATGGTGGTATGCCGGTGTGTCGAGTCCGAGGAGTGCTTGAAGCAGCCGATGGATATGCGTTGCGGCGAACAGATCCTCGGCGCGCGTGACCAGCGTTACACCTTGAACATGATCGTCGACGGTCACGGCGAGATGGTAGCTCGTCGGCACGTCCTTTCTCGCCAGCACCACATCGCCGAAGCCTTCGGCGACGATCGATTGTGGACCGCGCCGTCTGTCGCACCAGAGGAGCGGCCCCGTGCGCGCGAGCGCCTTGGCGATATCGAGGCGGAGGGCGAAGGGACGGCCGGATGCGATGTGCCGTTCGCGTGCGCCCACCCCTAGATTCCGGCAGGTGCCGGGGTAAGGGGGGCCTTCGTCACCGTGGGGAGCGCCACCGGCGCGGGCCACTTCGGCTTGGATCTCGCTCCGGGTGCAGAAGCAGGGATAGATCAAGCCTATCGCGTCGAGCTCTGCGAGGGCGCGAGCGTACTCGGCCGTGTGCTCCGATTGGCGGCGCACGGGCCGTTCCCATTCGAGGCCGAGCCAGGCGAGATCCTCGAGAATGGCCTGCTCGAACTCCGGTCGGCAGCGGGTTGGGTCGATATCCTCGATCCGCACGAGGAATCGCCCGCCGCTTTCCCATGCCGCGCGCTCGGCAAAGAGTGCCGAATGGGCATGACCGAGATGAAGTCGTCCGGTCGGGCTCGGCGCGAAGCGGGTCACGGCGGGGCGGTCCGGCGTCATGGCAGTGGCAGTATCGCAAAGATTGGGCTAAGGGAAGGCGGATCGAGGAGGAGACATGGCTCACCGCTTCAGCCGAACGGTCCTGGAGGAGATGCTGCAGGCACTCGGCGCGCGCGACGCCGACCTTGCGCATGCCCACCGTGTCGCGGGCACGCCCGATTTGAGACCGCGCACACCTGGATTCGCAACGCTCCTCCACATCATCATCGCCCAGCAGCTCTCGACGGCGTCCGCGAGTGCAATTCGAAACCGTCTCGATGCTCTCGCGGAACCGCTTACACCGGAGGGCTTCCTCGCGCTCGATGACTCAGCACTGCGCGAAATCGGCTTCAGCCGTCAGAAGATCCACTATGGACGGGGCCTTGCGGAAGCGATCGCAAGCGGAACGCTCGACCTGCGCCGCGTGCATCGGATGAGCGACGAGGACGCGATCGCGACGATCACGCAAATCAAGGGGCTCGGCCGGTGGAGTGCTGAAATCTATCTTCTCTTCGCGCTGAAGCGGCCCGACATTTGGCCCGTCGACGACCTCGCTGTCGTCGTCGCCGTACAGCGGCTGAAGGGGCTTCGCTCGCGGCCTGACCGCAAACGCATGTTGAAGATCGCCGAGCCTTGGCGGCCCTACCGAAGTTATGCGGCCCGGCTCATGTGGCACTATTACAGGAACGCACCCACCTGATCGCCCGAGCCTCATTCGCCAAGACCCATCGACCCCATCAGGCACTGCCACGAGGAGAAGCATGCAAGATCTCTTCAATCTAACCGGTCCCGGCTTTCGGCCGATCGCGGGGGGCCCTGCGCGTGAGCTGGTCATCTTGCTCCACGGCTGGGGTGCCGATGGCGACGACTTGATCGGATTGGCGCCGCATTGGGCTCAGGTGTTGCCGCACGCTGAGTTCCTTTCGCCTCATGGACCGTTTCCGTGCGACACGGGCTTTGGCCGCCAGTGGTTCTCCCTCGTCGATCGCTCTCCCGCGCGCATCCTCGCCGGGATGAAGGCCGTGGCACCCGTGGTCGATGCCTTCATCGACGCCGAACTGACGCGTCGTGGTCTCGACGACAGCAAACTCGCCCTTGTTGGCTTCTCCCAGGGAACGATGACCGCACTCTATGTGGCGCTGCGCCGCGCCATGCAATGTGCCGGCGTCCTCGGCTATTCCGGGCGGCTGATCGGGGTGGAAGAGCTGGCGGAGGCGCTTGTCTCCAAGCCCCCGGTCCTTCTCATCCATGGCAACGCCGATGAAATTCTCCCCGTCGAGTCCCTATGGCAGGCAAAGGCCGCACTCGAAGCGTTCGGCGTCCCGGTAGAGGCGCATGAGCGGCCGGGGCTTGGCCACGGCATCGACGAATTCGGCCTGAGCATGGGCGCGCGTTTCCTCGCCAAGATGCTCGCCGGCACCCGATGAGCCGGCGGCGGAATGCTCTTTCAAGCCTTTTCACCCCAACATCTTGTGGGTGTGTATAAAAGGTTCGCCAATTTTTGGGCTTCACTTCATAACCTTGTCACAATATGGTTCTATGGGTAGTAGATAGCGCGGTTACGAGGCAATGGGCCGATGCTTGCACCGAATAGTTGGCCGTCATTGGTTTTGAACGCGGACTTTCGTCCGCTGAACTACTTTCCGCTTTCGCTCTGGTCTTGGCAGGACTCGGTCAAGGCTGTGTTCCTCGAGCGCGTGAACGTCGTTTCCCAATACGATCAGGTCGTCCATTCGCCGAGCACGGCGCTGAAGCTTCCGAGCGTCATCAGCCTCAAGGAATATATTCCGGCTGCCCGCAGGCCGGCCTTCACGCGCTTCAACGTCTTCCTGCGCGATCATTTCAGCTGCCAATATTGCAGCGCGCGGCGGCCGACGCATGAGCTTACTTTCGACCATCTCGTCCCGCGCTCGCGCGGCGGTCGCACGACGTGGGAGAACGTGGTCACGGCATGCAACATCTGCAATCTCCGAAAAGGAAACCGATTGCCCAGGGAGGCGGGCATGGCGCCCAACATGCGACCCCTTGCCCCCTCCACCCGCCAGCTTCAGGAAAATGGTCGCGCCTTCCCGCCAAATTATCTTCACGATAGTTGGCGGGATTATCTTTTCGGACCCGGGCCGGCCAAGCACGGCGGGTTCGTCCGCACCAAGGAGGATTGGTGGAAGCGCGTGCCGACCGGTAAGGCGTTCCCCGAGAGTATGACGAGCGACGAATACTGGGACGTCCCGCTCGAATCCGAATGAACCCTGTCAGGGCTTTGGCAGGAATCGCTCCACGAGGAGCGTCCAGTATCGCATCCCCGTCGGAATGCAACGGTCGTTGAAGTCGTAGCCCGGATTGTGAATCATGCAACCGAGCTCGCCCGCCCCGTTGCCGATCAGGAGATAACAGCCCGGCCGTTCCTCGAGCATCATGGCGAAATCCTCGCTTCCCATGACGGGACGCGCGTCGGTGACGACGTTCTCCGCACCCACCAGCTCTCTGGCGACGCCGCAGGCGAAGGCCGTCTCCTTTTCGGTATTGACCAGGACGGGAAATCCCTCGTGGTAATCCACTCTGGCTTTGGCGCCGTAGCTTTCCGCTTGCGCAGCGGCGAGTGCGGTAATGCGCCGGCGAAGCTGCTTGCGCACTTGCGCATCGAGGGCGCGAATGCTGAGCCGCATTGTTGCGGTCGCGGGAATCACGTTTGGCGCTTCACCCGCCTTGATGGCGCCAACGGTCACGACGGCGGCTTCCTGGGGATCGACGTTGCGCGCGACGATCGTTTGAAGCGCCATGACGATGCTCGCAGCGACGACAACCGGGTCGACCGCCTTCTCCGGGAAGGCGCCATGCCCGGCAACGCCCTCGATGGTGATTTCGGCGCGGTCGGCCGACGCCATGAACGGCCCGGCGCGAAAGACGAGCTTGCCCTCGGGATAGCCGGGCATGTTGTGCATCGCAAAGATCGCGTCGCATGGGAAAAGCCGGAAGAGGCCGTCGTCCAGCATCTTGCGCGCACCCCCTCGGCCCTCCTCGGCCGGCTGGAAGATAAGATGCACGGTGCCGTCGAAGTTTCGCGTCATGGCAATATGCTTGGCCGCCCCCAACAGCATCGCGGTGTGCCCATCGTGCCCGCAGGCATGCATCTTGCCGTCGTGCTTGCTTGCGTAGGCAAGGCCGGTCGTCTCCTGAATTGGAAGCGCATCCATGTCGGCGCGGATGCCGATCCGTTTCGTGCCCGCCCCGAGCTTGAGGGTGCCGACGACACCGGTCTTGCCGAGACCGCGATGCACGTCATAACCCCAGGCTGCGAGGCGTTCTGCCACAAGATCGCTCGTCAAGATCTCCTCGAACCCAAGCTCGGGGTGCTCGTGAATGCGATGCCGGATTTCCACGATTTCCGAATCGAAACTGTTACTGGCGACTTGGACGTTCATAACCTGCCTCACTCGATCGCACTCCCCCTTCGGGAGTCGGTCCTGGTTGGAACGGGAAATTAAAGATCAATCGGCGCGCTAAAGGAAGCTGTAGGGATCGATGTCGACTTGAACACGCACACTCGACGGCACCTCGACCGAATCGAGCCAGCGCCGCAGGTAGGCCTGGATATTCGCACCGCGCCTGGTTTTGAGGAGGAGGCGGCGGCGAAACCGGCCGCGCAGAAGTGCAAGCGGCGCTGGAGCCGGGCCAAGCACCTCGATCCCCTCCCCATGCGGCGCCTTGCGAGCGAGTGCCCGGGCGGTCCGATCGACCGTGTCCTCATAGGGGCCGGACACGATGAGAGCCGCGAGACGGCCGAAGGGCGGCCATCCGCCACGCTGCCGCGCTTCTGCTTCGGCCGCGAGAAAGCCCTCCCGATCGCTCCCGATGAGCGCTTGCATGACGGGATGCTCGGCCCGATAGGTCTGAAGAAAGACCCGCCCCGGCAACATTGCGCGCCCAGCACGGCCGGCGACCTGGGCAAGAAGCTGATAGGTGCGTTCCGCCGCGCGCAACTCTCCGCCGTCGAGCCCCAAGTCCGCATCGACCACGCCCACGAGCGTGAGCATGGGAAAATGATGTCCTTTGGCGACAATCTGGGTTCCGATCAGGACGTCGATCTCATGCTCCGCGACCTGGCGCACGAGTTCCGCGATCGCCTCGGGTCCGCCGAGCGTGTCGCTCGCGACGATCGCAACGCGCGCGTCGGGATGAAGGCTCCTGAACTCTTCGGCGAGCCGCTCGACGCCCGGCCCGCAGGCGGCGAAGTTCGCCGGCGCGTGGCACGCCGGACACGCCGCCGGTAGGATTGTCGAAAACCCGCAATGATGGCATTGGAGCTTGCCGGCGAGGCGATGTTCGACGAGCCATGCCGTGCATTGTGGGCACTGCATGCGATGACCGCAGCTCCGGCACAGGGTCAGGGGCGCATAGCCTCGACGGTTGAGGAACAGCATCGCCTGCTCCTTCGCCTCGAGGGTCTCGGCGAGGGCGGCGCGCAGGGTTGGCGAAAGCCACGACTGGCGGGGCGGCGGGTCGAGCCGCATGTCGATGAGCTTGATCTCCGGCAACACCGCACCACCGTGCCGGTCGGGAAGTTTCACGATCGAATAGCGCCCCTGCCGCACGTTTTCGATGGTCTCAAGCGATGGCGTCGCGGACGCAAGAACGATCGGATGGTCGCCGAGCCGAGCACGCACCACCGCCATGTCGCGCGCGTGATAAATAACGCCGTCCTCCTGCTTGAAGGAATGATCGTGCTCCTCGTCGACGACGATAAGACCGAGCCTTGGGAATGGCAGGAAGAGTGCCGAGCGCGCGCCGACCAGTACCTGCACGCGCCCCTCCGCGATCGCGCGCCAAGTGATACGGCGTTGGGATGCGGAAAGGTCGGAATGCCACTGGGCCGGCTCGACGCCGAAGCGGTTGCGAAAGCGCGCGAGCCATTGGGAGGTCAATGCGATCTCGGGCACCAGCACGAGCGCCTGACGGCCTGCCGCAAGCGTGGCCGCGATCGCTTCGAAATAGACCTCTGTCTTGCCGGAGCCGGCGACGCCATCGAGGAGTGTCACGCTGTAGCCACCTGCCTCGACGCGAGCGCGAAGGGCATCGACGGCGATAAGCTGGTCCGGTGTGTGCGCAACGCCCGCGCGCGATATATCGGGAACGTCGAAGGGGGTGCGTGCCGGCAACTCGACTTGCTCGATGACGCCCGACTGAGCGAGGCTCTTCACGACGGCTGGGCTCACGCCGGCTTCGCGAGCGAGTTCGAGCGGATGTCGCGGCGGTCCATCGGCGAGTATGGCGAGGACGCGCGCGCGACCGGGCGTCAGGCGCAAGCCCAGGGCCTCCGGTTCGCCCGCCGCCCGACGATAGGCGATTTGCGCCTTTGGCGACTCGAGTGCGGCGGAAACGCTCATCGCCATGCGCAGGACGGCCCCCGGAGGGGAGAGGGTATAGTGGGCGACCCATTCGACGAATCGGCGCATGACCTCGGGCATGAGGGGTGCGTCGAGTCGCCCGAGAATGGGCTTGAGCCTGTGGGAACCGACCTCCCCCGTGGCTTCGCCCCACGCGACACCGATCACCTCGCGGCTACCGAGCGGAACGCGCAGGAAATCGCCGGATGCCGGCTCGATGCCGTCGGGGATCGCGTAATCGTAGGCGCCCGAAAGGGGTAGCGGCAGGAGGACTGCAAGGCGGCGCTCGGCGCCCATTACCGCCGCCCGGATGGTGTTTTCCATGGCCATTGTCTATACACTAGTGAGGGTGCGGCCGCAGGCCAAGCCGTACAGACGGTAAAGTGCGGCCCCGACGAAACGGAAGGATTTGCCAGCATGAAGTTCTTCGTCGACACGGCGGACTTGAACGAAATTCGCGACTTGGCCTCGACGGGGCTGCTCGACGGTGTGACGACGAATCCCTCTCTCGTCGCCAAAACCGGCCGCAAATTCTTCGATGTCGTGCAGGATATATGCGCCATCGTCCCTGGGCCCGTGAGCGCCGAGGTGACGGCGACCGACCATGCGACCATGCTTGCCGAGGGCAAGCGACTTGCGCGGCTCGCCAAGAACATCGCGGTCAAGGTGCCGCTCACCATCGACGGGCTCAAGACCTGCAAGGCACTCTCCGACGAGGGCACCATGGTGAACGTCACCCTGTGTTTCTCGGCCGCACAAGCAATCCTCGCCGCAAAGGCGGGGGCGGCGTTCGTTTCGCCCTTCGTCGGCCGGCTTGACGACATCGCTCAGCCCGGCATGGAGCTCATTCGCGACATCGTCTCGATCTACCGCCAATATCCCGCCTTCAGGACCGAAGTGCTGGTCGCCTCGGTGCGGAATCCGGTTCATGTCGTCGACGCGGCCCGCATGGGGGCGCATGTGGCGACTTTACCGCCCACGGTGCTGCGCCAGCTATTCGTCCACCCCTTGACCGAAAAGGGCCTCGCTCAATTCCTCGCGGACTGGGCGAAGACAGGGCAGTCGATCCTCGGACCGGAACAGGGACCGCGCGCCGTTGCAAAAGCCTAATGAACATTCCAATGCCGCACCCGCCGAGAGCCTGAACGCGGCCCAGGTTCTCGATTTCCTGCGCGCGCATCCCGATTTTCTCGGCAAGTACGCGGAGGTGCTTGCACCCCTTCTCAGCCCGGAGCGGTCGAGCGGCGATCACGTCGTCGACCTGCAGCGCTTCATGGTCGAGCGGCTCAAGGCGCGCAGCCGCGAGCTCGAGGACGAACGCGAGCAGATGGTGGGACTGGCCCGGCTCAATCTGAAGAGCCAGACGCGCGTTCACCGCGCGGTACTCGCACTCATGAGCGCTCAGAGCTTCGAGCATCTCATCCAGGCCGTGACGATCGACCTTCCGGTCTTCCTCGGCCTCGATCTCGCGAGCCTTTGCATCGAGACGACCGGTGCGGCACCGACGCATAAGCAAACGGCGGGGGTCCGCGTGATCGATGCCGGCGCTGTCGATCGTCTCCTCGGCCCGGCTCGGGACATGCTTCTGCGCCCAAAGGTGCGGGGTGACGCCGCCCTCTTCGGCGCGGGTGCGACACTCGTGCGCTCGGATGCACTCCTGCGCCTCAAGATCGGCCCCTCAGCACCGGCGGGCCTCCTCGCACTCGCCTCGCGCAAGGATGGCCGCTTCCATCCCGGACAGGGAACGGAGCTTTTGAGCTTTCTCGCCCGCTCGATCGAGCTCAGCATCAGGACATGGCTGGACCTGCCCCTTTAGCGGCCGAAGCCTTCAATGCGGCGGCGGACCTGCGCGCTGCGATCATGCAGTGGCAAAGCTGGCTTGCGAACGAGCGGCGTGCCTCGCTCCACACGGTCGAGGCTTACGGGCGCGACATGGCGGCGTTCGTTGCCTTTCTGGTCGAGCATTTCGGCGGCCGCCCGAACCTTGCCTCACTGGAACGACTCCGCCCGGCCGATCTGCGCGCATGGCTCGCGCATCGGACGATGGACGGACTTGCGCGAACTTCGACGGCGCGCGCCCTTTCCGTCGTGCGGGGGTTCTTCCGCTTTTGCGAGCGTAACGATCTCGCCCATTCGGCAGCCGTGGGTGCGGTGCGAACGCCGAAACTGCCGAAAAGCGTTCCCAAGGCCTTGACTGTCGAGGATGCCGGTGAGGCGATCGACAAGGTTGCCGTCCTCACTCGCGAATCCTGGATTGCGCGCCGCGACGTTGCGATCCTCACCCTCCTTTACGGCTGCGGCCTGCGCATCGGCGAAGCGCTGGCGCTCAAACGGCACGAAGCGCCCAAAAGCGAGGCCATGCGCGTGCTTGGGAAGGGACGGAAGGAGCGCGTGGTGCCCGTGCTGCCGGTCGTGCGCGACGCGATCGCGGATTACCTCGCGGCGTGCCCCCACGATCCAGGCCCGATGGGGGCACTCTTTCTCGGTGCACGGGGCGGTCCGCTCGATCCCGCAATCGTGCAGAAGCAAATGCGCCGCCTGCGCGCGTGGCTCGGCCTGCCGGATACGGCGACCCCACACGCGCTCCGTCATAGCTTCGCAACACACCTCTTGGCGGCGGGTGGGGATTTGCGCACGATCCAGGAACTCCTCGGCCATGCGTCCCTCTCGACAACGCAGCGCTACACCGAGGTCGAGGCCGAACAGCTTCTCGCCATCTACGAAAAGGCGCATCCCCGGGCACGGGGGTGAGCGATGCTACGCGCTCACTTTGCGCCGGCGTGAAACGTGAAACACTGCCGCCCGCGGCTGTGATGCCAGAACGGCGAGGCCGGGGGAACGTAGCTCGGCCCATTCATGTTTGCGTCGGCATCGTTGGACTCAGTGCCGAAATTGGCACAGAGGTCGTATGAAACTTCGTCCCTCACTTTATATTCGTACGGCTCACCAGATACCGGGTCCTTGAGGATCAAGGATTGCCATCCCGACCGCTGCACCATGACCAGGCTCTCGGGTAAAGCCTTGTTGCGATTTTGGTAGCTTTGAATCGCGGCCAAAATTAACGTAAGGTTTACAACTCTTTGCTGATCGAGGCGGCCAAGCCGCTGTTCGCCCGGCGTGCCAATCGCGAAGAACCCGGCGATAACGGCCGCCACTACGACGACCGTTGCAGCACTCGAAAAAATCGACGGCGCCCTCATCGTCACTCTTCCTCCTCGCCCTTGCGAATGTCCCATAGGAAATATCCGAAGGCACCGCCAGCAATGACCGCCACGGTGAGGACTTTGAGGACGAATCGAAGAGTGAGTTCGCCGCCGAGGGCGTCATAGACAAGCACGATCACGTCGGTGGCGAGCGATGTGACCGCGATAAACAGGGTCAAATAGGTCAGCCATTTCCTCGGCCGGGACGCTCGCTTGGTCGGGTTCTTCGAGATCGATCTATTGGCGACGCGGAAGCTGAAGAGGAAAAGCGGAAACGTGACGATCAGCGTCGCAATATCCAGGCGAAGCGAATTGGTTGACCCAACCGCATGCGAAAGCGGGTCCGGAAACGCGCGATCGATGAATTCGAAGATCAGCGCACCGAGATGGTAGGCGGTCACGTAAAGGGCCACGAACATCACGAGATAGAGGAACGTCTCCCGCGCCGAAAGGTAAGGCTTTGGTTTCGGCACCGGAATCGGAAAGTCCGATTCGGCGAAGGCACCGAGTGCTGCCCGAGCGTTCGCGTCATCCCAGCCGGCCTTTCGCAAGGCAGCCAATATCTCGTCGCGCCGAATGCCCTTGATGAGAGCCTGACGCGTGAACTCAAGAAGCTCCGCGGTCATCCGTTGGCCTGCAATTTATCCGAGAGGTGGACAAGTCAGGGTTTGTCGTTGCCGGTGGAAAATCTAATGCAAGTTGTAGGATGGTACGACATTGCCTCCGACCGCGCAAGAATCCGTTAGCCGCCCGAAGTTTCCCTCATCCTTCGAGACGCACTCTTCGAGTGCTCCTCAGGATGAGGATATGGTTTGTGTCTCCTCATCCTGAGGAGCCGCGTCTTCGCGGCGTCTCAAAGGATGAGGGTATGGCTTGTGTCTCCTCATCCTGAGGAGCCGCGTCTTCGCGGCGTCTCGAAGGATGAGGTAACGATGCAAACGTCCTCATGGCGGCGCAATTGCCGCGACTGAATTGCGTCCGGCACTGCACATCTGCCGGATCGCAATCACCCAGTCGTCTGCCTCCCGGCGCTGATCGCCGAACGGAAAAACGAGGCGAGCGGGCACCGATGACGCGTCGGCCAAATAAGAAATTTCGAGAAACGCTGTTTCAATTACTTTCGATATCGATTTCGAGCGGCTACCGCCAATGAGGCCAAGACCAAACGAAGAAGAGCCGAAAAAATAACCGAGGCTCGCGCCGTGCTTTGTCTTTGTCTCGACGGTTTGCTCTCGCTCGATTTTGGCATCGAGGATTTGGTGTGGGCGGAGCATAAGGCTGCGATATCCCGTATCGGGCCCCTCGACGAACAAGATGCGCTGCGCGGGGTCAATCGCGATTAACGCAGGAAGCGGCGTTTCCCACGATTGCCATTTCACCAAAGACATGGATCGATTGGCTATATTGCGCATCCGGTCGAAACAAGATCCGAATCTAATCGCGCGCATAGGGCTGAATACGAAGGCACTGATCATGGCGCCGCCAAACTTATATATGAGAAAGAACGCCACGATGAGTCCAAGCAATGGATTCAAGATGTCGTGGCTCTCGCGGAATACGGCGATCCCTAACGAACCCCAAATGATGAGCAGGATGACTTTTACAATTCTCTCCAGCTTGACCTGCGAGTGGACGGTATTCCTAGTTTCGTAGTCGTCATAGACGGAGATTTGACCCGCACCCGGCGCGGCTCGAGTCATCACTTCGGCGTTTTCCATTTTGTTTCTCTAATCGAGAGACTATCGCAAAAGTTGCATTGGCGCCCGCATAATAGCGTCGCGCTTTCTGGTCGTTAAGCAGATAATGGTACGAATTTCAGATATGTATTGCGCGGCCGGCGACGGCGAGGGCGGCTTCCTTGACCGCTTCGTTCAACGTGGGATGGCCGTGGCAAGTGCGCGCGATATCTTCGCTTGAGCCGTCGAATTCCATTGCCATGACCACTTCGTGGATCAGCGTTCCCGCATCCGCACCGACGATATGGCAACCGAGCACCCGGTCCGTCGCGCCATCCGCCAGGATTTTGACGAATCCCTCAGTCGTCGCGGCCGCACGCGCGCGCGCATTGGCGGTGAAGGGAAACTTTCCGACCTTGTAGGCGATGCCTGCCGCCTTGAGCTGCTCCTCGGTCTTGCCGACGGCCGCGAGTTCGGGGGCCGTGTAGACGATGCCGGGAATCGCGTCGTAGTTCACGTGGCCCTTCTGCCCCGCGAGAATCTCTGCAACCGCAACACCCTCGTCCTCGGCCTTGTGCGCGAGCATCGCACCGCGGATCACGTCGCCGATCGCGTAGATGCCTTTAACGTTGGTTTCGAAACGATCGTCGACCGTGATCATGCCGCGATTGTCGAGGGCTACACCGCACCGGTCGAGGCCGAGGCCGTCGGTATAAGGCCGCCGACCGATCGAGACGAGCGCGATGTCGCCGTCGAGCGGTTCGGCCGACCCACCCGCGGCGGGCTCGAGCGTCAGCTTGACGCCCGTCGCCGATTTCGTCGCTCCCGTCACCTTGGTCGAGAGGCGGAACTTGAGCCCTTGGCGCTCGAGAATGCGTTGGAACTGCTTGCCCACTTCCGCATCCATGCCCGGCACGATGCGGTCGAGGAATTCGACGACCGTGACCTCCGCACCGAGCCGACGCCAGACCGAGCCCATTTCGAGGCCGATATACCCACCACCCACGACGATGAGGTGTGCCGGAACCTTGTCGAGCAGGAGCGCACCCGTGGAGGAGACGATCTGCTTCTCGTCGACATCCACCCCGCGCAAGGGCATGGAGTCGGAGCCGGTCGCGATCACGATGTTCTTTGCATTGAGTGCGGCGCTGCCTCCATCGGCAAGGGCAACCTCGACCGCACCCGCGCGCGGAATGCGGCCAGTACCCCTCACCCAGGCGATCTTGTTCTTCTTGAACAGAAACTCGACACCGCGCGTATTGTCGGCGACGACCTTGTCCTTGTGCTTCATCATGACGGGAAGATCGAGCTCCACCCCGCCCACCTTGACGCCGAAGACGCCGAGCCCGTTCTTGGCCTCGTGGAAATGCTCCGTCGCTTGAAGGAGGGCTTTCGACGGAATGCATCCGATGTTCAGGCACGTGCCGCCCAGTGCCGTTCGCTTATCGACGCAGGCGACCCTCATGCCGAGTTGTGCGGCACGGATTGCAGCCACATACCCGCCCGGGCCGCCGCCTATCACTATGACGTCATACGAGTCAGCCATAATAGTAACCCGATAAGATCGATGACCTCGGTTACATATCGAGGAGGATGCGTTCCGGGTCCTCGATGCATTCCTTGACGCGCACGAGGAACGTCACCGCCTCGCGCCCATCGACGACACGATGATCGTAGGACACGGCGAGATACATCATCGGCCTGATCTCGACCTTGCCCGCGACCGCCACCGGCCGGTCCTGGATCTTGTGCATGCCCAGGATCGCTGACTGGGGCGGATTGAGGATCGGGGTCGAGTTGAGCGAGCCGTAGATCCCGCCGTTGGTGATCGTGAAGGTGCCGCCCGTCAGGTCCTCCATCGTGAGTTTGCCGTCGCGCGCGCGCCTGCCGAGTTCCGCGATATCCTTTTCGATTTGCGCGAAGGATTTCGAATCGACGTCGCGCACGACGGGAACCACGAGACCCTGGCCGCTGCCGATCGCAATGCCGAAATCATAGTGGTTCTTATAGACAAGATCGTCGCCGTCGATCTGCGCGTTGACCGAGGGAACTTCTCGAAGCGCGACCACGCACGCCTTGGCGAAGAACGACATGAAGCCCAGGCGAACGCCGTGCTTCTTTTCGAATGTATCCTTGTAGCGATTGCGCACCGCCATCACCGGACCCATGTCGGCCTCGTTGAAGGTCGTGAGCATCGCGGCGGTGTTCTGCGCCTCCTTGAGGCGGACGGCGATCGTCCGGCGCAGGCGAGTCATGCGCACGCGCTCCTCGCGCGGGGCTTGGGCCGCCGGTCGCATCGCCGCTGCGGGCGGTGGGGCCGCGGGTGCGGCAGCAGGTGCGGGAGCGATCGGGGCAGGTGCCGCTTTCACCGGTGCGGCCGGCGCCGGTGCGGATGGCGTCGGTGCGACTGGCGCCGATGTGGCTGGCGCAGGTGCCGGGGGCTTTTGCCGTGCTTCGAGATAGGCGATCACATCGCCCTTGGTGAGCCGGCCGTCCTTTCCGGAGGTGGGAATCTTCGCGGGATCGAGGCCATTCTCGTCGACGAGTTTGCGCACGGCGGGCGCTAATTGGTCGAGTGCGGCCGGGGCGGCCGCTGTTGCAGGTGGCGTTGCGGGGGCAGGCGGTGGTGCGGCCGCAGCGGCGGGCTTCGGCACTGCCGGGGCCGCTTTGGGGGGCGACGCCTTTATCGCCGTCCCGCTTTCGCCGACGACGCCGAGGATGGCGCCGACGGCCACGGTGCTGCCATCGGCGGCTTTGATCTCGGCGAGCATTCCCGCCATGGGGGAGGGGACCTCGAGCGTTACCTTGTCGGTCTCAAGCTCGACGAGCGGATCGTCGGCCGCCACGGAATCGCCCACTTTCTTGAGCCACTTCGAGACGGTCGCCTCGGTCACCGATTCGCCGAGCGCTGGCACCACGATATTCGTCGGCATTGTCGACCTCTTTCTTGCTCCGAAGTGCGGTCAGATCGTCAGCGCTTCGTTGACCAGTTTCTTCTGCTCCTGCATGTGACGGGCATGGTGGCCCGTGGCCGGCGAGGCGGACTCGGCGCGGCCGGCATAACCGAGATGCGGGCGCGGCACGCCGATCGAAACCAGGAGATCTTCCATTCGCGGCTTGACGAACGTCCACGCCCCCATGTTCCGGCTCTCCTCCTGGCACCAGACGAACTCGGCTTGTTTGAAGCGCGACAGTTCGACCGATAGCGACTTGACCGGGAAGGGGTAGAGCTGCTCGAGGCGCAGGATGTAAACCTCTTTGAGCTTGCGCTTCTCGAATTCCTCGAAGAGGTCGTAAAAGACCTTGCCGGTACAGAGGACCACGCGCGCGACTTGGTTGTCCGGCACGCGCGGCGGCTCCTCGTAGTAGACGCGGTGGAAGCTCGTCCCCGGGCCCATGTCGGCGATCTTGGAGACGGCGAGCCGGTGGCGAAGCAGCGACTTCGGCGTCATCACGATGAGCGGCTTGCGGAAATTCCGTCGCACCTGGCGCCGCAACGCATGGAAATACTGCGACGGTGTCGAGCAGTTGACCACCTGCATGTTGTCCTCGGCGCAGAGCTGCAGATAGCGCTCGAGCCGGGCTGAGCTGTGTTCGGGACCCTGCCCTTCATAGCCGTGCGGCAGAAGCATCACCACACCCGACATGCGTAGCCACTTGCTTTCGCCCGAGCTGATGAATTGGTCGACGATCGTCTGCGCGCCGTTTGCGAAATCGCCGAACTGGGCTTCCCACAACACGAGCGAGCGCGGGTCGGCGAGCGAATAACCGTATTCGAAGCCGAGCACCGACGCCTCGGCGAGGGGACTGTCGACCACTTCGAAGGGCGCCTGGTCGGCGGCGAGATTGCCGAGCGGCACGAATTTCGCCTCGGTTTCCTGATCGACGAAGATCGCATGACGCTGGGAGAAGGTGCCGCGGCCCGAATCCTGGCCCGAGAGGCGCACGGGCGAACCCTCGACGAGAAGCGAGCCGAACGCGAGCGCCTCGCCGGTCGCCCAGTCGATGCCCTCGCCGGATTCGATCATTTTGCGCTTCTGGCCGAGAATGCGCGCGATCTTGGGATGGATATTGAAGCCCTGCGGGTAGCTCGAAATCTTTAAGCCAATCTCGTGCAACACGCCGATATCGACGGCGGTCTCGCCCCTGCGTGCTTCCCCGCGGGCAACGTCGAGCCCGCTCCAAGCCCCTTCAAGCCAATCTGCCTTGTTGATCCGGTAACTCTTCGCCGCCTCGAAGTCACGCTCGAGCTTGGCGGTGAACTCGGCAACGAGCTTTTCGGACTCCTCGGCCGTGACCTCGCCTTCTTTTGCGAGGCTGTCCGCATAGATCTGCCGCGTCGTCGGCTGGTTCGCGATCTTGCGGTACATGAGCGGCTGGGTGAACGCCGGCTCGTCCATCTCGTTATGGCCGTGGCGGCGGTAGCAGAACATGTCGATCACCACGTCGCGCTTGAAGCGCTGACGGAATTCGATGGCGATGCGCGCGACATGGACCACCGCTTCGGGATCGTCGCCGTTCACGTGGAAGATCGGCGCTTGCACGATCTTGCCCATGTCGGAGCAATAGGGACTGGAGCGCGAGCTTGCCGGGTTGGTCGTGAAGCCGATCTGGTTGTTCACGACGAAATGGATCGTCCCGCCGACGCGGTAGTCGTGCAGCTCCGAGAGTCCGAATGTCTCGGCCACCATGCCTTGGCCGATGAAGGCGGCGTCGCCATGCATGAGGAGGCTCAAAACCTTGGAGCCGTCCGCATCGCCGCGCTGACGTTGCTTCGCGCGCGTCTTGCCGAGTACGACGGGATCGACCGCCTCGAGATGCGAGGGGTTCGACGTCAGGGAGAGATGGACCGTAATGCCGTCGAATTCCCGGTCGGCCGACGTGCCGAGATGATATTTCACGTCGCCCGAGCCCTGCACGTCCTCGGGTGTTGCGGAATTGCCCTCGAATTCCGCGAAGATCGCGGAAAACGGCTTCGCCATCATGTTGGCGAGCACGTTGAGACGGCCGCGATGGGGCATGCCGATGACGATCTCCTCGACCCCGAGCTTGCCGCCGACCTTGATGATCTGCTCGAGTGCCGGGATAAGCGATTCCGCACCCTCGAGGCCGAAGCGCTTGGTCCCGGTATATTTCTTGTCGAGAAAGCGTTCGAACACCTCGGCGGCGATCAGCCGTTCGAGAATCGCCTGCTTGCCCTTGCTCGTGAATTCCGTGCGATTGTGGCCCTCGATGCGTTCCTGGATCCAGAGCTTCTGGTCGGGGTCCTGGATATGCATGTACTCGACACCCACGGTTCCGGAGTAGGTCGAGCGGACGCGCTGCAATATTTCGCGCACGGTGGCACTCTCGAGGCCGAGGACGTAGTTGATGAAGATTGGCCGGTCGAGGTCGTCGTCGGTGAAGCCGTAGCTCTTGTAATCGAGTTCCGGGTGATATTCGCGTTTCTCGAGCCCGAGCGGATCGAGCTTCGCAATCAGGTGACCGCGCACCCGATAAGCACGGATGAGCATGATGGCGCGGAGTGCGTCGAGCTGGGCGCGGCGGATCTCCTCGGCACTCGCCGCCCGCGTTCCGAGTTGGCCATTGCCGTCGGTCGGCATATCGTCCGTCGCAGCGTGTCCGCCGTCGACGGCCTGCGCCTCTCGAACGCCGAGGGTCCGCGGCGCCCAACTCGCGCCGCGCAATTCGCCCTTGATGCTACCGGCGTCGTCGTGCAGGCCGCTGAAGAATTCGGCCCAGCTCGGATCGACGCTCGTGGGATTTTCAAGGTATCGGCCGTAAAGCTCGGCGATGAAATCGCCGTTCGGGCCGAATAGGAAGGACTTGCGGTCCTCTTCGAGGCGGTTGCTCATGGTATGACGGTTGTCCCTATTTGTCCTGCGGAGGTAACGCGGCGCCAAAGGCCCGCAATATCGATCCTTCGACCGGTGCGCCGCACCTTCGAGAATGAGCCCGGCGGTTTCGCCGATGGCGCTCCCTCTCGGCGGTGGCGCTGCATTTCATATCGTCAACGCTTCAAGACCTTTCGCATCGTGCTCCCGAGAGCGGCGGGCGATTCGGCGACGGTGATCCCCGCACTGCGCATCGCCTCCATCTTGTCCCCGGCCTTGCCCTTCCCGCCGGATATGATGGCGCCCGCGTGGCCCATTCGCCGCCCCGGTGGCGCGGTAACGCCGGCGATAAAGCCGACGACTGGCTTCTTCGCCTTGCTGCGCTTCAAGAATTCCGCCGCATCCTCCTCCGCCGAGCCGCCGATTTCGCCGATCATGACGACCGCCTCCGTCTCGGGGTCGGCGAGGAAAAGCTCCATGCAATCGACGAAATTGGTGCCGTTCACGGGATCGCCGCCGATGCCGATGCACGTGGTCTGCCCCAGCCCGGCTGCCGTCGTCTGGGCGACCGCTTCGTAGGTAAGGGTACCCGAGCGCGATACGATGCCGATCTTGCCGCGTTTGTGAATGTGGCCGGGCATGATGCCGATCTTGCATTCATCGGGCGTGATCACGCCGGGGCAGTTCGGCCCGATCAGCCGAGAGGCGGAACCGGCAAGCACGCGCTTGACCCGCACCATGTCGAGCACCGGAATGCCCTCGGTGATGCACACGATGAGTGGGACCCTCGCGTCGATCGCCTCCAGGATCGCGTCGGCGGCGAAGGGTGGCGGCACATAGATTACCGTTGCGTTGGCGCCCGTGGCCGCGACGGCCTCCGCCACCGTGTCGAACACCGGCAGATCCAGATGCTTCGTCCCACCCTTGCCGGGCGTGATGCCGCCGACCATTTGCGTGCCGTAGGCGATCGCTTGTTCCGAATGAAAAGTGCCCTGAGCCCCCGTGAAGCCCTGGCAGATCACCTTGGTATCCTTGTTGACGAGGACGGCCATGGCTATGCCGCCTCCTTCACGGCCTTGACCACCTTTTCCGCCGCATCGGCGAGGTTGTCGCCCGAAATGATGGGAAGGCCGGATTGGGTCAGGATTTTCTTGCCGAGCTCGACATTCGTACCTTCCAGACGGACGACCAGCGGAACATGGAGGCTGACTTCGCGGGCCGCGGCCACGACACCTTCCGCGATCACGTCGCAGCGCATGATGCCGCCGAAGATATTGACGAGAATGCCTTCGACGTTCGGATCCGAAAGGATGAGCTTGAAGGCGGTCGTCACCCGCTCCTTCGTGGCCCCACCGCCGACATCGAGGAAATTCGCGGGCTCGCCGCCATAAAGCTTGATGATGTCCATCGTCGCCATCGCGAGCCCGGCACCGTTCACCATGCAGCCGATGTTGCCGTCGAGCTTCACGTAGTTGAGATCGTGCCGTGCGGCCTCGCGCTCGGTGGGGTCCTCCTCGTCCTCGTCCCGGAGGTCGGCGACCTCACGATGGCGGAAGAGGGCGTTGTCGTCGAAATTCATCTTGGCGTCCAACGCGACCACGTCGCCCGCACCCGTGACGACGAGCGGGTTGATCTCGACAAGGCTCGCGTCGAGGCCCATGAAGGCACTGTACATCGCGGTCAGGAATTTGACTGCGGACGCTACCTGCTTGCCCTCGAGACCTAGGCCGAACGCGATCTTGCGCGCGTAGAAGGCTTGCAGGCGCCGCCGGGTCGATCGCAACCTTGAGAATCTTCTCGGGCGTCTTGGCGGCGACCTCCTCGATTTCCATTCCCCCTTCGGTCGACGCCATGAGCGTCACGCGGGAGGTCGCCCGGTCGATCAGCATGCCGAGGTAAAGCTCGCGTTTGATATCGCAACCCTCCTCGACATAGACGCGCTTCACTTCCTTGCCCGCAGGTCCCGTCTGGTGCGTGACGAGCGTCATGCCGATCATTTTCTTGGCGACATCGCGCACGTCGTCGATCGACTTTACGACCTTCACACCCCCGCCCTTCCCGCGCCCGCCCGCATGAATCTGCGCTTTGACGACCCAGACCGGATTCTGCCGGCCCTCGGCGAGGCTCTTTGCAACCTGTTCGGCCTCTGCGGCCGTATAGGCAACACCACCTTTCGGCACGGCGACGCCGTATTTCGCGAGCAGCGCCTTGGCCTGATATTCGTGGATATTCATCCCTGGCGTCCCTCAATCACGGAGCGAATTCGCGCTTGCGCGTGGCGATCCCGTTCGATGCCGCAGATCGGTCGATCGCGGCGGAATTTCCTTTACGAGGCTGCCGCTTTTGCCATGATGCCCTTCGCCGCCTCGACGAGGCTTTTCACCGCGGCGACCGACTTGTCGAACATCGTCCGCTCGGCCGCCGCAAGCTCGATCTCGACGATTCGCTCAACTCCGCCCTCGCCGATGACGACGGGTACCCCGACATAGAGCCCCTTGACCCCATATTCGCCGTTGAGCATGGCGGCGCATGGAAGCAGGCGCTTCTTGTCCTTCAAGTAGGACTCCGCCATCGAGATGGCGCTTGCGGCCGGCGCATAAAAAGCCGAGCCCGTCTTCAAGAGCCCGACGATCTCGGCCCCGCCGTCGCGGGTGCGCTGGACGATCTGGTCGAGCCGCGCCTGCGAAAGCCAGCCCATCTTGACGAGGTCGGGCAGCGGAATGCCGCCGACCGTCGAATAGCGCACGAGCGGAACCATCGTGTCGCCATGGCCGCCGAGGACGAAGGCGGTCACATCGTCGACCGAAACCTTTAGTTCCTGTGCGAGAAAGTAGCGAAAGCGCGCGGAATCGAGAACGCCCGCCATGCCGACCACGCGGCTTGCGGGTAATCCGGTCACCTCCCGCATCACCCAGACCATCGCATCGAGCGGGTTGGTGATGACGATCACAAACGCCTTGGGCGCATGCTTTTTGATGGCATTGCCGACCGTCTGCATGACGCCCGCGTTGATGCCGATCAGGTCGTCGCGGCTCATGCCGGGCTTGCGCGGAACACCGGCGGTAACGATGATAACGTCTGCACCCGCGACAGCACCGTAGTCCGTCGAGCCGCCGTAACTCGCATCGAAACCCTCGACCGGCGAGGCCTGGGCGATGTCGAGCGACTTGCCCTGCGGCAGGCCGTCGACCTGGGGGATATCGACGAGAACAACATCGCCGAGCTCCTTCAATCCGGCGAGAAGCGCCAGCGTGCCGCCGATCTGGCCGGCACCGACGAGGGCGATCTTGCTGCGTGCCATCGGAAAAACCCCTAGATCTAGGTGAAGTCTTGATATGCCGCTTGCGCGCCGCACCATCGTTCCGGAGCAGCCCGGAACCGGTCACAGCCAGCATCGAGATATGTTTGAGTAGCCCGATTTTAACCGAAGGGCAAGGGGCACCGGACGACACAAGAGGGCCGGAAAGCGTCCGATTTGTGACGTTTTGGAACGGTCGATCTAATTCTTGGGGCGCGCACTATTGGGGTAAATGCCAATATCGGCACCAACGGCGAAGCCTCTCGCTTACGTCAAATGGGCCTGTTCGAGGTATTCAGCACTCTGCATCTCGATAAGCCGCGAGGCGGTACGGCGGAAGAGGATGGCCACCTTGCCGGCCGGGCAAATCTGGTCGGGCTCCGCCTCGGCGGCGCAAATGAGGTGCACGCGATGCTCGTATAGCTCGTCGATGAGAGTGACGAGGCGCTGCGCCTCGTTGCGCCTTTCGGGCGTCAGCACGGGAATGCCGTCGACGATCACGGTGCGAAAGTGTTGGGCGATTGCCAGGAAATCGGCGGGACCGAGCGGGGATTGGCAAAGCTCGTCGAAGGTGAATTGCGCAACCCCCTTCGCGGCTCGACGAACCGTCAGGTCACGTCCATGGAAGGTCAGGACTTCCGGTTTTGCGGGTGCTCCGTCAGCGAGCACGGCAAAGGCCGAATCGAGTGCCGCGGTCGCGGCTGGGCCGAGGGGCGTGTGGTATGTGCGCATCCCCCTTATGCGCCGCCGGCGCCAGTCGATGCCACCTTCGAGATGGAGAACGTCGAGCTTTTCCTTGAGGAGTGCAATGAAGGGCAGGAAGAGTTCGCGCTGGAGCCCATCCTTATAAAGATCGTCGGGCGCGAAGTTCGACGTCGCCACGACGACCACACCCGATTCGAGGAGCGCTTCGAAGAGGCGGCCGAGGATCATCGCGTCCGCGATGTCATTGACTTGGAATTCGTCGAAACAAAGTAGCCACGACTCCTCAGCAAGTTCGGCGGCGAGCGGGCCGATCGGCTCGCCCGCGACGGCTTGGCGAAAACGGTGCATGCGCTCATGCACGTCGAGCATGAAGGCATGAAAATGCACGCGCCGCTTTCGCTCGACATCGGCATGTTCGAAGAAGAGGTCCATGAGCATGGATTTGCCGCGCCCGGGATCGCCGAAAAGATAGAGGCCTTGGGGTGGCGTTTCCCGCCGCCGCGCAAGACCGAGGCGCGCCTTCCAGCCAGACCCGTTTCCGCCCGGGCGATAGCCCGAAAGTGCCTTCGCCAGGCTCTGGAGCTTCTCCGCCGCAAGAAGCTGTGCCGGATCGGGATCGAGCTTTCCCGCTTGGCGCAGTGCCCGATAGGTGGCCAAAGGCCCTGGCGAGCTGGGTCCGTCGATCATCGATAAGGTGCAGCTATGAAGGATTCGAAGTTTTTACTGCGCGTCAACGCCCGCCCGACACCCGCACGCTCGTGCCGACGACATAGGAGGCGGCGTCGGACAGCAGCCACATGATCGCTTCGGCAACCTCCTCGGCGCTGCCCTCGCGTCCGATCGGCACCATTGGCCCCATTTGCTTCAGTCGATCGGGCAGTCCGGAGGAGGCGTGGATCTCGGTGTCGATCAGGCCGGGTGCTACCGCGTTGACGCGGATGCCCTCACGAGCGACTTCGCGGGAAAGGCCGATCGTCAGCGTTTCGATCGCTCCCTTCGAAGCGGCGTAGTGCACGAATTCGCCCGGCGAGCCGAGGAAGGCCGCCATCGAGGAGAGGTTGACGATGGCCCCGCCCCTGCCGCCGCGCGCCGTCGACATGCGCCTCACGGCCTCGCGGGCAGCAAGGAAGGCGCCGAGGATGTTGATGTCGAAAACCTCGCGCAAGGTCTCGATCGGTACGTCGGCGACCCTGCTCGCCTTGCCGACAATGCCGGCATTATTGACAAGACCCGTGATCGGTCCGAGCTTCCCCTCGGCCTCATCGAAAAGGCGGATCACGTCCGCTTCCTTTACGACGTCGCCCTGCACCGCGAGTGCGCGCCCACCCCTCTCGGTGATCGCGCGGACCACATCCGCGGCAGCCCGTCCATTGACACGGTAATTGATGCATACGGCGTAGCCGCGCTCGCCGGCCATGCGCGCGACCGCGGCGCCGATGCCGCGGCTTCCTCCCGTGATGACAAGCGTGCCGCCCATGTGTTCCGTCCCCCGATGCGTCAATCCGCCGTGACGAGATAACCTTCCCGGTCGAACTCGGCAAGCAGTGCGGCGTTATCCACCCGCATGCGTCCCTTCCGCGTGAAAACGAGCGATGCCGGCTTTTCGGCTCCGACCTCCCGCCGCCGGCCATGGCCCCGAAGTCGATGTTGGGGTACCGTTCAGCGCCGGATAGCCATCAAGGAGGCAGGCATGGATGAAGATGTCTTCAACATGGAAGTGCGCAAGTTCCTCAAAATCGTGGGTGTCACCTCGCAGCGCGAAATCGAGGACGCCGTGCGCAAAGCGCTCGCCGCGAAGAAGCTCGGCGGCAAGGAAGCGCTCAAGGTCAGAGCCTTGCTCACGATCGAGAAAGTGGGCTTGAGTCACGAGATCGAAGGCACCATCAAGCTCGCGTAAAGCATTCAGGGTTCAAGCGAGAGCATGAGTTCCGCCACTTCGTGGGCCATGGCGTCGTCGG
>Ga0187766_10000108_pt1 | contig 39451 bp, 33 predicted proteins | sample 0216_QUI02_MP05__4_FD_132971 | JGI IMG/M metagenome (GOLD analysis project Ga0187766, IMG submission 132971) | Tropical peat soil microbial communities from peatlands in Department of Meta, Colombia - 0216_QUI02_MP05_20_MG | ecosystem: Environmental > Terrestrial > Soil > Wetlands > Peat ... | reverse complement strand
TTCAATTGGGCGACGTGCTCCGCCAGCAATTCACGGTGCAGCACACTACTCCCAGCCTTGCGCAGCGGATGAGAAGATGAGGGATCGACACCGACCGCGGCCTGGAACGCCGGTGCACCATAAACGCTGAAGAACATCAGCTCGGTCAATCCGTCGCGAAGGTCCCGCCATGCATCGAGCGCTGCGACGATCTGGCGGGAGAGTCCTTGCTCGGCGGCCGCGAGTGGATTATCGGCCGCAACGGGCATCCGGTTCTTACGCACCCATTCGGCGGCTGCCTTGAGGGGCGACATGGTGGGGTTGGAATCGCCGAACAATTCGTATTGCAATTCGAGCGGATGCAATTTGTGCATCCAATTCGCACCCGCGGCGGGCGACATGGCGCGGATGAGTGGCTGCAGATACGTGCGATAAAGCGCCAAATTGATCTCCGACACCTTGGCAACAGCGGCGAAGCTACGTTCATCGGCGGCGTCGTTGCCACCGATTGCGCGGATATCGGCGAGGGTCCGCGCTTCGCAACTCATCACCCAATCGCCCGAGGCAAGGTCCGCACCGGGCGTATCGGCGGTCTTCTTTTCGAATTTAGCCTCGTAAAGCCCCGGGGGCAGCACATCGATGAGATCGATGTTGCTCGAGAACTCGCTGTGCTCCTTTCGCGCCACCCCGCTGGATACGAATATCCCCAAGTGGCCGATGGTCTCGTGGATTGTGTAGACGATTGTCTGGCCGTGAGAGCGGATGTCGTCGACATCGTCGTAGAGATCGAGAATCCATTGGAGCGCTTGCTGAGGCGGGGTGATGTTGTCGCCCTTCGAGCAGAACACGACGATGGGCGACTGGATATTCCGCAAATCGATCGTGTAGCCCTTTGAAGTCTCGATTTCGCCAGCGACCAGCTTGTTGCCGACGAAAAGCTCGTCGACGATGAATTGGATCTCCTCTGAATTCAGTTTGACATGGCCGCCCCACCACCGTTCGAAGCCGAGATAGCGCTCGGCCTCGGTATCGACCTTCGAATAGAGGTTATATTGCTTAGTCCAATACGTGTTCGAGGGATTGAGATTCTCGAAGTTCTGAACCAGCCAGGAACCGTCGAACTTGCCGTGACCAAGGTCGCTGGTGAGTGCCGCAAGCCAGCTCCCGCCAAGAATGCCGCCGGTATATCGCATGGGATTTTTGCCGCGTACGCCAGCCCAATAGGAGAGCGGCGATCCCGCGAGAATAATGGGCCCGAATAGCCCGGGACAGACAGCGGCAAGCATCGCAACCGCCCAACCGGCCTGGCAGTTGCCGATCACGCATGGTTTGCCGTCGGCATCGGGATGAAGGGCAATGACTTTTTCCAGGAACGCCGCTTCCGCACGCGCGATATCTTCGATCGTTTGGCCGGGCATCGGGTCGGGCAGAAAGCCGATGAAATAGCAGGGATGGCCGGCCTTGAGCGCTTCCCCGATTTCGCTGTCCGCCTTGAAGCCGCCGATGCCAGGGCCGTGACCAGCGCGTGGGTCAACGACAACGAAAGGACGGCGCTTCGGATCTATCGAAGCTCCCGCCGGCGGAACGATACGCACAAGCATATAGTTGACCGGCCGCTCGAGCGTCCGGCCGTCCACCACAAGCTCGGCCTTGTAGTCAAGAACGTTCGGTGCCTTCATTGCAATATGTTCTCGATACTGATTGCCGCGCTGGCGCATAACGTCCCAGAACAACACAGTTCTTTGTGCCGCATCGACCATGTAGGCTGAAAACGGATTTGCGAACGGCGCGAACGCACCGAATACTGGCCGTGGTTGAACGGTCGAGCCCTGGGACTTTTCGATCGCTGACATCGTGACACCTTTCGCTTATGACGCCTGATCCGCACCCGTCGCTTCGATCGACGCGGATTTTCGCTCGCTGGTAAACATTAGAATACACTAATTTGCAGTTGTCATATCGCTCTTTGACCTGTGTCAATCGTCACACAACGTTCACGCGCTAGAGCTGCTCTGCGGCCGGGCTGCGCGGCAAAGTGAGCCGTAAAATCGACAGCCTCATAGTGCTCAGTCGCGCCGTAGGGTTTGCCAGTTGCAATGAACCGACTATAGTTTCCGTACGGGTTCCGGGTATCGTGATGCAGGACACTGTAGAGCGTTTCTAATAAAGCCGGCGCGTGCCCTTTTGGGCGGTCGACCATTTGCCGAAGAGCGGAGTCAATGTTTTAAGTTGTGCCTTCGATGAATCGTGGTGGGTGGGACCGGAGGGGGTCGAACCATGGCACCAAAGACCACATTGGCGATATTGTTCGCAAGCTTGGCACTCGGCGCGTGCGAACATAAGCCGACGACAACGGCCAAACTCACCGCCGTGCACGTAACGACCGTCCACATGCAGGACTACGACCAAACTCGTGCGCTAACGGGAGAGATCGAATCCCGAATCCAAAGCGATCTCGGGTTCCGAATCGCTGGAAAGGTGATCGCGCGACCGGTCGACGTCGGCACGACCGTTAGGCAAGGAGATCTGCTTGCGCGGCTCGACGAACAGGATCAGCAGAACGCGCTCAGCGCCGCCCAGGCCGATCTCGCTGCAGCACAAGCGGAGCTCACGCAAACCCAAGTAGAAGCACAGCGCCAGCGCGACCTGCTCGCAAAAGGGTTCACGACCAAAATCCGCTTCGACATCGCGGAAAAGAACTACCGTGCAGCACAGGCCCATATGGACTCCGCCAATGCCAGCGTCCAAATCGCGAAGGACAACGTGTCCTATACGGAACTGAAGGCGGACCGCGACGGAACCATCGTCGCAACGGGCGCTGAGCCGGGACAAGTCGTGACAGTTGGGCAGATGATCGTGCGTCTGGCGCAACCCTCCGAAAAGGAGGCCGTCTTTCGAATCGGAGGGGCGAGGCTAAATCTGGCGCCCGAGATCAAGTCGGTCGAGATTGCGCTCGTCGAAAACCCCGCAATCGTCACCCACGGCCAAATCCGGGAAATTTCGCCGGGAGTCGATCCGGTCACGCGAACCTACACGGTCAAGGTGGCACTACCCGATGCACCCGACACCATGCGCCTCGGTGCCACCGTGATCGGCACCGTTAAGCTCCCACTCGAGCCGGCTGTCGATCTTCCCTCGTCGGCCCTTTTCTCAACCAAGGCGGAAACGCCTGCTGTCTGGGTCGTGGATCGTGCGACCAGCACGGTTAGCCTCAAACCTGTGACGGTGGTGCAATACGACACTGGCACAATCGTGGTCACCGGAGGGCTCGATGTCGGCGAGCTCGTGGTTACCGGTGGTGCGATGAAGCTCAGGCCGGGCCAAAAGGTCGTCGTCAAGGACACCGGGACATGAGCCGTCAATCGACGAGACGGGTGCACATCGCCATGATCGCGGCCTTAGCCTTTATGACTACTGCCTGGAGCTGCGAAAAGGAGCATGTCGAGGAAGAACCGCTCATCCGACCCGTGCGCAGCATGACCATCGAGCCGCAAGCGCTTGGGGGCTTCATCGCCGTGACGGGTACGATCGAACCGCGCACGGAGGCGAATCTCGGATTTCGGATTGCCGGCAAGCTCATCGACCGGGCTGTGGATGTCGGCGACAAAATCGATCGCGACGACGTCCTTGCGCGACTGGACGATCAGGACCAGCGCAACGCCCTGGTTACCTCGCAGTCCAAGTTGGCCGAGGCGGAGGCCGAGCAGACCCGCGCGCGGAACGCGGAGGAACGTCAGCGCGTGCTCTTGGCCCGGGGTGTGGTGGCGCAAGCCGATTATGACCTTGCCTTGCGCGCGGCGCGCACAGCCGATGCAAAAGTCGATGCCGCCAATGCCGACGTGCGGGTCGCAACCGACCGTGTGAGCTATACGACGTTGACGGCGGATCAGGACGGCGTGATCACCGCAGTCGGCCCCGATGTCGGCAAGGTCGTGCAGGCGGGTGAGATGATCGTCCAAGTTGCACGCCCCGAGGATCGCGAAGCGGTGTTCCACGTTTCCGAGGCGATCCTGCGTAGCTCACCTGCAGATCCGGTCATCGAGGTCTCACTCGCCGAAGCACCCGGGGTCATGGCGACCGGCCACATCCGGGAATTCTCCCCGCAAGCCGATCCCGTCACTCGCACCCATGCCATACGGGTTACCTTGGAAAATCCGCCTGAGCTGATGCGCCTTGGCGCCTCGGTGACCGGCCGGCTCAAGGCTCCAGCCGAGGCCGTCGTGGAAGTGCCGCGCTCCGCCCTTCTCGAGGAGGCGGGCAAGACCCTGATCTGGCTTGTCGACACCAAGGATAAGACTGTGCATCGGAAGGAAATCGTGGCCGGCCCACCCGGTAAGGCGGGATATGTCATTGTTTCCGAGGGCCTTGGCAAGGGCGACGTCGTTGTCACAGCGGGCATTCATAGTCTCACGGACGGGCAACGCATCTTGCTTACCCCTTGATGAGCGACGACAACAACGTTGGCGAGGGTAAGAGACAGGCGCAATGACAGGATTCAACCTCTCCGAATGGGCACTGCGGCACCGGTCACTCGTCTGGTACCTGATGATCGTCCTGCTTGTATTCGGCGCGTTCTCCTATATCAATCTCGGCCGCGAAGAGGACCCGGCTTTCGTCATCAAGACCATGGTCGTCCAGGCCCGGTGGCCGGGTGCGACCATCGATGAAACGATCAATCTCGTGACCGATCCGATCGAGAAGAAGCTGGAGGAGACCCCGTATCTCGACTACGTAAAGAGCTACACGAAACCGGGCTCCTCCGTCGTTTATGTTTATCTTCTTGATTCAACTCCGCCCGATCTCATTCCCGATATTTGGTACCAGGTCCGTAAGAAGATAGGCGACATCCGAAGCACCCTTCCAAAGGATATCCAGGGGCCGGCGTTCAATGACGAGTTCGGCGACACGTTCGGCATAATTTACGCCTTCACCGCCGACGGATTCAGCTATCGCCAGCTCAAGGACTACGTCGAATCCGTGCGCACGGATCTAGCCCGCATTCCGAGTGCGGGCAAGATCCAATTCATCGGCATTCAGGACGAGAAGATCTATCTCGAGTTCCCAACGCGTCGCCTTGCCGGAATGGGTGTCGACCGCGATCAGGTCATCGCGAGCCTCCAGGCCCAAAACGCCCTTGCCCCAGCCGGCGTCATCGAGGCCGACAAGGAAAAGATCATCGTCCGCGTCAGCGGCGAGTTTTCATCGGAAGAGAGTCTTCGTGACATCAATTTGCACGCGAATGGCCGCTTTTACCGGCTCGTCGATCTGGCAGACGTCCGGCGTGGCTATACGGAGCCGCCCACGCCGATGTTCCGCTATAACGGCCAGCCCGCCATTGGCCTGGCAATCGGCATGGCCCCTGGCGGGAACGTGCTCAAATTCGGGAAGGAAGTCGCAGAGCACATCCGGCAATTCGAAGCCGCATTGCCGGTCGGCATCGGTGTTCATCTCGTCGCCGACCAGCCGGTGGTCGTCGAGGAGGCCGTCGCCGGGTTCATGAAAGCCCTCGAAGAAGCCGTGATAATCGTGCTCGTCGTGAGCTTCCTCAGCCTGGGTCTTCGCGCCGGGCTGGTGGTTGCGTGCTCGATTCCGCTCGTTCTGGCCATCACATTCGTCGGCATGGAGTTCGCGGGAATAGCGCTCCAGCGAATATCGTTGGGCGCTTTGATCATTGCCCTTGGGCTTTTGGTGGACGACGCCATGATCACGGTCGAGATGATGATCACCAAGCTCGAGGAGGGTTTCAACCTGGAGAAATCCGCGACCTTCGCCTATACCTTGACTGCCTTTCCGATGCTGACGGGAACCCTCGTCACCGTCGCAGGTTTCGTGCCGGTCGGCTTTGCCCGCAGCGGTGCCGGGGAATACTGCTTCTCCATCTTCTATGTCGTTTCGTTCGCACTGATCGTTTCCTGGTTCGTCGCGGTTGTCTTCGCACCGCTTATCGGCGTCTCGATCCTGCCTCGGGAGATGAAAAAGAAACATTCCGCGGAACCTGGACGATTAGGCCGAATGTTTCGCGCGGCACTTCGATTCGCAATGCGCGCAAAATATCTGGTGATCGTCGTGACAATCGCGGCGTTCGCCGCGTCGGTGTTCGGTCTGCGTTTCGTTCAGCAGCAGTTCTTTCCAGCATCCGATCGTCCCGAATTGCTGGTCAATTTGACGTTGCCGCAGGACAGCACCATTGACGCCACGCAAGCGACCGTCGACAGGCTTGAGAAAGTGCTTTCGACGGATCAGGACATCGCTCACTGGAGTTCCTATATCGGCCAGGGTGCGGTCCGGTTCTACCTTCCACTCGACGTGCAACTCGCGAACGACTACTTCGCCCAGCTGGTCATCGTGACCAAGGGTCTCGAGGAGCGAGAGCGGCTACGCGCCAAGCTCGATCGTCTCCTGAACGATGAATTCTCCGACGTCAACACGCGGGTGAGCCTGCTTGAACTCGGGCCCCCGGTCGGCTGGCCGGTTCAATACCGAATATCCGGTCCCGACATAGGCGACCTCCGCGACTATGCATACCAGCTCGCCGGCGTGATCGGATCGAGCCCCTATACCGAACTCGTCAACTACGATTGGAACGAGCCGAGCAAGGTTGTGCGCGTCGTGGTCGACCAGGACAAGGTTCGAATGCTTGGGATAAGTTCAGAGACGCTGCACGAGACGCTGCAGGCGACCGTAAGCGGAACGCCCTTTACTCAAGTGCGCGACAGCATTTATCTGATCGACGTCGTCTCTCGGGCCGGGACGGAGGAGCGCACCTCGCTCCAGACCTTGCGCAATCTTCAGGTGCCGCTTGCGGACGGGAGAACCGTACCGCTCGAACAGGTTGCCTCCTTGAGCTATGGGCTGGAACAACCGCTCATCTGGCGCCGCAATCAATTGCCGACGATTACCGTCCTCGCCGACGTCGTACCGCCAATCCAGGCTGCCACCGTCGTCAAGCAGCTTGAGCCAAGCATCCAGAATTTGCGCAAGAGCCTCCCGCCCAGCTACACCATCGAGGTGGGCGGCGTCGTCGAGAACAGCGAAAAGGGTCTCCGCTCGATCGTCGCGGTGTTTCCGGTCATGATTTTCCTGATGTTGACAGTGTTGATGATTCAGCTTCAAAGCTTCCAGAAGCTGATTCTCGTGATGAGCGTGGCGCCGCTCGGGCTAATCGGGGTCGTGGCCGCCTTGCTGCCAACGGGCACGCCGCTCGGGTTCGTGGCGATTCTCGGAGTCGTGGCACTCATCGGCATGATTGTCCGAAATTCAGTCATTCTCATCGCACAAATCGACACGCACATAGAAGAGGGCGAACCGGCATGGGACGCGGTCATCAACGCAACCTTGCATAGGGTGCGCCCGATCCTGTTGACGACCGCCGCGGCAAGCCTTGGCATGATCCCCATCGCACCCGAGGTCTTCTGGGGTCCGATGGCCTACGCGATAATCGGCGGGCTGCTCGTTGCCACCGTGCTGACGCTTATCTTCCTGCCAGCGCTTTATGTCGCGTGGTTTCGCACCAAGGAATCCGTCGCGACGAAGGCGCCCGAGCCCAAGGAACATGGCGCGCACGCTCCGAAGTCGGCCGAGTGAGGCCGCGCGCCGACGGTAGCAAGTGGCTGTAGATTTTGGATAGAGGACGAAATACCGGGTTGCGGCAGCCATTCATGACCTGCTACGCCCGCGCATGATGCAAATCAATGAACGATTTTGATAACGATTTATGTTTCGGCCTCCCCCCGTTGGGAAAGACGGCACATAGCGTTGCCAAGTACGAGACATTCTAGTCAATCATGATCTCGGTTTCCGTTACGCGAATGCAAAATTACCCATTTGGCCCTGACGATAGGTGGTGCGATGGAAAGGATCGTGGCGAAGCGGCACGACAAATACGATCGACTAATCGCTCGCGCGAAAACACTCCGGCCGGTTCGGACGGCGGTGGCGCATCCGTGCGATGAGTCTTCGCTGGGCGGTGCGGCGGAGGCAGCCAAAATCAGGTTGATCGAGCCGATTTTGGTTGGGCCGGCGGAGCGAATTCGGAATGTAGCAAAGAAGGAGGGTATCGAAATATCCGCCTTCCCACTGGTCGACGCACCCCACAGCCACGCCGCGGCGGAAAAGGCAGTCGAACTGGTGCGCACCGGCAAAGCGGACGCGCTGATGAAGGGCAGCCTTCACACCGATGAACTTATGGCGGCCGTGGTTTCCCGCGAAGGCGGATTGAGGACGGCACGAAGGATCAGTCATTGTTTCATCATGGACGTACCAGGTCATTCGGATCCGCTCATCATCACCGACGCAGCCGTGAACATCGCGCCAACCTTGGAGGAGAAAGTCGACATCGTCCAGAACGCGATCAATCTCGCGCACGACCTCGGTGCGCCGGAGGTGCGCGTGGCGATCCTGTCCGCGATGGAGACTATCAACCCGAAAGTTCAGTCGACCCTGGAGGCGGCGGCACTTTGCAAAATGGCCGATCGCGGCCAGATCACCGGCGGTATCCTTGACGGTCCGTTAGCGCTCGATAACGCGATCGACCCCCAGGCCGCTGAGATAAAGAACATTAAATCGCCGGTGGCGGGGCGCGCCAATGTGCTCGTGGTTCCAGATCTTGAGGCCGGAAACATGCTCGCCAAAAGCCTTTCGTTCCTGGCGGGTGCGGACGCAGCCGGGATTGTTCTCGGCGCGCGGGTTCCGATCATCCTGACAAGCCGTGCCGACTCGCTTTTGACGCGACTGGCGTCATGCGCTGTCGCCTCCCTCATCGCGGAGGCTCGCCGCACATCCGCTGCCAAGGCAATCGCATAGGAATCCAATGGCCGATTTCGTACTCGTCCTGAACGCGGGATCATCGAGCATCAAGTTTTCGGTCTTCAAGGCCGAGGTGCCTGACCCGGCCTGCGAACTTAACGGGCAGATCGAGGGGCTTTACGCGAGCGCGCATTTCATAGCGCGTGACGCCAAAAAAAACTTGCTCGACGAAAAACGTTGGCCCGAGGGCGAGAAGGTCGGCCACGACGTCGGCTTGGCCTACCTGACGCAGTTTCTCCGCAACTATCGGGGCGAACGTCGCGTCCTCGCGGTCGGGCATCGCGTAGTCCATGGCGGCGCGGAGCATTCGCGCCCAGCACTGATCGACAAAACCTTGGTTGCACAACTGGAGAAACTTTCCCCCCTCGCACCTCTGCATCAGCCGCACAATCTTGCGGCCATCAAGTCTCTTTTGGAATTGGCCCCGCAAATCCCGCAGGTGGCGTGCTTCGACACGGCATTCCACCGGACGCATCCCGAGGTGGCGCAGGCGTATGCGCTGCCGCCGGAAATTACGATGCGGGGCGTGCGGCGATATGGCTTTCATGGGCTCTCCTACGAATATATCGCGTCGGTTCTACCAAAAATCGATCCTCGATCGGCGGCCGGCCGGGTCGTCGTCGCACACCTTGGCAATGGCGCAAGCATGTGCGCGATCCACGCCGGGAGAAGCATTGCCAGCACGATGGGATTCACAGCCATCGAAGGCCTGCCGATGGGCACGCGATGCGGCAACCTCGACCCCGGGGTCATCCTCTTTCTCATGGACGAGCTTGGGATGGACGCGCGCGGAATCGAGAAACTGCTTTACACCCGCTCCGGCCTCCTCGGTGTTTCCGGCGTGTCGAGCGACATGCGCGCCCTCGAGGCGAGCACGGAACCCCGCGCCAGGGCCGCAATCGATTTATTCGTCTACCGCATTGGCCGTGAGCTTGGTTCCCTGGTCGCTGCACTCGGTGGATTGGACGCGATCGTTTTTACCGCGGGCATTGGCGAAAACTCCGTTGCGGTCCGGTCGCGCGTGTGTGGTGACGCCCAGTGGATCGGAGTTAAGCTCGACGCGACCGCGAACGAACGGCATGGTCCCCTGATCTCGGTGAGCGAAAGTCCGGTCCGTGCCTGGGTGATCCCAACGAACGAAGAACTTATGATCGCCCGTCATACCCTTCAACTCGTTGGCGCGGCTTGAGAGCGAGGCGGACATGGCAAGCGAACACAAGGCTCTGATACTGCATGGCAAGAAGGCGCTGGTGGTCGGGGTCGCGAACGAATACTCGATCGCGTATGGATGCGCCAAGGCGCTCCGCGAAGTCGGCGCCGATCTCGCGATAACCTATCTCAACGAGAAAGCGAGACCGTTCGTCGAGCCGCTTGCGAAAGAGGTCAGTGCAGCGATTTTCGCGCCCCTCGACGTCTCCATCGCCGGCCAGACCGAGCAAGTCTTCCAGTCGATCCGCGATAAATGGGGCCGCCTTGACATATTGGTTCACTCGATCGCGTTCGCGCCGAAACAGGATCTGCAAGGTGGGCTGCTCAACTGCTCCGCGGAAGGTTTCGCCAAGGCAATCGATGTCTCGTGTCACTCTTTTGTGCGTCTCGCCAAACTGGCAGTACCCTTGATGACCGATGGCGGAACGATGATGGCCATGAGCTATCACGGCGCAAGCAAGGTCGTGCCGAATTACAACGTAATGGGGCCCGTCAAAGCCGCACTCGAGGCGGTCTGCCGCTACCTCGCTTATGAGCTGGGCCCGAAGCGAATTCGAGTGCACGCCATATCGCCAGGCCCACTCAAGACCAGGGCCGCATCGGGTCTCAAGGACTTCGATCTGCTGCTCACCGAAGCGATCGAGCGCGCGCCCGTCGGCGAGCTCGTCGATATCATGGATGTCGGATTTACCTGCGCCTTCCTTGCCACTCCGTTCGCCCGTCGATTGAGCGGGAGCACGATCTACGTGGACGGCGGCATGAACATCATGGCTTGATTTGGCAGGAATCGTGCGGGCGTCACTTGCCCCCGCTCACCGCAAGCACCTGCCCCGTGATCCAGCCGGCATAGTCCGAGGCAAAGAAGAAAACGGCATGGGCGATATCGTCGGGCATGCCGAGACGGCGCATCGCGATGCTCTCGACTAGGCGCCTCTGGCCCTCCGGACCGTAGGACTCCCATTGCCGCTCCGTCGTAGGGTTGGAGCGTACAAATCCGGGGGCGACGCTATTGACGGTGATTCCGAATGGCCCAAGCTCGTGCGCAAGCTGGCGCGTCAAACCGATCAGCGCCGATTTGGCCGCGGCATAGGCTTGGATTCCTGTCAAGCTGACACCGAGCCCCGCGACACTCGAAATATTGACGATGCGGCCGGCCCGTCCCACTTTCATCGCGGACACCACGGCCTGGCTCAAATTGAAAGCGCCGGTCACATTCACGTCGAAGATTTCCTGCCATTGACCCGCGCGTACCGCCTCGATCGGCTGCCCAACCTGGCCGCGTACCCCACCTGCGTTGTTGACAAGCACATCGACACGCCCTCGGGCCGCGAGCGCTTCTTCCACAAAATTGCCGACGGCGGCACGGTCCGTGACGTCGACCGTCCGGACGACCATCGCGCCACCTTCCATAGGCCTTGCCTCGGCGGCGGTCACGCGCAAGCCGGCCTCGTTCACGTCGCACGCCCACGCAACGGCGCCGCGCGCCACAAAACCGTGCGCAATGGCGCGGCCGAGGCCGTGACCGCCGCCGCTCACGATAACCGTCTTGCCGCTGAAGTCGATTTTCATCGCGCAGGTCCCCTCTGGAAGATCACGTCCGCGGAAGCCTGCACCTGGGCGAGCGCCTCGGCGAGTCGGCCAAGATTTGTGCGCTCCAGGCCGAGCCTACCGTCCTCGATATCGTGGATGAGTGCCACCAGTCTGCGGATCAACGGGCTGCGACGACCATGCTTTTCGCCGATCTCGGCGATGATCGCGATTTGCGCGTCGATCTCGGTCTTGCGCTTGCGCACCGCCAGGTCGCGCCAGATACCGCTGTGGGACTTCGCCGATTTTCGATTGTGTGCAACCATCGCGGCGATGGAGCGCGCGAGTTGAGCGGGGTTCGCACCGACTGTAAAGGCGTCAGGATCGAAGCCATTGAACCCCTCCGGCTTGACGCCCTCTACTTCTGCAACCGCCATCACTTCGCGGCCCAAGGCACCGTAGAGGTCGGCGTATTCTTCGATGGCAAGAGCGTCCGCGATTGAGTCGTTGGTCAGTGCTGTGGCGAACAGCAACGTACCGTAGCCGAGCTTTCCCCAGAGATAGCCCCAGATGTTCTCCGTGACGATTGCTTCGGGTTCGAAGTCGCAGATCTCTTCATGCAATGCGGTCAGGCGTGGCGTAGTTTTTCCGTCGAGTTCTCCGAGAACAACGGCCCCGCGTCCGCCGTAGAGCACCACACCCGGTTCAAGATAGTCCGCACCGAAATTCACGAACGCGCCAATCGTCCGATTCCAACCGACAATGCTTGCTATGACAAGCTCATTGAGGCCATTCTGCATCGAAACGACATAGCCGTCGGACGACAGGAAAGGGCGGAGGGCGTTGGCGGCCGCTTCGGTATGGTGCGCCTTGACGCAAAGGAGAATTCGCGCGAAGGAGCCTGACAGCCGGTTAGGCGTGTAGGCCGGTGTCTTCACGTCGAATTGCGCGATCGGCCCCTCGATTCGAAGGCCATGCCGTTCGATAGCCGCGACATGCTCGACAACGTTATCAACGAAGATCACCGCGTGACCGGCACGCGCGAGGTGTGCACCGATCGTGCCGCCGATCGCACCAGCTCCCCAAATCAGGAGCGGTTCCGTCAATGCCACGGCCCCTCGATCGCGCCGCGCGTCTCGTCCACGGCGACCGACCAGAGCGCGAGCATTTCCTCGTCCGGGCGTTGATAACGGCCGCCAAAATTGCCATCCTCGATGTAGTCGCGCACTTGCGTGGGATTCATCATGCGCAGGCGTTCGGTTTCGATCATTGTCTTGCTTCCGCCCGGAAGCGCGATATTCGGCACCCGCGTCCAGGGAAAATTCTCCATCCACGACGCGTGGCTTGCGACCGGATCGATCTCTTGTACCTTCGCCCAAGTTTTTGGCGCGTTCCACCAATTGTAGAACCGCGCCGTAACGCCGGGGTTTTCACTCATCCATTCCTGAAAGAAAGCGCCGGCAGGCGCATTCCCGCCATGGCCGTTCACGAAAAGGATGCGGCGAAACCCTCCCCGCTTCAAGCTTTCGAGGACGTCGCGGACGAGTGACAGCAGCGTTTCGATTCGCAAGCTCACTGTGCCGGGAAAAGCTGTGAAATACGGCGTTATCCCATAGTTGAGCGCGGGAAAGACCGGCACGCCGAGTGGTGCCGCAGCCTCGACGGCGACGCGTTCGGCGAGAATGAGGTCGACGCCGAGACTCAGGTAACTGTGCTGTTCGGTGCTGCCAATCGGCACAACCGCACGGTCGTCGCTTCGAAGGTAAGTTTCGACCTGCATCCAATTCATTTCGGTGACGCGCATACGCCTGCCCCTCCTGAAAATATGCACCGTCAGACGGCAATACCAATCAACGCCTGGTTTGCATTGACCGCAAGGCTCGTGAGGTTGTAGAGCACCGGCCCGCTATGCTCGGCGAGAATCGGCTTCTCCCAGGCGCCCACAATATCGTAGATCGTGCCGATCCGCTCACCGCGCTCCACGGTCGCGCCGGGCGACACGGCCGGATGCCAGAAACCCGCGGCCGGCGACACCATTACCTCCATCCGGCAAAGCCTTGGCGACGGCATACCTGTCGTGCTCGCCGCGAGCATCCCAAGGTGGGCCATGATCCGTTTTACCCCGGCCTCGAGCCAGCCGACGCTTTCCTCGCTCCAGAGGCCGTTCGCACCCGACTCGAGGAGAACGGCCGGCACACCCGCCGCAGCAGCGGCCGTGTAACTGTGCCCGCGTGACTGGCTGCGCACGGCGAAGGGCAAGCCGCTTGCAATCGCGATCGCCTCGCTCGGCGAATGCCCGGCGGGAAAGATCGAGAACGGAGTCAGTGCTTCGACGACGTCGCCACTGTGCAGGTCGATGTAAGCATCCATGCCCGAGATTGCCGTGCCGAGCAGCCAGGCGGTAAGTCGTTCGCTCGCACTGCCGCTACTGTTGCCAGGGAACATGCGGTTGATGTTCTTGTCATCCGATGGATTGAAAAATGCGCGATGGGTCCAGAATGCCTTGATGTTCACGATATGCATGATGACCAACTCGCCCCGAAGCTCGCCGGGCGATATTGACGCGAGACGGCGCGCCGACTCGATTCCGGAATATTCGGCGCCATGTATCCCGGCGGACACGATGAGCTTCGGACCGGGCGCTCGTCCGCGAACGATCGTGCAGGGTAGAGACAGGCCGGCTTCGGGCTCGACATAGCCGCGCCAGCATTCCTTCCCAACACTTTCCGCAATTTTGAGTGGCATGTCGGCACCTCCCTCCACCCGCGTCCATAATCCTCCGGCGGCTCTTGCAGCGTTCGATGCCGCGCTCGGACGCGCCTGCCATCGCCCGAGTTAGCGATAGATCGCGGTGACGGGGGCATCGTTGCCGCGCGCGTAGCCGCGATACATCCCTTCCGTCGAGAAGGGCAGCGCGATCTTGCCGCTACGATCGACCGCGATCACGCCGCCGCGCCCACCGTATGCGGGAAGTCGTTCCATGATGATGTGGCTGCAAGACGCCGCTAGATCGGCCCCCGTGTATTCCATTCGCGCCGAGATGTCATGGCCCACGACCAGGCGCATGAACACTTCACCGCTTCCCGTCGCCGAGACGGCCAAGGTGCGGTTATTGGCGTAACATCCCGCACCGATGATGGGCGTGTCTCCGACCCGGCCGGCGTGCTTGTTTGTGAGGCCACCCGTCGAGGTGGCCGCCGCAAGATTCCCGTCGCGATCGAGGGCAACGGCGCCGACGGTCCCGAGCTTGTTGTCGGGGTCGGGACGCGTTTTCGGCAATACGGCGAACAAGGTCGCCGCATCGTGATCGAGTGCAGTACCACCCCTTTCGCGCACAAGCCGCCATTGTTCGCGTCGCGCCTCGGTCGCGAAATAGGCATTGTCGACAAGTACCAGGCCCTCTTCCGCGGCGAAGCGGTCCGCACCTTCGCCGACAAGGAAGACATAATCCCCACCCGCCATGACGGCACGCGCGGCCCGCACCGGATTGCGTATTCGCCGCGTGCAGCCGACCGCCCCGGCCGCAAGCGTGCGGCCGTCCATTATCGAGGCGTCGAGCTCGTGAGTGCCCTCGCTCGTGAAGACGGCGCCATGTCCGGCGTTGAAGAGCGGGCAGTCTTCGAGCGAAACCACGGCCTCGGTCACCGCGTCGAGCGCGCTGCCGCCCTGCATCAGGACAATTTGCCCGGCCTTGACCGCCGCCGCGAGTCCTGCGTGATAACGCGCTTCCTGTTCCGCCGAAAGTGAGCTTCGCGCGACCGTACCAGCGCCACCATGGACTGCAATGGCCGGGACAGGGCCAGGCCCGGTCATGTGATCTGGTCCGGGCAGGTTGGCGCAAAATCGGCTCGCATGCCGGTCGATCCTCCCGCATTGTGCTATTGCAGGATGTCTTCAAATGCGCTCGCTCGCACTCGAAGGCGCTGCGGCGACGGGATTATCCCATGCGATGCTTTGCGAGCAAATGATTTTTCATATAGAGTTTCGGCGTTAATCCCTTCAAAGAAGGATAAAACGAGACTTCAGCAAAACAACAGAGAGGAGCGTCCCGCCATGAAGCGATTTCTGTTGGTTGCCTTCCTCGTATTCGCTGCATTTACCGGAGTTGCGCGCGCCGACACGACGCTGGTCATCGCCATCGCGGCCGATCCGACCGGCTTCGACCCGGAGGCCGTGCTCAACAACACGTCCGGCTTTGTCATGGCCACGATTTACGACAGCTTGGTCAAATACAAGCCAGGCTCCGTCGACGTCGAACCCGGTCTTGCCGAAAGTTGGGACGTCTCACCCGACGGCCTCACCTACACGTTCCATTTGCGCAAGGGTGTCACGTTCCACGATGGCACGCCGTTCAACGGCCCGAATTATATCAAGACAATCAAGCGTCTTGTCGACAAGAGCGACGAAGACTCGATCTTCAAGACCGGACCGGTCGAGGGCTATATCGACGACACCTACGGGGCGGTGGAGAGCTACACGGCACCCGACGACAACACGGTCGTCTTCAAGTTCAAGGAATCCTCAGCACCCTTCACGACCAATCTGGCGATGGTGTGGAATGGCGTGGTGAGTCCGACCGCGGTGCACAAGCTGGGCAAGGACTTTCGCACCCATCCGGTCGGTACGGGACCGTTCATTTTCAAGGAATGGCGGCCGGGCGACCAGATAACGCTCGACGCAAACCCCAACTACTGGAACGGCAAGCCTAAAGTCGACCATATCGTTTTCAAGGTGATGCCCGATCCGCAGGCCGCCCTTCTCGCCATAAAGCGTGGGGACGTGCAAATCCTGGCTGATGTCGGAGCGCAAATCATTCCAGCCGCAAAAAGCGACGCCAATCTTGTCGTCGTGACCCAGCCGGGACTTGCCGTGAGCGGCGTTGGAATGCCGCCAGACACCAAGCCCTTCGACGACAAGCGGGTCCGCCAGGCGCTCAATTATGCAATCGATCGCGACGCGCTCGACAAGTCGCTGTTCCAGGGGTATGCCGCACCCATGACGTCGCCGCTGCCGGAAGCGCAGTGGGGCTTCGATCCCTCCCTCAAGGGCTACAGTTACGATCCGGCAAAGGCGAAGCAAATGCTCGCCGAAGCGGGTTACCCCAATGGCTTCAAGACCGAGCTTTTGACGTATAACAGCCCGCGTGGTTACAACTCGGCCGGTGCGGATCTCGCCGTCGCTGTACAGGGATACCTGCAGAAGGTCGGCGTCGAAGCCAATGTGCGCAAGGAAGAGATCGGCGCCTATCTCGCGGAGATTCGCAACAAGACGAACAAGTACAACAAGGGCATGTTCCTGGTCGGATGGACCGGCGACAATGGCGATCCGGACAACTTCCTCTTCGAACTCTTCGGTTCGGCGAATATTCCGGTCACGAACACACCGCGATACGTGAATCCTGAACTGGACAAGGTTCTCGTCGAGGCGCAGCGCGTTCCCGATCACGACAAGCGTGTCGCCCTCTATCATGAGGCCCAAAAGATCATCCTGGACGACGCGCCCTGGATCTTCTTGAACTCCGTCATGCAAGTCCGCGTCACACGCAAGGAGGTCAAGGGCTACCTCCTCAATCCAACTCAAATGTTCTTCGAGATGCAGCGAGTCTCGCTGGAGAAATAGTGGCCGATATTACGGCGGCGCGCCGGGACTGCCCCGGCGCGCCCCTTCATTCCGATTCCAATATGTCGTCGCGGATACATGCCTTGTAGCGGCCAGGCGAGATTTCGCGCAGCTCGGGCACTCGCTTGGCGCACTCGTCTATCGCATAAGGGCAACGCGTGCGGAAGACGCAGCCGGATGGCGGGTTGATCGGGCTTGGGATGTCACCCTTGAGGACGATCCGCTTGCCCTTGCGGTCGGGATCGGGAACCGGGACGGCGGAAAGGAGTGCCTCCGTATAGGGGTGTCTCGGCTTGCGGCAAAGCTCGCGGCCGGGCGCTGTCTCCATGACTCGGCCGAGATACATGACGACAATTCGATCCGAGATGTACTCGACGACCGCGAGATCGTGCGCGATGAACAGCATCGTCAAGCCGAGCTTCTGCTTGAGTTCGCGCAAGAGATTGACGACTTGTGCCTGGATCGAGACGTCAAGGGCCGAGACCGGCTCGTCGGCAACGATAAATTCGGGCCCGACGGCAAGTGCGCGGGCGATGCCGATACGCTGGCGCTGGCCGCCCGAGAATTCGTGTGGGTAACGGCTCATATGGTCAGGCAATAGGCCCACGAGGCGCAAAATCTCGGAAACCCGGGCATGCCGTTCGGCCCGCCCTGCACCAATGCCGTGAATGACGAGAGGCTCGGCGACGATCTCCTCAACGCGCATTCGCGGGTTGAGAGATGCGAAGGGATCCTGGAAAATCGGCTGCGCTTGGCGGCGGAACGCGCGGAGTGCTGCTTGCCCCAAGCCCGCGATATCGACACCCTTGAAGAGGATTGCGCCACTCGTTGCATCGTTCAACCGCAGGATCGTGCGGCCCACCGTCGTCTTGCCGGAGCCCGACTCGCCGACGAGGCCGAGCACCTCGCCCTGCTCGATCACGAACGACACGTCGTCAACGGCTTTTACCTGGCCCGCACCGCGCGAGAAGATGCCGCTTCCGGCGTCGAACCACTTCTTGAGGCCGCGGACCTCCAAAAAGGGAGCATTCTTGTTCACGACCGAACCCCGCTATCCCGATGTAGGGCGACGTCGCGCCACCTGACACAGCGAACTGCGTGATCGGCCCCACAGGCCTCGAGCGGCGGCACTCCTTTATCGCATATGCCCGGCACATTGAAGGCGCAGCGGGGGTGAAAGGCGCAGCCTCGTGGCAAATTGTGGGGGCTGGGCACGTTGCCGGGGATGGCGGACAGCGTGCGCCCGTTCGAGCTATCCGTGCCCAAGCGCGGCACGGAGTTGAGGAGGCCGATCGTGTATGGCATGCGCGGCTCGCGAAAGATCGCGTGTACTGGACCCTGCTCGACAATACGGCCTGCATACATCACCATGATGCGGTCCGCGATCTCGGCGGCGACGCCGAGATTATGGGTAATGAAGATCACGGCCATGCCGAACTCGCCCTGGAGGCGCTTTATCAGTTCAAGGATCTGCGCCTGGATTGTCACGTCGAGGGCGGTTGTAGGTTCGTCGGCGATCAGGAGTGCGGGATTGCATGAAAGCGCCATTGCGATCATGGCGCGCTGGCGCATGCCGCCCGACATCTGGTGCGGATAGGCGTGCATTCGCCGCCCAGGTTCCGGTATGCCGAGGAGTTCAAGCATGTGCACGGCGCGCTTGAACGCCTCGCTCCCGCTCTTGCCCTGATGCAGGCGGATCGCCTCGATGATCTGGTCGCCGATCGTGTAGACGGGATTTAGCGATGTCATCGGCTCCTGGAAGATCATGCCAAGGTCGTTGCCGCGAAACCCCCGCATGGCCACTTTGTCGAGAGTCGCCAGATCCCGCACGGCACCGTCGCGCGCACGGAAGAGGATGGCGCCCGATGCAATTCGCCCCGGCGGACTCTCGATGAGGCGCATGACGGCGAGGCTGGTGACCGACTTGCCCGAGCCCGATTCGCCCACGACGACGAGGGTTTCCCCTGGGTCGACATGGAAGGAAACGCCGTCGACTGCCGTCACTGTATCGTCCTCGGTCGCGAACTCGACCGTGAGGTCGTGGACCTCGAGTAGGTGCAGCGCTTCGCTCATTCCTTCCGCCGCCGCGGGTCGAAATGATCGCGCAAGGCGTCACCCACCAGATTGAATCCCAGCACGACGGCGAAAATCGCAAGACCCGGGAACGTCGCGATCCACCATGCGGACAGGAAATAGCTCTGGCCCTCGGCAAGCACCGATCCCCAATCCGGCGATGGCGGCTGCGCACCCATCCCAAGAAAGGAAAGCCCGGCCGTCTCGACCACCACGGTTCCGGCCTGCAGTGTCGCCATCACGAGAATAGGCGTAAAACTATTTGGCAGAATGTGACGCAATATGATTCGCATGCGGTTTGCGCCGAGGGCCTGTGCTGCGAGCACGAATTCCGTCGTCTTGACCGAGAGAACTTGACCGCGAATAAGACGGGCATATTGCGGCGTGTAGACGATACCGATCGCGATCATCGAGTTGAACAGGCTCGGCCCAAGTGCCGCCACGATAATGAGCGCGAGCAGCAGGTACGGGAAGGCGAGCAGCACATCGACCACGCGCATAATCGCGGAGTCGAGCCAAGCGCCGAAGAAACCTGCGATCAACCCCAGCGCGCAACCGAGTACGAGTGCCAGGCCGTCGGCGACGAAGATCGAGAGCAGGGCGGTTCGCGAGCCGAAAACCACCCGGCTCAGCACGTCGCGGCCATATTGGTCCGTACCGAAAATGTGGTCGCCGGACGGCCCCATCAGCGCCTTCGCGAAATCCTGGTCGAACGGGCTGTAAGGGGCGATGAGGGACGCAAAAATCGTCAGCAGGAGGAACACGGCGACGATCGCGACCCCGATCCGCGCGGTCGGTCGCCGAAGCAGTCGTGCTGCATCGCGCGACCATTGCGGCCTTTCGACTGGGGCGATTTCGATCGCGCTCATCGATACCGAATCCTCGGGTCGAGGTAGGCGTAGCTTAGGTCAACGAAGAGGTTGACGAAGACGAAGACTGACGCGGTGAGCAGTGCGGCGGCCTGCACGACCGGGTAATCCCGCGTCAGAATCGCGTTCACCATGAGACGCCCGAGACCAGGCAGCGAGAATATCGATTCCGTCAAGACCGCACCTGACAATAGAAGGCCAAGCTGCAGGCCGATGACCGTCACGACCGGGATAAGCGCGTTGCGAAGCACATGTTTCAGGATGACGGTGCTTTCGGAGAGCCCCTTGGCGCGAGCCGTGCGTACATGATCGTGCGAGCGCATCGAGAGCATCTCGGAGCGCGTAATGCGCGTGATCAATGCGAGTGGAATGGTGCCGAGAGTGAAGGCGGGCAAGATCAGATATCGCAGACTCAGCAGGACGAACCGCCAGTCGCCGGAAATTATGCTGTCGACGACCGACATTCCGGTTACCCGCGGCGGTTCGACGCCGATGGGCATCAGGCCGCCAATGGGCAGCCAATCGAGGAATGCGCCAAACACGAGGATCATCATGAGACCGAGCCAAAAGATCGGCATGGACACGCCGAATAGGGAAAAGGTCATGACGATGTTGTCGAATCGCGACAGCGGTCGGACAGCGGCGAGGACCCCGCAAGGCACCCCGATCACAACGGCGACAAAGAGTGCCGCGAGTGAGAGCTGAATTGTGACGGGAAAGGCAATCCATACATCCTCGACAGCGGGCCGATTGCTGCGCAGCGACATGCCGAAATCGCCGCTTAGCGCATCGATCAGGAAGCGGAAATACTGCGTATAGATCGGCTGGTCGAGCCCGAGCTGCCGACGCAACGAATCGAGTTGCTCAGTCGTGGCACGGTCGCCGAGCAGCAACGTTGCGACGTCGCCCGGCAGCACGTGCATGGTCAGAAAGACAACGACGCTCACGCCGAAAAGCACCAGGATAAGCTGGACGAGCCGCCGCGCTACGTACTGGGCCACGCCGTTTCCCCCACCGTCGTCGGCGGGCAAATCATACCGAGGTCGAGCACGGGAAGGTTTCGCTCGACGGGCCCGCCATCTACAAGATGCCGGATGTGGCGTTTCCACTCAAGCGGGACAAGAATAATCAGTTCGTCGCGATGCCAAGGACCCGCCTTTTGAGCCTTCAATGCGACCGTGATTACCGCAGAACCGTGCCCAATCGGTCGAGAAGTGCCGCACTCCCCTGCTCGCGTGACGCGCGTCCATCGCTTCCGTCGAGAAAGGCGACCTGTTCGGTGAACAACATTCGCGTACCCGCACCCAGCGGCGTCAACTCAACCGTGGCGATCGACACCGAGTGCCGTTTCTGATCGAGGCGCATGTCGTAGACGGAAACAATGCGTTCGTCCTGTACAATGTCGTGGTAGCGTGCGACATAAACGGTGTCCGGCCCGTGACGGAAGCGCCCATGCAGAAGTTCGCTGCCGCCGATCCGGAAATCCAATTCCCGCTTGACGAGAGTCCATCCTTCAGGCCCGACGAACCATTGTGCCTTGATTTCCGGGTCCGCCCACGCCGCAAAAACGCGGACCGGCGATGATTCATAGAGACGTTCGATGGCGAACGTGCCGTGTACCACTGCCGGATTATTCATTGCTTCGTCCTCCTTTCACTGCTTCCCCTCATCGGTTCGCCGAGCAACTCGCCAAGCTGGTCGAACCGATGCTCCCAAAGCGCGCGGCGCTGCTTGATCCAAGCTTCGGCCAAGTCGAGCGCTTGCGGCGATAGTCGACATGTACGGACCCTCCCCTTCTTCCTTGTGAGGATCACACCGCTCTCCTCCAGGATTTGAATGTGCTGTACGACCGCGGCTAGCGAAATCTCGAGGGGCCGAGCAAGCTCGCTCACCGATGCTTCGCTTCGACTCAAGCGTTCGAGAATGCCTCTGCGGGTTGGGTCCGCCAGTGCATGAAAGACGCGGTCCAGCGTTATTCGATGGTCAAGCATATCCTTAACTATGCGTCCGCCACGCGGAATAGTCAAGCAACCACTTAAGTGTTGTGGAATAGTATTTTGAGACGGACTGAAAAGTTGGCGCTCGGCGCTTTTAAGTTTTGCTCGCAGCGTGCGGCTTAGCGCGTCAACTGCCGGTCTCGGGTACGGTCATCACTTCCAGCAAGTGGCCGTAAGGATCCTCAAAATAGAGACCGCGCCCGCCCCGACGTGTGTATAGCTGGCCATCGGTGTGGTTGTAGGGCCCACTACCAAAGGGAATGCCCTTCGCCTTTACGCGGGCGTAGATGGCGTCGAATTCCGCATTGCCAACGTGGAAGGCATAATGATGGCTGTTGCCGACTCTTGGGTCGAATCCGGGGCCGCCCCATGCCTCCGCCTCGTCGGCGAAATCGAAGGTCAAGCTTTCATTGACTTGCACCTGCGCGAAGTGGCTTTCGGCCGGCTTGACCGTCAAACCGAAGATCTCCGCAAAGAATCTGGCCGAAGCATTCTTGTCCTTTGCCGGCACGATCGTGTGGTCAAGGCGAATGGTCATAGCCCGCACCTCGATAGCTGGCTTGCGACGGGTGCGCGGCAAAGGCCCAGCACCTCGCCACTCTGGATTTCCGACGGATTGACTTCTAATTACCATAGTTCCGCGGACAGGGTGAGGTGGCGGCTCGAATCGGGGAAGTCAAGCCCACGCGTGGCGCCACGTCTCGGCCAAGAGCCTACGCTACGCCATTCATGCCTCGACGGTCGGCGAACTGCCATCGACGGTTGAGGAAATGCCCCATTGGGGATTGAGACAAAGCGGCTCGAAAGCCACAAAGTTCGCCGCACCGTCGTTCGGGCATTTGGCTCCAACAAATCAACGAACAAGCGACATATTTCGTGAGCATTTATTGATAGATAGAGTGTTGCGGTTTAATCTTGGCGGGTGCTGTGAGCGCCCGGCATTGCCCGAGCTCGATACTGGATCGAAATATGCCTATTCAGAACATGCCCGCGCAACTGAATTTGCCAGCGCGCTATTATGTAGAATCCGACATCTACGAGTCCGAGCGGCAGCGGATTTTCCGGCGCCATTGGCACATGCTCGGGCCGGCATCCGCCGTGTCCGAGCCCAGCCAATATCTCGCGACTGAACTCGCCGGTTGGAAGCTTTTTTTGCTGCGCGGAGAGGACGGCATCTTGCGCGCATTCCACAATGTTTGCCGTCACCGGGGCGCCCGTTTGTTGGAAGAGGGGCAAGGGCGCTGCACGATGCTCCGCTGCCCCTATCATCTCTGGGTTTACGATCAGGACGGCTCGCTACGAACGGCACCGTGGTTCGGCGAAGACCCCGGTTTTCGTCTCGAGGATTGGCCGCTGCAGGTGGTCTCGGTCGAGACGTGGCGGGGGCTTGTTTTCGCGTCACCGGCGCCGGGGATCAGCTTGCTCGAACAGCTCGGAGACCTTCCGGATGAAGTTGCCGATTATCCGATCGAATCGTTTAAAGCGGTTGCAACCGAGCGCTTTCTTATGAAATCCAACTGGAAGACCTATACCGACAATTTCGTCGAGGGGTACCACGTGCCCGGAATCCATCCAGCACTCAACAAAGTGATCGAGTTCGAGAAGTTCGAGACGATCGCACGACGAAACGTCGTGCGTATGACAGCGCCGCAGCGCGATGGCTCGATTTATGGCGGCAAATGGCTTTGGGCGTGGCCCAACTGGACCCTTTCTGTTTTTCCCGGCGGCATGAACACCAGCCGGATCAATCCGGTCTCAGCCTCCGAAACGGAACTTGTCTATGATTTTTACTTCGCCGATACCTCCCCCACCCGCGCACCGCAGCGCCAGCGCACAATAGAGACAAATTGCGCGATCGTTCGACAGGATTTCGGTATCTGCGAGCATACGCAGCGAAACTACGCGTCGGGTGCCTATGTTCCGGGTCCGCTGAGCCCGCGCCATGAACAATCGGTCGCCTATTTCCAGCACAAGGTGTTGGAAACACTCACCGACTCACGCGAGGCAGCCGAGTAAAACGAATCCGTTCAAATCTTCTTGCGGTCGAAGGTAGCGATTGCCGTGCTCCGTTTCACACGGGACGCGCTCGAAGTTCGAACTTTCGCATGATATCAATAATAACGCGGGCCGAAAGGACCAACGATCAGAGGGGCGGAATCCATGAGCGTATCGCGCATCAGGTCTAGCGCGCGCATTTTGTCCGTCGCCGCCCGGTATGACATCGGCAAGAAACTGCGCGGGAAAATACGCCGCGCGGATCACGCAGAATGGTCGCCCCCGGCTTCCCGACGCGATCCAATTGCAATCCTCGTAGAAACAAGCCGTCATCGCATTCCGGAATTGTTAGCCATCCGCTATGGCCGCATGGCGGCTTCTCCCTTCGCGTTCCTGCGCGGCGCGGCGGCGGTAATGGCGGCCGACCTTGCCTCGACGCGCGACACGGGGCTGCGGGTGCAAACCTGCGGCGATTGTCATCTCGCGAATTTTGGCTCGTACGAATCGCCGGAGGGTAACGTCGTCTTCGATATCAACGATTTCGACGAAACGCTGCCGGCGCCCTTCGAGTGGGATATTAAGCGTTTGGCCACGAGCATCGTCCTTGCCGGCCGTGACGCCGGCCTTCCCGGAAAATCCTGCGCTGCCGCCGCCCGGAACTCCGTCGCCGCCTATCGCAAGCATATGTCCACCCTTGTGAAGCTCCCACCGGCCGAAGCCTGGCGTTCGCGCACGGATTTGATCGGGGCACTTGCCGAAATCGACGATCGCCGGGTGCGCAAACGCGAGGAGCAGCGCCTCGAAAAAGCCAGGGGATATCCGGCAGATGGGCTCTACGGTATCTCACGAGCCAGAGGGAAGTGGCGAATCAATGATAAGCGGCCCCTCGTTTATCACTTCGACGACAAACGAAGCGGCGTGCACGACCTCGCGGCCCGTGCTGTCTTCGCAAACTATGCTGAGACCCTCATGGAGGATCGCCGCATATTGCTCGATCGCTTCAGGCTTGTCGACGTTGCATTCAAGGTCGTCGGAATCGGGAGTGTCGGCACCTTCTGCGCGGTCGGCCTATTCATGACCGCAGACGATCAACCGCTGAGGCTTCAAATCAAGGAAGCCGCTCAATCGGTTCTAGCACCCTATGCGGGAGCGAGTGTGTACAGAAATCAGGGTGAACGCGTTGTCGTCGGCCAACGTCTGATTCAGGCGGCAAGCGATATTTTCCTGGGCTGGACACAAGACCGCAAATCCAAACGCGATTTTTACGTGCGCCACCTCAAGAACGCGCCGCTCGCCAATATTGCGGAAGAGATTCAAGCGACGGCGCTCGAATTCTATGCCCGACTCTGTGGCCGTACGCTGGCCCGCGCGCATGCCCGCTCCGGCGATGCGGCGCGGATTTCGGGGTATTTGGGCAATAGCAGCGCTTTCGATGAAGCGATCTCGGATTTCGCAGTCGCGTATGCGGATCAAAGCGCACGCGATCACCAGGCGCTGCTCGCGGCGATCAAGGCTGGCCGGATGAGCGCAAAGGCAACGTAGCCGCGGGTTGATAGCGACGATAGCCCTGCGCGCGCAATGTCGGTACATGTGCGAGCGAGCTGCACCGTCTGGAACGCCTATGATTAATCGACCATTCGCCGGTTCACCGAGAGTTGGGCAACGGCCGTTCGTCTTCAACGGAGAAGAACTCTCTGAGAATCCCGCCGACGAGCTCCGGCGCCTCGAGGAGCATATGATGGTGAAGCCGGGGTAAAATAACCAAATGAGAGCCGACGATTTCGCCGGCAATGAAGCGCGCTGCTTTCGGGCCCGCGCCGAGATCGTTTTCACCCGTGAGGACCAAGGTCTTGTGGCCGATGCGATGCAGTTCGGCGCCTAAGTCGTTGCGGACCAACACTTCGTAGGCTTTGGTGTAGCCCTCGCGATCGTTCGCCGAGATCGCGCGGCGGGTCCGCTCAATGATCTCCGGATGTGTCCTGCGGAAGTCCGCCGTGAACCACCGCTTGGACGCGTACTGGTCAAAATACGTGCTCGGCGGATTACTTCGAATGAAGGAAAGTCTCTCCTCGACTTGGGCCTGCTCCTCCCTCGTTCGGCCTGACGTCGCTGCGATGATGGCCAGCTTTTCGACGCGGTCCGCATGTCGTAGGGCAAGGCCTTGAGCGAGGAGGCCGCCCATCGAGAATCCGGCGACGTGCGTTTTTTCGATGCCGAGCCGATCGAGAATTTGCACGAGGTCCCCAATGAAATCGGCGAGCTGCCAATGACCGGCAGGACTACTCGATCGTCCGTGGCCTCGCGCGTCGGGCCTTATCGCCCGAAACCTGTCGCGAAAATGCGTTATTGGCCCGGTCCAGTCGTCGGAGCAACAACCAACGCCGTGCAGAAGCAAGACCGGATGGCCGCTGCCAGTGTCGCGCATATAAAGTTTGATATCGTTTCCGAGATGCAGGACGGATCCGATATTTTCGGCGTGCGTGCTGATACTGGGGTATGTCATTGGACAAAGGGCCGTGATTTGCCGGCCGTGCCATAATCGTTGAAGCGCCGACGAGTAATATGGTATACCATACGACAAAATGTGACAAGCACCGCTTGGCGCCGATCCAGCGCCCCTGACGGGATTTGGGAAAAATGGGTGAACAGGGACGAGTTCTGCGTCTGTTGGAACCCCAAAAGAGCCTGCGCGAGCTCGCCCAGGAAGCCGTTCGGCAGGCCATATTGGAGCTGAGGTTCCGCCCCGGCGAGCGTCTTATCGAACGCACGCTATGCGCCGAACTCGGTGTCAGCCGAACTGTGGTAAGGGAGGTGTTGCGATTTCTGGAAGCGGAGGGATTGATCGAGATTCCGCCGAATCGGGGACCGGTGGTCGCCACGATCAAGCCCGCAGAGGTCGAACAGATATATGAACTCCGCAGCATGCTCGAGGGCTTGGCGGCAGCAGAGTGCGCCAAGCTTGCCGCGGCACCGGACATCGAGACGTTGGGGCAAGCGATCAAAGAGCTGCGAACAGCGTGTACCAAGAGGGATCCGCGCATGTCGATGCGGGCAACCGATAAGTTCTACCGACAAATGTTCGCGACCTCGCAAAAGAGTGTGTCATGGTCGGTCTGTGAGTCCCTCAATTTGCGTGTCAACGCGTTACGGATGATGACTATCACGACGCCGGACCGGCAAAGGATCAGCTTGCGCGAAATGGAGAGAATTTTCAGGGCCATCGCCAACGGTGACGGAAAGGCGGCGCGTGCGGCCGCCATCGATCATGTGGAGCAGGCCGCCGCGGTGGCGCGTCGAGTGCTTTCGGAGGGGGGAGCATCCGAGAACCTGGGCGGTTCTGCTCATTTGCAAAAACGAAAGCTCGCCACCGCGGGCTAAAGGATAAGACGATGAAGTTCCAGCTCGTCATCAACATGGAGCGGTCGACACCCAGCATCGACCTACGGGATCTCGAGCGCCATACGCTTGAGATGGTGCAAATGGCGGACGAGGGCGGCTTTGCCATCGTGTGGGCGGCCGAGCATCACGCGCTTGAACTGTTCATCGGACCCAATCCGTTTGCGATGTTGACCTGGTGGGCCGCCCATACTTCGCAAATCCGCCTCGGCACAGCCGTTGCGGTGGCTCCGTACTGGCACCCGATCCGCTTGGCGGGAGAAGTCGGCCTCCTCGATCTCTACAGTCGAGGGAGGGTGGAATTCGGCATTGGTAGCGGCGCCTTCCAACGCGAGTTCGACCGAATGGCGCCCGGCCTGAAGCAAACCGAGGGCCATCACTACATGGAGGAAATGCTGCCCGTCCTGAAGGCGCTCTGGCGCGGGGATTACACCCACGACGGCAAATATTGGAAATTCCCGGAGTCGACCGCAGTGCCGAAGCCGTTGCAGAAGCCGCATCCACCACTCTGGGTCGCGGCACGCTCACCGCATACCTACGACATTGCGGTTAAGAACGGCTGCAACATTCTGTCTTGGGCCTTGTCGCGACCATTTGCCGAAGTCGAGTCCTACAAAGAGCGATTTGAGACGGCCCTCGCCAACAACCCGACTGCTCGCAGGCCAATCTTTGCGACGATGCGCTATACCGCCGTCTACGATCGCCCCGACCAGTGGGAAGTGCCCGTCAATGCCGCCCTGCGTCAAATGGGCCGCTTCGAAAACCTGTTCAAGAATTTGGGGGGCGTGCGGGAGGGTTTCCCCGAGGAGATCGACCTTGAAAGCCTGAACAGCCGTCAGGAATTCGACATTGGGGCGTTGCGGCAGAACCTGATGTTCGGCACGCCTTCCGAAATAATTAAGAAACTGAAGCCGTATGAAGCGCTCGGTGTAGACCACTTCACCTATTGCGCAAGCTACGGGCTCGGCTTCAAAGAACAGAAGCGTTCGCTCGAACTCTTCATCAAGGAGGTCATGCCCGCATTCGCCGGGGCCGATCGCGCAGGGCCGCAAATGCCGACTCAAGAGCAGCCCCGCTCGAGGGCGCCAGCCCGTTGACGGTCACGTAGACTTCTCGCCCAGGTAGGACTTGCGCACGAGGTCGCTCCGCAAGAGGCTTTCTGCCGAGTCGTGAAGAATGATGTACCCCGCCTGAATTACATAGCCCCGATTCGCAACGCGCAGTGCCATTCGGGCGTTCTGCTCCACGAGGAGGATTGTCGTCCCCTGCTGGCGTATGTTGGCGATCGTCTCGAAAATGGTCGCGACCAGGATTGGGGAGAGGCCCATGGAGGGCTCGTCGAGGAGGAGCAGTTTGGGACTAGCCATCAGCGCTCGCCCCATCGCCAGCATCTGCTGCTCACCCCCCGAGAGGGTCCCGCCTTTCTGGTGATGGCGCTCCTGCAGGCGGGGGAAGAGCGTGAATACCCGCTCGATGTCGCCGGCGATGTTGTGCTTGTCCGCACGCGCGAATGCGCCCAATTCCAAATTCTCGAGAACGGTCATGCGAGGGAAGATGCGCCGGCCTTCGGGGGATTGGGAGATCCCCATTCGGACCACCTTGTCGGTCGAGAGGCCGTCGATTCGCTCGCCCTCAAATCGGATCTCGCCTTTATTTGGGCCGAGCGTGCCAATGATCGTCTTGAGCGTCGTCGTCTTGCCGGCCCCATTGGATCCAATCAACGTAACGATCTCGCCTCTCTCGACATTAAGCGAGATGCCCTTCAGGGCCCGGATGTTTCCGTAGCTGGTGTGGACGTCCAGGAGTTCAAGCACTGAGCAAATCCGCTTCGTAGCCTTCGCCAAGGTAGGCTTCAATGACCTTAGGATCGCGCTGCACCTGCGCGGGCGGGCCCTCGGCGATCTTGACCCCGTAATCCAACACGGTGATGTGATCGGACAATCCCATGACGACCTCCATGTGATGCTCGATGAGCAGGATTGTCAGGCCCAGCTCTCGCCGGAGTCGTCCAAGGAACTCGCCCAAGTCAACCGTCTCGCGAGGGTTCATCCCTGCCGTCGGTTCGTCGAGCAGCAGAAGCCTCGGTCGGGTTGCGAGGGCGCGCGCGATCTCCAGGCGTCGCTGGTCGCCATAAGGAAAATTCTTCGCAAGCGTCTCCGACCGGCCTTCGAGCCCGACGAAATCAAGGAGTTCTAAGGCGCGATCGCGCGCCTCAAGCTCCTCTCTGACAATCCAGGGCGGACGGAACACGGCCGCGCCGACGGCGCCGCGGAGACGGCTATGCTCACCGACCAAAATGTTCTCGAGTGCCGTCATACTCGGGAAAAGACGGATCGATTGAAAGGTCCTGGCAATCCCACGCTCCGTGATTCGATTTGGACGCAACCCGGCGATGCTGTGCCCGTCGAACAGCAGCTCGCCGGAGCTCGGTTTGAGGAGACCAGTGATGATGTTGAAAAAGGTCGTCTTTCCGGCCCCGTTCGGGCCGATCAGGCCGGCGATCGAGCCTTCTTCGATCGAGAAGTCGACGTTGGTCAGGGCCGTGAGACCCTCGAAGTGCTTGGTGATCGCCCGCGCCTCGAGGATGGCGCCCTTCTTTCCATGGCCCGTGCTCGGCGCATGGCGCGCCGTTCCATCGCGCAGCCAGCCGAGCACGGGGAGATCCCGGTGCAGGACGGGTGCTGGGTGCGGTGCCGGGATCGCAGCCCCCTCCTCGGAATCGTCCGCGACGGTAACCCGGCGCCATCGCCCGGCCTCGATCAACCCGCCCGGTTTCAGGATCATCATGGCAACAAGCCCGAGCCCGAAGAAAAACCAGCGCCACAGCGTGAAATCCACGGTGGTCAGCGCGTGGATCCCGAGAATCCCGCCGAGCCAACGGGTCCAGTGAGTGAGCTGCGCGAGGAAAATCCGGTCGAACAGGGTGATCACAATGCCGCCCGCGATGACCCCACGGATCGAGCCCATTCCGCCGAGAATTACCATGCAGAGCAGCATGATCGAGACGTTGAACTCGAAAGCGCCCGGCGTGATGACTTGAAGCTTCGCTGCGTAGACGGAGCCGGCAAAACCCGAGAAGGTTGCTCCCAGCGCAAAGGCAAGAAGCTTGGATTTGACCGGGTCGACCCCCATGCAGGCAGCGGCGGTCTCGTCCTCGCGGATGGCCATCCAGGCCCGGCCCAACCGCGACTGGCGCAGCCGGTTCATGGCCCAGACGGAGATTCCGCCGATGATCAGGATCAGGAAGTACCAGGGGATGACACTGGTCTCGAAGGGTACGCCGGGCAGGTGGGGCTGTCCGATCGGATTGACCCCATTCTCTCCCCCCGTGAGATTCAGGCGTGTGACCGGCTGCCAGCCGCCGATCTGGATCGTTATATCGCCCAAATTCCGAATGGCGACCGGGATGATCTCGCCGAAGGCAAGCGTGATGATTGCGAGATAGTCCCCTCGGACCCGCAGCGTCGGAGCCCCGATGATGACCCCGAAGGTCGCGGAGACGACGGCGCTCAGCCAGATAACTTTCCAGAAGCCCCACTCGAATCCCATGAGCGGGGAATTGAACAGCCCCATGGTGTAGGCGCCGATCGCGAAGAACGCGGCGTAGCCGAGGTCGAGAAGACCAGCGTAACCCACCACGATATTGAGTCCGAGGGCGAGCATAACGTAGATCATCGCGTCGGTGACCGCGTAGAGCGTATTCGTGCCAAGTGCCTGGTCGGCAAACGGGAAGGCGACCAGCAGGACAACGACGAGCACTACCGCGAGCGGGAGGCGAAGCGGCTGAGGCAAAGACATCCAGAGGGTATCTGTGGTCATGGTGCTAATGCTTCTCCGGTGCGCGTTCGCCCAACAGGCCATGGGGCCGGAACACCAGGACCAGAATCAAAATGGCGAAGACGACGGCGTTGGTCCAACGGGGCGAAATGTATTGATCGCTCCAGGCAGAAAGAAATCCGATCAAGAACCCCCCGATTGCCGCGCCCGGCATATTCCCGATCCCACCCAGCACTGCCGCGGTAAAGGCCCGCAAGCCCGCCTGATAGCCCATCCACCATTGGCCGATGTTGTAGTAGACACCCTGGACCACTCCGGCAGCCCCCGCCAAGGCGCCACCTACGAAGAACGTCAGCATGATCATCTTTTCCACGTCGATGCCCATGGCCGCGGCGGTCTCCCGATCCTGGGCGGTGGCGCGCATGGCCTTCCCCCAGGAGGTACGCGTAACGAAGAGATGAAGCGCAAATATCAGCGGGATCGTGACGCCGACGACCAGCAGATCCTTGGTGGTGATATAGATCTGGCTGTCGATCTGGAAGACGTCCCGGAGAATGTCGATGCTGGGGAATATGTCGGGGTAAGAGAGCACGTATGGCCCTTTCCAGACGAGCGTCAAATTTTCCAGCATGAAAGAGACGCCGATTGCGGAGATCAGCGGAACCAGCCGGGGCGCTCGCCGCAGCGGCCGGTAGGCTAGTCGATCGACGAGGAGGTTGAGGAAGCCGGTCAAAATCATGGTTACGACGAGGATAAGCGGCAGTATGGTCACGAGCTCCCAGCCATGGAGCGTGCGTGCCAGTCCAAAGTCGGTGAACAGGGTGAGCGAGATCATGAGGCCCAGCATGAAAATGTCACCATGGGCAAAGTTGATCAGCTCGATGATCCCATAGACCATCGTGTAGCCAAGGGCGATGAGTGCAAAAATCGACCCGCGGGTGAGGCCGTTGATGGTCTGCTGGACGATAAGTTCGAACAGGTTCATGGGACGCGACGCGAAAAGTTGGGTGTACGCTTAGCCACGTTATCGCTTAAGAGCGGACCGCCAAGCGGCCGCCGGGGCGCCCTTCGGCCAATTGGGGGACCCCGCGCGGGGGTGGGAGAGGGCCGAATCCGGCCCTCCCCGTCTCGCGCTACTTTAGGACCTCTATGAATTCGAACTTGCACCCTATGGGGTTGTCCGCCTTGACCACCTTGAAGCCGGACATGACCTTCATCGTGGTGTCTCCATTCGCGTCGAAGCTCCACTTGCCGTTGAGACCGTCGAAGTCTTTGGTGCTGGCGACGGCGGCCAGGATCTTCGCCCGGTCCTTCTCGCCCGCCCGCTTGATGGCGTCGACAGCCACGGCACCGGCTTCCCAGGAATAAAGGGCGTAGCCCGTGGGCTCGATATTGTATTTCTCCTTGTAGAGCTTGTAGAGCTCGGCGCCCTTGCCACTCATCTGCTCGAAGGGCAGGCTGGCGTACGTCATGTGCATGTCGACGGCCAGTGCTGCGTCGCAGGTGGCCGCCTTGAGAAGCTCGTCCTCATAGAGCCCGTCGGGACCCATGAATTCGACCTTGGGCGCCACCATCCCGAGATCCTTCATCTGCCGAATGATGGTCTGGGCCCCTGTCTCGACCACGGCACCCATATAGACAAGGTCGGCTCCGCTCGCCCGGATCTTGGTGAGAACCGGCTTCTGGTCGGGCTGCTTGTAATCGATCCCCTCGTTGCCCAGGACCTCCATGCCGGCCTGCTTGGCGGCGACTTCGAAGACGTCCGCGATGCCTTTGCCGTAGAGTTCCTGATCGTTCAGGATGAACACCTTCTTGTGGCCGAGCTTTTTCGCCCAAGCGGCGCCCACGGCACCCTGGATGTCGTCCGCCGGCGGCACACGGAAGTAGCTCACGATCCCGAGAGGACGGTACATCTCGGGCTCGCCCTCAGCGGCACCCGCCTTCTTGGTGAGGCCGGGATAAGTATTGGCCGGCGTGATCTGAGCCATGTGGGCGCGCTGGGTGATCGCCATCGAGACCTTGGCGGCACCCGAGTTATAAGTCCCGATATAGATCATGGCGTCAGGGTCAGACACGGCCTTGTTCGCGTTTTCCGCCTCGACGGCACCATCCCACTTGCCGGTCTGGGGCGAGGCATCGTCTAAGTTGACCACCTCGAGGCAGTAGCCGGCGGCCACGCCCTGGCTCTGGGCCACGGCGATGTCGACGCCATTCTTCATGCCCGTGCCTTCCGGGAGCATGGCGCCCTGCATCGGCCAGCTTGTGTATATTCTAATTTTGCCCTTTGGGCAGTCGGCGGCGTTAACGCTCATCGAGACGCCAGCCAGCGGCAACGCCACGATCAAAAAGGCGAAGGCATTCCATCGTTTCATCGGATTCCTCCACTTTTTACGTTTTTCGGGCAATCACCGCCTTGATGATTGCCTCCCTGTTTACTGAATAAGACGACTCTAATACTACCATGCTATCCATGCTGCATGTTCGATTCAATGGCGCTGTTGAATCTGTCGGCGTGACAATGGCGTCTACCGGGATTGAAAGCGGCAATTTGTTGCGCGATCCGACCTCGAATGCTGGTTATTCGCGCCCATCGAGTCGCGTTGTTACTCTCAGTAGTTGCCACCTTGGAGGCTATGACTTCTCATACTGGTGCGGCGCACCGATGGCCGTCGCCCGCGCGGCGTAACAGGGCTGTCGGCGCCTGCGATGCGAAAGGGCATCCAGTGAGAATGAGACTGTCCCGTCTTCACTGATAGCGGCAGAGCAATGGTTATCGCTCGCTGTCGGCTAGCCGGTATATCGGCCGTCCTGCGGTCGCTAATGGCGCTCTGGGCGATGTTTTTCGTCATCCCTTGCCTCCTAACATTCGAGAAGCCCGCTGCGGCGTGGAGTAGCTCTGCGCCGTATTGAAGTTTGGAAGGCACTCAGCGAGTAGAAGATTCATCTTCCGACAAAATTCGAGATAGAAATTTTGAAGACTCATAACAAAAGGGATTTGAGTCCGCGTCGCAGTCGCAACTGGATTGCATCGCTTTTCGCCATGTGGAGAACCACCGATCCGGGTGCAATGTGGTTAGATCCCAACTGCCGGCGATACTTCGCCGCAGACGTATTGAAGCGATGGGCGCTGGACTCGCCCGGCACCGAAGGCTTCGCCATGACCAGCGAAAGCATCGAAATGCGCGTCGACATAGGCGAGGGTACCGAAGTTGGCTTTTGGAACGGCCGCCAATTTGTATTTGTGGTGTGTTGCGAACGTTCAGATCGCGACGATCGCACTGACCATGTTAGCATTGGCGAAGGAGGGGAGAGCCTTGGGCAATGTGTCGGCGCGGACACCTTGGTGGGCATGGACGTGGCCTGTATTGGCTTGGCTGATATTGATTGTGACGGCCGTTGCCGGCGCCGGTAGCCTGATTCTAATAGTCGCGGGGGCGGTCCTCATTGCAACGGTGTTCGCGGCCGTCCATCACGCCGAAGTGGTCGCACACCGCACCGGTGAACCGTTCGGCACGCTTGTTCTAGCCGTCGCCGTGACCGTTATCGAGGTGGCACTTATCGTCTCCGTCATGCTTGCGGCTCCTGCGGAAAATTCCGCGCTGGCGCGCGACACGGTCTTTGCCGCCGTCATGATCGTCTGCAACGGCATCGTCGGCCTGTGCCTTCTCGCGGGTGGTGCGCGCTATGGCGAACAGGGCTTTCAACTTCGCGGCGCGAGCGCCGCACTTGCGGTACTGGCCGCGCTCACCACGCTCACCCTGATTTCGCCGAACGTTTCGGTGAGCGCGCCCGGCCCGCAGTTCAGTACGCCACAGCTTATTTTTGAGGGAATTGTCTCGCTGGTACTCTACGGCTCATTCGTTTTCGTCCAGACCGTACGGCACCATGACTATTTCCTCCCTGTCGAACGCAGCAACGAGGACGCGCACGCGACGGCCCCTTCAAACAGGGTTGCCCTGGTCAGTCTCGGCCTCCTAATCGTGTCCCTGGTCGCCATTGTGGGCCTTGCCAAGTCGCTCACCCCTATATTGGAGATTGGCGTAAGGCGGCTTGACCTGCCGGACGCGGTGGTTGGGATCGCCATTGCCGCACTGGTGCTGTTGCCTGAAGGTCTTGCAGCGGTCAGGGCTTCCCGCGCCAATCGATTGCAGACCAGTTTGAACCTGGCACTAGGATCGGCGCTTGCGACGATTGGCCTGACGATCCCGGTGGTTGCAGTCGTTTCCATCGTGATCGACCAGCCACTCGAGCTTGGCCTTGGTCCAAAGGACACTTTCCTCTTGGTCCTGACGCTCGTCATCGGCGTGATCACGTTGGGTACCGGCAGAACTACGGTGCTTCAGGGCATCGTGCACTTGGTCATCTTCGCGGTATTTTTGTTCTATGCGGTGTCACCGTGAAGCATTGCCCATCAAAGTAGTTTCGAGCGATCGATGTCGCCTAGCGAACGAGGTGCCTTGTTGAGCGGACACAATCGAGTGTTCAGTGTTCACCGGCCCACGATGAAGCCGGGCAACAAAAAGAATGTCAGCACTGCCAGATTCATCAAGTCTATGAAGAACGCGCCGACGAGCGGCACGACCACGAAGGCCTGCGGTGCGGGACCGTGGCGGCGAGTCAGCGCCTGCATGTTGGCGATCGCCGTCGCCGTCGCACCCATGGCGAATCCGCAGAAGGCCCCGGCGATGACAGCACTTTCGTAATCGCCGCCAACGACCCTGAACACAGCGTATGTGGCCCAGGCGGCAACAAGCACCGTCTGCGCTGCGAGAATGATCAAAAGAGGCCCAGCGAGCCAAAAGCTTGCGCCGAGATCCAAGGTCATCATCGTCCAGCACAAAAAAATCGAAAGGCAGATCGAGCCGATCAGTTCCGACGCCGCGTCGTGCAGCCTTAATCCGATAGCCGCACCGCCGTTGCGGATGATAAGGCCCATAATCAGGCACCACAGGAAATCCGGCACTGTTATCGCGCCACCCTGCAGCATGCTCCCCAGCATGCGGCCCACGATTACTGCGGCCAAAGCGGCTGCAAGCGAGATCGTAAACGACAACGTGGTGACCGGCGTCGTTACCGGTCCGCCGACTACGCCGCCGTCAGCGGCCGGTTCTACATCGGCGCGCGACAACTGCCGAATGAGTCGTTCAGCCACCGGCCCGCCGATAATGCCGCCAATCACGAGGCCGAGCGTCGCCGAGGTCATGGTCACGCCCATGACGCCGAGCAGGTCGTATTCCGCGGCGAAACGTTCCGCGTAGGCCGCACCCGTGCCGTGTCCGCCGACAAGTGTGACAGAGCCCGCTATCAAGCCGAGTGTGGGGTGGAGGCCGAGCAACTGCGCCATCATCACACCCAGGCCGTCCTGCGCGACAAGAAATGGAAATAGGACGAGCAAAAACCGCAGCAATCGGATTCCGCCCGATCGAAGCAATGTCAGGTCGGCCGTCAATCCGATCAAAGCGAAAAACGTCAACAGCAAGGGAACCCTGGTCGAAGTATCAAGCGAGACCTTGACCCCGGTCACCTGTTGCGCGAGCAGTGCAATTAACGCAAAAAGTATACCGCCGACGATCGGTGCTGGAATGCTGTAGCGCGCCAAGAAGGCCACGCGCTGGGTCAGGACACCGCCGACCACCAGCACCAGGCATGCGGCCAGGAGCGACGGGAGAAAGGGTAAGGCCAATTCGGACACCATTCCCGCCAGCTTGCCCGAACGCTACCGCTTATGCCAGCGGTAGAGACCGGCCTAAACGGAAACAGCGTGCTGCTCGCAAATTTCGAATTTTTCAACTTAACACAAATCCAAGGACGTACAGATCCCCTCCCACATCGAACTCGATGGCGCGAGCGTGCCCATGCCGTTTAGTGGCCCTTCCTTGTGTTATCCGAAGGTTGCTAGCAGTCTGAAATCGATGTCACGCACCGAATGCCTTTCATACTGAAAATAGCAATATAGTTTAATATTTCGACCAAATTGCCTTAACAACGTACGAGGGAAGAGTTCGATGCGCGCAGATCGGGCGAACGATCCAGTATTGGTGGCCGGCGGCGGCATTGGCGGGTTGGCGGTTGCCCTGGCACTCACGCGGCAAGGACTTCGCGTCAAAGTCCTCGAGCAAGCGCCACGGCTCGGCGAGATCGGCGCCGGCATCCAACTTGGACCGAACGCCTTCGCGGCGTTCGATGCGCTTGGCATCGGCCCCAAAGCGCGTAGTCGTGCGGTCTATACCGACGAGATGGTCATGCACGATGCACTGAATGAATATCTGGTCGGTCGCGTGCCGACCGGCGAAGCATTTCGTGCGCGTTTCGGGAACCCCTATGCCGTGATCCATCGCGCCGACGTGCACATGTCGTTGCTCGAGGGTGCCAAGGGGTCCCAGCGGATCGAAATCGCGACGTCGACGCAGGTGCAGCGCATCGAACAGGATGACAATGGTGTGACCGTCTATGATGCCAACGGCGGTAAGCATCGTGGCGTCGCGGTCATCGGTGCTGATGGCGTCAAGTCGGCAGTGCGCCAGCAGTATGTCGGCGACGAAGCGCGCGTATCGGGCCATGTCGTGTACCGCGCAGTGGTCGATAAGAAAAACTTCCCGTCGGACCTGCAATGGAATGCCGCCAGCATCTGGGTCGGGCCCGACTGCCATTTGGTGCATTACCCCTTGCGTGGCGGTGAGCAGTACAACGTCGTCGTCACCTTTCATAGTCGCGCAAAGGAGAAGTGGAGTGTGCGCGAGGGAACGCGGGAGGAAGTGCAAAGCTATTTTGAGGGGATCTGTGCCCGCGCCCGACAGTTGATCGAACTGCCTAAGGACTGGAAGCGCTGGGCAACAGCCGACCGCGAGCCGATCGGCCGGTGGACCTACGGCCGTGTCACACTGCTCGGCGATGCCGCACATCCAACGCTGCAATACCTCGCGCAGGGTGCGTGCATGGCGCTAGAGGACGCCGTGACGCTGGGCGAGGCGCTGCGCGTTCATGCCGGAGACTTTCAGCTTGCCTTCGCCCATTACGAACGTTCGCGCATCTCCCGCACGGCGCGCGTCGTGCTTTCGGCCCGCGAGATGGGGCGTATCTATCACGCCAAAGGTGTTGAGCGATTGGTGCGGAACGATCTTTGGAAGGGTCGTACGCAGGAACGTTTCTACGACGCGATGGAATGGCTTTACGGCTGGAAGGTCGAGGATTGCTTGGCCGTGTGAGAGGCCTCCACCCATCGCCGATGCGTGGAGATTGGATCTCGCGTGAACTCCAGCACCTCGAGGGCTTCCCATATCTCATCGCATTGCCGCATTGCGTCAATGAACAATGCGGGCGACGAAAGTCTTTTTGGCCCAATTGCTGACGTGAGACGGTCGGCCAGACGTGCAAAAATGGGGCGTTCTGTCGGCAGTGACACAGGAGGGACGCGCCATGCCGCGACATGCTTTGATTCCTTGTCTGCGCTACGCCGACGCGCCGGCTGCAATCGAATTTCTTTGCAACGCCTTTGGCTTCAGTGCTCATGTAGTTTATGCCGACGATAAAGACCCTTCGATCATCCACCACGCCCAACTCGTGCTCGATGGCAATATGATCATGCTCGGAACCGATCGGCAGGGGGAAACAAAGGCGCTTTACGGGTGGATGACGCCGGCTCAGGCGGGTGGCGTGACAATGTGCGTGTGCGCAGTCATCGATGATCCCGATGCGCATCATTTGCGGGCTGCGGCAGCCGGCGCACGCGTGATTCGCAAGCCTCATGACAATGAGGGCTATCCGGGCCGCGCGTACGACGTGTTCGATTGCGAAGGAAATGTGTGGAACTTTGGCAGCTACGATCCCTGGTCAAGTGTGGAATGATAGCGGCACAATGCTGGATGTGCGGCGGCGGGCCGATCCGGTAGCTTAGCGGGCCGTCGGTAATCCCGCGAGATCGTTCGTGATGACTTTCCCCTTTTTACTGCATGGGCATCGACATCATGTTGCTGTTGAGATTGGCGATGATCCAGAGCGAACCTGCAATGACGAGGAAGACGATCAGCACGCCGAAGGCGAGGGCCAGAATATTGTTCGTGCTATCGGCTCCGCTGCCCAGATGCAAAAAGAAGACGAGGTGTACGCCGATCTGCGCGAAGGCGAGCACGATCAACCCGACCGGATGCCCGGGGGCCAGAGCAAATTGGTCTGCGACACGACGAACGAGCCGATCGTCGCCAGGAT
>Ga0187766_10000106_pt1 | contig 39560 bp, 35 predicted proteins | sample 0216_QUI02_MP05__4_FD_132971 | JGI IMG/M metagenome (GOLD analysis project Ga0187766, IMG submission 132971) | Tropical peat soil microbial communities from peatlands in Department of Meta, Colombia - 0216_QUI02_MP05_20_MG | ecosystem: Environmental > Terrestrial > Soil > Wetlands > Peat ... | reverse complement strand
CATTACCGGGGAATCCCTGGAACACCGCTAAACACGGGATAAACCCGGGGTCGATCACTCCCCCGGCGGGCAGGGCATTCGGGTTTGGAGTCGGGCAGCCCGGGAGCGGATTGGCAGAGAAGAAGGTGGCTTCACAGCCAGGGGCGCCTCCTCCAAACGCAACCGGCAAGAAGGGCGCCTGGAAGCTCAGTTGATCAACCGATCCCACGTCCTCGCGGACAAAGTAGATTCCATAGCCGCCGCGCAGCGAGGTCGTGTGGTGGCCGAAGATATCCCACGCAAAGCCCACGCGCGGACCAAGGCCGGTCGCGTAATCGTTCTTGTAGGTCGTATTGCTGCCGGTGGGATTCAAACCGGGTATGCCCAAGCCTTTGACACAACTGCCGTAAATGAAGGGGTACTTGCCCTCGTCTGCCAGTTGTGGATCGGCGTTTCCGATGTGGCAAAGACTGTCATAGTACCCGCCGATAATTTCCGTGCGCAGGCCAAGGTTGAGGGTCAGATCCTTTCGCGCCTTCCAATCGTCCTGCACATAAAAACCAAAGTCGTTGGCTCGATACTGGTGGTTGTATACACCTCCACCACCGAAGCTGAAGGGGGGTGCACCTTGCAGGAACGACTGGAAATCGGTGAGCGGGCTGCCGTTGGCGAAACTGGCGAAGATGAGCTGTCCGTTGAAGACCTGGGGAAAGAGTTTGTCCAGATTGACGCGGCTGTAGTCGCCTCCCCAGCTGAGAACGTGCGCTCCATGCACCCAACTGAAATTATCCACAAAGTTGTAATTGTTCTGGGTCTGGTGCTGATCGGCGAACGGTGCGGGCCCAAGCTGGAAGCCCGAACTGTTGAGCGTGAATTTGTAGATCGCCTGGGTCACATTATTGGTCGGACGATCAATGCCCAAGTCGGCAGCCGTGACCGGGTTGATATTGTCCAGGCTGTTTCCGATGTGTACCAAGCCGAACCGGAAATCGTTCACTAGCGTTGATGAAAACAGGTGGGTCTCATTGATGCTGAAAAATCGCGCGTGTATCGGCAGATCAAAAGGAAAGTCCAAATCGGTGGCGCTGACACTGCTTTGCAGCGTCGAACCCAGGGATTCGGGTAAGCCTCCGGCGCCGAAGGGCAGGAATGATTCGGAATCGGAGAAGAAAAAGCGAGCGGAAAGTTTATCGTTACCACCGCGAAATTCGCGGTCCCAATTCGTGGTGAACTGGTCGTCGGTGTATCGTCCCGGACGAGTGATGAAGAACGGGGCTGTGTTGATGCTAGGGGTGCAGCCCGGAGCGGCGCTCACGCTAACGCCGGGCGTGCCGGGAAGTGAAGGAATGAGATAGCCGTTGGCGTCTCCGCCGAATTGGTCGCTCTTGAAATTGAGCAGCTTGAGGATCACCGGATCGATGACGATTGGCACCGCGGGACAGCCGGGTGCTGCGGGCGAACTGAAATCTTTGATCAGCGTCGCCGCATCTCGCTGTGCGGGCAGAATGGGGAAACCGGGATTGCTGATGGCTGTGCCAGGAGACTCACCGCTGCGCTGGCGCGTTCCCTGATAGTTCAGGAAAAAGAAACCAAGCTTGCCGTCGGTTCCGATCGGCCCGCCGAGACTTCCACCGAAAATGTTTTGCTTAACTGACGGACGCGCTTGTCCAGCCTGCTTCAGGAAATATTCGTTGGAGTTTAGTACGTCGTTGCGGAAGAACTCATACACGTCACCGTGGAAAGTCTTGGTTCCGGATTTCAGAATCGCGTCGACGTTGCCACCGCCGTTGCGGCCCTGGCTCGCGTCGTAAAGCGAGGTTTGCACTTTGAATTCGCCGATGACGTCGGGATTGGGGAGCGGCACGTTGGTGGTTTGTGCCACGTTGTAGTCTGTGGCGCTGATGCCTTCGATCAAGAAATTGTTATTATCTTCTCGCTGACCATTGACAAAGATTTTGTTGCTGCCACGGCCGAGTTGTGCCGAAGCGTTCAGCTCGCTGTAGACCCCGGTGGACAGGGTGAGCAATTGCTGGAAGTTTTGAGTGGCCAGAGGAAGCTCGCGAATGGTGGCGGACTCGATTGCCTGGCCGGTCGTAGCTTGGGTGGTCTCTACCGCTTGAACTTGCGCCTGAACCTCGATCTTCTCCTGGACCGCCTGGGTTCTCAGCTTCGCGACCATGCGGGTAGTTTCAGTGACACGCACTTCGATATCAGGGAAGGTTCCTTCGGCAAAGCCGCCACTATGTACGATCACCGTGTAGGTGCCTACTGGCAGCAAGGTAGCTGTAAACGAGCCACTGGCGTCGGTTTTTGTAGTGCGCGCCAACACGCCGGTGTCCTGGTTGGTGATGCGCACTTCAGCCCCGGCCACAAAGGCACCACTCGGATCCTGCACCGTGCCGCTGATGGCTCCGGTCGCGCCACCTTGCCCAAAACTTTGGACACCAAGTGCGGCCAGGACGAAACCAATTAGGACTAACCTGCCGAATGAACCCTGCATACACACCCCCTCGTAACGTAACAGTGCAGAACGGCTAAATGAAAAGCAGGCAGGACGAGCGACACGAAAAAGCGCTCAAGGTCTGCGTTCCTGGTGGGAGAGCAATGCTCCCAGAACCAGTAAGCAGCAGTTTGTGCCGGATGAGTCTCATTGGGTACACTTCCACCCCGGTTGTGCGCTGTAGTCCCCGGGGTTGCGAAAGCTTACCTGAAAACGGCAGGGACTTTCAACCACATGTTTTTTCGATACTATTATTCCGTCTCAGCCGCAAGAAGTCCCGAGAGCTGGTAGTGGTGCGGTTCGACAAGGAAGCGATGCAAGCGCGCGGTTATTGCGTCGCAAAGAACACGACGCCCCGCGCGGATCGCCCAGATCCCTCGCTACGCAAAAGCGGCTTGCCCGGGATGACAATCAAACTGCACCACTAACCGAGAACTGCCCGCAATTGAACGGGAGCACACAAGATGTGGAACTTGAGATTTAGCGTGATCTTATTCTCGATAGCCATCGCGGCAATCGGTGCCCCAGGCCGCCAGGAAAGCAACAACGAGATCGCCGCGTTCAACGAAAAATTCAGGCAACTCATTGCGGGGGCTGATCACCCCGGAATGCTGGCGCTATGGGCAAATGACGGAGTTGACCTGATGCCCGGGGAAGCACCGCTGATCGGGAAGGATGCTATTGGGGAATGGCTGAAACAGATAGAAGCAAGCTCTCCCGGATCGAAAGTGTTGCGGGAGGAGTTGCAGTTCTATAGCATTCGGCGATCAGGAGATTGGGCGTCGGAATGGGCGACGGAACACCAAATCGTGCAGCCGCGCGGGAAACCGGCGATTGAAGGGTATGGCAAGATGGCCCTGATGCTGCATCGCGATTCACACGGCGCGTGGAAAATTCAGCAAGAGATGTGGAACGATTCTCCCAAGCCGTAGCCTTGCTGGAAACGGATGTCGAGGCGCCGCTAGAGGCCTTTGTAGGCACCGCCATCGACGAGAATCGTCTGACCGGTAATGTAGGACGCGCGCTCCGACGCCAGCCAAACAATTGTGTCGGCAAGTTCGCGCGGTTCGCCAACGCGACGGAGAGGCGAATCTGCCGCCCAGGCGTCAAAGAAGTCTTGCTCTGGTTTTCCCTGCGCTGCCGAGCGGGCCTTGGCCAACTCTTTCAAGCGATCGGTTGCGGTATATCCCGGCCCGACATTGTTGACCAGAATTCCATCCTTGCCAAATTCGTTTGCCAGGCTTTTGACCAGACCGACGACTGCCGCGCGAACTGCATTCGACAGCACGAGATCGGTGACGGGCTGCTTGGTGGTGATGGAGGTAATGGTGATAATTCGTCCCCAACGCTTGCTTTGCATCTGCGGAATGACTTCGCGGGCAAAATAGACTGTGCTCAGAAAATTTGCATCGACGGCCTTCCGCCAGTCCTCGATTGTGGCGGCAAGGAAGCCTTTTGCAGGAGGACCGCCGGCGTTGGTGACACAAATGTCGACGGCTCCGAACTTCGTTACTGTCTGGTTGACGAACTCGTGCACGGCGCCGGGGTGAGTCACATCCATGGGCACGGCTAGTATTTCGGCGCCGTATTGTTTTTTGATCTGCTCGGCTGCTTTGCGGAGAGCCTCAGGATTTCGCGCGCACATGGCGAGCCGGCAGCCTTCGGCAGCAAAGGCTTCGGCGGTAGCGCGACCAATACCCTGGCTGGAAGCTGCAACAATCGCAACGCGGCCTGCTAGTCCGGTTTCCATAGGCCGGAATTATAAATGCAGCACGCACCGCGCCTGACTAGTTGTAATTTTCGTGCTCTGGCCGGGGTTCTCGAATCTATACTGACAATGCGTAAGGAGCTGGCCATGAAACGCACGTCAGATCGCCCGGAAACTAAGGCCGTCCGAGGCGGCACCAACCTCGAGAAGAAGAATGGCCCCTTGTCTACCCCGATCTATCAGACCTCCACTTTCGAGGTTACGGACAACGAGCAACAAGTGCGAGCAACGCCAACGGACATGTTCTACACGCGCTACGGCAATCCCACGCATACGGTTGTGGAGCGGGCGATCGCAGAATTAGAGGGGACGGATCGCGCGTTGCTGTTTGCTTCCGGAATGAATGCGATCACTACTTCGGTTTTGGCACTGCTTAAAAGCGGCGATCACGTGGTGGCGCAGCGGGACATCTACGGAGGTGCAGCAAAATTCTTCGGGCAATGGCTCCCTAAGTTCGGAATCGAGACGACTTTCGTTGATACCACGGAATATGAGCAGCACGAGCGTGCGATTCGTCCGAACACAAAGCTACTGTATGTGGAATCGCCTACCAACCCGGTTGTGCGAGTGGTCGATTTGCGGAGGATCGTCGCAATTGCCAGACGGCATGACCTTATCACGATGATCGATAGTACGTTCGCCACGCCGATCAACTGCCGGCCCGCCGATTTCGGCATTGACCTGGTTATGCACTCCGGCACGAAGTATTTTGGGGGGCATTCTGATTTGATAGCCGGCGTGGTCGCTGGACCGGCTAATCTCATCAACCAGATTCACGAAACAAGAACCACGCTCGGCGGATGCATGGATCCGCACGCCGCCTGGCTACTGCTGCGCGGCATCAAGACCCTGGCAGTCCGGGTGCAACGACAGAATGAGAACGCATTACGGGTTGCACAGTTCTTAGCGCACCATCCCGGCATTCGCCGAGTTTACTATCCTTTCTTAGAGGGCCATGCGCAACGAGCATTGGCGATGGAGCAGATGCGCGGTGGCGGCGGAATCGTAAGTTTCGAGGTGGAGGGAACGGGCGACGACGCACGGAAACTCAGCGAAGCCTTAAATCTGTTCACCCTCGCTCCAAGTCTCGGCGGTGTCGATTCTCTGGTATGCATCCCGGTTCTGACGTCACACGCCATGATCCCGGCTGAGCATCGCGCGAAGATGGGCGTAACTGAGCAATTGATTCGCCTCTCGGTAGGTATTGAGAACGCCGACGATTTAATCGCCGATCTGGAACAGGCCTTAGCGGTGGTTGGATCGCCAAGGCAACATGCGCACGTTGGCTAGAACGGATAGGCTTATAAAGAAGTTCTAAGCGATCGAACAGGAGCTGCCTATGAAACGCACCCTTACCATTATCGGCATCATCGTTGCGGTACTGATTGTCATTGCGGTTGCATTGACGTTCATGGTGAACGTCAACACGTTCCGCCCGCAGATCGAGTCGGAATTGAGTTCGGCGCTGGGGCGGCAGGTAAAGGTAGGAAATCTCAAACTCGAGATATTGAATGGCAGCGTCTCGGCCGACGATCTTTCGATCGCCGACGACCCTGCTTTCAGCAATCAACCGTTTGTTCGTGCAAAGGCGCTCGACGTGGGAGTCGAGCTATGGCCTTTGATCTTCTCTAAGACCCTGCATGTCAACGATCTGACGATCGCAAATCCTCAAGTCGCACTTTTGCGGAATGCCGCGGGGAAGTGGAATTTTTCAACGATTGGAAATAAGCCAACTTCCGGAGCGACTGCACCGACGACGGAAAAGGCTGCGCCGCCTGCCAATCAAAAGGATGCTGCGCCTGCCCAAGCCGCCGGATCAGCGCCAGCTTCGAATCCTGAGCTCTTAGTCGGAAAGTTGGCTGTGAAGAACGGTACGTTAACAATGGCGGACGTCAGTACTCACGAAAAACCCCAGGTTTTCACAAATGTAAACATCACGGTAGAAAACTTTTCCTTCAGCTCGCAGTTCCCTTTCAAAATGTCTTGCGATCTGCCTGGCGGTGGCAGCATGAAGCTTGACGGACGGGCTGGGCCCATTAACGCCTCTGACGCATCGCTTACGCCTTTGCAAGCGAAGATCAACATCAACGGCTTGAATATTGAGAAATCGGGATTCCTCAATCCGGCATCGGGTTTTGGTGGTCTCATAAATTTCGATGGCACCGTCAATTCCAACGGTCGCCAAGCGGAAACCAATGGCGGCGCGACAGTCGCGCAACTAAAGGCGTCGCCAAAGGGATCTCCTGCGCCAAAACCAGTGGATCTGAAATTCAGCTCTACTTATGATCTTCAGAAACAGTCCGGGCCTATGAGCGCGGAAGTCATGCTCGGCAAAGCGGTGGCGAAACTGACCGGAACGTACCAGATGCAACCCGCTGCGGTTGTGCTGAACGCCAAGCTTGCAGCCGAGAACATGCCCGTGGATGATCTGGAAACGTTGCTGCCCGCCTTGGGAATCACGTTGCCGGCTGGTTCGCATTTGCAGGGGGGAACACTAACCGCAAACTTCACCATCACGGGGCCAACGGACAAACTGGTGATCGCAGGTCCGGTTCAGCTTGCAAATACGAAGCTGGCGGGATTCGATCTGGGATCGAAACTGTCCGCCATCTCAGCCTTTAGCGGTGCCAAGACCGGACAGGACACAACGATTCAAAACTTTAGCACCGACGCGCACGTCGCACCCGAAGGCATCCAAACGCAAAACGTGAATTTGAATATCCCCTCGCTCGGTGTAATTACGGGGAACGGCACTATCAGCCCGCAGAACGCCCTCAACTACCAAATGAACGCCAAACTCGGCGGCATGGTTGGAGGGCTGACCCAGATTGCTGGGCTGGGGAGCAAGAACGCGGCGATTCCTTTCTTCATTCAAGGGACAACATCCGACCCCAAGTTTGTTCCCAACGTAAAGGGCATGCTGAGCAGTCAATTCAATCCCGCCGGCCAAAATCCTGCGGGCAACCTCGTCAACGGCATCACTGGCCTGCTAGGGAAGAAAAAGCAGAAATAGACATTGGTACAATCGGGATGCTGAACACCCTGACTGATGTCATGCGGCGGCACTCCAGCGTCTGCCTTTGCGAGGCCAGTTCGCAGCATTGGCATCTCCAGATGGCGCTTAGGCGCGCTCAACAGGTCCGCTCGGTTGCCTCGGGGATGCGTGGCGCAAAATGAACAGAAATCGCATATTCGTCTACGCTCTAGTGCTGTGCATCCTGGTGCTTTTGGTGTTTCTGCAGTTCCGCCAATGGCAGACCTTTGATTGGGGCAAGTTCGTCAGGAACTCAAGCGATATCAGCTGGCGGTATGTGATTTACGCGACAAGCCTCATCTATTTTGCCTATGTTCTTCGGGCGCTGCGCTGGAAGATATTTCTTCGCCCCGTGCGGAGGAATGTGACGACCTGGTCGCTGATCTCGCCAACCGTAGTCGGTTTCACTGGCCTGGCTATCCTAGGCCGCGCGGGAGAACTGATTCGTCCCTATTTGATTGCGCGACGGCTAAACCTGAGCTTTGCGTCGCAACTAGCGGTGTGGGCCGTCGAACGTATTTTTGACATCGGCTCATTTACCGTTCTCATGGTGATGGCCATCTTTCTCCCTACAAAATTGCGCGCTTTTGCTGCAGTTCATCCGGTTTATAGTCACTGGCTGCACGTGGCGGGATACTTCCTGTCCGTTCTCGTGGTGGGAATGCTTTCGGTCACTACGCTAGTGAATTACAAAGGCCCCGCGATGGCGGACTGGGTCGAGGAGCGATTTGCCCATCTGGCACGGAATCTGGGGCACCGGATTGCGCAGCGAGTGCGTGAATTTGCCGGTGGCTTGAACACGATTCACGGGCCATTGTCGTTCCTTCAACTCTCCGCGGTTTCGATTGGAATGTGGTGGCTGATCGCTCTCTCCTATGAGGAGGTCACCCACGCCTATGGGCCGGCCATGCAGAACATGAGCGTGAGCCAAGTCTTACTGCTGATGGGATCGAGCATGGTGGGATCGATGCTGCAGCTGCCGGGAGTTGGAGGCGGCTCGCAATTGGCAACGATCGGCGCTCTGGACAAGGTGTTTCATGTCCCGCGGGAAATCGCCGTGAGTTGTGGAATTCTGTTGTGGCTGGTAAGTTTCGTCGCCGTGGTGCCCTTAGGTTTGTTGTTCGCACATCGCGAACGACTCTCGTTGCGAAAGGTTGCGGAAGAGAGTGAACGAGCTGAGGAGGAGGTTCCGATTCCGTCGCCGGGCGGATGACAAGTGACTTTCATGAGGTCGTAATCCAGGTCTGTGTAGCTCCGTGTGTATATTTCATCCCAGTCGCCAGTTTCCAACGTGCAAACGTTGCCTAGTTTATAATCAAAATTCCTGCCTGATGGAGTAATAACAAAATGATTCGTTTCCTGCAGACCCCTGGGCCGATCAAGAAGTTCATTCTCGGCGGCCTTTTGACCATAATCTGCGTTTTCATGGTCATCACACTCGTGCCCGGTTTCGGAAATTCAAATTTCTTCGGTGCAAGCACTCGACAAAGAGGCGTGGTCGCTACAGTTGACGGTAATGATGTGACCACCTTGGAAGTCCAGAAACAGGCGCGGCAGATGGTGAGGCAGCAGTTCCCCAAAGGCGGGGCACAGGCCTCCATGCTGCTACCGTTTTTTGCCTCACAAGCGGCTCAGCAGCTGATCCAGCGTAATGCGCTACTCGCCGAGGCGCGACATTTAGGTTTACGTGCCACAGATGCGGATGTGCGGGACGAGTTGCAGCACGGGCGCTATGCGGAGGTGTTCTTTCCCAACGGCAATTTTGTTGGACAGGCTGCCTACGAAGAGCGGCTGCAGCAGGCAGACCTGACCGTGCCCATGTTTGAACAAGCTGTCAAAGAAGACATTCTGATTGAAAAGTTGCGGAACCTGATCGCGGGCAGCGCGCTTGTGACTGACACAGAGATACGCGACAAATTCGAGAAGGACAATACCAAAGTCGAGTTCGACTACGCAGTCCTTCACAAGGATGAAATCGTTAAGACTATTCATCCCGCCGAGTCCGAGCTCAAGGCCTATTACGATCAGCACAAGACGTCCTATACAAACTCGATTCCTGAGAAGCGAAAAATCAGCTACGTGCTGATTGACACCGCGAAACTGGAGAGCGAGGCAAAGATCACGCCCGCGGAGTTTCAGGCTTACTACGATCAGCATCGGGATGAGTATCGCGTCCCCGAACAGGTAAACCTGCGGCACATTTACTTCAAAACTCCGTTGCCGGGGCCGGACGGCAAAGTCGACCAGAAGGGCGTCGATACAGCTCGCAAAAAAGCCGAGAATGTGCTGAAGCAGTTGCAATCGGGAGCTAATTTCGGCGATCTTGCCAAGAAGTATTCCGAGGACACCAGCAGCGCCAGTAATGGAGGCTCGTTGGGATGGGTCAGGCGTGGACAATTTCCTTCTCCGGCAATGGAGAAAGAAGCATTTTCGCTTGCCAGGGGCGGCACGAGCGACGTGATTACCGCCGAGGGCGGCTTCGATATTATTCACATCGATGACAAACAAGACGCACATCTGAAAACGCTCGAGGAAGTGAAGGGACAAATCGAGCCGATTTTGGCGCAGCAGAAGGCGAGCCAAGCCGCAGATGCAGAGGCGACGGCGGTCCTGACTCAGGCTCGGACTTTGGGACTCGACAAGGCTGCCTCCACCCAGAGCTTGCAGATCATCACTACAGACTTTGTCAGCCGGACAGATTCCTTGCCTGGCATCGGCAACTCGGCTCAGTTCATGGATGCGATTTTCAATGCACCGGAGAAATCCCCGCCGGATGAAGTACAGCTTCAGCAGGGCTATGCGATCTTCAACTTGCTGGTCATTAAACCTCCGGCAACGCCGACATTCGAGGAAATTCGGGCGCGGGTCGAGAACGAGTTCAAGCAGGAACGAGCTACGGCCTTGCTGGCGAAGAAGACGCAGGAACTATCGGATCGCGCCAAGGCAGCTCACGACCTGAAAAAAGCCGCGAAAGAGTTGGGTGCGACCATGAGGACCAGCGAACTGGTGGCGCCGGACGGGCAGGTCCCCGATCTCGGTTCGATGGCTGGCCCGGCAGCGGTGGCTTTCACGCTCAAGCCCGGCGAGATCAGTGGCCCGATCGATACCAACACTGCAGGCGTGGTTCTGAGTGTCCTGCAAAAACAAGAACCGAGCGAACAGGAGTTCGCGGCGAAGAGAGACCAGATTCGCGACGGGCTATTGCAGCAGAAGCAGTCGGAACTGTTTGGGATGTTTGTCGCCAATCTGGAGAGCCAGATGGAGAAGGCCGGCAAAATCAAGATCAACCAGCAAGAATTGAAGGGGCTTACCAAACAGCAGGGTACGGAAGACGAGGGAGAATAGGGCCGGCGCAACCAGAATGGAAGCATAAGCCGATATGTCATTCCCCCGCTCGACCGGAATTCTGCTCCATCCGATCTCCTTGCCATCACGGGGTGGAATTGGAGATTTTGGTCCAGCAGCCTACGAATTTCTCGATTTTCTGGCGGCGGCCCGGCAAGGGTTGTGGCAGGTCCTGCCGCTTGGACCTCCGGCAAATGGTAACTCACCCTATTCCTCGACATCGGCGTTCGCCGGAAATCCTCTGTTAATCAGCCTGGAAAGATTGGCCGATCGCGGATGGATCAGCCGCGATGAGTTGTCTGGCCTTTCTGAGACTGTCCAGCGCATCGACTATAACGAAGTAGGTGCGCACAAGTTGCCTCTGCTGGAGAGAGCCGCTGGGAATTTTCTGAAATCGTCGCCGAATGAGGCAAGGGTCCGGTTCGAAAAATTTTGCAGTGAAAATGCATGGTGGCTGGAGGATTTCGTCCTATATGACGCCTTGCGAGATCGCTATGATCATCGCAATTGGAAAAAATGGCCGCCGGAGTTAGCGCGCCGCGATCCAGACGCACTCGAACGCGCCCGTATTGAACTGCGATCTGAGATTGGGCTTCGAAGGGTAATTCAGTTCTTTTTCTGGGAGCAGTGGCGAGGGTTGCGGCAGTACTGCGCCGCAAAATCCATCCGCGTCGTAGGGGATATCGCGATTTTTGTCGATTACGACAGCGCGGATGTCTGGGCACAGCGCCAGCTTTGGCGTTTGCGGGACGACCTTGAGCCAGAGGTGGTTTCGGGAGTTCCTCCCGATGCTTTTAGTGCCAATGGTCAGCGCTGGGGCAATCCGCTGTACAACTGGGACGCGATGCGCGCCACCGGTTACAAATGGTGGGTGCAGCGGCTGCGCTGGGCGGCCCAGACGTGCGATCTGATCCGACTCGATCACTTCCGCGGCTTCGCGCAATTCTGGGAGATTCCGGCAAGCGAGGAAACTGCGATTCACGGCAGGTGGGTTGACGGGCCTCGCGATGAGCTGTTCTCCAAACTGAAAGAAGAATTAGGCGGACTGCCGTTCTTTGCGGAAGACCTGGGCTATATCACTCCTGACGTCCATGCGCTGCGGGAAAGACATCACATTCCTGGCATGGCCGTACTGCAATTCGCATTCGGGAATCCGGGGGCGCACGTCTACCTGCCGCACCGCCTGACCCCCGATCGGGTCGTCTATACGGGCACCCATGACAATGACACAGCCGTAGGCTGGTGGAATACGACTGCGACGGAGTATGAAAAGAGGTCCGCGCTCGCCTATATGGGTTGTTCGGAAGACGGGATCAACTGGGCGATGATCCGGGCGGCGCAGGATTCACCTGCGAGTCTTTCTGTGGTTCCGTTGCAGGACGTGCTCGGACTGGGGAGTGAGGCGCGAATGAACACTCCCAGCACACCGCTGGGGAACTATCACTGGCGTTATCAGCCGGGATCACTGAAGCCAGAATTTGCGCAGAAGCTGGCAGCGTTGGCGGAGGTTACAGACCGGTTGCCGCAAGCGCTGGCGCCCCCGCAGGCCGGGGAAAGCTGGGCGTGAGGGTAGGCAGAGTTCTGACTTCTGCATTCTTACTTCTGCACTCCCGCCTGGATCACGGCTTTTCAGGTTTCAACCCGCAGGCTTTGCGAACCTGACCCAGGTCGAGACCGGCCGGGCTAAACTCAGCGATCTGTGGATCGTCTTTGGTGATGAACTGCACTTTGAAAATGTTGGCGCCGATCAGTTGGCGAGCAGTGTCTTCGTCCATCGCCAGGAAATCGCCATTGACCCAATTCCAATTGCGGTTGGTGTGGTAGTTGTCGACGCGAACCGTGACGCGCATCTGCGGACGTCCCCAGAAACTCGCGCGATTGGGACCAGCCATTCTGAAGTTGGGACGAAAGTCGGCCAGCTTCAGCTTGCCGCCAACGCAGAAGAGCGTGACTTCAGGGCGCCGATCGCTGTTGTCGAGGTAATTGTCCGCGGGAAGCGCAAACTTAACCCGCTGCTGTCCTGTCATCTTCTCTTCGGCCTGGTACCTCATCCACTTGCCGCCGGCAGCGACACCGTTCTCCTGTGCAGGGGCCAAGGCCACCATGATGGCCATAATTGCGACAGTAAAGCGCAGGGCTTTCACTTTGCGCTCCTTACGAACCAACTCTAAGTTCCTTACTCAACTATATAAACCCAGAGTTGCGTGAAAGTTGCGGGTAAGTTGTGGTTGGAACCATGCCTGCCAATCGCGTATAAGAGAAAAATCGCATGGATCGCAAGTACACATTCCAGGCGTTTTCACCTGAGCGGCTATGGTCGGTTCTGCCACGGGTCGAGAAGTCCACGTTGCCGGACCTGCTGATGTTCGCAGCAGGTATTGCCCTGTTCTACGCGATCGTTCTGGTGGGTCGCACTTGGTTTGCGCCGTTCAATCCGTCGGTCGAGATCTCGCGGAGCCCCCGCGCGCTTCCGGTCTATGCGGCATTGTCGCTGCTGCGGATCACGATTGCTTACTTTCTGAGTCTCGCTTTCACTTTGGTCTACGGCTATGTCGCAGCGTACAACCCAAAAGCCGAAAAGTTCCTGATTCCACTGCTCGATGTGCTGCAGTCGATCCCTGTGCTGAGTTTCCTGCCGGGCGTAATGCTTGCCATGGTTGCATTGTTTCCCAGCCGACAACTGGGAGTTGAGTTGGGAGCCATTCTGCTCATCTTCACCGGTCAAGTGTGGAATATGGCATTCAGCTTTTACGCTTCGCTGAAAAGTATCCCCCAGGAGATGCGGGAAGCAGCAAAGATTTACCGGTTCAGTTGGTGGCAGCGCTTCACCGAGATGGAATTACCGTTCGCAGCCATCGGGCTGGTGTGGAATTCGATGATGTCGGTGGCGGGAGGATGGTTTTTCCTAATGGCGTGTGAGATGTTCGTGCTTGGCTCCCGTGACTTTCGGCTGCCTGGGCTTGGATCGTACTTGCAGACTGCGGCGAGCGCGGGCGACACCTCGTCGATTCTGTGGGGCGTGGGCACGATGATCGCGTTGATCGTCTTGCTGGACCAGTTTGTGTGGCGGCCAGTGATTGCGTGGGCGGAGAAATTCAAAGTCGAGCAAGTGGAGAGCACCGATGCGCCACATTCATGGGTGCTCAACTTTTTGCGGCATTCGCGAATTCTGGCAGGCATTCACAAGCATGCGGTTCTTCCTCTCCGGGAGTCCCTGATGGAGCACTTCTCGCGGAGTCAGGAGCGAGAGGCGGTTCCACTGAATCGCCGGAAACTCTGGACAGGACGAATCCTGGCGCTTGCCGCGCTGGGCCTGATCACCTACGCGATGGTGCGAGTCGTGATACTGCTCACCGGGCTGACCCGGCCTGAGATCACAGAGTTGGGCTGGGGGCTGGGGGCAACTTTTCTGCGCGTGCAGTTAGCGTTGCTAATTGGGGCGGCGTGGACGATTCCGGCTGGCGTGTGGATTGGGTTGAATCCCCGCCTGGCGAGAGTCGCGCAGCCACTTGCGCAGATTGCCGCTTCGGTGCCCGCGACGGCACTATTCCCAGTGGTGCTGATGATCCTGATCCGCCTGGGCGGAGGGCTGGGAATCGGTTCCATTGTTCTATTGCTGCTTGGCACGCAATGGTACATCCTGTTCAACGTCATCGCTGGGGCGATGGCCATTCCAACAGACCTCAAAGAGGTTTGCTCGGTGTGCCGGATTACCGGCTTAGAACGCTGGCGAAAACTGATCCTGCCGGGAATCTTTCCATATCTGGTCACAGGCCTTGTGACCGCATCGGGCGGCGCGTGGAATGCCAGCATTGTTGCCGAGTACTTCCACTTCAAGGGCCAGATCTATTCCACAACCGGTCTGGGAGCAACGATCAGCCAGGCTTCTGACACCGGGAATTTTGATCTTCTGATCGCTTCCACGATTGTAATGGCGGCAACGGTTGTCACTGTAAATCGACTGCTGTGGCGGCGGTTGTACTATCTTGCGGAGACACGGTTCAAGCTGGAGACGTAAAAAAAACCGGAACCTTGCGGTCCCGGTCTAGTTGGCTGGCTGCCCGGATAAAAGGATGCTCGTTTCGCGCACTATTGTTTCAGCGCTATCGCGCTGAAACGCGCGCGGACTCGCTCAGATCCTTCGGTCGCAAAAGGCAGCGACCTCAGGATGACAACTGAAGATGCTTAAGCGCTTCGCCTCGGCCGCATCGTCAGGTCCCTGACCTGAGTGAGGATGCTGGACATCTGCATGCCGTTCAGTTGCGAAACAAAGGGCAGGATCTCGGCAACAAACTGATCCTGCATCAGCTCGCGGATTTCCTCCTGGCGGTTGCGTTCGCTGCCGCTCAAAAGATCAGGCACAGTCACCTCCAACGCTTTGGCCAACCGCTCCAAGGACGAGAGCGTGGGTGTGGCCTTCTCGTTTTCGATCTTGGACACATATGTCCTCGGGACCGACATGCGAGCCGCCAATTGCCGCTGGCTCAATCCGTTGCGCAGCCGCATGGAGCGAATCGACGCGGCCAGGTTCAGATGCCCGCGCCCGTTGCTAATGGGCATCATTTGCGGAGGAGGAGGTGCTGAAACCACCTCAGGCTCTTCCTCGTCTAGTGGCGCACGACAGCGCCGACAAAGGTCGTTGGTTGTTCGGAATTGAACCAGCAGACAGTGATCACAACGAACGACTTCCCTGGAATCAACCGGGGCAAGCGTAGTAGCCATTAGGTGTTGGGAGGAGCCAGAGCGGGCTTCCCTGAAACCAGAACCCGAACCCAACTAGGCACTTGGTTTCAAACCTTGGTGCGTAATCTGCGGGAGAAAGGCTGTGGAAGTCAAGTAAAATCTGGAAGGAAACGGCAAGAACAATCCAGAAAAAGCAAAGTTAGCCAGCGAAAAACCGGAGAAAACAGGTAAGAAAATATGAATGATCGCGAATCGGCATGGTGTTTACTAACTGAGTTCACGCAATCGGAGAGTTTGCGCAAGCATGCCTTGGCGGTCGAGGCGTGTCTGAGGGCTTACGCCAGAAAATTTGGTGACAACGAAGAATTATGGGGCGTGGTCGCACTACTGCACGACTTCGATTATGAGAAGTATCCCAGCCTTGAGGACCATCCTTACAAGGGCAACGAGATTCTGAAAGAGCGGGGCTGGCCCGAGGAAATTCGTCGCGCCATTATGTCGCACGCAGAATACACCGGAATCAGTCGCGATACTGCAATGGAGAAAACGCTGTTCGCCTGCGATGAGCTGGCGGGATTTATTACCGCCGTCGCATTGGTGAAGCCGGGCAAGTCTTTGGCGGAAGTGGATGCCAAGTCGGTTCGAAGAAAGATGAAGGACAAAGCCTTTGCCCGGAGTGTGAACCGGGACGACATGGTGAACGGAGCGGCTGAGTTGGGCGTTGATCTGGAAGAGCACATCGCATTCTGCATCGAGGCGATGAAAGGAATTGCGAAACAGTTGGGGCTGGATGGCAGCCTCGCTCGGCTATCATTCAACGAGCAGGCGGCAACGGAGTCCTAAGCTCCCCTGGGCACGACACAAATATCTGGCAGATTCCGGTACTTCTCGGCGTAGTCGAGGCCGTATCCTACGACGAATTCATCCGGGATCTCGAATCCGACATAATCGGCTTTAATCGGCTGTTTTCTTCGCGAAGGTTTATCGAGCAGGGCGGCAATGCGCAGCGTTTTGGGCTGATGCGCCAGCAGAATTTTCTTCAGGTACGAGAGTGTCAGGCCGGTGTCGAGGATATCTTCGACGAGAATGACATTGCGGTCTTTCATCGATTGATCGACATCTTTTGTGAGGCGGACTTCCCCGGTTGAGTTCCATCCGCTTTTAAGTTCCTGATCGGGGCTGGGGCGGTTGCCGTAGCTGGAGACACCGATGAAGTCGAACGTGGAATCCAGCTGAACGTTTCGCGCCAGATCGCTGAGGAAAATGGCAGCGCCCTTGAGCACACCGACAAAAATAATCGATTGTCCTGCGAAGTCGCGCGTAATTTGAGCGCCTATTGCGGCAACGCGCTCGGCGATCGTTTCGTGGGGAATCAGGATTTTGAGTTGGTTCACGGCGAACCATATTAAACTAAGCGATCGGCTTTCAGCATTCAGCATTTGATCAGCCGAGGACAATTACAGTCTCGCGGCAGACCAGGCGCTAATTGCTAACCGGCTAAAGGTAGGAGCCAGTGCAATGAATCTGAAAGGAATTAAACTTACGTGGTTGGGTCATGCGACATTTCGAGTTGAGACTCCGGGCGGGAAAACCATCCTGATTGATCCCTGGGTGATGGGCAATCCCGCATGCCCCGAGAAAGACAAGATTGTAAATAAAGTTGACACGATGCTCTGCACGCATGGACATCTTGACCACATTGGAGATGCGGTGGAGATCGCCAAGAAGCACAATCCCAAGGTGGTTGGCATTCCGGAATTATGTGGTTGGCTGCGGAAAAAGGGAGTCGAGCAGACCGCCGAGATGAATAAAGGTGGAACGCAGACTGTGGATGATATTAAAGTCACGATGGTCCATGCCGACCATTCTTGTGGCATCCAGGACGGAGATCAGATCGTGTACGGCGGTGAGGCGTGCGGCTACGTCGTTGAGTTTTCCAACGGAGTCAAGATCTATCACGCCGGCGATACCAATGTTTTTGGGGACATGGCAATCATTCGCGAACTGTACGCACCGGACATCGCGATGCTGCCGATTGGCGATCACTATACGATGAGCCCGCGGGAGGCCGCGTACGCGGTGAAGCTGCTGCAGCCCAAGACTGTGATCCCGATGCACTTTGCGACGTTTCCGGTGCTGACCGGACGACCCGAACAGTTGAAGAAACTGGCCCCTGGTGTAGAAGTGCGGGAGATGAATCCGGGAGAGACCATCAGTTAATCACTGAAGATGAAGAGAAACTGCAAATGACTCCAAGGCAAATTAAACCTGACTGGCGCATGGGTGGAATTACCATGGGACCAGTCGAAGATTATCTCTACTCGATAATTCCTCCGCGGGATGAAGTACTGACGGAGATGGAAGAGGAGGCGGCCAAAAAGGACGTCCCGATTGTTGGGCCGGTGGTGGGCCGAATCCTGCATCAATTGGCCTTGATCAGTGGAGCGAAGACAGTTTTTGAGATGGGCTCTGCGATTGGCTATTCGACCATTTGGTGGGCGCGTGCTGTCGGAAAGGCTGGCAAGGTGTTCTACACCGATGGCGATCGCAAGAATGCGGACAAGGCGCGGAAGTACTTCGAGAGGGCTGGCGTGGCCGAACGAATCACGGTTTCTGTGGGCGATGCCCTGGAGCTTCTTTCCGAGCAGAAACAGGAATTCGACATTATTTTTAACGATGTGGATAAAGAAGATTATCCTCGCGTCTTTCGCATCGTGAATGCGCGGCTGCACAAAGGTGGACTATTTGTGACCGACAATGTTTTGTGGAGCGGCAAGGTTGCGCAGAAAAATCCCGGCGATGCTTCTACCAAAGCGATTCTGGAGTTCAACCGCTTGCTTTACAACTCACCAGACTTTTTTACGACAATTTTGCCGGTGCGGGATGGAGTGGCAGTGGCAGTGAAGAAGTGACCTATGGCTTGCATGCTCTTACGCGGGATGGCTCTCAGGCACTAGATCGACTTCACCGGAATCATCGTCAGGTCGTCGACCAATCCCACTTCTTTCTGGGCAAAGGGCTCGGCATAGGTAACACCCCCGAGCATCCCATAAAATCGCGCCATGGCTTCCACGCGAGAGCGGATCTCAGCTTCGGCCGGGAATAGATCCTTGCCGGCTTCCTGATCGGTAAATTGGGTCTTGTAGGCCATGAGCGACTGGAAGCGGGTTTCGAACTGGTCGGTGATATCAACTACAAACGTCGGGCGTACGTCGTAATAGAGCGTGGCATAGATGATTTTGAATGGGCGGTGAGGAGACAAGGGATCGTCAGACAGTCCGGTGTTGGCCATCGTAGCCTTGGCCAGTCCCGCGAGAAAGCACGCCTCGTATCCCAGCACGGAAGTGGTGTAGTGGTCGGGATGGCGCCCCTGCCAGTAAGGCAGAATGACCACGCGCGGCCGCTGTTGACGAATCACGCGGGCAATCTTCAGGCGGTTCTCCCAGGTGTTTTCGACCCGGCCGTCGGGAATATCAAGGGCAAGCCGCCAGGAAAGCTGCAGGATCGTGGCTGCCTGTTCGGCCTCCTGGCGGCGATCCTCGGCGGTACCGCGCGTTCCCATCTCACCCTGAGTGAGGTCGAGAATGCCGGTGCGGTGCCCCCGCTGGGCCATTTTCAACAGCGTACCACCGCAAGTCTGCTCGACGTCGTCGCGGTGAGCGGCAATGGCCAGGATATCGAGAGGTGCAATAGGCATATCTGTCGAAGAAGAATACAGATATGCTGGAAGGCAAGGCAAATTGTCTGAACGCGAGTGGAGATGCCGTGAACGGGGTTCTTACTCAACGGCACATCCAAGTAGCAGAACCAGGACAACCGCAAGAGCGTAGAGGCAATCATGAGAGGCTGGTTTTTTGTCGTTATGCTGGTGGTAGCCCTGGTGGCGTTAGGGCAGGACGCGACTTCGCGTGCTCCCGCCGACCCCACGTCGGCTACTGCAGTGACATCAACCGCAACAGACGGAGCCTCACGCTCCGCTCCGAACCCGCTAACCCAGGACCAAATTAAGGAACTGATTCAGAAAGTCGCGGATAACGACGATCAAAACGACAAGAAACAGCGCGACTACACCTACATTGAGCGCGAGGTCGAGAGTCGTCTCGATGGCAAAGGGCGGACGAAGTCGAGTGAAACGAAGACCTACGAGATTCTTGAGATTTACGGCGACCAGGTACAGCGGCTGATCGAAAAGAATGACAAGCCACTGTCTGCCAAGGAACTGGCCAAAGAAGATGAAAAGATCCAGAAGATCATTGATAAGCGGAAGAACGAAACTGCCGAGCAGCGTAAAAAGCGGCTGGAGAAGGAGGAAAAAGAGCGCGAAGAAGGACGGCAATTTGTGCGCGAGATCGCTGACGCTTACAACTTCAGCCTGGTGGGCACCGAAGCGTTGGGAGGACGCGCAGCTTGGGAGGTCGCAGCTGAGCCGCGTCCGGGTTTTGTTCCGCACATGAAATACGCGAATTATCTGCCGAAGTTTCACGGCCATGTTTGGATCGACCAGGCAGACCTCCAACTGGCGAAAATGGATGTAGAGTGCCTCGACACGGTCTCGTGGGGATTGTTTCTGGCGCGTCTCCACAAGGGGTCGCGCGTGATCCTTGAGCAAACCAGAGTGAACGACGAAGTCTGGCTGCCGTTGCACGTAAACGTGAAGGCTGATGGGCGACTAGCTTTGGTCAAGGGATTCAACGTCGAAGATGAGCAGACATTCCGCGACTACAAGAAATTTCGCACGGATACGAAGATTGTGGGAATGGGAGAAGTCCTGCCACAGAAGTAGCTGTCCCTTTTGGCCCACCAACTTAATCCAGATTTCCCTGCTCCAGGACGACATTCTCTCGCACGATCAAGCGGTGCGCGGCCATCTCTTTCAAGGCGGGCAGTACACGGTTCACGTGTTCGTCCGTGTCGACGAAAATAACGATGACCGGTAGTTTGCCGCCGGCATCCACCAGATGAGCAGTCTCGACTCGGTGGCGACCCAGGCATCCGGCAACCGCATGTAGTGCCGTAGCCGCGTAGACGTTCTCCTTGCGTAGATAGTTCAGGATTTCCATGTGCAGTGGGCGGTGACGCCACTGGTCGGCCTCGTTGAGATAGATCGTGACTTGAACAGCCATCGCGTTTGGCATTTTACAGCACCCTCCCCACAGCCGTGTCTTCTAAAACGGCAGGTCAGTCGAGACATGTTCCGCATGCATGGTTTCACTCCCACGAAGCAGTTTCGCTTCTCAGGTGCTTAGCAGCCCGCGAAGCCAACTCGCAATCAGCAACATTTGGCTCAAATCGGCCTCTAAGGATTCCGCTTGGGCGGGCGGCATGGCGCCATATCCTCGAATGCGAACGGGCCTACAATCCTCCAGAGTGACCCATATCTGGGAAGCATCGGCAGCCAAGATGCGACGAATGTTTCTCCTTGCCGGTTGGAGGTCATATTTCTGGACGAATTCCCTGATGAGGACCTGAAGTTGTTCGAGACGGCTGTGAATCTGTTCTCGTTCCGGAAGCGACACTGTACCTTCAATTACACTCATACTTGCGGGCAGGCTTCGGTTCTCCAAAAGGTCGAGCATACGTACTGCCGCTGCGTCAACGATCAGCAGACCGCTACTGATGGCTCGCCTCTGGCCGTCTGTGAGGCGCTCATCCATGGCCGCCACCCCACTTTAGCCGGAAATCGATGTAGAGCGGCGAGAACTTGATATGCTGCTGCGCCACGTACCGGGGATTCAGCGCCATTTCGAGCATGGCGCGAATAGCGCCGGGATTTCCCTTGCTGTAACGCAGAACCTTCTCAATGACATCTTCCTGGTTGGCCGCTTGCAGTTGCAGTTCGCGAGCTACGCCTTCTGCAAATTGCCTTGCCGTGCTCGAATCGAAGTTGCGAAGTTCGTATCTCGCTGAACGCTCGCAGAACATAGGTAACAGAAATCCGACATCCTCCATGTGAGCAGAACGGGCCACAACCAGCAGGGAAGTGTTGGTTGAGCAGATCTCATGGATTGCGGCGGCGAACGCTTGCGAGGGAGATTTCACGTGGTCCAGCACAAGCCAGTAGTTGCTCTCGCGAAGTGCGCGGGCAACGATGCCGCGAACGGCAACCGCAGATTTGCGGGCAAGAACATTGGAGCCGCGAGCCCTACATGCTCGAATGGCATACGCGTTCTCTTTGAAGAGGAGCTGAGCCAGAATTTCTCGAAAGACAAACAGTCCGCCCGTAGCTTCTTCGCAGTAAAGAGCATCGTCAACTTCGGCCAACAGCCGGCTCACCAGCAGCGTTTTACCCACCCCCGCAGCGCCAAATAAAAGGAACGAATTACGACACGCGAGCAGGGCTCGCAATTGCGCCAGCTCGAGATCCCTTCCGTAAATGGTGCAGGGTCTCATTGGTGCACCAAAGGGGGCGAGTGGCTCTCCATCAAGCTAACCAGCAATGCCTGAGCCTCCGATAATTCTGTCAGGGATGATTGCACTGCTGCAGCTCCGGCGGCGTGTTTATCACGAGCCCACATCAGCGCCCTCTCGGTCACCGCAATTAATTCGCGGAGAGTGGCTCTTATCTCGGATTCGAGACGGCGGCGACTGTCGGTTATCCGCGCCTCAAGACCATTGCGCACGCGCTCGCTGTTGGTATCGAGGAGCCGATCCAGAAATTCATGGACATCGGCATCGATCCGGGAAGCACCGATTGAATGCAGGAGCAGGTCCGCGAGGTATCGAAGCGGAGACGCAGGAACCACAATGTGCATAAATTCGTAAAACTGAAACGAATAGTGGCCTCGACAAACGCCTTCAACGTTCATCTCTTTTGGAAGATACGGGAGGTCGGGTGTTCCGAAGCTGCGAACCCGGAACAGAAAATCGTTGGTCAATTGTGTGAACCTTTTCGTCATACCCCAGTAGGCCTCGTCCGCATTCCTCCTCTCGTTTTCCAACCAAGGTGACACCAACTGTCGAGCGAGTTGTTGTGCCGCGTGCATTGCACATCGGCGATAAGGAGGGCCTGCTGCGCGTGGCAGGCTCTTGAGAGCCGTGTCGAGATCGCGGTGCGCTGGCGAACGGGTGGAGTCGAGGAAGGCATTGCGGCGATCGGCAAACGCCCTGGAGATCCTCTGCTGCTCGGCGGAAAACAGGAAGCTCAGGTCATGCAAGGATTGCTCGGCCTTAAAAACCGTTTCACGCATTTCGCGGATTCGTCTCTCGGTATCCTGGAAGGGCCGGGTGAGGGCATTACGTTCCTCTCGGATAACCGCCAGCAGTCGGGCCGACAAGACGCGCAGCGAGCGAGCACTCGCATCCTGAATCAGGCGCCGGCCCGAGTGCTCTACGAGTGCAACGAGCGAATCCAGCAGCCGCTTCCAGTCCCTCTGAAACCCGCCCTTCTGGACCTGCTCAAGAGCGCTAATCTCGAAAATTTGCGGAACTGGACGTTGTAAACGAGTTTGGAGGACGTGCTGGGCGAATGAAACTGCGGCAGCCCGCTCGTCTTCGCCGACACGGTCGGCTTTGTTCAGCACAAACAGTATGTCTCGTATTTGTTTCGATGCCGCGCTGAACAGCTTTAGTTCATCTCCAGAAAGCGGAGGGTCGGCGCCTATGACGGCGATAGCAGCGTCGATATGAGGCAAGAACGCGTGCGTGGCCGCGGTGTTTCCTTCAAACACAGAACCCAAGCCAGGCGTATCAACGAAACACAGGCCCGTCGACAACAGTGAATTGGGAACAAACACCTCAAGAGCGGCAACCCCCTTTCTGTTTTGCGGGTTCTCGAGCTCCGAAACATACTGCTCGATTTCTTCCACCGCAATCTCCGCCCACTCGCCCTGTTCTAGGCGGACGCGCGCCGCGATACGTTCACCGAATCGCAGTATGGTTGGGACGACTGTAACCGGAATTGTTCCACTCGGCAGAATGGCCTTGCCCATCAGTGCATTCAACAGGGTTGACTTACCGCGCTTGAACTGCCCGACGCAAGCGACGTAAAAGCGACCGTCAGCAATTCGTTCCCCCGCAGATCGCGCATCGGTCGCAATTTGCCCGCAACCGAGCCGCTCGGCCAGGCTGGCAATTCGGCGTAGCCCGTCTATATCGTGCACCAGGCCTTCTTCACGCATCACGGCTCACCAATGTGCATCGAGCAAGTTTGACTTAGCGGAGAAAGCTGTGGGATCAGCATCTAAAGCACTCTCGCCAAAGCCATGCCAGCCAGCACACCAAGCAGGCAAAGCACGTTGTTGCTCAGGATATTGGTCCACATGAGCAGCCATTGGCCTTGCTCGAAGTAAGCAATGCTTTCATACGCGTAGCTGGAAAAGGTGGTGAATGAACCGCAGAAGCCGACAACGATCAGAAGCCGCCAGCGTGGGTCGAGGAGGATGCGTTCGGTCGTCCACGCCATAAAAAATCCGACGATCAAGCTGCCGATTATGTTGATTAAAAGCGTCCCGTAAGGAAATATCGGGCCGAGGACCGTCGCGGCTGATCGGCTAAGAAGATAACGGGCATTGGCGCCGACGATAGCGCCCAGAGAAATGATGAGCAGGTCGAGCAAGGATGGAGTTCCTCCTACAAAGTTATAGGAGTTATCAGCCGGTCGTACCAGCGGTTATGGCGAACTCCATCGCCTTCTTATTTTTACCACAGTGGACACAGAGCGCACAGAGGAAAGCGAGTGAGTGGTGGCACGGAGGTCACTTTTTCCTCTCGACCAGAAAATGGGCGAGGGCTTTTAGCGTTTCGGCTTTGGCGCCGAACGAGTCTAGTGATGCCACTGCATGGTTTACAAGTTCATCAGCCTGCTTCAGGGATTCTTCCACACCGAACAAAGCCGGATACGTCGCTTTTTCAGCGGCAGTATCCTTGCCCGCAGTTTTGCCGAGCTGTTCGGAGGTTTGAGTTACATCCAGCACGTCATCCACGATCTGGAAGGCGAGCCCGATCGACTGCCCGAAAGATCTGAGCTTACAGACCGCGTGGTCATCCGCCCCCGCGTAATGGCCGCCACTGACAACACTGGCGGTGATCAAGGCAGCAGTTTTCGAACGATGGATATATTGAACCATCGCAGGATCGGGTTTCTTATGTTCGGCTTCCAAATCGACGACCTGGCCACCGATCATTCCGTCAATGGTTCCAGTTGCGTGAGCGATCTCTTCGATTATGCGGACGCGAGACTCTGCCGGACATTGGAGACGAGCGAGAACCTCATAGGCTCGGGTTTGCAAGGCGTCGCCAGCGAGAATAGCGATGGCTTCCCCGAATACCTTATGAGAGGTTGGGCGGCCTCGACGCAGGTCGTCGTTATCGAGCGCCGGCAGATCGTCGTGGATCAAGGAATAGGTGTGCAGCATTTCGAGGGCAGCGCCTAGCTCCTCGATTCCGCCGGGCAGCGAGCCTGCTACCATACGTCCCGCTTCCATACACAGGATGGGCCGTAAGCGTTTGCCGCCAGCGAAGACACTGTGGCGCATTGCCTGATGGATCGAGGCCGGCTGCTGGGTGGCTTGTGGCAGCAATCGTTCCAAGGCTTGATCTGCAAGCTCGCGCCCTTGCTCCAGGGTAGATTTGAGCATGTCCGGTGAGTATAGCAAGGCGACACGACAGGGACAGGTTGTCCCCTTAAACGGCGAATCTCGCTTATTTCGCAGAGAGGTGCTCTTAATCGTCCGAGCCCAGTGCTTCTTGCCTTCAAGGCAAATCGATCCCGCTTATGCCGCGGCGATGCGAGACCCCACTCCGTTTTTCAGTGCGGCCTGGACAATGCCGCGCGTATCGGAGGGATGGACAAGGTCGGAGGCCCCGGCGCTCAGCGCTGCTGTCCACATTTCCTCGTCAGCGCAGCGGTGAGTACATACGATAGACGCGCCCGGAAACTCGCGCGCCAAATGCTCTACATCCCGCAAGGTAGCATTCTCGATGTCGAGAATCGCAATGGTAGCCCGATGTTTCGCGATGCTGGTGCGGAGTTCGTCAAGCGACCTCACATGATGAACAGAACGAAACGCACTGCTCAGAGCAGAAATGAGAGACTGTGCGACATCGGAGTCGCACTGCAGGAGAATCAAATCCTGGGGCTGCATACTTCCTCGGGCTTCTACCGCTGATCACGGTACTCAGTGGCTGCGGCAGCCCCAACGGACCTTGGGGCAGCGGCAGACGATACTAACGCGGCGAGCCACCGAGGCGACGTTACTTGCGGCCCGACGGGACCTCGGTCATGGGCTCAAACGACTCAGCCTGGAGCTTGCCATTCTGCTTGAGCAGAATCTCGACTTTGCCTTCCGCCTGCTCCAGTTCCTTGCGGCAGGCCGATGAAAGCTGCATTCCCTCTTCGAACAGCGTAAGGGACTTCTCCAGTGGTACTTCACCCTTTTCCAACTCCTGGACAATTTTCTCCAGACGCTGGAGGCAATCTTCAAACTTCGGCAAAGGGATAGCTCCTCCTGCATTGTAATCCACATCACAAAGCGGTGTGTCTAACAAAACAGTGTGGATTAACGAAAATTTACAGCCGCTCAGACCGAAGTGGAACGAACGGAGCCGAGGGCTTCGAGCACATCGACAGCTGCCGCATATTTACCCAGAGGGGCGCTGATCTGAGCGCCTTGCACCATGCTGCGGGCGGCCATCAGCATCTCACGCGCGATGGCAATTCCTTCTTCGCGTGCGGCTTCGGGAGTTGGAGCCCGGCTCATGCGTTCGAGAACCGAATCCGGGACGGAGACGCGCAATTCGTTCTTCATGAATTCAGCATTGCGGAGGCTGACCAAGGGCCAAATCCCTACTACGACCGGGATGCGGCAATGCTCGATCCGACGTAAAAAGCTTTCGAGCAACCCGAGGTCGAAGACCGGCTGAGTGACAACGTACTCGGCGCCTGCCTGCACTTTGTACTCGAAGCGGCGAATCTCCTCGTCGATGTTGGGAACGCCGGGGTTCGCACCTACGCCAATGACAAATGCCGTACCAGCTCCAAGGGGATTATCGCCAATATCGCGGCCGTGGTTCAGGTTGCGCACGATGTTCACCAATCCAATCGAATCCACGTCAAACACGGCCGTGGCATCGGGATAGTTGCCCATTTTCGGAGGGTCACCGGTGATGCAAATCAAGTTGCGAAGACCCATGGCGGCGGCGCCCAGCAAGTCGGATTGAATGCACAGAACATTACGGTCACGGCAGGTGTAATGCAGGATGGTCTCAATACCAACTTCCTTTTGCACCAGAAGCGAGAGCGCCTGATTGCTCATGCGTGCTGAGGCGCGCGGGCTGTCGGGGATGTTGATGCCATCAACGCCAACAGACTTCAGGAAACGTGCTCCTTCAACTTCTTTACGAACGTCGATTCCCTTGGGCGGAACGATCTCAACCATGGTGACGAATTCGCCGGCGGCGAGTTTCGCCCCTAATCGGGACCGCTGTTCAAGAGGCACAGCCGGAGCCGCCAACGGTTTGGGTTGAGCGGCAGCTGAGACCTCTGCAGTTTTCGCGCGGGCTTCACTGACACGCAGGGCGGATTTCATGACGCGTATGTGGGCCGGGGTGGTTCCGCAACAACCCCCGACAAGACGCACGCCTGAGGCGGCAAATTTGCGGGCATAACTCGCCATATATTCCGGCGAACAGAGGTAAATGTTGCGTCCTTCGACGGATCGCGGAATTCCGGCGTTAGGTTGCGCAGCTAAAGGCAGGGACGTCAGGGCTCGCATGCGCTCAATCACCTCCAGCATGGCGACCGGGCCGACGCTGCAGTTACAACCGATAACATCGGACCCCCACTCTTCCAGCTTTGGGGTGAATAACTCGGGCGTGGAGCCGTCCAAGCAGTTGCCATCTTCGTCAATTGTTACCTGTGCAACGACCGGAATTTTGGGATTCACATCACGGGCGGCGAGAATCGCCTGGCGCAATTCCTCCAGATAGCCGAAGGTTTCAAGGATGACCAAGTCGATCCCGCCATCGACCAGGGCCGAGATTTGTTCGCGAAAAGCCGCTCGCGCCTCTTCGAACGAGGTCTTGCCCAGGGGTTCGATGCGTACGCCCAACGGACCTACTGACCCGCCGACCCAAACATCAAAGCTCTTGGCGGCTTCACGCGCGACCTTGGCACCTGCGAGATTGATGTCGCGCACCTTGTCGGCAAGACTGTGCCGTGCCAGACGGAAGGAATTTGCCCCAAACGTATTGGTCTCAATGATTTCGGCGCCAGCCTGCAAGTATTCGTGATGGATGCCCCGGATCAGATCCGGCTGCGAAACGGTCAGTTCGTCGTAACATCGGTTAATGAAGATTCCCTTGGAATACAGAAGTGTTCCCATGGCCCCGTCGCAGAGCACGGGCCCTTGTTTCATCCGAGAAAGCAGGTCGCCAGCCATGTGATTGAGGATACAGGATCAATGGGGTTCTTGCACTTGAGCTTCCTGGAGGCCTGCAAATTGCTTGATTCGAGCGGCTTACGCAATTTGTCAGGATGCGGCTCTGTTATAATCCGACTTTCTCGCATCTCAATTCTTATCCCTGATGTTCTTCGTCCCAGGTGTGAAAAAAAGGTACATCGGCTGGGTTACGCTCGCTGCATTAAGTGTGGGAACTGTGTCCTGTGGTAGCAAGAAGTCTGCCACCAATCAGCACAGGGTAAGCGGGCTCAAGTTTCGCGCTTTTGTCTCCAACCCTCTTTTTCCCAGCGGGGCTGGCGGTGTACCTGTGATCAACATCGTTGACGCGCAAAAGGACATCGTTTCCTTTTCCACCATCGGTCTTCTGGGCGACTCCGATCAGCCGAGCATGATGGTGGTTTCCCCAGACTTATCCCGAACAATGGTGTTCAGCCCAACAGGAAACACAGTTTCGGTGGTCGATAACACAACCGAAGCAATCGCCACGATTAGCGGTAGCAGCACGTCCGTGCCAACCATTACACTCCCGGGTTTGACGGAGAGCATGTTTATTGCCAAGGACGGTGTAAGTGCCTATGCAGCCATACCTTCAGCTCCCGTGACCGGCCAGGAACCAGGTGCTGTTATTGCCATGAACTTGGGGACCGGGGGCATTATCGCAACGATTCCATTGCCGGCAGCGCATTACATCGTTGGTAGTCCGGACGGCACCCACATTCTCGTGTTTAGCGACAACTCCAATACGATGACTGTGATCAGCACGGCCCTCATTGGTGTAGCAAACCAAGTCACAACCGAAGTCGCGGGATTCGATCGTCCAGCGTGGGCTATTTTTACCAGTAACACCACTGCATTTGTTTTCAATTGCGGCGCCGAGTGTGGTGGCTCTACCGCTGGGGTTACCGGCTTTACTATCGGGAACTCCGGGCCGGGACCGACAACCCCACTTAGCGGCGCATCCTACGCGCTCTTGAACGGAAATACGCTTTACGTTGCCGGGACACCACCGCATACCGCTTGTCCGGCAGGAACCGCGGCGGCTACCTGTGGAACGCTGAATCTGGTGGATGCAAACTCACTGGTCAGACTCAACACTAGTCCAATATTGATCACAGACGGCTACCATGACCGCATGCAGATGGGGGCCGATGGGCAGCTATTCATCGGTGCGCGGAGTTGCACCAGCATCAATGTCTCCGGAGGCGAGGTGCGTGGCTGCTTGTCGATCTTCAATACGCTGAACTCGCAGATTGTGATCCCGCCGGAGACCGGAGATGCGACCGGCATCCAGCCGATTACGGGGCGGACTGTGGTGTATGTGTGCCAAGGCGGGCGGTTTCAGATTTACGATACGACCACTGACCGCTTGTTCGTCCCGCCGTACAATCGCAACAACAGTCTCGGCATAACCGACAATATCGTAGGCCAGTCGTACGATGTCAAACTAGTGGATCCCCCTGTCGACTAAAACGTGAGTCATTTCTCGGGATCCAGGATCAATCGGTTCATTGCAGTCTTCTCAACGGCGTCTGCTGAATACGGCCACGGAAACGTGAAGTTCCTATACCAGGCATCCCACTGGTCCAGGTAATAGGGACTGGGAAAATTGCCGGCCTCGCCGGTTACCAGGTTCAGGGTGGATTGATCCAGGTCGGCGAGATTCACGGTGATCCGCTCGGAAGGTCCATAAGTATGCTCGGCGGCTTTTACCGTGTAAGGGCTGCCCGATTGCTCTCGCAGGCCGGGTCCGGTCCAACGCTTCAGGATTGGAATCTGGCCAAGGACCGGATTCTGGATATCGACGGAATTGTGGGCTCCCCATCGCCATAGCTTCAGCTCCTGTGGAGCAGCCGGATCGCTGATGGCCGCTTGTACCGCAGCGGCGAGCAGGGCATCATAATTCGAGTATGCATCGGGCAGCCAGCGCTTGGGCTGACGCGCGACCACGTTGTCGAGCCACACTGTTTCCATCGACCATCTATAGCTTTTCCAGTTGAGGCCGGATGAGCGTGGACCGCCATCCTTCGGGGCAGGACCGAGCTTCGGCTCAAGCAGCAGCCGTTGAAGTTCTTCTCGGGAACGCACCGCAATCGTGGGAGCCGCAGAGTCCGCGGTCATTCGCCCGTCCCATTGGCGCAAGATGTCGACGGCAGCTTTGGCGCGGGTGGAGGGATTCTGGGCGTGATCGACGGCGTAGACAAATCGATCGGCGAAAAACTTGTCCATTGCGGAATAGATGTCAGTCTGAAGCGCAAGCATATCCTGCGGCAAAAATTTCTTGCCTGATTCGAGAACCTGGTAAATGCGTGCGGTTCTCCAAGGGGCTTCCCATTCGACACTTAGCGAATATGGATAATTGTCAGGGGTAATGCGGCCGTTTGCCGTGCCAATAATTCCGGAAGAAGGATTGAAGACGCTAGGCAGTTTCTCAAATGGCACGTAGCCAATCCACTCGTGCGAGTTGTCACTGCCATCTTCCGGCAGACTGCCGTCGCCGGACGCGCGGGTGGGAATTTTGCCGGTTGTGTGGTAACCGATGTTGCCGTCGACATCGGCGTAGATTACGTTTTGTCCGGGAGCGTCGAATTGCGAGAAGGCACGCTGGAATTCTTCCCAGTTGTGCGCGGAATCAACGGCGAAGAAAGGGTTGCGGATGCCGTCATAAAGAGTCCAGCGCAGGGCCAGTTTGCGCGTTTCTCCGCGGACAAGGTCGGTTACGATTGGTCCGTGACGCGTGAGCAGAACTTCGATGCTCACGTCCGGCTTGCCTTTCACATGGATGATTTCCTGTCGGCGCTCGGGCTGCCTCCACCCATCCGGAGTTAGGTATTCGCCCGAACCGTTAAAAGTTTCGACGTATACGTCTTCGACGGTTGGGCCAACGTTGGTAAACCCCCAGGCGATGCGCTGATTGTGACCGACGATAACGTAGGGGTATCCGGGCAGCGTTACACCCGCGACATCGAAGTCGCCGCAACGGAGGTGGGCGGCGAACCATAGGTTGGGCATCTGATGTCCCAGGTGCATGTCGTTCGAGAGCAGCGGCTTTCCAGTCGCGGTGTGCGTGCCAGAGACTACCCAGTCGTTCGATCCCAGCACTACCGGGGGATCATCGAAGAAGTTCCGGCGCGGGAATTCGGCGGCGATTTCATTTGCGTCGAGTGTAACGGATTTCCGAATAAGACCGGTGTCCGTGGGGTAAGCCGCGAGGGATTTCTCTTTGCTGGAAACTTCGTTCTCTCGTTGAAGATCAGGCTCTGCGAGGGCAGGTGGCCGGTCGCGCCAGGACGAATTCACGTAGAGATCTGCAGTAAGCTCCGGCCCTAGCTTGGCGAGGATCTTCTCGCGGGTCAGCGCATGACGCGGGCTGGTGCTGAGATCTTCCACCATGTATGCGCCGATCAAGGCTGAGTCCTCGCTCGTCCATGGTTTTGGGGAGTAACGCAGAATGCGAAATTCGAGTGGCAATCGATCGCGATGCGATTCGATGAAGGCGTTCACCCCTCGTGTGTAGGCCTCAAGGTGCGACCTGTCTTCGGCGGTAATAGTGCCGATTGTTTTTCGCGCGGAAACTGTGAGGCCGAGGATTCGCTGCTGGCGATCGTGGTCGAGTTGGGATTCCCCGACAATTTCGGACAACTCGCCAGCCGCGAAGCGCCGCATGCCATCCATCTGGAACAGGCGGTCTTGGGCGGTGACATAGCCCTGCGCGAAGAACAGATCGTCGAAGTTGGCCGCTTGAATGGTCGGTATGCCGTGATTGTCTCGGATTACCGTTACAGGCGTCACCAAGCCCCGCACCAGAAGTTTGCCATCGAGTTGCGGCAAGGCCGCATGAGCCACGGAACGCAGCCACAATCCGAAACCGAGGGCTGCAATTAGCAGGAGAAGGAAAGAAACCGCGACCGCGGTCTTTCGCCGACTTCGGACATTGGTATGGGCGGGAACGCTGGTTACCATACGGGACACTTGATTTTATCTCGACAGTGAGGTCTTTGGCGGCGTCGCTTGGCGCATTTCGCAAACCTCAGTATCATTCAGTTAATGATGCTGCAAAGGCGCATCGACGATCAGCCCACCATCTCACGTGAGATGATGCGGGAAGCGCAGCAGATTCTGCACCAGCACCTTAAGCGGGTTGGCCTCAAGCATACGGCGCAGCGCGACACGATTCTGCGAACGTTTCTGGAAACCCGGGAGCACCTCTCGACCAACGAACTGCACCGCCTGGTGCAGAAAAAAGACGCGCACATCGGATTCACCACAGTTTATCGGACCCTGAAGCTGCTGGCGGAATGCGGACTGGCCAGTGAGGTCGCTTTTCACGATGGAATCGCGCGCTTCGAGCACCAATACAACCGTCGCAGCCATCATCACATGGTTTGCACGCTGTGCGGAAGTTCGGTGGAATTCTTCTCGCCGGAGGTGGATCGTCTCGAGCAGGAGATTGGCAGTAAGTATCATTACGAAACCACCCGCCACACATTCCAGATTTATGGGCTTTGCAAGGATTGCCGCAAGAGAAAAAACTAAGGAAAGATTTTTGAGCAGCAGCGCCATCTCATGTCCGCAATGCAGCGCCCCCATGCCCGCCAACTCAGCCTTCTGCCCCGGCTGCGGACGGAGAATGATCATTGTTCCGGCTGCTGAAACAACGCGGAGCTTTGGCAGGCAGAATCTTGTGGCAGCGCTCGCCTATCTGACATTCGTGCCAGCCGTGCTCTTCTTGGGCATGACACCCCTGCGGCACAATCGCCTGGTGCGATTTCATTCAATGCAATCAATCTTCTTCACTGTCAGCCTTTTTCTAGCCGGTTTACTGCTGCGGCTGTTGTTCTCAGCATTTGCATTAATACCACGGCTGGGATATCTGTTCGGCACGCTGGCTGTTCTGATCGTTGCTCTGGGTTGCGCGATTCTATGGCTCGTGCTGATCATCAAGGCTTTGCAGGGAGAGATGTTCAAGGTTCCGATCATTGGACATTTCGCGGAAAAGGCGTAGGCTGTTATCGAGGTTTTGCAAGTTAGTGGCAAGCACACAATACAGACTTTGCTTGGGGAGGAACTATGGCCTTTTGTACTTCGTGTGGAGCTCAAATACCGGCCGGAGCCAGTGTATGTCCGGCGTGTAATCGGGCAGCCAGTCCAGCCGCCGGAGCAACGGGAAGTGCGGCCACCGGCGCAGCGCCCGGAACGGTTCAGGGCAACACGGGCGGTCTTACCGACAACGTGGCGGGAGCACTTGCATACGTGACGATCATTCCGTCGATCCTCTTCCTTGTGATGGCACCGTATAACCGGAATAGATTTATTCGATTCCACTCGTTTCAAAACATTTTCTTCGCGGTCGCCTGGATCGCGCTATGGATTGTGCTGAATATCGTCGCCCACATTCCAATTTTTGGCTGGCTGACGATCCTGATCTGGCCCCTGATCGGACTCGCAGGATTCGTGATCTGGATTGTTCTCATCCTGAAAGCCTATCAGGGACAAATGTTCAAACTCCCCATGATCGGCGACATGGCGCAAAAGCAGGCCGACGCAATGTAAAGCGGGTGGCAATGGCGGAAGTTGAGCGAAGAGTCCAAGAGGTGAGCCTGGCGGCTCACCTCTTCCATTTTCTGGAAGGACGCTTGACAGAACGCGTCTGAGATGGCATTCCTATTGTCTTTCCTTTAGCTTGGTTCATCACGGCGGTCAGTGGGAGTTAAGCGAGGACAGGAGCTGGTTTTGCGAGTTCGCGTCTTTTATCACGACAAGTGTTTCGATGGCGCTTCCTCGGCGGCGCTTTTTTCGCGCTTCTACCGCGAGCGCATCCGCAATGACGTCGAATTCGTCTTTTCGGGCTTGTTACATCGCGCTGGGGCCTTGTTCAATGAAAACGACTTTAATGGCGATGAAAACGCAATCGTAGATTTTAAGTACTCGAGTTCGCCAAAGATCACCTGGTGGTTTGATCATCACGAGAGCGCCTTCCTCTCGCCAGCCGACGCAGCTCACTTCGAGCAGGACCAGAGCAATCGCAAGTTCTATGACCCCGATTTCAAATCATGTACCAGCTTCATTGCCACAATTGCCGAGCAGCGGTTCGGCTTCAATCCTGCCCCCGTGGCGGATTTGATCAAGTGGACCGACATCATTGACGGGGCACTGTATCCTGACGCTAAGACCGCCGTCGAGATGCGCGAGCCGGCAATGAAATTGACCATGATCATCGAAGCCACGCAGAACCCCGACCTCGTTCCCAGACTGATTCCGCTGCTGGCAACGAAGCCACTGGGCGACATTCTGAAGGAGGCGTTTGTCGCACCCTTATTGCCGCCGCTGCTGGAGCGGCACCAACGCTCCATCGCGATCCTGCGCGAACGCACGGAATTGAAAGACGGAACGCTGTTTTTCGACATCAGTGATCAGGAACTGGAGGGCTACAATAAGTTCATCCCTTATTACCTGCACCCCAAGTCGATCTACAGCGTTGGTCTCAGCAAGAGCACATTTCGCATGAAGGTCTCCGTCGGGTCGAACCCGTGGGCCCCCCTCGAACCGGTGGTTAATCTTGCAAAGGTTTGCGAACGCTATGGCGGTGGCGGCCACGCGCGCGTAGGTGCGATTTCTTTTGATGTTTCCCAGCAGGATGCTGCCCGCGAAGCGGCCCAGGAGATCCTGTCCGAATTGCGCTCGGCAGTGCGTGCACAAACGGCAAGCGCATAGAGCACTTGATGTGATCAGGTGTACCCTACGCTCGGTACGAATCCAACTGTGGCCATCCCCGGTGCTGACGATGCCGTTATCCTGCGCGCGGAGAACCTTGGACGCGTTGTGGACACCAAGGTTCTGGTTGAGCAAGCAAATTTCGGGGTGCGGAGCGGTGAAGTGCTGGCCATTGTCGGTCCCAGCGGCTCCGGAAAGACTTCTTTGCTAAGACTGCTAAACCGACTGGATGAGCCCAGCAGCGGAACGGTATACCTGGCAGGTGTTGACTACCGCCAAATACCGCCACGCGAGTTGCGCAGAAAAATAGGAATGGTTACACAGCGACCTTACCTGTTTCCGGGCACAGTGGAGCAGAACTTGCAATTTGGCCCGCTACAGCGGGGAGAGACTTTGTCCTCGCAGAGCGTGGAGACGTTGCTAAGTCAGGTTGGGCTGGAAGGATATGCTGCTCGCAATGTCGCGAATCTTTCCGGAGGAGAAGCGCAGCGAGTCTCCGTCGCTCGTACGCTGGCGAACTCGCCGCTGGTGCTTCTTTTGGATGAACCGACGTCAGCGTTGGACGAAGCGTCCAAAATCGAGGTCGAAAGACTGCTTCAGGGGATTGTCAGAGATCAAGGCCTCACCTGCGTACTTGTGACCCACGACATTGCTCAGGCTTCCCGGTTGGCGGGACCTGCCTTGCTAATCCGCGAAGGGCGGATTGTGCGTTCTGGCCCCGCGAAGGAGGTGTTCGATGCTTAAGGATTTCATCAGCGATCAGTTGGTTCTTGGTCTGGCCCAGGCAGGGGTCGCTGCTCTTGCGGCGCTGATAGTGGTCCTGCTGGCGAGGAGACGGAAAATCCATCTTGAGCGCGACGCGATCGTGGCGATGTTGCGCGGAATTGTGCAGATCGTGGCCATGGGATCGATTTTGTTGTTGCTGCTGCGAGGACCCCGCTGGACGAGTGTGTTCTTGCTAATGGGTATGATGGTGGCGGCGGGAGCAACTTCGGCTCGCCGAGCCAAGGGTATGCCCGACGCTTTTCGCGTTTCCACGTGGGCAATCGCTTGCGGCGCTGGTTCGGTGATTGCTGTGATGACCTGGGCGGGGGTAATTGATACCGCCATTACTGCGCTGGTGCCTATCGGCAGCATGCTGATCGCAAACGCGATGAACACAAACGGCCTCGCATTAAACCGTTTTCGGTCGGACGTGTTGTCCCACACGGGGGAGATTGAGACAGCTTTGGCTTTGGGAGCCGAGGCAAACACCAGTGTGTCACCTTATGTGCAAGCGTCCTGTGAGGCCAGCCTCATTCCGGCTATTGACTCGCTACGATCACTCGGCATCGTATGGATTCCGGGATTGATGGCCGGTATGCTGCTTTCCGGGTCTCGACCGATCTACGCGGCGATCTATCAGTTCGTGGTCCTGGCGATGATTCTAGCCGCCTCGGGATTGACATCTTTGGTGAGTACATTGTTGATGCGTGGCCGCATATTTACTCCGGCGCAACAATTGATGCTACAACCGGGCAGATAATACATTTATGCACTCGACCGTGCACAGCCGAGTCGGATCAACGCGAGGACCCCGTGACCACACTTTGCAAGCGTTGCGCGGCATTGCGACGATCGAACTGGCCAAAGGGTTGGTCGTGCTGGGCGCTGCGATGGTGATCATCTTCGGTGTCCGCCAGGACCCCTGGGGCTTCGCCGACAGCCTGCTGCAACTGCTTCATGTCAATACGGACGGTCATCTCGCCCAGCGGTTTCTGGACTGGGCGGACACACTGACCGACTCCAAGCTATGGGCGATCACCGGAGCCGGGCTGGCGTATTCGGTGCTGCGCTTCCTGGAGGCCTATGGTCTGTGGCACGCAAGAGCCTGGGCAGAGTGGATTGCGCTTATCTCCGGTTCTCTATACCTGCCATATGAGATCTATCGTTTGGCTCACAGGCAGACTCTCTTCGATATTGCGGTGCTGGTTATTAACCTGGGCATCGTAATCTACATGGCCTACCTGCTGAAGACTGGCAAAGGTATTCACGGAATACCGGGTGAGGAATTGAAGGCCGTTCACTGAGCGGCAATGACTCCCGTCACTAGCTCTGGATTACTGCCGTAAACACACCAATAGGTGATATTTGCCACCATCGAGCCATTGTGTGTGCCGGCATGACCAGGCAATCTGGGGACATCCAAGAATTCCGCAGGGAGTTGACAATGAGCGATAGTGGCTCCGAAAAAGTTGTCCAACGCACGGTAGCGTACATAGTCGAGCTGTTGGCGACGGCTTTTTTGACCCTGATGGCGGCAATAAGTACGTTGCGCCTGCTAGGCATACTGTCTTAACCACGAGCCTCGGGACCCCACGCCTGCGGGTCCTGCGACGGTTGACTTCTTTTCTCCACGGTTCGCGATTCCTACCCGCTTTGCTAATCTAGCTGCACTTCCTGGCTTTCCACGAGTGGTCACTGGAGATGCCAAGCTCTTGGGTGGATGTCATAGCGCAGCGGCAGGGTACACTCAACCAGCCAAGTGGGCTCGAATGCGAAATGGGCATCTCATATCAGGGCAGGAGCATCTGACGACGAGCCGCTGTGTTCGCATTGTGGCCGCTACTTCGGCTGTTCTCTGGTACCCACGAATGCTTCGCTTGGGTTTCCTTCTGATCATTTTGTTAACAGTTGATAGTTTTGGGCAGGCTACGTTCTCCGCCGCCGAAGCGGCCTACCAGGGCGAAGTTGTGATTGCCGTGGATCTGGTGGCCGATCCACACATCGATGTCGAGCCCTTTCGAAGTCTCCTGGCACAAAAAGCTGGACAGCCGTATTCCCAGGAGCAGGTAGAGGCCAGCATCTCTGTGCTTGCAGAAACCGGCAAGTTCAGTAAGGTGCGAACCAGTGTCACTCCAGAGCCCAACGGACTCCGGCTGACCTTCATTTTGGAGCCTGCTTATTACGTGCGAATGGTGGAGTTCCCTGAACTAGTCAAGTACTTCAGCTACGTTCGACTGCTCCAGGTTGTCAATTTCTCAGGCCAGGATCCTTACGACAAATATCTTTTGCCGGGAGCAGAGGCAGCCCTGAACAAGCTTCTAGTGGAAAACGGATACTTTCAGGCCCAGGTGCACGCAGATATCAGCCTGGATGATGTCAACCAACTCGTGAATGTCAGCTTTCGTGCCACTATTGGAGAGAGAGCGAAAATCGGGAGAGTGGAGATCGAGGCCCCGAATGCGGCCGTGGAAGCGCACCTGTTGCGCTCAGTCCGTTCATGGCGGGCGCGATTCAGCGGTGGTCTGTTGAAATCAGGCCAAACATACAAGGCCGGCCGGATTAAGGCGGCAACCTCACTGATCAAGAAGTCGCTGGCCAACCAGAACTACCTGGCGAGTAAGGTACAGCAGAAAGGTCCCGTTTACCATGCCGACACGAACCGCGTCGACCTGACCTTTGTCGTTGACCTCGGCCCGACGGTAATAGTCCGTACGATCGGCGCACGACTGACGTTTTTGCCTTTCCTGTCCGGAAGGGAAAGAAGGAAATTGATTCCCATCTACTCGGAAGGTGCGCTCGATCGCGATCTGGTGAACCAAGGGCAACAAAACCTGATCGATTACTTCCAGAAAGACGGCTATTTCGACGCCAAAGTGAGTGTCGCTTTTGAGCGCCAGCCGGACCGAGTAGCTGTTACTTACCAGATTGACAGAGGCAGGAAGCACAAGGTTGCCAAGATTCTTTTTCAGGGGAATCATGAAATCCAGACGAGTGAGTTGCTCGCGAATATTCCCATCAAAAAAGCCCACATCGTGACCCGCGGGACGTACAGCGACAAATTGGTGCAGACCAGCGCAAAGAACATCGAGTCGCTTTATCGCAACATTGGCTACGAAGACGTGAAGGTAACATCACAAGTAATTGATCACGAACCGAAGGTCGACGTGACGTTCACCATTGCCGAAGGCCCACGGACAATTGTTGATAACGTGGCATTGATCGGAAACGAGCACATCCCGGTGGCACAGTTTACGGGGAAGGCTAGGTTCCGGCTGCAAGCCGGGAGCCCCTTCTCGCCGGGGAAACTGGCTAGCGATCGCAGTCAGATTTCAGCCGCTTACCTGAGCCGTGGATATCTCAACTCCGAAGTTAAGGCAACGGTCAGCCGAGCTTCAGACGATCCAAATCATGTCAACGTTGTTTACGAAATCACCGAAAACCAACAGGTGCGGATTCGCACCGTTCTCTACATGGGACAAAAACGTACCCGGGATTCTCTGCTCCAAAAAACCGTGGCGCTAAAACCCGAGAAACCGCTGAGCCAGGAAGAGCTTCTGGCAGCGCAGACGCGACTTTATAATCTGGAGATTTTCGATTGGGCCAGCATCGGACCCAAGAAGCCCATCAGCGACGAGCCTGAGGCGGACACTCTCGTGAAACTGCACGAAGCGAAACGAACGGACATCAGTTACGGCTTTGGATTCGAGGTGTCGCACCGGGGAGCGAATACGCCATCGGGCACGGTGGCGGTTCCTGGCCTGCCGCCCATCAATATTGGTAACGGCCAAGTGGCCCCGAGCCAGGCGACTTATGCCAGTCCCCGGGGATCGATCGCAATTACGCGAAGGAATATGCGCGGGGAGGGAGAAACGGCAAGCATCTCGCTGCTGGCCGCGAGGCTGGATCAACGTGCTCTCGCAACCTACGGGTTTCCTCATCTTGAGGGAACGCGATGGAGCGGCTTAGCCAGTGTTTCTTTCGAGCGTACCACCGAAAATCCGCTTTATGCGGCTAAGCTTTCCGATGGCGCCTTCCAAGTGGAGAGAATTCTCAACAATAAAAATGATACGCGGCTGCAATTTCGCTATGACTTCAATCACACAAGTCTTTCGGATTTGCTTGTTCCCGAGCTGGTGCTTCCGCAAGACAGAGATGTCGAGCTCTCGACCGCTTCATCCGCTTTGATCAAGGATACGCGCGATAAGCCGCTGGACGCCCACCGTGGCTCTTTCGCCACGGCCAATTTAGGCGTAACTCCTACGGCGTTTGGGTCGAGCGCCAATTTTGCGCGTCTGTTTGGGCAATATGCCTTCTACAAGCCAGTCCACGGCATGGTATTCGCCAACAGCATCCGGTTGGGATTAGACAAACCGTTCT
>Ga0187766_10000103_pt1 | contig 39677 bp, 37 predicted proteins | sample 0216_QUI02_MP05__4_FD_132971 | JGI IMG/M metagenome (GOLD analysis project Ga0187766, IMG submission 132971) | Tropical peat soil microbial communities from peatlands in Department of Meta, Colombia - 0216_QUI02_MP05_20_MG | ecosystem: Environmental > Terrestrial > Soil > Wetlands > Peat ... | reverse complement strand
ACGGATCAGGGTCCGGATGCACGAGTCTATGCATACTATTTCATCAACAGATACATAAGTACTGGTCCGGAATTCCGTTACATCGAGCGCTTTTCCGATGACCCGACCGCCCGATTCACGCGATTCGAAATCCTTTATCGCGTGACCGCTCAGTATTGAGTCGCGGTTCGCGCTGACATCACCTTCTTGAAGTCAAAACCGCAAGCCGACGCGGCGGCGCTGCGCCATTGGCGTTTGTTGTGGCATTTGCGGGTGGTAGCCTTGAAATGACGTTGAAAAATCGATCTGACAGTCGGTCAGGCGGACCGCCTGCAGTAGCAGTGTACTTTGACAGAACAGTCGCACCTAGGCGAGACAGTTGGCGACATGATTCGAATTTTCCGCGTTCACGTACCGATCCCACTGTTGGCTTTGGGGCTCGCCGACGGTGCGCTCCTTTATTCCGTCATTGGGTTCAGCTTGGGTCTCTCGCGCGGGCTCGGCGGCATGTTTCCCGCTTTAACGTGGGAGCTTTTCCCGGAAAAGGCCATATTTCTCACGTCAGTATTGGGTTGCGCGTTCATGATGGGGGTTTACAACCGCGAATTCCTGGACAACATCCGGGCACTTGGCAACCGCATTCTGGTAGCGGTTGGATTGTCATTCTTGATGCTAACGGTGATCTTTTACGTCTTGCCGATGAATCGCATTTGGATGAGCGCCTTGCTGCCAGCGATGTTCGCCAGCACATGTTGGCTCCTCGCAAGCCGCTATTATTTCCGAAAATTAGTGAGCTTGGCACTGTTGAGCCCGCGGGTCCTCGTCCTTGGTGCAGGTTCGGTTGCGAGTCGAATCGAGGCCATCGAAATGCTTGCTCGTTCTCATTGTTTCACTTGCGTCGGATTCGTTCCCATTGGCCCGGGGCAACCTTGCGTCGATCGTCAGCGGTTACTCAATGTCGAAGACGTGGGTACCATTTGCGAGGAGCAACGTGTGGATGAAATCGTCGTGGCGCTCGACGAAGGACGGAATGCATTTCCCGTGGAACCTTTGCTCGAATGCGGATTTCGAGGTGTCCGCATTACGATGATGGCGAGTTTTGTCGAGCGCGAGCTCGGTCAGGTCGATATCGATAATCTGGATTCAAACTGGCTGATTTTCTCGGATGGCGGTTCGAGGCGTATCATCGCGCGAATCCTGAAGCGTTGCCTCGACATTGGGTTGAGTGTGGCGCTCCTTGTTTTTACGCTGCCAACCACTTTGGTCGTGGCATTGGCGATCTACCTTGAGGACGGATTACCCATTTTCTATCGCCAGGAGCGGACCGGGCTCCGTGGAAAGACTTTCAGTATGCTGAAGTTCCGCAGTATGTGCCGCGATGCAGAGCGGGACGGGGTCGCCAGGTGGGCGGCGGTAGCCGATCCACGCGTCACCCGCGTGGGAGCCTTCATCAGGAAGGCGCGATTGGACGAGATTCCACAGGTTTGCAACGTTCTAAAAGGCGACATGAGCTTCGTAGGACCGCGACCCGAGCGTCCGTCGCTCATCGAGAGGATCAGCTGCGAGATCCCATATTACAAATACCGACACATGGTGAAGCCCGGAATAACCGGGTGGGCGCAAATCAATTACGGGTATAGCGATTCAATTGCCACTGCGCGCGAGAAGCTGAAATTCGACCTTTATTATGTAAAGAACTTCGGCGTTTTCCTCGACCTCATCATTTTATTGCAGACAGCACGCGTGATTTTGTGGCCGTCGGGTGCTAGGTAGCAATAGCCTTCCAGGGAGGGCCGCGCCGCGGCGGGCGCGCGCGCGTCTGTCGCAGCGCGCCAACGCGGGCAAACGGCCTACAGTGCGAGGTAGATCAGGTACACGCCAGCCCACCCCGCTACGCAAAATATAAAGGTTGCTGCATAGGAGCGCCGGACGCTCCAGCGATGGGGCGTAGTGATACCGAAATCGGCCTCCCGGCGGGTCCCGGCTATCACGTCGTGAACGAGAGTGTTGTCCAATTTCGCTGCCGTTAGACGATGGAATATCGACAACTGTTCGCGAATCTGTGCAGTTCCACTGTACAGAACGAAGGTTAATAGCACGTTAAAGCCGCAAACGCTTAGAAGCTGTTCGGCCTCAACGCGCCCCGAAAACGCCAGCACCAAGTGCGGACGACGTGGTGGGCTGGTGGTTTTCAAGAAATGACAGCTTTGAACTGACCGAAATCGAGGTCAGGTCGACGGAATTCCGAGGGAAAGGCGGGCGGGGACATAAATGCGACGGATCGGATTTGCAGGCGTGCGCGCCTCTGGCCGCGGCATCGATGCCAAAGTGCGGCGCAACCCTTCATCGAGGCTGGTGTTCACCAAAAAACCGAGATGCTGGCCTGCAAAGCTTGGATCCCCGATCGAGGCACGAACATCGCCGACGCGTGTTTCGACATGCACAGCGTCGAGCCTTGTACCGCATTGATCTGCAATACATTTGGCGAGCTGCAGTATTGTAGTCCCTGTGCCGGTGCAGACATTGAGCACCGGGGCGTCGAATGGCATGCGATCCATTGCTAATAAAATCGCGCGAACTGCGTCATCGACATACACGAAATCGCGTGTTTGCCCGCCATCGCCATGGACAGTTACGCCCTTTCCGGCACGAAGCCGTTCGCAAAAGATCGAAATTACGCCGGAATAGGACGACGTTGGGTCCTGTCGAGGCCCGAAGACATTGAAGAATCGCAAACCCGACGTGGGCACGCCGTGAACAATACGTGCGACTCGGGCGTGAAGTTCGCAGCCGAGCTTATCCGCGCCATAGCTCGACAATGGTGAGGGGTGGGTCGATTCGGCAAGGGGTGGGGTCCCGGCAGCCCCATAAACCGCGGCGGATGAGGCATACACGACCGGCGTAGGTGGATCCGTTCTCCGTGCCGCATCCAACACGGCGATGGTACCGGAAAGATTAGACCGATGGGTGCCAACCCAATTGTCGTTGCCGCTTTCAACCGAAGCAATGGCAGCAAGATGGAAACAACCATCTACCCCAATCATCGCGCGACGCACCAGGTGATGGTCGGTGACGTCGCCACGTACGAACGCAGCCTTGGGCGACAGATTCTCGATTCGGCCAGTGGAAAGATTGTCGAGTACGCGAACTCTGTCTCCGCGTGCGAGCAGTGCGTCCACCAAGTGTGATCCGATAAAGCCGCACCCCCCTGTGACCAGCCATTTTCTACGGTCTAGGTTCGGCTTGCCGTGGATCAAAACTGTTGTCCCAATCCCCATCGAAAGTGCCTAGCGCTGTTGTTCAGTCCCACAGTCACCGACGAACAGTCCACGTCGCATCACAGTACTCACGTGAATCTAGGTTATCACCGGTGCCCGTCCGCGATGCCTATCATATTTTGGTGATCGACAAGGTTGTGGGGAGGTTGGCTACGCGGACAAAACGAAGCGTTACGGTGTGTCGAATGAAACCCCGGGTGCCCGGACAAAATGGCGGCATTGCGCGGCAATTTCCGCATAGAAGTTTTCACGCGCTACTGGGTGTTCAGCCTGGTGACGACAGCGATGAGTGCGCTCGGCGGCTCTCCGCTGGCGCTGCAGGCATCAGCTCCTCGGGTGCGGCTTGATCAGGGTTGCAGCACCGGGCGCTTTGGCGATACCCAGATTTGTTCCGCCCCAGACCCCCTAATACCGGCGCCGAGAATGGAGACTATTCAGTAAAATGCAGAAGTCGAAGGATAGCAGTAGCCGCTAGCGTGGTGGATTTGAAGTTCCTGTCATTTTGGCGGCATCTGCGTTCAGGAACTTCAAATCCGAATACCACACTAGATACAATATGTTCCTCGTGTGGCTTTGAATCCGAAATTCGCTCACGGTCTTGCACCCAGATGTGGCGAATTTCGGATTCGCCTCACTAGGCACCAACGACCTCGAGTTGCACGTCGACATTGCCCCGAGTCGCGTGGGAATACGGACAGATTTTCTCGTGAGCTTCCCGAACCAGTGATTCGAGTTCCCCGCGCGCGAAATTTCGGTCCTCAACGCGCATTTTTACAGAGATGCCGAACCCGCCGCCTTCCCGCGGGCCAACCGAAACGGCGCAAGTTACCTTTGCCGTCGTAGCATCTTTCTTGTGTTGCTTCGCGACGAAATCGAGTGCCCCACCAAAACAGGCCGCATAGCCAGTCGCAAAGAGATGCTCAGGCGTGGTGGTATCGGGCTTGCCCGGTCCCCCCATCGCTTTTGGCACGGACAAATTGACCGCCACCGATCTGTCGCTTGTCTCACTATGTCCGTTACGTCCCCCGATGGCAGTAGCCGTTGCCGTGAAAAGCGGATTGATTTTGTCCATGGCGTCACCCGTCCTTATATGGAAAAAGGAAGACCATTCCTCGACCGAATTTATTTGGCATCAAGTCACGATGCGATCAAGGTCTGGGCGGTCATCCGCCACGGCCACCCGCGGCAAGGCTTCGAGTAAGTACTCGGGCTCGCATGCCTGCTTGCAAAAAACGGCAGGCGACAGTTGGGCCAAACCTGCATTAGGATCGCCCGAACGGCAAGAGGGGTACTAATGTCATGACCGTTGCAACACAGACCGATTTCGAGACAGCGCTGGTCGAGACCGCGAAGCGGGTTTTGCCCGGGGGAACCTTTGGAAATTTCGCGCCTGACGTCGTGATCCGCGAAGGGCGTGGCGGACGGGTCTGGGACGAAAACGGGAAGGAGTATGTTGACTATCTTCTCGGCTCGGGGCCGATGCTGATCGGGCATGCGCATCCGGAAGTGAACGCGGCGGTCGCGGCACAAGTGCCCCAGGGAACGACCTTCTTCGCCAATAACCGCCACGGCATCAGGCTCGCAGAGGCCATAGTCGACGCAGTTCCATGTGCGGACAAGGTTCGCTTCGTCTGCACCGGCACCGAAGCGGATCTCTATGCCATGCGAGCGGCACGAGCATTCCGCAAGCGCGATAAAATCCTCAAGTTCGAGGGCGGCTATCACGGCATGAGTGATTATTCGCTCATGAGCTTGGCGCCCAAGCGGCCGGGTAACTTTCCTCAGCCGACGCCCGATTCCGCGGGTATTCCGCGGAGTGTGCGCGACGAAGTTCTGGTAGCACCCTTTAACGATCTCGAAACGGTCGCGAGCTTGGTTCGAGAGCATGAGGACGATCTCGCAGGTATCATCGTAGAGCCGTTCCAACGTATCATCCCTCCGAAGCCAGGGTTTCTCGAAGGGCTTCGTAGGATCACCGCGGACCATGGCATCCCGCTCATCTTCGATGAAGTCGTTACGGGCTTCCGGTTCGCTTACGGCGGCGCTCAGGAATACTACGGCGTCACACCCGACATCTGCACACTTGGCAAAGTCATCGGTGGAGGATTCGCGATTGCCGCGATCGCAGGGCGGGAGGACATCATGTGCCACTTTGATCGCAGTATCGTCGGCGACGAGGACTACTTAATGCAAGTTGGCACGCTCTCCGGTAATCCGGTGGCGGCCACGGCTGGACTTGCGACACTGGCGGTCCTCAAACGCCCCGGCGCCTATGATCGGATTTTCGCAACGGGGCGCGAGCTGATGGAAACGCTCGACGAGCTTCTTAAACGCGCCGGTATTCCGGCGCGGGTCGTTGGAGAGCCGCCGTTATTCGACATAGTGTTCAGCGATGGCGACGTCTGGGACTACCGGGGCGCCCTGCGTGGCGATGCAAAATTGCTTCAGCGTTTCAATGGGCTGCTCCGCAATCGCGGCATTCTGAAGGGCGAATCGAAGTATTATGTTTCGCTGGCGCACACTGCCGAAGACATCCGGCATACCCAGGACGCCTGGGCATCGGCGATCGAGGAACTTGTTTCGGATCATGCGGCTCGCCAGTGACGGCAAATTGTCACGGGCGTCCATAGGGGGAGGCCGCCGGTTCGGTCAGTTGACCGGATGGGCCGAGAGATCGATTGCGGCAATGAATCCCCGCGTGCCGCCGACTTCGACCTCGTACCACTGATATCCGTTGACTGCGCCAATAACCTCGCCGACCACGGGGACAGCGCTTTTGGCATGCACGGTGCCTATCGGCCTGCCAGCGAGGCCGGGCGTCTCCCTGAGTTGCAGATTCTTGCGGAGCCAAATCACTCGCGGGGGCGATATCTGTCTGACCTGCTGATAGTGGGCGGAGTGAGGGGGATTTACGGGCGTGACTGTCTCCGAGGTGGCTGGTGCAGCGGGTTGAACCGGGGCACCTGGCGGTGGTCCGACCGGGGTCACTGTCCCCAAAGTTCCCGCCCCTTGGCCGGGCGAAACCGGTGTGACCGATTGTGCCAAGGCAGGTAAGGGCGAAATTGCACCAAGATAACTTGCAACCAGAATCGCCCGGCTGCTCACGCCTAAGACCCGTCCCGACCTCGGAAGAAGGCACATGAGGCGCTTCCCCTCTTTAGCGGTTCGAATTTTCAATAAGAAATCCAGTTTAGCACGGTCGTCGACGGTCCGCCGCTTTCCTGCAAAAGGTGCTGAACCGATTTGAGGTGCTACGTGCGATTTGCCTCGGCAGGTGCTGCGGCTCCGTCGTGCACGGCACTCTCCGCCCACCGTCTCATCAGCTCGTTCGACGGCAAAGTCTCATCGAGCACTTTTCGCGCCGTCTCGCCGCCGGCCGCGGGCACGAGTTTCGGGTCCAGGAGTCCGATCTGCACCAGAACTGACGCCTGATCCCAATAGATGTGTTCATGATAGAGTTTGTCGCCGCGAAAATTCACAATGGCTACGAGCGGCACCTCGACGTATTTGCCGCTCGGCTTTATACCCGGAAGCATCCAATCGATCTCCCGGTCGTGGGTGAAACAGAAAATCATCTCGTCGACGACCCGGTCGGCGCCCACGGTGCGAGAGATCGGAATGAGTTTGGTGTCGGCAGGGTTCGAGTTGACGAAGTGATGCCGGTAAAAACGCTCGAGGTCCTTGAAGCCGACGCCGCCCGTCATGGTCGGCACATGATTGACGTATGGTTCTGCGACCATCGTGCGCATTGTCGCGTCGACGTCGCGCTCGCCGAACTCAAAATAGGTATGCCGTTCCCAAAGCTGACTGAGATTATAGAGTGGCCCCATGGCCCTGCGGAGCAAGGCTATTGAACGCGAATGCGCCATCATCGCTGAAGGCTTGTGAAAATACGGCCCGCCGGGACGCGCAAAACCATGGTCAGCATCGGCATAAACGTAAATATCGACAGCTGGGCGCTCTTCGAGTGCGCGGCGAATCGCGTCGACCGCCTGGGGCGGATTGTGGCTGTCCTTCTCTCCGAAATGCAGGACCATCGGGCACTCGATCGCGGCCGCATCGCCAAGAAATTTTTCGATTCCCACCCCATAATATGCAACCGCGGCATCGACCCCGATGCGCGCGGCCGCAAGATACGAAAGTAGGCCGCCTAAACAGAATCCAAGCGCCCCAACCCGGCCCGTGCATTCGGGGAGTGCTCGCAATGCGGATACGGTTGCGTCAATGTCGTCGACCGCTCGATCCAAACTGAACTTGCTGTAATACTCGAGTGCCTTTTGGCGATCCGGCTCTGTAGCGCCTAATTCGATACCGGGTGCTAAGCGCCAAAAGAGATCGGGAGCGAGTACGATATAGCCTTCCTCGGCATATCGGTCGGCAACGTCGCGGATGCAGCGGTTGACGCCATAGATTTCGTGGAGAAGCACGATCCCCGGCCCGCTGCCCTCATTCGGCATCGCGAGATAGGCCTTGAAGCTGCCACCGTCGTTGGCTGCCACCGTGACATACCGAGCCGCCATATCCCGCCCTCCCGAGCCCCTGGTTGTGGAGAAAGGCGAGGCTACGATTGCTCTCAGCGGCGAGTCAAATGGCGCATCGAAGTCGCCGGAGGACCCCGGTCATGTTTTGAACGACACAATAGAAAGTGAAAAAGTCCATTAGGAGCAGGTCGTCCCCGTATTGCAACTGATTGCGGTCCATACCCACCCTTGTTAGGCTTTCGGACGCTTCACGCCATGCCCACATTTCGGGGGGATGATCGAATTCGCGCGCAACCGTCGTCGGCGGAGAATCGTCGCACATTTGGCGCAGGCCAGGTGTTTCTCATTGTCATGACCGTATGGGCGCTTGGGATGATTCTGCCCTCGCTCTACAGCGTCGTGCAACCGCTCGCCTCGTTCGGTGTTTCGACGGACAATGATGGCGTCGTTCTCGACGTCGTTGCACCCTTCGAGGATGCGCGTAAATCGCCCGGCGCGATTGCCGGCATTGTACCTGGCGACCGCATAGACCTGCACGTCATGCAATGCTTTGTACCGGCCAGCCGTTCATGCACGAGCGTTGTCGCTCTGCTCGGTGGTCTCGGCGGGATGCAATATTCCTGGCCCGACCGCGAGGTCGATCTGACAATCCTGTCCGCGGGTGGCGGGGCCGCTCGCACCATACATCTACGCGCAGCGCTTGCGCCGCTTTCTTGGGCAGCGCGCCTAGTTTTGTTTGCGGACACCGTCGTCGGCGTCCTCTTCGTCGCCATTGCATTCTGGTTGGTCTGGACGAGGCCCAGCCGAATGACCTGGGGCTTCTTTCTTTATGCGGCTTGGTTCAACCCCGGACAGACTTACGCCTATTACGCTGTACTGCAGGCTTGGCCAGTCGCGGTACTTATTCAGGAGTTCGCGGAGGTACTCGCACAAGGTGCCGCCAACGCCGGCATCCTCGTATTTGCGCTGCGCTTTCCGACCGACGAAGTCAGCCAGGGCTGGAATTGGGCGGAGTGCGCGGTGCCGTGGGTCGGCGCTTTCTTCGCTATACTCATGCTTCTGACATCGGCCAATCTGTTCGGCTTTCCGACCGAGCGCATCACCGACACGGCTTATCTCGGCAATTACGCGGTCGCCGCCGCGGTGATTCTCGTGCTGTTGGTCCGCCGGCGGCATCTGCAGCCGCAGGACGAGCAACGCATGCGGTGGGCGATCGCAGGCTGCGCCATTGGAATGCCGGCCTTCATCTTCGCGGAAATTTGCCAGTCGTCGGGCCTGCTGTACGATCTTTGGGGCGCCACGCTCTCACAGACGACGGTCGGCCTCATCTATTTGCTTCACGGAGTCCTCGCCTATTTCGTCGGTACCGCGGTACGCCGTCGACGTGTGGTGAGCGTTGCAATCCCGCTACGGCACGGCACAATCACCACCGCGCTCATGCTCATACTCGGTGTCCCCATTGTGTACCTCCACGAAACCGTTACGGTGTATCAGGAAAGCCTTCACCTGCCCGTATGGGTCTGGCCGCTCGTCGTCGCACCCCTCGTCCTGTTCATGTTCAACCGCCTTCACGACGCGGCTGTCGAACTCGTAGACCATGCTTTCAACCGCGGCTATCACAGGGCCCGTGACAGCCTCAAGCGGGCCGGACAGGAGATGCGCAACGCCGCCAGCCTCATGGATGTCGACAGGCTGCTGGTTGAGACACCAGCCCGAGTGTTGAAGTTGTCATCCAGCTCGGTCTTCCGCTACGTCGATGGTGCGCTCCGAAGGGCAGATCCGGCGATTGGCTGGGACCACGCCGCGCTTAAGGAATTGCAGCCAGATCACGATGATCTCGTCGCGCTGGCTCTTGCGCGCGACACGCCACTTCGCCTCCGGCGCGGCCAATGGCAACGCCCGGGCCTCCCGCCGGACGATTGCGCACCTTGTCTGATTGTGCCGGTAAGCGGTGGCGCGCGAGAAGGTACTGGCGTGGCACTCTTCGGACCTCATTTGGTTGGCAGTGACATCAACGTGGACGAGCGTGAAATGCTTCACGAACTCGCCACGCATGCCGCTACCGCTTACGATCGTGTGGAAACGGAGTTGCTTCGCCGCGAAGTCCGCGAACTTCGCTCGAAAATTGCAGCAATCGGAGATAGGGCGGTTGCAGGAGAACCGCGTCCATAGGATCGGCTACCGGGACACTCCGTCAGAACTCGACGGCAAATCGGCTAACCGCCAGCCATTCTCGGCAGGATGAAGACCTCGCTGCCCGGTGGAATCGCGCGGAACCAATCGTCGCGGTAGATCTGACCGTCGATCGACACCGCAACACCGCGATCGAGCATCGGCTTGAGCTGCGGATGCTCCTGCCCGAGACGTGATAGGAGCTGGTGAATATTGGCGGCTTCGACCTGGAACTCGCTTTGGCCGCCAACGGCTGACTTGAGTGACCCCGAGAGTGTCACCTGCACCATCAGCGGCGCCCTTTGGCACTTGACTGCGAGTCAATTGCCTTCAGAACGCGAGGTGGGGACATTGGCAGCTCTGTGAGCCGCACGCCGGCCCCTGCCGAGACGGCATTGGCGATGGCCGCCAGAGGCGGCACGATCGACGTCTCGCCCACACCGCGCACGCCGTAGGGATGGCCCGGATTTGGTACCTCGACGATCACCGTGTCGATCATGGGCAGATCCGACGCAACGGGGATGCGGTAATCGAGAAAGCCAGGGTTTTGCAGCCGGCCGTCCTTACCGTATATGTACTCCTCGTTGAGCGCCCAGCCGATGCCCTGCACGGCACCGCCCTGATATTGGCCCTCGACGTAACTTGGGTGAATAGCCTTGCCGGCATCCTGCACGACGGTGTAGCGCTTGATCTGAACCCGTCCTGTCTCGCGGTCGACTTCCGCATCGGTCATATGCACGGCAAAACTGACGCCAGCGCCATCGGCATTCACTTCGTAGTGTCCTGCAATCGGGCCGCCGGTCTTGGCGGCGGTGCGCGCGATCTCCGCGAGGGAGAGCGGTTCGAAATTTCCCGCATTCGGCCCCGAGGGCTTGGCATGGCCGTTTTCCCACACGACCGCATCGGCCGGAATGTCCCAAATCTTCGCGGCACGGGCGCAGAGCTTGGCGATGGCATCGCGGGCGGCCTCGATCGTCGCCAGTCCGGTCGAGAAGGTGACGCGGCTGCCCTCGGAGATGTCGTTGTAGCCGAGCGAGCTGGTATCGGCGACGATGGCCCTCACCTTGTCGTATTCGATCCCAAGCTCCTCCGCGGCGATCAAGCACATCGACGCGCGCGAGCCGCCGATATCCGGGGTGCCAACCGCAAGCACGACCGTACCGTCGACGTTGACGTTGAGCGATACGCATGTCTGGCCGCCGAAATTGAACCAAAAGCCAGCGGCGATACCGCGCCCTTGGCTCGGCCCGAGGGGAGCTTTGTAATGCGGGTGCTTACGGGCCGCTTCGAGGCACGGGATCAGGCCGATCCGGTTGTATTTCGGACCGTAAGATGACCGTGTGCCCTCCCTGGCGGCATTCTTGAGACGAAGTTCAATCGGGTCCATCCCGATCTTTTTCGCGAGCTCATCCAGCACGCTTTCGACTGCGAATGCCACCATCGGTGCACCGGGCGCTCGATATGCCGCTTGCTTCGGCCGGTTGGTGACGACGTCATAGCCGACCGCCTTCACGTGCTCGAGGTCGTAGCAAGCGAAGGCGGACATCGCGCCAAGCGACACCGGCGATCCCGCAAAGGCGCCACCCTGAAAACGTATATCGGCACGCGCGCCCGCGATTCGCCCGTCCTTCTTCACGCCGATCTTGACCGTGATACTCGAACTCGACGTCGGTCCGGAGGCGCGGAAGACTTCCTCGCGAGACATGACGATCTTCACGGGCTTTCCGGCCTTGCGCGAAAGTGCCAACGCTACCGGCTCGATAAACACCGTCGTCTTGCCGCCAAACCCGCCGCCGATCTCCGAGGCCGTCACACGCAGCTTCGACACGTCCATGCCGAGGAGTTCCGCGCAGGTATTGCGCACCATGAAGTGCCCTTGGGTGCAGACCCAAAGCTCGCCCTGGCCATCGCTGCCCACGCTTGCTAGACAGGCGTGGGGTTCGATGTATCCCTGATGCGTGGCCTCGGTTTTGAACGTGCGCTCGACGATGACGTCCGCCGCTTTGAATCCTACTTCTGGGTCGCCATGGCCGAATTCGTGGCGGGCTGCAATATTGGACGCCTTCTTCGGCGCCGGATCGACGTTGGCCGTGATCATGTCGCTATGCAGGATCGGCGCGCCCGGCTTCATCGCCTCGTCGACGTCCGTGACGTGCGGCAAGATCTCGTAGTCGACCTCGATGAGCTGGAGCGCCTTGCGCGCGATGGATTGTGTGGTTGCGGCCACCGCCGCGACGGCATGCCCGTCATAGAGCGCTTTGCCCCGCGCCATGACGTTGTGAAGCACGTCGCGCAGGCTTGGGTCGCTGTCGCGAAAATCTTCGGCCGTCACGATCGCTTTGACGCCTGAGAGCTTGGCGGCCTTCGCCGTATTGATGCGACGAATTCGGGCGTGGGCGTGCGGACTGCGCAAAATCCGGCCGACCAGCATGCCCGGCGCATTTGCGTCGGCGCCGAATTTGGCGCGACCGGTCACCTTCTCGAGTCCGTCCGGCCGCAACGGCCGCGTGCCGACCATCTTGAACTTGTGCGTCGCAGGGTCCAAGCGTGCATCGAGTGGCATGGTTCAGCCCTTTCTCATCTCGGCGGCGGCAGCCTGGACTGCCCGCACGATCTTGTCATAACCGGTGCATCGGCAGAGATTACCGGCCAGGCCGAAGCGGATTTCCATTTCCGTCGGATTTGGGTTGCGGTCGAGAAGCGCCTTGGCCGCAACGAGAAAGCCCGGCGTGCAAACCCCACATTGCAATGCGGCGAACTCAAGGAATTTATCCTGAAGCGGGTGAAGTCTTTCGCCATTTGCTATGCCCTCGACAGTGCCAATCTTTCGGCCGGCCGCTTCGGCCCCGAGCACCAGGCAAGAACAGACGAGGCGGCCGTCCAACATGACACTGCAAGCACCGCAATCGCCGGTTCCGCACCCTTCCTTGCTCCCGGTCAGGCCGAGCCGGTTTCGCAGCACGTCGAGTAACGTCTCGTCCGGCTCGCAAACGTAGTCGACGGCGTCGCCGTTTATTGTTGTTGAAACGTGGATTTGCGGCATTATTTCCCCCTTGCGCGCTGCAGTGCCGTTACCGCTGCCCGGCGCGCCAGAACGCCAGCGACCTTGATGCGGAATTCCTTAGTGCCGCGCTTGTCGTCGATTGGCCGGCAGGCAGCCGACGCGGCGGCGGCGAGGCGGCCGAGCGCCTCGGCGTCGACCTTGGTGCCGATCAGCGCCTTGGCCGCCTCGGGGACAAGGATCACGCGCTCGGCGACGGCACCGAGGGCAACCCGTGCGGCTGTGCAAACGCCCTTACTGTCGAGTGTCAAGCTCACGCCGACCCCAACGACGGCGATGTCCATTTCGGTGCGGGGAATAAAACGCAAATAGGCATCGCCCGAGCGCGACGGCCGTTTGGGCAGCAGGATCGCCTCGACGATTTCGCCCTTCTTGAGGGAGGTTTTGCCGGGGGCGGTCGCGACTTTTTCGACCGGCACCACGCGCTTGCCCCGCGGCCCGGCTATGGCCGCCGAGGCGCCAGCTGCGACCAATGCGGGAACGCTATCGGCGGCGGGAGAGGCGTTGCACAGATTGCCGACAATTGTCGCGCGCCCCTGGATCTGGACCGAACCGATCAGGTTCGCCGCCTCGACCACGCCAGGCCAAGCCTTACGAAGCGCTCTGTGCTCGCCAAGCTCAGCGCCGGGGACGGCGGCACCGATCCGGAACCCTCCCCCGTTCGCCGTGACTGTCCGCATGCTCGGTATGCGCTTCACATCGACGATAAGGTCGGGTGCGATCCTGTCTGTGCGCATCTGAACGAGTAAGTCGGTCCCGCCGGCTAATACGCGGGCAAGGCCGCCTTTGCCAGAAAGGAGTTTCACCGCGGCGTTGATCGTAGTCGGTGCTTCGTATCGCATGATTTGCATTTCACGGTTGTGTGGAACAAATCGTGGGCGCCGAACGCGTCCTCCCGTCGCCAAGATTAGAGCGATTCGAGTTCAAGCGCACCCAAATATTGCCGCGCATGAGCGATGCGTGGCGCGCAATCCAAACCAGGTTCGAAGCATATTTGTCAAGGTTTCCGGCCGAATCCAACAGCCTCCGACACCGCGTGATCGACGCATCAAGTTTCGTTCGGCCGCTCGAAGCCACCGGAGAGCACCAACGTCTCGATACGCTCTACGTCATAGCTATCGATAATCTGGGCCACCGCTGCCTCTGCTTCCGTCGCCAAGTCGTCACCGCACGGCTCGGGTTCGCCGCGCCGCCATTCCTTTAGATAGGCGTCCGAGTCGCGTGCGCCGACGCGCATTGCCGTGCGGTCGATAGCCTGGATAAATCGCTCGGGCAACTCCCTCCGTTCGCTCTCCCGCCCTTTTTTGACGATAACCTGCGCCGGAATGTCCCGCCAATAGACGACGATCCGCTGTCCCATGCCGTGAGCCATCCTGATTGTGTTTCGTGTGCGCGTTCGGGCCGACGCGGCGGTGTCGAGCCAACGAACCCAATTTCGTCAAAGACATTACACGATCGGCAGCAGCTCTTGCGAGTGGCAAGGCCGCGCCGCTGCGGCATATGTTTAGGTAAGGTGCCGAAGCCACACTCTTGCCGTGCGGCACGCTTGTGATAAGCTTCGCCGCCCGCTTCGTCAGGAGGTGGAAAATGCAGTTGGTATCGACAGTAACCTCAAGTGTGAAGCCTGCCGCTGCCGAATGGCAGGCGCGTGTCGATCTTGCAGCCGCCCATCGCATGGCGGTTATCCACGGCTTCAACGAAGGTATCTTCAATCACTTTACGCTTGCCGTACCTGGTAAGTCAGACCGTTTCTACCTCATCCCCTTCGGGCTCTACTGGTCCGAGGTGGCCGCAAGCTCCTTCATGGAGGTCAGCTACGACGGCCGCCTACTCAGTGGCGCTGGCGAAGTCGAGCGCTCGGCGTTTTGCATTCACGCACCAATCCATCGCCTGAGCCCAGGTGCCGCCTGCGTTCTGCACACCCATATGCCTTACGCGAGTGCCTTGACGCGGCTCGAAGATCCGCACATCGCGGCAATCGGGCAAACCGAAGCCGCTTTCCTCAACATCACGGCCTACGATCAGGACTATACCGGCCTTGCTTACGATCCGGCCGAAGGAGAGCGTCTTTCGTCCGTGCTCGGCGAAAAGAAGGTCCTCTTCATGGCCAACCACGGGGTACTTGTCGTCGGCGAAACCGTGGCCGAGGCCTATGACCGGCTCTTTTACCTTGAGCGTGCCTGCCAGGTTCAACTCTACGCGATGTGGACCGGAAGGCCGCTGAAGCCTCTGTCGGACGTCGCAACGGCGCGCCTCAAGGAACAATATTCCGACCGGTATTTCTACGGTGGGAAGTCGTCGGCCGATCATCACTTCGATGCACTGAAGCGGGTACTCGACCGCCGAGAGCCTGATTATCGGGATTGACCGACCCGCTTGCCCCACCCTCGGTAGAACGTGAGGCTGGCCAACACGGGCGCCGGGTTCGCAGGCCGATTCGGTTTGACTGGTTGCAATCCGTGATAATGGCACCAAGGGGGCCCGTCGGGTGCATAGCGTCGACGCGTAATTCCAGCATCGGGAGGGTGTGGAATGAAAGCCTTCGACGGCAAAGTGGTTTGGATGACCGGTGCTGGCACCGGTATCGGCCGGGCAGGCGCTTTGATGTTCGCGAGGGAAGGGGCATCCGTTGTCCTGATCGGCAGGCGGCGCGATATGCTCGAGGGTGTCGCCACGGAAATTCGAGCGTTTGGCGGATCGTGTTTGATCGAACCGCTCGACGTCTCGGACCGGGAAAACGTGCGGAAAGCCGCCACACGTTTGCTCGATCGTTTCGAACGTATCGATATTCTCGTGAACAACGCCGGGATCAACGTCGTTACGCGCCGACTGGAGGAAGTGAGTGCCGAGGACTGGGACCAGGTATTGGCCGTCAATCTCACCGGCGCCTTCAACATGTTTCAGGCGGCAATGCCCGCAATGCGCGCGCAGGCTGACGGGTTGATCATCAATGTAGCGTCGACTGCAGCCCGCCGCGCGAGCGGCGTTGCCGGCGTCGCCTACACCGCCGCCAAATTCGGGATGCTCGGGATGAGTCTTTCGCTGACGCAGGAGGCGTGGAAATTCGGCATAAGGGCGTGCTGCATATGCCCTGACGACGTCAATACGCCGATCATGGCGCGGCGAAAGATCAAGTACCCGCCCGAAGTGCTCGTACAGTTCATCCAGCCTGAAGATCTCGCCGACACAATGCGTTATATTGCGCTCATGCCCAAGCGCACTTCGATTCCTGAAATCGTCGTCTATCCGACGAATATTCGCCCCTATACGCCCGCGGAGACGGGGATTCCCGGTTAACCTTCGTGTGATCCATCTGGCAAGGGGCGTTGGAAGGGAAGTTGCCGCCTCCATTCTGCGCTCAACACGCCTCGGAATCGGCCAACACCAAATTCCCTAAGTCATACGAATTGAATTCTTCGCTTTTATGGACTATCGCGCAGCCCGATGCGAGTGCTCGAGGATTTCGTGCCTTGATCGGCTAAGGGCGCTCAAGGTTATTCTCGGTACATTCTGCTCCGATTGAAGTCGACTCAGACCCCCCGGCGTTGGGCATTTAAGTAACTGATAAAGGCCGATAAATTCCCGACGGCGCCGGCTACCGACCACCTCCGGATCCTCTGTTTCACCGTTTGTTTGCAAATGACTGCTAGAGCTGAATATTTGCGCCCTTCCCGCGGCCGGAGATCGTCCATCGTAATGAATAAATTTGTCGGGGAAACATTGCCGATCGGCGATCTGTTGGACCCAGCATTGGGCCAAGCTCTCGCCTATTGGGACAGCCTGCGAAGTGAGCGGCCATTCCCGTCCCGCAACGACATATCTCCAAGCGGAATGAAATCGTTCCTTCGGCATGTCATGCTCATCGACGTATCCTATGACCCGCTCGATTTCGTTTATCGTGTATTTGGCACCGCCATTGCGGCTGCGCATAAGGAAGACTATACGGGACGCTCCGCCCGCGAGCTGGAACCGAAGGCATTCTCCGACTTGATTTGGCAGCAATATTGCGAGGCGTTAGAGTGTCGCGCCCCGATACTCCACAGCGTCCTATTCGTTACGGCGGATCATTGCTCGAAATACCATAGACTCATTCTGCCGCTCTCACGTGACGGCGCAAAGATCGACAAACTGCTCGCGGTTTCAGTGGAGGACGGAAAATTCTGGGACGCGGTCGCCGGCGATCATCGCGAGTAGGCCCGCACATGGGACCTCGCCGTCGTCTCCTTGCCAGCATTGCGTGAAACTACGGCTCGTCGATCGGTAAATGGCAAGATTCTACGCTCTCTCCCAATTTCAATACGACGAGACCGACGAAATACCGCAATACGAATCCAGCATCGGCGCCGGTCATTTTCGCGACGAGATCGGCGCGTGGCCATTCGCGCACGATGCGCTGCGAAGGTGGTGTCAGCGTCACAACGCTCTTGAATCGCCCTTTGTGTCTTATTGTCAGCGGTCGGGACCGCACCAATTCCCACGCCTTGTGCTCGCCGGCCCGAATCTGGCGGGCGAGCAAGGTCCCGAAGCCCGCGGGCGTCACGCCCTCGCGAAGATGCAGGAGCGCTTTCATCCATCGCAAGCATCCAGCCTTGCGCGAAGCGAGTCAAGGAACAGCGTTGCGTGGGGCGTGGCGAACGATTGCTGTTATCCGGATTATTTAGGCTGTATCGTCGTTTAGGGGTGGAGCCAGTCTAGTCAGCCCGAGACTGCCTCTGCTGCCCGTTCACGCGTGCATGAAAGCCGAATCGAGCCCTTAACCGGCCACATGACCCGTTGTTATATCTTCCGGCCGAATGTATTTCGCGATAGGGCGGGAACGACGACCGGCGTCGAAAATCGACAAACAGCTTTTGGAGGACTCGATGCGTCTCAAAAATAAGGTTGCGGTGATTACCGGAGGTGCCAACGGGATTGGGCGCGCTACGGCAATGGTGTTTGCACAGGAAGGGGCCAAAGTCGCGATCGCGGACGTGATGGATGGTTCGCCCGTTGTCGATGCCATTCATCAAGCGGGGGGCGAGGCGTTTTATCGCCGAACCGACGTGGCGAAATCCGCGGACGTCGAGCAAGTGATCGACGCTGCGGTAAATCGCTGGGGCGGGCTCGACATTATTTTCAACAACGCCGGCATTGCCATGGCGAAGCCGATAACGGAGGTGTCTGAGGAGGAGTTCGACCGGCTTTTCGCGATAAACGTCAAAGGCGTTTATCTGGGCTGCAGGCTCGCCCTTCCCCACATGCTTAGCCGCGGCAAGGGCTCGATCATCAACATGTCGTCAAGTGGCGGCCTCTTGGCGCGCGCAAGCGATCCAGCCTACAGCGCCTCCAAACACGCGGTGATGGGCCTGACCAAGGCGCTTGCCGTCTCATACGCGCACATGAACATTCGCGTGAATGCAATTTGCCCCGGCCCCATCGAAACCTCGATGCTGTGGGGAACGGCCCGGACACCAGAAGAGCGGCGCGCCCGTCTGCCCGCGATTCTTGCCACCTGCCCGGCGGCGCGCTCCGCAACTGCCGAGGATGTGGCAAATGCTGCCCTCTATCTGGCCTCGGACGAATCTGCATTCGTCAACGGCGTCGGGTTGGCGATCGATGGGGGTAAGGCGGCAGGCGTCATGCCGCTCGACCGCTATCGTCTCGATTTCGAAATCCACACCTAGTGCGGTGGATTTGAAGTCCCTTTGATTTTGCCGACCGCCGCGTTCAGGAACTTCAAATCCGAAGATCGCACTCGACACAAAATACTGCTCGTGTGGCCTTGGATCCGAAACTCGCTCACGTTCCCGTACCCAGGTTGGGCGATTTTCGGATTCGCCAAAGTAACGCCGATCGTCGAATTCGTCGCGCGGCCGGTATTGCACCTATTTCATTCCAAGTTGACTTTTCGCGGTCTCAAGATCCTCGAGCTTTCTCGACGCTTCGTCGAACGCTTTCTTGGCTTCGTTTCTTTTCGCTTCCATTAAAGCTGCTTCGGATTGCAATCGCGCCATTTCCTCGCCGATAAAATGTGCGGGATGCTCGATCCTTTGAACCATATCGCTGAATGACTTGACTGATTTGACCGCGGTTTCCCAGGCCGCTTGGGCCTCCTCGAACTTGGTGCGCAAATGCTGGACACGATCCGAAGTCTCCTCCAGCTCACGGAGGAGCCTGAGTGACCAGATTTCCTTTTCACCCGCCAACTTCGCCCCCTTTCCCCGCGACTGCCATAAAGGTGGTTGATCCGACGCAATCGTTTGCAGTGAATATCTGCATAAATACCAACGCCGGCATGCGGCATGAGATATCAATGGCGCAGCCGGCCTAGGCCCAGAGCCGCGCTGGCCCGAGATCGTTCTCGCCGATACCGTATCCCTTCACGGCATCGGGCAAGCCCAGGCCGGCCGCCAATGACGCGGCTGTCAGGCCCATGGCATAGGATGTCTGGATGCCGTAGCCGCCCTGGCCCGCAAGCCAAAAGAACCCCTCGGCGTCGGGGGCGAAGCCAACCACGGGGTTCTTGTCTTGAACGAAACTTCGCAGGCCGGCCCAACGTCTGAGGATGCGGCCCACCTTGAGAGTTGAAGCCTTCTCGATGCGGTCGACCACGAGGGCAACGTCGAGTTCGTCTGGCTGGATATCCTGCGGCTCGACAGGCGTCTCGTCGGCAGGCGAGGCGAGTACGCGCCCTGACTCGGGCTTGAAATAGAATTGCTCCGCGCAATCGGCGGCAACTGGGGATTTGGCGAAGTCGGTTCCGTGAGGCGCATCGAAGATAATCACGGTGCGGCGTTTCGGTTGGAGTCCGATTCTGCGCACACCGGCCAAATCTGCAATCACGTCGGCCCAGGCGCCGGCTGCGTCGATTACGACCGGTGCCGCGAAGGCGCCGGCCCTCGTTTCGCACAACCACTTCCCGTTCTTGCGCCCGAACGCCGTCACCTCCGCGTTCGTTACGATGGTCGCACCTTTGGCGCGCGAACCGCGCAGGTAACCTTGGTGGATTGCGTTGACATCCATGTCCATGACGCTCGGATCGTGCGCTGCCGCCGCGACGTAACTCTTCTTTAGGACGGGACAGAGCGCGAGGGCGGCATCGACACTGACGAGCTTGATGCTGTCCGAAAGCTCCGAAAGTTCCTTGACAAGTTCCTCAAGGAATTCGCGTTGATCCGCGCGTGCTACGAAGAGAGCACCGCGTGGGTGCATGAGCGGCGTGCTCGCAAAGCCATCTGGTGGCCTGCGTAGAAAGTCGCCACTTGCCATCGTCATAACGCGCATAAGGCGCGGGCCGTAGCTCTCGGCAAACACGGCCGCAGAGCGTCCGGTGCTATGGTAGCCGGGTTGATCCTCCCGTTCGAGAATGATTACTGTTCCGCGCGGCGCTAGGTGGTAGGCGACGGAGGCGCCCGCAATACCGCTTCCCACGATGAGATAGTCACACTCGCGCGTCATTACTTACCTCCGCCGCGCCGCGGCACGGATAGATTATCTCGCCGATTGGGTGCAACAGCATGGATTTGAGACGCAATCCGCTCGACCTTCGATCGGCGACACCAGGCGGTCACCGCAGCAGCGCCGCCTCGAACGGGTATTTGGACAAGAGCTCGCAGCCCGTCTTCGTCACGAGAACCTGATGCTCGAGCTTCACTCCTTCCTTTCCCCCGACGGCACCCACGTAACTCTCGATGCACAAAGTCATGTTCTCCTCGATGACACCGTCAAAGCCTGCCCGGTTGAAATCGTGCCGGTGGTAGATCGACGGGTATTCATCGCAGAGGCCGATCCCGTGCGCCAGGAGCATGTAACGGTTCGGCACATATTCGTCCGCCTGTCGGTAAGCCTTCTCCGCCATTTCCCTGAATGTCACGCCGGCCTTCACAAGCGTCATGTTGTGTTCAATCTCCTCGTAGGCGCGCCTATATAGCTCGCGCTGATACTGGCTCGGCGTACCGGGCCCACAGAAGAACGTGCGCGATACGTCCGCACAATAGCCGAACGGCCCGACCATGTCGGCGTCGAAGGCGACAAGGTCGCCGGGTCTAATCCTGCGCTCACTGCTCTCTTGATACCACGGATTGGTTCGGTCGCCAGACGACAGCATGCGCGCGTCAAGCCACTCCCCTCCCATGGCAATGTTTGTCTGGTAAAGGATCGACCAAAGCTCGTTTTCCGTCATGCCGGGTTTCAAGGCTTCGTTCATGCGGGCCATCGCGATGTCCGCGACGGCGAGCGAGACATTCATGCATAGAATCTCTTCCGGCGATTTGATCGAGCGCGCAAGCTCGATCGGCTCCTGTGCATCGCAAAGCTCGATGCCATGCCGCGCAAGGACAGCGGCGCAAGGGGGGTCGCATCGGTCGACCGCCAGCCGCTTATTGCCGGCCGCAGCTCGGTGAAAGAGGTCGGCGATTTCGGCAGCCCACGTGCGGATGCTATCCGTGAGCCGCGGTCCACTGAAGAAAAAGCTGAAGCCGACCGCAGGCCGTACTTCCGTGATGGTTTCGAGGCCCTGGGCCACGTGGTGACAGGCCTCTGCATCGAACAGCACGACAGGCCCCTCTGCCGCGACAAAGAGATATCGCCCCGGCGTGTGCGTCTGGAACATTGAATAGTTGCGGCTACCGCTTGCATAACGAATGTTGACGGGATCGACGAGCAGGCAAGCCGCATAGTCACGCGCTTTGAGCTGCTCGCGGAGGCGCCCGAGCCGATAGCCGCGCAATCGCACCATGTCGAGCGAGGCCTCCGTGTCGCTGATCGAGGTGACCGGCGTCCTGTGCGCGACTGAAGACGGATTATCGTTGCCCATTGGCGTGCTCCCTGTGTCGGCGGGCGGGAACCTCAACTATGATCTTGCGGCTGCGAGTCCCGGTGGCTGTTCAAGCCTTCTTTTCGAGCCGCTCGCGCCAATCCGCCGGATAGACCGAGAAGACAACCCGAGCGCGCTCTTTTGCCCGGTAGACGAGCCAGGTCCCCTCCGGCAACCAGATTCCTGTGCCCGGCGTGAGGATGAAATCTCCCTTTTTTGTCTCGATCGTTAGCGTCCCCTCGAGGCAATAGAAATACTCGTCGTACTTGACGGTCCATTCCATCGCGCAGTTCTCGAACGTCGCAACACCCGCGCTGAGCGACCTACTGATGTCTGTGCCGACGTCGCGCCCAATCTCGATATGGCCCTCGATACCCTCAATTGGCTCGAATTTCCGGGCATTCGGCTTGATCAGCTTAATTCCGCTCATTGCAATGCCACCCCCAATGTGTCCGGCTGGAAAACCTCTCATCAAGGGCCTTGGCAACCATCGCCAAGGCAAGAATTGCATCAGCCCCAAAATGCTCCCTTTGGCCGATCGCCTCGTTCCGAGCCGATTGGAGCAATCTCGCAATACAAACCCTCGCCCTCCCCTACCTGCCGAATGCAGGGGAGGGAAGGGCGAGGAAATTGCCTGCCGATTTTCCGACGACGGCGCAGAGACGTCGCCGTCAATGAATAGTTACGGCCAAATCTTCTTCGGGTTCGTGCCGATCTTGAAAGTCTTGGCGTCGGCATTCGTGTATTCATAGACCGCCGGCTTGAACTTACCGCACTCGCCGTGCGCGTCGCACGCGATCGGACCCGAAACGCCATCGAACGAGGTTGCAAAGACCGCGTCCCGTAGGGCTTTCCGGCCGATATACAGCGAGCCATCCTTATCGACGGCGACTTTTTGGATCGCCTTCATCAGCAGCTGCGCTGCGTCGTAGGCTTGGCCGTGGAAGCCGGAGATCGGTCCCTCGCCATAGGCTTTCTTGTATGCCTCGATGAACTTGGGATATCCCTTGCCCATCGCCTCGTCGGATACGTCGGGATAGGCGATGCGGAAACCGACGACCGACGGCCCCGCCGCCGTGATCATCTCGGGCGCCATCAACGAGCCGCCGCCGATGAGAGGAATCTTATCGAGGCCGGGCGTTTCTTTCGCCTGGCGCAGAAGCTGTGCCGCACCCGCGACGAAGACCGGAAAGTAAATTGCGTCCGGCTTCTCGGTCGCGATACGGGTGAGAAGCGGATGCATGTCGACATCGGTCGGCGCAATTGCCTCCTGCGACAGCACCGTACCACCCAACTTCGTGAAGTTCGTCGCCGTCACGACGGTAAGTTGCTGTGCGTATGGGCTGCCGTCGTGGACCGTCACGATCTTTTTCACCTTGAGCGCGTCGAACATGTACTTCGCGTCGGCCGCACCCTGCTCGATGTCGCTGTAGATGGTGCGCACGAAGCCGTCATACTCGGGCTTGCGGTCGGCGGCCGTAAGCGAGGGTGCCGAACATGCCGTGCCGAGCTCAACGATACCCTGCTTCCACAGAATCGGTGCCGCCGGCGTGCAGACGCTCGAGCAGGCCGAGCCGAGTACGGCCACGATCGACGGCGTGGCCGCGAGCTTCGTTGCCGCCGTCTGGCCCCCTTCGGCGTTGCACTGGTCGTCCTCGACGAGGAATCGGATCGGATGGCCGAGAATCTTCTCGCCCACTTCCTTGAAGGCAATTTCAGCACCGCGCTTCGAGTCCGTGCCGAGTGCCGTATCGGGCCCGGAGATGACCCACATGCCGCCGATCACGATCGGGGCACCCTTTTGGACGGTAACGACGCCAATCGGATCGGTGACTGGCCCAGCGGTTGCGGCCCAGCCGGGTGCGGTCATGCACACAAGTACGGCCGCCGCCAGCGAGAGTCGCTTCAATCCAGCTCGAGTGACGTATTTCATGACGCAGACCTCCTGTTCCAGGATTGTGGTCCTTTCGAAGTTGTCTGACGGCGGTCGAGGACGCATCGACGCCGTCCCGCGCGAAATGCAATTTGGCGTCCTAATTATTTAGCGATCAATGGCTCTGCAATTGCCCCGAACGGGCACACCAACCAACTGCTTCGCCACTTGGCGCTTACTTGTCATTGTGCCCGATTGCCCTCCCCCTGTCGGTCCCGCTCGCGCGAGGCCTGACGGACGAAACGCCATGATATCACCGGCCATTGTGGTTCGCGACACTCGTAATTGTGCCGTCTGAGCCGGGCCACTGCGGCCGACCGGCGAACCAAGGGGCAGTTCTGCGGAACACCGCTGCGTGTGACATTAGCGGAGCGATCCTCGTAAATGGGGTGGCTATGTCGGACGTGGATCGGCGCGCAGCCCATGCCAGGGGCGAACCAACTGCAACCGCTCCGTGTAATTCTCACCGGTTCTCTTTTAAGAGCTGTTTGCCACAGATATAACCCCATGTTAGGCAGGGCCCTATCGTCGTTCCGGCGCCGACGGCACGGGTGCCGATGGGATTGGCCATTGCGTTGCCGGCGCAATAAAGCCCGGTGATGACGCTTCCGTCTGGACGAAGCACTTGGCCGTGTTCGTTCGTTCGCGCCCCTCCCTTCGTTCCGACAATCGAGCGATTGAGCGGCCACGCGATGAAGGGTGGGCGGTCGACGGCGCCGAGCGCGAGATTGCGGCCGCTATCGATCGAGCCTGACTTGTATCTCTCCCACGCACTCTCGCCACGGTGGAAATCCGCGTCGCGCCCTGCGGCAACGAAGCCATTATACCGCGCGAGTGTCTCAGCCAATGCCGATGCCGGAACGTCAATTTTTGCAGCCAGGTCCTCTATCGTCGCTGCCCGACGCATCCAGTCCTTCCTGTGACGCGCGTACCAGCGAAAGACCGTCCAGCTGTAAATGAAACGAGAATCGCCAACCAGCCAGCACGGTAGGTGAAGCGGTTGGCCTGATTTCGGATCGCGGCGATCGATCGCCTCTCCAATGTTGTAGTCGAACTCGCTGACGAATCTGCGGCCCAGACGATCCACTACAATGCAGTGCGGGTGCAATTGAAAAGGGATCGGGATTCCGTGGAGCTTGCCCTCATAAACAGTCGGCAGTGCCGGAAAGACGTTCGCTTGATCCATGCGATCCACCGCGGCGCCCACCTCTTCTGCCATCCTCTGGCCGTCGCCAGTATTCGTGCTGGGGCTTAGGATCCAGTCGAGGGGTCCGGGGAAGTGCTGCGCGTAGCGTCCTCGGTCCCACTCGAAACCGCCTGTTGCCAGCACGACTCCGCGGCGGGCAAAGCAGCGTTCAGGCTTTCCTCCGCGATCCACTTCAACCCCATCAACGTGCCCCGACACAGGATCGACGATGAGCCCGGTGACCCGACACGCGAGCTCTAGCCGGCAGCCATGGTCCAGGCATCCACGAAGCAATCCTACGACCAGCGAATTCCCCTGGCCCGCACGGTTCGTCAGCACTCGGGCCAACAGGATCGGCGCTAACCGCAGCACCGCCGTGACCGGGTGACCATAGGGGTCGTACTCCTTGATCTCCGCATAGGTGAAGAGGTGCGGCAGTGTGGAGCGGCGAATTTTGTGCGCGTATGCGGGTCCAACAAGCCAACGGCTGAGCGGTAACGGTGACAGCATCCGCCCCTTGACCTTGCCGCCGGTCTTTTCCGCCTGAGGGTCTGGCTCGTCGATTAGCTCGAAGCGAAGTGGCGTATGACGCTCCAAGAACTCCAGCATGGAAGGGGCCTGGTGTACGAAACTTTCCCACAGGTGATTCTCGGTTTCCTGCCAACCTTCCGGGGAGGCGGCGCGCAGATAGCGCAGCGTCTCCTCCGCGCTGTCGTCAATGCCGGCTGCGCGCGCGTGATGATTTGCCGGCACCCATGTCCCGGCGCCCGACATGGCGGTCGTGCCTCCGATTTTCTCGCTTTTCTCGAAAATCAAGACATCGGCGCCGCCAACCGAAGCGACCAGCGCGGCGCTCAAGGCTGCAGCGCCCGAGCCGATCACGATGACGTCCGCCGATAGATTCGTCTGACCGCTCTCTTCCGACTTGGTCGCGGTTGTTGCAGATTTCGCCAAGGTTTCGTCCTTTTTCCTTGTTGTCCCTTGCATATCAATCAATCTTCGCGAATTTCATCCGCCAGCATGTCGGCGGCAATCACGGCAACGCAGTCGCCGCGCTGCACCAATCCCGGCACATGGCGACACACCACAGTACCGCTTCGCCCGGCGTACTGTACGACCGGCGGCAGTTCGGGTTGTTCGAAGAGATGGATTTGTCCGACCGCGTCGCCCGCTCCGACGTCGTGGCCCAGACCGACCAGGATCTCGTAAATTCCATGGGCGTTGGCGGTCACGTAGGACGTATTGTCCGGCGTGTGCATGAGTCGAGTGCTGGGCCGCACTTCATTGCTCTTGCGCTCTTCAAACATACCGAAATGCTCAAGCAGGTTGCGCACGCCGCGCTCCGCGATCGCGACAGTCTCGCGGGTTACCGTCCCGCCGCCGCCAAGCTCCGTCGAGATGAACAACTTGCCCATGTTCTCGACGGTCGTATCCAGCATGCCGGCAGAGTCGAGTTCGACGAGCACGAGGCCAATCGGAGCTGCGAATGCATTGAGTGCGGCAAGCGATCGGCTCATGAGATCGGCGTTCGAGACGCGGTGAATGATGGCCGCCGGCAGAAACTCAAGCGTTTTGCCACCCGAATGGAGATCGACGACTGCGTCGGTGAGCGGCAGGATGCGCTGGCTGACGTAGTGCGCGATCAGCTCCGTGACAGTGCCCTCTCGACGACCCGGGAACACGCGATTCATGTTGAGGCCGTCGATCGGCGATAAGCGAGTCCCGGCCCACACGGCCGGTAGGTTAAGGCATGGAATAACGATCAGCCGGCCCGAGATCTGAGCGGGGTCGAGTGCGCGGCAGAGTTTCAAGAGGGCGATCTGTCCCTCATATTCGTCGCCGTGATTTCCGCCGGTGAACAGGACGGTGGGTCCATGGCCATTGGCGATGACGACAATGGGCTCGAGGATGGTGCCCCAGGCCGAGGCGTTGTGCGAATGAGGAATCCGCAAATGGCCGAATTGCTTTCCCTGCCTGTTGAAATCCAGCGTAGTCGTGACACGAGGCGGAAGCGCATTCTGCGAAGCGTTCGGCGCGGCCGTGGTCATTTCTAGCATCCCAAGGGTCCGAAGTCGGTGTTTTCTCATTCCTTGACGAAAAGCCGGCGGGGAACGTTGGCAAGAGGTGACGCGCCGCCGTCGGTAACGCGAAAGCATTCGCTGATCTCGATGCCCCAGTCGTCCTTCCAGATTCCCGGTATACAGTGGATCGTCATGTTCGGTTGGAGCACAGTTTTGTCGCCCGGGCGCAGGCTCAATGTATGTTCGCCCCAGTCGGGAGGATAATTCAATCCCGTCGAATATCCGATGCGCGAGTCCTTGACCAGGCCACTCTTGGCGACGGTCGTCCGCCAAGCTGCCTCAACCTCTTCGCACATCGCCCCCGGCTTTGCAGCATTAAGGGCGGCATTCAGACCTTCGACGACGACCTTGGCGGTATCCTCGACCCGTGTCGAGGGTTTTCCGAGAAACACCGTGCGCGCCATGGGACAATGGTAGCGCTGCCGGCAAGCGGCCAATTCGAGGATCGTTCCTTCGCCGGCGCGGAACGGCTCGTCCGTCCAGGTGAGGTGCGGCGTCGACGTGCCGATGCCGGACGGAAGCATTGGGACGATTGCCGTGTAATCGCCACCGGTCTCCGGCGTGCCGGCGATTTCAGCGCCCACGATTGCGGCGGCTGCGTCGCATTGTCGAACCCCGGGCCGGACGGCATCGATCGCCACCTGCATCACCTTCTCGAGGATGCGCGCAGCCGCTTGCATCTTGGCAATTTCGGCCGGTGACTTGACCACCCGAATCCAATTCACGAGCGCATTCGCGTTCTTGAACACGGCATTCGGCAAGCGTTGACGGAGGGATTCGTATCCTTGAGGCGAAAAATAATAGCTATCCATTTCGAGGCCGATCGCGCGCTTTCCCCAACCTTGTTCGATTACCTGATCGGCGACGAACTCCATCGGGTGCCTGACGACCGAGTGCACGTAATCGTCGTGGTAGCCGCGAATATTTTCAGGCGCAAGATACGTCGTAACTTTTGCGCCGTTGGCGTCGATCCCGCGGCCGATCCAGTACGGCATGGACTCGTCGATCGCAATGACGACCATTTGCGGCACGTAGAACGACCACCCATCGTAGCCGGTCAGATAGTTCATGTTGGCCGGATCGGTCGAGAGCAATATATCGATGCCCTCTTGCGCCATCCGTAACTTGGTCTTTTGCAGGCGTTGCGCGTATTCGGAGCGCTCGAAAGGTAACATCTCGTCCCCCTGCAGTTTCCGTGTGCCGCCCCGTTGAAGGTTAGCGCATCGCCGCTGCCGCTTCGAGAGCACTGATTGTTCGAAAATCTGCTTCAGGATACCAGACGCCGCACAAATCCGGCGGAGAGTGCATGTCCACGTGACTTGATCCTCGCTGCGAATCCCGATAGCCTGTCGGAATGTAAGGGGATGGGGTTCCCCAAAACCGCCCGAACGGGCTGATGACCCCTACCGCGTGAGCGCGCGGTGGGGCGTTTTGCGAAGGCCCGCTGCGCGGCGGGCTTTTATTTCCCGCCCTCACGCCAGGTTCATCACGCGCGTCCGCCCGGTTGACGTTCCGGCCGCAGTGCGCTCGGCTCGAAACGCGCCGTCCCGCAGACGGCGCAAGTGGGGAGCGAAAAATGGAAAATCTGTGGTTCGCCTCGGCACTTTGGATCGGGTTGGCGCTGATCGCCTCGGTGGCGCAGCTTTGGGTGGCGGTCTCGGTGGCGCTGCTCGAGATCGTCTTCGGCGCCGTCGCTGGCAATGTCACGAATCTCACGCTGACGCCATGGGTGAATTATCTCGCAGGCCTCGGGGCGATATTGCTCACATTTCTTGCCGGCGCCGAAATCGACGTGAAAGTGACTCGCCGGCACTTTGCATCAAGCATGAGTATCGGGGTGGTGGGCTTCTTCGCCCCCTACCTTGGTGTGCTCGCCTATGCCCACTTCGTCTCGGGCTGGCCTTGGCCGCAAGCCCAGATCGCAGGTATCGCGCTTTCGACCACGTCGGTCGCAGTCGTATATGCGGTTATGGTGGAAACGGGATTCAATCGAACGGAGATCGGCAAAGTCATCCTGGCGGCATGTTTCGTGAACGACCTTGGCACTGTTCTGGCGCTTGGGATTGTGTTTGCCAACTACAACCTTTGGCTCGTGGCATTCGCCGCCGCGACAATTACTTCGATGTGGTTGCTCCCGCGATTTACTTCCCGATTATTCGCAATAATGGGTACCCGCGTCAGCGAACCGCAGATCAAATTCGTGATGCTGATCTTGTTCTTCCTCGGTGGCCTTGCGGTCACCGCGAGGAGCGAGGCGGTGTTGCCGGCTTATCTAATCGGAATGGTCCTGGCGCCCATATTCTTGGCGGATAAGGAGCTCACACACCGTGTGCGCGTGATTACCTTTACCGTCCTTACGCCCTTTTATTTTCTCAAGGCCGGTTCCCTCGTGCGGGCCGATGTGATCGTCGTTGCGGCGAGCTCCATCTTAATTTTTCTGGCGATCAAAATGGCCACGAAGTTTGTGAGTATTCTGCCGCTAACCCGCATCTTCCGATTCGAACAGCGAGAGGGAATGTATACGACACTTATGATGTCGACTGGACTTACTTTTGGGTCGATTTCTGCGCTCTTCGGCCTCACCAATCACATCATCGACGAGCGTCAATACACCATATTGCTAACCTCTGTGATCGCGAGCGCAGTCGTTCCAACACTAATAGCCCAACGTTGGTTCCAGCCAAAATTCAAACCTATCGACCAGGAAATCGCTACGATATCCGAAGCAACGGCAAGCGTGAAAGGGAAACAAGGTGTTTAGCAAAATTCTCGCCGCGAATGACGGGTCGCCAGGAGCAGTTCGCGCACTCGGAGCAGCCATTTCACTTGCAAAATTGCACCAGGCGGAACTTCATATGATCACGGTCGAGGCAATACCTCATTTTCCGGCCAGCATCGATGAGGTTGAGGAAGAGAGGTATGAGGCAAATCACCGCTTCGCGCCGGTGATTGACAGTGCGCGAAACCAAGCGAAGGCAGCGCGCGTGAAAATCGAAATCCATTTGGTGCCCGGCCATGTGATCGAGGGGATCGTCGAGTTCGTCAAAACCCATAATGTCGATCTGCTCGTGGTCGGCTTCATGGGTCACTCCCAGCTTTATGAGCGGATAATCGGCAGTACAACCGATCGCCTAGTGCGCCTTGCACCGTGCTCGGTGCTCGTCGTCAAGTAAAGAGGATATCCGCCCGCGTCAGACGCCTTGCCCCTTGCAGCGGCGAAGTCAGGTCAACCAATTACACCGCCCGGCCGCAGGAGGGTTTTTCAGAAACTTGCCAACGGGTATGTTGACCGAATGACGCCCCGTTCTAGCCAAGCGGCCCTATGGATCGGAGCACTGACCCGTCGGAAGGCGGCCCGGTTTTCGGCGCTCTTCTTTCTTGCAGCGGTCCCGCAAACAATTCAACTCACCGTGGTTCCGCTTGAGGCATTCCGGGTGCTCGGAAGTGCTCGGGCGGTGAGCGTCCTATATCTCGCCGTAAGCTTCGCCGGACTGGCCGGGCGACTCGGCATCCCTTGGCTCATCCGGCTCGTCCGTCGTCGCTGGGTCTTCAGCTTGGGCACACTCAGCTATGCGACTGCAGCGGTTCTGCTTTCGAGCGAGACGCCGCCCGGGCTTGCGATCGGGATCGCGCTCAACGTCTTTGGCGCGGCCTGCCTCGAGATAACAACCAATCTCTACGTCCTCGACCACATCCCACGGCACGAGCTCAGCCGCTTCGAGCCGACGCGGATTTTCGTTACCGCGGCGCCCTGGACGATCGGACCTTGGCTTGGTGTGTATCTACAGCAAACCCTCGCGCCGGCAGCGCCTTTCGTCATTGCGGCATCGGGCGCGCTCGCACTTTTGGGACTCTTTTGGTCTCTCCGGCTCGCCGAAAACACCGTTCTTCAGGGCATGCGGCGACCCCCGCCCAACCCGCTCCGATACTTGCGCCGCTTCTTCAGGCAGCCGCGTTTGAGGCTTGCCTGGACCCTCGCGGCCGGACGCGCTTCGTGGTGGAGTATGTTCTTCATCTATGCGCCAATTTTCGCGGTGACCGCAGGCTTGGGCGCCGAGACGGGTGCGGCGATCGTCTCGATCGGCACCGCCTTGATGTGGTCCGTTCCGGTATGGGGCTGGCTCGGGCGTCGGTATGGCCTGCGCCGTCTCCTCTTCGCGGGTTATATGGCGACTGGCGCCTTGAGCGTCATCGCTGCGCTGGCCGTCTCAAATCCATGGGTTGGCGCCGCCACGCTGCTGGTGGCAGCACTTGCGGCAGAGACCATCGACGGGGCTGGCAACTTGCTTTTCCTCCGTGCCGTGCACCCCTATGAACGCTCCGAGATGACGACCGTCTTCGTGAGCTATCGCGACATCGCGCAGTTGGGCCCACCGGCAGTTTTCTCTGTCCTCCTGTCACTCTTCAGCCTCTCCTCGGTCTTCATGGCGGGAGGAGTCATGATGCTTTGGATGACGATATTTACCCGACACATACCGCGCCGGCTTTAGAACGCGCTCCGAAATGGTTAACGCGCTGTTTTGGGGGAGATCGTTGAACGCTGTTGCAACGTCAATGCACTACGCGCACCATGGACCACGCGGGACAGTGAGGAAAGTGGGCGGACCCACAGCCAATCATCGGTTCAGCCGAGACTTTTCCCTTAGCAATAGCGGTAGCGCGCATGGACGGAGGGTTGGCGCAAACGGCGGATATCGACAGGCAAATAGGTCGCATCGCCGCGAGGGCATTTGCACGTGCGATCGCGGCGTTCTTTCTATTTATTGAAGTAGGATGCAGCGCCGGCGGTTCGCCAGATATTGCCGCTGGTCTGGCAGCGGAAAAGCAAAACGATCAAAGCGACGCTATCCGGCTCTATTCGCGCGCCCTTGCCAGTGGAGATCTCTCGCACGACGATCAGGCAATTGCGCATTTCGACCGGGGAATCGCATTCCGAAAGAGCGGGCAAATCCGCAGAGCGATTGGCGACTTCGATGCCGCTCTCCGGCTCAAGCCCAATTTTCCGGAGGCTTACGACGAACGCGGTATCGCAAAGGACGTGGACGGCGATGTGGACGGTGCTATCGCGGATTACGGCGAGGCCATCCGCCAAAATCCAAACCTCGCAGACGCCTACAATAATCGTGGCTACGCCTGGCAACAAAAGCGCCAGTATGACAAGGCCATTCTCGATTACGATGCCGCGGTAAGGATTCAACCCGACAATTCTCGGGCCTACACGAACCGTGGCAGCAGCCACCAAGCCCTAGGTCAATATGACAAGGCCATTGACGATTTCAGCGCCGCCATTCTCCACGCGCCGAGTAATCCGCCGGAGGCACACGATAGCCGCGGGCTCGCCTACAAGGCCGCTGGTCGCTACGACGAAGCGATCGCTGACTACAATGAAGCAACCCGGCTCAGCCCGAAATTTGCTCTGGCCTATGCGCATCGGGCGCTTGCCTACCATCTCAAAGGGCAATACGAACGGGCGATTGCTGATTACGATACCGCGATCCAACTTAACGCCGACGACCCCGATGTCTATGGAAATCGCGGCCTCAGCAGATTCGCACTCGGACAATACAGTGCCGCTGCCGAGGACTTCGGGCAGAGCATGAAGCTTCACCCAACGAACAGCTATTGGCCGATTTGGCTTCATTTGGCGCGCGCAAAAGCTGGTGCCAGCGATGCGGAGGAGTTTGCACGCAACACCGCGGCGATTGACCGTACCAACTGGCCGGGCCCGGTTGTGGGGCTTTATCTCGGCCAGATCGCTCCCGAGCAGGTGCTCGCCGCCGCGACCGAAGGTTCCGCGAACACCCAACGCGTTCGGAATTGTGAGGCGGCCTTCTTTTCTGGCGAATACGAGTCCCTTAAGCGAAATCTGCCTGCGGCACGTTCGCTCCTGCAACAAGCTGTAGAACAATGTCCGCCGGACTTCGCTGAGTATGCCGGCGTCGGCGCAGAGCTGCAGCGTGTAGGGGGTAAGGTAAATGTGTCGGAGCTAGAACAGCCCATCCAGGCCGGTACGTCGAGTCGCGCAAACACCACTTCGAGTGCCGGCGGGCGGTCCAGCCTCGGCACCGGGAAGCCGACTGTGCTCACTGCGCAACCCCCTGAGCCCACACCGCAGGCGGCGTCGGCGCCACCAGCGCCGCCCCCCGTGGCATCAGCAGCACCGCTCACTGCTGAAAGCAGTACCCCGCCGTCTTCGCAAATGCAATCGGCGGCCGCGGACCTTTCGGCCGCACCACTACTGGCGCAGCAGAACGCAGGTAGCCCTTTGGTGCCGCAATCGGCGCCGATTATGCTGAGCGCCGCCCCACCACAAGTGGCATCCGTGTCTCAGGGGCGAGCTTGGCATATCCAACTTGGCGCCGCGCGCTCTACTGACGAGGCGGAACGCACTTGGGGCCGGCTCCAGAGAGCCGCTCCTAATGTGCTAGGCGCACTAACCCTTAGCGTCCAGCGCGCCGATCTCGGAGGCAGTAAAGGCGTATTTTACCGGATCCAGGCTGGACCGTTCTCGGACCAAGGAGAGGCCGCGGCCGCGTGCGACACCCTCAAGTCGGCCCAAATCGATTGTTTCACCGTCAAGCCCTGACGCGCTGCTTACTTCATAGCATTCATTGATTGTCGGCAGCGCCGGGCTCGGCATGATCGTCGCGGCAAGTCCAAGATATGTCCTTCGATCCGAAAACCTACGCCTTCGCCTGTTGCTTGACAGGTCTTTTGGATAGCGACGGTGCAACTGCGATGAAGACCTAGATACAATCGCCGTGTCGGAATTAGAACCGTTTGTGACAAAGCGCGGAGTGTCAGCCATGAAGCGGGAGAAGCTCGTACGCGAAATCGACCAGGATTTGGCGCAAGTGATGACCGGCCACGGACCGTGTAGTTATCTGCTCGTGGCCCTTATCGGTCTTATCCTGGTAATGCCCTACACCCACGCCGATATCGTCAGCCGTATTTTACTCGCCACCTTGGGCTCGCTGGTGCTTATCGGCGGCGCGTACGCAATTGGTCGAAGCAGGCAGATGTTGGTGGCGGGTTTCGGATTGGCGATACTCGCCATCGTCCTGCAGTGGAGCGCGCTCTTATCCGGAGTCCCGGTGCTATTTGGGTTTGCGGGCGCAACATACATCGCTTTTCTCGGGCTCACGATTGGCGAAGTGCTTCGGTATCTGTTGAAACGGGGACCTGTCACGGCGGACAAGCTGCACGGCGCGCTCGCAGGGTACATCATGATCGCTTTCCTTTGGGCGTTCCTCTACGCCATTCTCGAGGTCTTCGCGCCTGGCTCATTCAGCTTTCCGCACACTGATACGACGGATCCGCACATGCTGTTTCGTCTGCTCTATTTCAGTTTCACGACAATTACCACTGTCGGCTTTGGGGATATCACGCCAGTCTCCGACCAAGCTCGATCGCTGGTGATGGTCGAAGAATTTGTGGGCGTGTTTTTCGTGGGAATCCTGATCGCACGTCTGGCGGGGCTTTACCCGGCCAAGAGCGAATGAGCTACTCACCTGGGCGAGTCATGCAAATTGAACGCGCTTCAAGTTCGACCAAGAACTGCGGGCACCTTCGCAAACCATACACCGACATTTACCTATAAAGTGCAGACCGCAATCGACAACACGAAGCGAAACAACAAGCCAACGGTCTGGGAACGGTAACCCTGGGGAAGTCGTGCCTTAGCGCCCGCGCACGATATTGATCGAGGACCAGGCGGCGACCAGGCATAAGCGTTCGCGAGTGAGATCGATGAACAGACTGCCTTCGTTCGATAATTGAACGATGCGCGCGGCTGACATGCGTGCATGACAAGGAGTTCGACAGCGTCGGTTCACGTGCGGTTCATTCGGCAGTCCGATACTGCGGCCACCCTGCTGCCAGTGGCAAAGCAATCGGGAGTATCATGGATGGCCGCGCAATCAGCCAGGCCGCGATCGATCGAAGTTTGGGATTTGCCGACGCGGCTTTTCCATTGGGCGCTCGTGTTCTTCGTGCTCGCCGCCTATTTCACGAGCGCAGGCCGGCCCTTTGGGCTTCAATTTCTGCTGCATGTGATCTGTGGCTACGCGGTCACTCTCCTCATTCTCTTCCGCATCACCTGGGGGATTGCCGGTGGCGAGCATGCGCGCTTCCACGAGTTCGTGCGCGATTGGAACGCCGTCAAGGACCATATGCGCAGCCTGCTCCGCCTCTCTCCATCCCGAACGGTTGGCCACAATCCGGTCGGCGGCTGGATGATCGTAGCGATGCTCGTAGCTTTGGCGTTGATTGTCATTACCGGGTTAATGGCACAAGGCAAGACCGGCGGTACGGGGCCACTGACGGCCTTGACCCCGACTGCTGCGATTGCACAAATCGGCGCCATTCACCAATTTCTCGGCACGGCGATCCTTTATCTTGCTGGATTCCACGTCCTCGGCGTCGTGGCCGAGAGCATCCTGCTTCGCGAGAATCTTGCGCGAGCGATGGTGGGCGGGCGTAAGAAAGCCGAAACGCCGAGTGATCACGATGCCAGACAGGCACCGGTGTGGCGTGCTGTTGCGATTGTGGCGATCCTCGCAACATTGGGCATTGCGATGGCGTTCGTCACGACCATCCCGGAGCGGCCCGCGAGCATATCCCACAGTCCGTCCCCCAACACGCCGGAGGACGCTGGCGCGTATTTCGGTCGCTCATAGTGGGTACTTCGTAAGTAAACGTTGTAGCTCCGTCTGCACCTCCAAAGTCTTGGTAGGGACTTCTTTTGCACCTGATCGCAGTTCCCATTCCCAAGGCATTATTGTCATGTGAACCGGGCACTGACTTCACCGATATGTTTGCTTTCCGGAATTGCACTCTCGGCTTGCGCGAACGTGGTCTCCGTAAGCTACGTTTGTGATCCGCCTGGGGCGCAGCTGTATGAAGAATACTCGAAACCCGCCCGCAATCTGGGGACTTGCCCAACCACCGTTACATATGATGTCCCGGACGAGAAAAAGGCGCAGGGCTTCATTCTCGTTCGTGGGGTGACTGCTGTCTGGGCCAGCGGCGCGTCGCAGGCGTCGCCCTCGAGCAAGGTGGATTTGCAGGATGGATACGCGACGAATGTCGAGATCAAGCGACCGGGTGACGTCCCCGGTTATGAAGACGACGTGAGGTATGGCCGGGATCTTGAGACTGGGCAAATGCTCGATCAACAGTTAAGACATATGAATAATGGCGGGCGATAGGTCGATGAGCGTGGCTGTGTTGCTGACTCTTCGCTTAGCCCCTTTCTAGCCAAGTCTCGAACACTTGGATCCGAAGCCCATCAAGCGAAGAGCCCCCGTAATCTGCCAAAAGCTCAGACATCGAAATGCAATGCGATAATAGTGGCATCTTTCTCTGGCATTCCGGCCAAAGCCTTCGTCTTCAGTATTGATTGCGGCTGGCTCGATCACTGCCTCAATGCGGCAAGGTTTCCCACGAATGCAATTTGGCGCTCGGAAATGCCCTGTCGGCGAACGCTCGGCGATTCGGGCGGTTTCGCCTAAGCGGAACATTGGCTCTTCGCCTTCCGCTTTCACAATGTTGCGCAGCGACCCCGATTTCTTCCCATTGCGCTCCGACATAATCAAGTTTCGTTTCGATCCATAACCGACATCCGCGGCATGGCGAAGGAAACACGCGGTAGCCTGCGTCACTTTCCGACCCTCGACAAGGCAATGCGCTTTTGGCGATAATCGGATGCGACAAAGCATCAAAAATAGCAAACGTCACGAGAGCAAACGAGCTCACACCGAATGACCCTGTCGGCGACATCAGCTTAAAAAATCAGTGACTTCACCAAACGATGATCGAATTGTTCTCGCTCGATTTTCTGCGCAAGAGGTGTGTCACCGAGAATTGGCTGAAGGAATCTATTCGGATATCATGACATCGCCGTCCAGGGACGACAGTTTGTGAATATGGCAATAGATTAAGAGTTGGAACATCCCTTACGGGATGTCGCTCGATGGAGTTGGGATTTCGATGACGGCTGCCAATGGCGGCGCAAACAGCGAAGTGGATTCGCAGCCGGTATCGGCAGTGCTCACGCGTGCCGCGATCTTCCTCGTCGTGACGGTAAACGCGGGGCCGGATAACCGCGCCGCGGTACGTTCGTTCTGCGCAGATCTCGCAGCGTTGATTCGCGCAGTGGATTTTCACGACCTCGAAGCCGGCCTCTCTTGTGTGATGGGCATCGGGTCCGAGGCATGGGACCGTCTCTTCGGAGAACCACGCCCGGCGGAACTTCATCCGTTCCGGGAGATCCTGGCCGGTTCGCGCCATGCGGTTTCAACGCCGGGAGACTTGCTGTTCCATATCCGTGCAAAGCGGATGGACCTGTGCTTCGAGTTGGCGAGGCAAATCGTGGCGCGTCTCGGCGATGCGGTCTCGACCGTCGACGAGGTCCACGGCTTTCGTTACTTCGACGACCGCGACCTTTTGGGGTTCGTCGACGGGACCGAGAATCCGCGCGGCAAAGCGGCGAATGAAGCGGCACTTATCGGCGAGGAAGACGCCACGTTCGCGGGCGGCAGTTACGTGATTGTGCAGAAATATCTCCACGACCTGGAAGGATGGAACGCGCTTTCCACCGAAAAGCAGGAACAAATCATCGGCCGGACGAAATTCTCTGACATCGAACTGGACGATTCGATAAAACCCGCATCGGCGCACAATGCGCTGACCACGATCACCGAGCATGGGAAAGAGTTTGCGATTGTGCGCGACAACATGCCATTCGGTCGCGTCGGAACGGGTGAATTCGGAACTTATTTCATCGGCTACTGTCGCACTCCACGGGTGACCGAACAGATGATCGAGAACATGTTCGTGGGGCGTCCACCCGGCAACTATGATCGGCTGCTCGACTTCAGTCGCGCGGTGACCGGAACCCTGTTCTTTGTCCCAACCGCTACATTCCTGGACTCCGTCAACGAGGACGATCCGGCGGCAACGATACCCGTTGCGACGAGGACCGTCGAACCATCCCCATCCACAGTGGCGGCGACCGACGGTTCGCTTGGAGTAGGCTCCCTGAAAGGAGAAAATCGGCATGAATAATCTTCATCGCGAGCTTGCTCCCGTTTCCGAGGCGGCGTGGATGGCCATCGAGGAGGAGACGGCGCGTACCCTCAAGCGCTACCTCACTGGACGCCGCATCGTCGACGTCAACGGACCGGCCGGGGTCGGGCTTTCCGCAATCGGTACTGGCCACCTCAACTCGATCACCGCGCCGGGCGAGGGCATCCTTGCGCGCCAGCGCGAGGTTAAGTCGCTGGTTGAATTGCGGGTCCCGTTCGAGCTCGACCGCCAGCAGGTCGACGATGTGGAACGCGGTGCAAGCGACTCCGATTGGCAGCCGGCGAAAGACGCCGCGCACAAGATCGCTCACGCCGAGGATCGCGCTATCTTTGAAGGCTATCCTGCCGCAGGCATCCGCGGCATCCGGCAGGGGACCACCAATCAGATCATGAATCTCCCCGCTGATGTGCGTCAGTATCCGGATGCTATCGCTCAAGCCTTGAACCAATTACGCCTGGTGGGCGTCAATGGGCCTTATTCGGTGTTGCTCGGCTCAGACGCCTATACCGCCCTCGCGGAAAGCAGCGACAGCGGGTATCCGGTGATCGACCATGTCAAGAAGCTCGTGAAAAATGAGATCATCTGGGCCCCCGCCATCATCGGCGCCTTCGTAATCAGCACCCGTGGCGGGGATTTCGACCTGCATATCGGCCAGGACATCTCGATTGGGTATTTGAGCCACAACGACAGCGTCGTTAGACTTTATCTGCAGGAGACATTCACATTTCTTCTTCTGACCGGTGAGGCAGCCGTCGCGCTGACATCTCCGGCCTAGCCCCTGAATTTATCTCGAACGAGCTATTCTTAGGTGCCCCCAGAATTCGGTCCAGCCTGAGCGCCAGATTTGAGAAAGAGGTGGACTTACGCCTATGAGGCGTGACAGCCAATTTTTCGACGCGTGTTGCGAGTGTCGTCCTTGACTGCCGTCCGAGTGGTGTGCTGATTACACCGGTCTAACGCGTAGCCAGTCGCAGGCAGCTATGCGGTGGGCCTTTGTCCGCGGCCATCACAGGGCTGCCTCTGGCACTTCTCCGATGGCGAATGCCCCGTGATTTGCCGGCCGGTTTCGGGCATAAACCCGACGTTTACCCCCTCGGCGGCCGGCGGCGTCCGTAGTCAGCGGCATACGTCGAGGGCGAGCCTGTATTGGACGTTCGGCTGGATGTGCTAAGGTGGGTGCGAAATCCGCAGCTCGACCAACGAGGAGACCCCCATGGCCGCATCCATCGACGTGAAGCCGAGATCATCCTGGTCGCGCAACGAAAGCCGCAACATCAGCGACCCTTACTGGGAGGAGCGCGTCGACCTTGCTGCGGCGTTTCGCTGGACCGCTCGGCTCGGCATGCATGAAGCAGTCGCGAACCATTTCAGCCTGGCTGTGACCGACGATCGCACTAAATTCCTGATGAATCCGAATGGACGTCACTTCTCGCGGGTAAAGGCCAGCGAACTCGTGCTTTTCGATCTCGCCGCGCACGATGCCGACGCACGCGCTCGCGACGCCGATCCGCCTGCATACGCCATTCACGGGGCCATTGATCGCAACGTGCCCGCCGCATGTTGCCTCCTCCCCGTCCAGCAATAATATGCGACGGTCATGGCCTCGCTCAAGGACTTCACCATT
>Ga0187766_10000102_pt1 | contig 39806 bp, 41 predicted proteins | sample 0216_QUI02_MP05__4_FD_132971 | JGI IMG/M metagenome (GOLD analysis project Ga0187766, IMG submission 132971) | Tropical peat soil microbial communities from peatlands in Department of Meta, Colombia - 0216_QUI02_MP05_20_MG | ecosystem: Environmental > Terrestrial > Soil > Wetlands > Peat ... | reverse complement strand
CGCGCGGGCGATTTCCTGCAATCGCGTGTCCCAAAATTCCTCGGCTATTTCGAGCGCGTGCTGAACCGCAACCCCTCGGGCGACCGCCATCTCGTGGGAGCAAGGCTGACTTACCCCGATCTCTCCCTCTTTCAAGTCATGGCGGGCTTGCGCTATGCCTTTCCGCGCCGCATGGCCCGCCTCGGGAAAGCCTATCCGCGCGTTCACGCCTTGCACGACCGAGTCGCAGCACGTCCGCGCATCGCCGCCTATCTCGCTTCGGATCGCCGGATCGCGTTCAATGAGCAAGGCATCTTTCGCCAATATCGAGAGCTTGATAGCGGGGAATAGGGTTGATGTCGATCGCGCTCTCCGCCGTCTGTTCGGCGAACGTCACTTCGGCGGAGCGATCATCCGGCCGAGGGGCCGGCCGCCGAAAATGTGAATGTGGAGATGCGGGACCTCCTGATTTGCATCCGTGCCGTTGTTGGCGAGGATGCGATACCCGCCCTCATCCAGTCCCTGCTCGCGCGCGATCGAGCCGACCGCGCGAAAGAGCGCCGCAATCTCGCCGTCGCTCGCCTTGGCGGAGAAATCGGCGAGGTTGACATAGGCGCCCTTTGGAATCACGAGGATGTGCGTCGGCGTTTGCGGCCTGATGTCATGGAAGGCGAGCACGTGCGCGTCCTCATAGACCTTCTTGCACGGGACCTCGCCGCGAAGGATGCGGGCAAAGATGTTGTTATTGTCGTAGGCCATGCGCGATTCTCCCGCTATGCCTTGTTGAGGCGCGCACTCTTCTCCTCGATCCCCGACGTGTTTTCGCGCCGTGCGAGTTCGGCAAACACATCCTCGGGCTTGACGCCGGTCGCCGACCACAGGACGAGAAGGTGATAAAGGAGGTCGGCACTCTCGCTCACCACTTCCGCAGGCTTTGCCTCGACGGCGGCGATCGCGGTCTCGACCGCTTCCTCGCCGACCTTCTGAGCGATCTTGCCCATGCCGCGATGGAAGAGGAGTGCGGTGCGCGAAACCGCCGGGTCCGCGCCCTTGCGGCTTTCGATCAGGGCAAAGAGTCGCGCGAGGATCGTGTAGTCGGGGGCGCCAGTCATCGTCGTCACCTCAAATCGCCGTCTCCGCCCGCCCGCCAAGGCCCGCCCCCTCCTTGCCTAGCAGATTTCCCGGACGCGGTCACGTCGCGAAGCGCCGACATCGAAGGCGTTGAATCAGGCCGCCTCGATCGGCACGTCGCGCACCGGAATGCCGTGGCGCCGGAGCGTCGCCTTGGCTTGCCGGATAGTGAATTCGCCGAAATGGAAGATCGAGGCCGCGAGCAGGGCCGAGGCATGGCCTTCCACGACGCCGGCGACGAGGTGTTCGAGTGCCCCGACGCCACCCGAGGCGATCACGGGTACGCTGACGGCATCCGAGACCGCGCGTGTAAGTGCGATGTCGAAGCCCTGGCGCGTGCCATCCCGGTCCATCGATGTCAGCAGGATTTCGCCCGCCCCATGCTCGACCATGCGCCGAGCCCATCCGACCGCCTCGATTCCCGTCGCCCTGCGCCCGCCATGGGTGAAGATCTCGGATCGACCGGGCGCCACGCGCTTGGCATCGATGGCGACGACGATGCACTGGCTGCCGAACTTGTTCGCGGCTTCCTGGACGAATTCGGGCCGGCTGATTGCCGCCGTGTTGAGCGACGCCTTGTCTGCTCCGGCTAGCAGCAGCTTGCGAATATCGTCGACGCTGCGGACGCCACCGCCGACCGTGAGCGGCATGAAGCATTGTTCGGCCGTCGCCTTGACGGCGTCATAAAGCGTGTCCCGATTCTCCTGGCTTGCCGTGATGTCGAGAAAGGCGAGTTCGTCGGCACCCTCGCGGTCGTATAGGCGCGCCTGCTCGACGGGATCCCCTGCATCGCGCAAGTCGACGAAATTGACGCCTTTGACGACACGGCCATCCTTCACGTCGAGACAGGGAATGATGCGCACCTTAAGCATTGGGATCACGCCTCAAAAAGCCGCAATGCAGCACCGAGATCGAGACGGCCATCGTAAAGTGCGCGCCCGGCGATGACGCCCGCGATGCCGTCTTTCTCGTGCGCCTTGATCGCCGCGAGGTCGTCGAGCGACGATACCCCACCCGAGACGATGACGGGTGTCGCGATCGCGCGCGCAAGTGCCGCAGTCGCCGCAACATTCGGCCCTTCGAGCGCACCATCGCGATCGATGTCGGTATGGACGATGGCCGCTACACCGGCATCCTCGAACCTCCGCGCCAAGTCCCCGGCGGATATGTCCGACGTTTCCGCCCAACCCTCAACTGCGACCTTGCCCGCGCGTGCGTCGATGCCCACGGCGACGCGGCCGGGATAGGCCTTGCACGCCTCGCGCACGAGTGACGGGTTACGCACCGCCGCCGTGCCCAGGATGACGCGGCGCACGCCGGCGGCGAGCCACGCATCGATCGTCGCCATGTCCCGGATGCCGCCGCCAAGCTGCACCGGAATCGTCACCGCCCGAAGAATGGCGCGGACGGCGTTTTCATTGACCGGCCGGCCGGCGAAGGCGCCATTCAGATCGACGATATGAAGCCATTGACTGCGGCACTCGGCGAATGTCCGCGCTTGCGCCGCCGGATCGGGATTGTAAACGGTTGCATCCGCCATGCGTCCGCGCAGAAGACGCACGCATGCGCCGTCCTTGAGATCGATCGCGGGGAACAAAATCATGGCCGCCAGCGCAGGAAATTCGCGATCAGGCGGATTCCATTCGCCTGGCTCTTGTCGGGATGGAACTGCGTGCCGACCATGTTCTCGCGGCCGATCATGGCGGGATAGGATTCGCCATATTCGACACGCGCCAGGATGTGCGCTGGATCGCCGCCCGCGAGCGCGTAGCTATGGACGAAATAGACATCGGCGCCGCTTGAAATTCCATCGAGCACGGAATGTTGGCGCTCGACGATGAGATCGTTCCACCCCATGTGGGGAATCTTGAGTTTGGCGTCACGGGGCGTCATAGGCACGATGTCGCCGGGGATCCAGCCGAATCCTCGGTGGGCCCCGTGCTCGAGCCCGCGCGTCGCCATCAACTGCATGCCCACGCAAATACCGAGAAACGGGCGACCCTGTTCGATAACGGCTTCCTCAAGCGCTTCGCGCAGGCCTGGGACCTTTACAACACCGGCGGCGCACTCGGCAAATGCACCTTGGCCGGGCAGCACGATCCGATCGGCTTCGAGGACCGCGCGTGCATCGGATGCAACGCGAACGTCGAGCCCGGAGGACAAATCGGCCGCAGCGCGCTCGACAGCCTTTGCCGCGGAGCGGAGATTGCCGGAACCGTAATCGACGACGACGACGCTCATTGCGTCCTGCCTGGCATGCTTCAGCAATCCAAGGGTTGGGAGTCTAACCGACGAGGGCGCTCACAGCTTGCCTTTCGTCGATGGCACCGCATCCGCTTGACGCGGATCGATCTCGATCGCGTGCCGCAGGGCGCGGGCGAGGCCCTTGTAGCAGGACTCGACGATGTGGTGGCTGTTGTCGCCATAGAGATTCTCGATATGGAGGGTTGCCCCTGCGTGCTGGGCGAAGGCCTGAAACCACTCCTTGAAAAGCTCCGTGTCGAAATCGCCGAGCTTCGGGCGCGTAAATGCGACCTTCCAGATAAGGTAGGGGCGGTTCGACACGTCGATCGCCACCCGCGTCAAAGTCTCATCCATCGGAATAAGGGCGCCGCCGTAGCGGACAATCCCCTTACGCTCGCCGAGCGCCTTTGACACGGCTTGCCCGATGACGATGCCGGTGTCTTCCGTGGTGTGGTGGTAGTCGATATGGAGATCGCCCTTTGCGCGCAGGCTCAAATCGATCAGGCTGTGCCGCGATAATTGTTCCAGCATGTGGTCGAGAAAGCCGATTCCGGTCGATATCTCATAACGACCTGAGCCGTCGAGGTTGACGCTCGCCGTAATGTCGGTTTCGCGCGTCTTGCGCCCGATGGTCGCCTTGCGCATGGTTGGCTCCTGTACGACGCCCTTTTAACAGGAAGTCCAATAACCTGCCAGCCATCCCCACCACCCGCGCATGCTACCCGGCAATCTAGGAGGGATGGCTGGCGAGAGCCCGCACCGCGCGCTCGGCTTTTGCGGCAATCTCCAGCCATCCCATTTTTTCGTCCGGAAGATCGATGAACGAGAGGGGTGCGCCGATCCTGACCATGATGGCGCTGAGGCGCGGGAACCGGCGCTGGGGCGACAACGCTTCGAAGGCTCCGTCGATGTGACAGGGGATCACGGGGATCGCCGTGCCCGCCACGAGTCGCCCCAGCCCAGGCTTGAAAGGTGCCAGGACCCCGTCCCTCGCGCGGGTACCTTCGGGAAACAGGATGTAGATCGATTGTCCCGCGACAAGGCGGGCGCGCAGCTCGACGAGCTCGGCCACGCGGACCTTGCGCCGCCAGAGCGGCAGCGCGTTGAGCGCCAATGCCGCAAAGATCGAGATCGGCAGGTTGTCGAAGAACGTATCGCCGGCGGCGATGGGAAAAATGCGATTGCATTGGCCGAGGGGAACGCAACTGCTCAGCACGATCGCATCGAGGTGGCTCGTGTGATTTGCGATGAGAACGTAGGGCGCCGATTTCGGCAGATGCTCGCGGCCCACGACACGAACACGGTGCGCCGCTTTGAGATAGGCGCGGCTCAAGATCGACCAGGCCAGATGAACAGCGCCGCCGAACAGTCCCGCCTCCCGCCGCAAGCTGGACAGCCGGGCGCGGGGGGAGAGGCCGAAATCGGTGGCGGTGTCGAACTTCCAGGGCTTCACAGCAGCTAGCTCCAGGCGATGATCCGCGTCTGCTGATCGAGACCGAATCCGACGAAGTAGCCGATGTAGTGAAACGCCGAGGGTGCGACCAGGAGAAGGCTGTTGGCCCGGTCGAGGATGCCCCCATGCCCGGGAATGACAGCGCCCGTATCCTTGATGCCGATGTCCCGCTTGATCGATGACAGCATCAGATCGCCAAGTTGACCCGCGATGCTGACGATGAGGCCGAGGCCGAGCCTGTGCCATGGCTCCGCCATGGGTGTGCCCTGAAACACGGGGCCGGCGACGATCGCCACGAAACCCGTCGTGACAAGGAGCGCGCCAACGGCACCGGAAATCGTTTTGTTGGGACTGGTATTCGGGAGCAGCTTCGGCCCGCCGAGCGATTTGCCGACGACGTACGCAGCTATGTCGTTGACGGCGACCGCCATCAGCAGCATCAGGACGATCGGGCGATAATTCCAGTCGTTGGCCATGTAACCGAGATGGGAAAGCGCACCGCCAAAAAGCAGGAATGCGAAAACGCCGAGGGCCACTCGCTGTATGTAGCCCTGCGGGCGGTCGGCGGGAATCGAGACGACGGCGATCACGCCAACCGTAAGGGGAAACAGTGCAAAGAACAGACCGTACCAGTGGTCGACCACGGCGAAATTGATGACGACGATGCCGAGGACGACGCAGGCGCTGATCGAGGGCGCTCGAAAAAGTCCCGTGGCGCGGGCGTATTCGCTATAGCAAAGCAGCCCGAGCACGCAGAAAACGACGATTGTCCAGAGCGCACCGAGCAATATGGGAACGACGACCGCAAGCACGATGCCGAACCATGAAACCGTGCGCATCCAAAGCTCGCGCCGCAATGGCCCTTCGATCACGCGCGACCAGCTCAATATTGCAATAACGGCTGCTGCCAGCACGAGGGCCGACAAAATGGCCACGGTGAACCAAAGTGTAATCGGGCTGTCGAAAGCGTGTCGCCAACCCCAAAGCCGTTCGCCGGTCACGACGCGCCGCGCAATGCTGCGTCGATTCGCCGGAGCCGGCGCAGGAAAGTGACGATGCCCCCGATAATGATCAGGTAAAACGCGAATGTCACGGGTGTGAGCCCGGTGGTGTCATTGACGGATCCTTGCCGCGGATCGAATACTGCACCGTAAAGTGCAACGAGTGTCACCACGAACATGCGCTGCTGCTTTGCCATCGGCCCGCAGAACTCTTGCACACCGGCCGTGACTTTGCCGACTGCCCGCACGTAGGCGGTGCCGACAGCGACGAGGGCGGCGGCGTAACCCAGAACGGCGTCCCCACCGCTTGCGTAGCCGAGGCCTATCAGCACCGCCGAATCCGACACTCGATCCGGGATTTCGTTGAACAGCTCGCCGCGCTTCGATTCGGTCCCCGTCGACAGGGCGACCATGCCATCGAGCATATTCGCCGCCAGTCGGAGTTGCACGAGTAAGGCCGCCGCCAGCCATATAGCCCAAGCAGCACTGGGCCACTTGCCGGTCACCGCCAGGAATACGCCGGCACCGATCCCGAATGCCATTCCGAAAAGTGAGATTGCGTCGGCGTTGATACCCCGACATCCGAGCCAATTCGCGAGCCGCCGGGAGACCCGCCACTCCCGCGCGGCAATCGGGCGCCGGTCGATTTTGTCGCTCAAAGCGAACGTCTCTGCCGTTCAAAGCGTTGTTTAGTAGGCTTATATTGAAATCGATTCTAGCGCACAAGCGCGCCGCGCGAGTACCGGCAGCCCTGCGCCGTCAATGGGCGTTTGACCCATGGGGCGAGATGCGATAAGGCAAGCAAAACGGCTGATCAGGCTGCCCGACGGGGCCTGTTTCAAGGGGGAAACGCCCATGGCCATGACCGAGCGTCATTTCGCGCCCGGCGAGATCATTTATCGCGAAGGCGACAAAAGCGATTTCGCTTTTTTCATCAAACGGGGACGGGTCGAAATTCTCAAAAACGAGGCCGGCGGCGTGCGCCAGGTTACCGTCATGGGAGAAGGCGAGATATTTGGGGAAATGGGCGTGGTGCTGGACCAGCCGCGCTCCGTTACCGCTCGCGCGCTCGATGACGTTTCGGTGCGCGCCGTCAGCCGCTCGAGTTTCCTGCAAGCCGTCGGCCAGCAGCCGGATATGGCGCGCTCGGCACTTCGCTCGCTCCTCGCACGCCTCCATCAGGACGACTGAGCGTCTCGCCGTTCGTGTTGTGGTCCCAACGCTTGAGTCCAAATCATTTTGTTGGAACCACAACAAATGTCATTGAGTTTGGCGGTGTTCCGGGCCGAGCGCGCGGGACGAACCGTCGGAGTCGGAAGACTGGGCGTCGCCCTTGACCGGGCGTTTGGGATAACCCACATGGACGGGGACTGTCCAACATGGCTTCCACCATCCATCGAGGCTTCATGGCCGAAGACGACAAGGGCCTTTGGCACGGCACCACGATCCTGTGCGTGCGCAAGGGCGGGCACGTCGTCATCGCTGGCGACGGCCAGGTGAGTTTTGGCCAAACAGTGCTGAAGTCGAATGCGCGCAAGGTTCGTCGCTTGGGCGACGGCTCGGTGATCGGCGGCTTTGCCGGTGCGACCGCCGACGCCTTCACGTTGTTCGAGCGGCTCGAGGCCAAGCTAGACCAGCATCCGGGCCAGCTTACGCGCGCTTGCGTCGAACTCGCCAAGGATTGGCGTACCGATCGTTACCTTCGTCGCCTCGAGGCCATGATGGCGGTGGCCGACGCCAAGACCTCGCTCATCCTTTCGGGCAACGGGGACGTACTCGAACCCGAGGACGGCCTCATTGGCATCGGCTCCGGCGGTGCGTACGCGCTCTCGGCGGCGCGGGCGCTCATCGATCGCGGCGACATGGACGCCGAGGGGATTGCCCGACGTGCGCTCGAGATTGCGGCCGACATATGCATCTACACCAATCGTAACATCACGATAGAAAGCCTATGAACCCGCGCCCACCCACACCCGAAAGTGCGAGCCTCACGCCCCGCGAAATCGTCTCGGAACTGGACCGCTATATCGTCGGACAGCAGGACGCGAAACGCGCCGTTGCGATCGCACTCCGCAATCGATGGCGCCGCCAGCAGCTCTCCGAGGAAATGCGCGAGGAGGTGTTGCCCAAGAATATCCTCATGATCGGGCCGACCGGCTGCGGCAAAACCGAGATAGCGCGGCGGCTCGCACGGCTTGCCCAGGCGCCGTTCCTCAAGGTCGAAGCGACCAAGTTCACCGAGATCGGCTATGTCGGCCGGGATGTCGAGTCGATCATGCGCGACCTCGTCGAGATTTCCATTGCGATGACGCGGGAACGCCGCCGCAAGGAAGTATCGGCACGCGCCGAACTCGCGGCCGAGGAGCGCGTACTCAATGCGCTGGTCGGCGAGAACGCGAGCCAGGAGACACGGCAAAAATTCCGCAAGATGCTGCGCGATGGACAGCTCAACGACAAAGAGGTCGAGGTCCAGGTCCAGTCGAGCGGTGCGGGAACGATGCCGACATTCGATATTCCGGGCATGCCGGGCGCGCAAATGGGCATGCTCAATCTCAATGAAATACTCGGCAAGGCGTTCGGCGGCAGCATGCGGCCGCGGCGCATGACCGTCGCCGAATCCCATGAGGTCCTGATGGCGGAGGAAAGCGACAAGCTTCTCGATCAGGACAAACTCGTGCGCGAGGCGATCGCGGCGGTCGAGCAAGGTGGGATCGTCTTCCTCGACGAGATCGACAAGATCACGGCGCGCTCCGACCGCGTGGGGGCGGACGTAAGTCGCGAAGGCGTTCAGCGCGATCTCCTACCATTGATCGAGGGGACGACCGTCGCGACCAAGCATGGCGCTGTCAAAAGCGATCACGTGCTCTTCATCGCGTCAGGTGCGTTTCATATGGCGAAGCCCTCGGACCTGCTGCCCGAGCTTCAGGGACGCTTGCCGATCCGCGTCGAGCTCAAAGCACTCGGGCGCGACGACTTTGTCCGCATCCTGACCGAACCCGAAAATAGCCTTATCAAGCAGTACAAGGCGCTGTTGGGGACCGAGGAAGTATCGCTCGACTTCACGGAGGATGCCGTCGCCGAGATCGCGGACATCGCGGCGGACGTCAATCGCGGGGTCGAGAATATCGGCGCGCGACGCCTTCACACGGTCATGGAGCGCCTGCTCGAGGAAATCAGCTTCACCGCGACCGAGACGGCTGGCCAATCGATCACGATCGACTCGGCCTACGTGAAGAAGCACGTTGGCGATCTTGCCAAGAACGCCGATCTTTCCAAGTTCATTCTGTAGTGCGCCGCTCCGCCAGCGTGAGCGGAAAATCGACACAAATTTTATCGCCCCCTCGCCGCGCGATCATTCGCGGGCGCCGAAAATTGCCGTGCCGACTCGCACGTGCGTGGCGCCGATCCGCACGGCGATCTCGAAATCCTCGCTCATGCCCATGCTGACGAGCGGCAAGCCGCAACGCCGCGCGAGTGCGGCGAGATTCCGGAAGAACGATTCCGGGGCGTGGTTGTGCGGCGGGATGCACATGAGGCCGACGATCGGCAACTTGTAATCCTCGCGGCATGCGGCGAGGAAGGCCGGCACGTCGTCGGGGGCGATACCCGCCTTCTGGGGTTCCGAGCCGATATTGACCTCGATGAGGCAATTCGGCCGCCGATTCTGCGCTGCCATTTCGCGCGCCAGCGCCGCGGCGAGCTTCGGGCGGTCGACGGTTTCGACCACGTCGAAAAGGGCGACGGCATCCTTGACCTTGTTCGTCTGCAGCGGGCCGACGAGATGGAGTTCGATGTCGGAAAACGCCTTGCGCAATGCCGGCCATTTCGTCTTGGCTTCCTGCACGCGGTTCTCGCCGAAGACGCGGTGGCCGGCTTCGAGTGCCGGGCGAACGCGCGCGGCGGGATGCGTCTTGGTGACGGCGACGAGCGTAACGGACTGCGGAGCACGTCCCGCAGTCCTGAGTGCTGTCTCGATGCGCGCCTGGACGGCCATGAGGTTAGCGCGCACATCCACGGCGGCGGGCGATTCACTTTCGGCCATGACAAATTCCTCTCGCGAGGGCGCTATTCGCTCGTGCGCGAAAAAGACAAGGCCCGTTCCACATAAGCGATGATGTCGCCGACGCATTCGTCGACGCCACGGTCGCTGGTGCGCACGGCGAGTTCAGGAGTCTCGGGCGCCTCGTAGGGCGCCGAGATGCCCGTGAAATCCTTGATTTCGCCGGCGCGCGCGCGTGCATAAAGGCCCTTGGGATCGCGCTGTTCGCATATCGCCAAATCGGCGTCCACGTAGATCTCGTGAAACTTTTCCATGGCCGCACGCCGCGCGCGCTCACGGTCGGTGCGATAGGGCGAGATGAACGCGGTGATGCAAACGAAGCCTGCGTCGGCGAAGAGGGCCGCGACTTCACCCACGCGGCGAATATTCTCCGCGCGATCGTCCGCGGTAAAGCCGAGATTGGCGTTGAGGCCGCGACGCACATTGTCGCCGTCAAGCACGTAGACGTTGTAACCTTTTGCGAAGAGGCGGCGCTCAACCTCCATGGCGAGCGTCGACTTCCCAGCACCGGACAAGCCGGTCAACCAGATCACGGCGCCGCGATGCCCCGCCCGGGCCTCGCGCGCGGCATGGCTCACCCGGTGCACGACTTCGGTCACATTGGTCGATCGAACCGTGACAAGCTCGCGCTGGTCCGGATAGCCCTGCATGCCGATCGTGCCGCCGCCGACCGGGATATACCCATCGAACAGCACGAATCGGCCGGTTGCGGCATTATCGAGAAAAGGATCGAGCGCGAGGAGAGCGCGCGCCCGTAAGATCACTTCGGCCATCGCGAAGCGTTCGACCTTGTCGGATTTTGTCGTCGAAAGATCGGTGGGATCGACCACACGCTCTATTTCCTGCACCGTAACAGCCGTCGCGAGAGTATGAAGCTTGAGGGTATAGCGCGCCCCGGCGCGAAGGGGCTCGTCGCCGAGCCAGAAAACGCGGCCGTGAAAGACGTTCGTCTCCATGGGCGGCTTCAGGATGTGGCTGATCACTTCGCCGCGCTCGATGAAGGTTTGATCGTCGAGGGTAACGCCGATCGATTGCCCAGCACTTGCCTCGAAGATCGGACCCGGCACATGCCAGCCTTCAATCGACTTTACCTTCGCGGTTTTGTTGGAGGGCGAGAAGAGCACCGTGTCGCCCACGCCGAGCCGCCCGCTCTCGATTCTTCCTGCGATAATGCGGCGAGCATCGAACTTGTAGACATCCTGAACCGGGAAACGGAGCGGCAAATCATGTAAGGGTGGGGAAGGCTGAAGCGACTCGATCGCCTGAAGAAGGGTGGGTCCCGCGTACCAACTCATGTCGCGGGTCGGTGCGGTGAGATTGGCGCCGGTTCGCGCCGACACGGGAACGACGTGAGCCGGGACGATGCCGATGCCCGCCAGATAAGCCCGGTAGCCGGCTTCGATGCTCGCGTAGCGCTGCGCGTCGCACCCGATCAGATCCATCTTGTTGACCGCGACGACCACTTGTCGAACGCCGATGAGCGAGAGAAGGTAGCCGTGGCGGCGCGATTGCTCCCTCACACCCTCCTCGGCATCGATGACCAGCAGCGCCGCGTCAGCCGACGCCGCACCCGTCACCATGTTCTTGAGGAATTCACGATGACCCGGCGCATCGAGCAGGAGAAAATGGCGTGCCTCTGTCGTAAAGCGGATATGGCTTACGTCGATGGTAACGCCTTGATCTCGCTCCGCTTGAAAGGCGTCCGTCACGAAGGCCCACTCAAAGGGCATGCCGCGCCGACGGCACATTGCCTCGACGGCTTCGACCTTGCCTTCGGGAAGCGAACCGGTTTCGTGCAAAAGCCGGCCGACGAGTGTCGACTTGCCGTGATCGACGTGCCCGACGATGACGAGGCTCAGATGGTCGCGCACCTTGCCCTCGGGCTTGCGGCGTTCCCGTCGGCTTGCCATCACATATATCCGTCGGCGCGCAACCGCTCGAACGAGTCCTCAGCTTCGTGATCCATGGCGCGACCGCTGCGCTCGGCAATACGTGTCGTCTCGAGTTCTGACACGATCTCTTCGATCGTGGCGGCGTTGCTTGCGATGGGATGCGTGATGTCCTTGTCGCCGAGGGAGCGATAGCGTTTGCCGCTTCGCGCGAAATATAGCTCCACGACGGGAATTCCTTCGCGTTCGATGTATTGCCAAACGTCGAGTTCTGTCCAATGGAGGATCGGGTGGATGCGTAGATGCGTTCCCGGGGGCACCTCCGTCATGAACTGACCCCAGAATTCGGGCGGCTGATTTCGGAAATCCCACTGCGATCCTTCGCCTCGAGGGCTGAACACTCGCTCCTTGGCCCGTGTCGCTTCCTCATCCCGGCGAATGCCGGCGAAGATTCCGCCGAATCTCCTTTCGGCCAACACCTTTTTGAGGCCGGCCGTCTTCCGCGCGGCGGAGCGCGCAGCGAGCGGGAGGGTCGAGTCCATCTCTTCAAGGGGTGGGCAATCGCCGATGATGAGATTGAGGCCCCATTCTCGGGCATAGCGATCGCGGAACGCGTACATTTCGGGGAATTTCCGGCCCGTATCGATATGCAGCAGAGGAAACGGCACGTGGCCGAAAAACGCCTTCTTCGCAAGCCATACCATGACATTCGAGTCTTTCCCGAGAGACCACAGCATAGCCAGATTTGGAATTCGGCTGAATGCCTCCCGAATAACGTAAATGCTCAGGCTTTCGAGTTTGTCGAGATGGGTCATCTTGGCTGGCGGCGGCTCGGCTCTTGGGCGTTGATCATCGGGCGGCACCTTGCCTAACTCAAGCACGGGCCTGTTGTAAAGGATCACAAGGCTATAATATGGCCTCGCTTTTCCGGCTCCCCGCGGTCGTCGTCGGTTACAGCGGTCCGATTCAAGGCCGCTCGAGGCCGGGTACCACACTAGGAAATCCGCCCGCGATGCGGTAATAGTGCGCCGCGGAATTAAAGGATCGGAATGGTGTTGAGCGGGATGTCATTGCGTTTGGCGAACGGAAAGTGTTGCCAGCGCACGCACTCGGCCTGGCGCCTGGTCGCGTCCGTCATGCTGCTAGCCGCCGCCTTGAACGGCTGTTCGCTTTTCCAGTCCAACAAAGCGCCCAAGAGCGAGACACCCGGGGACTCGGCCGAGACAAACGTTTCCGGGGACACTGTAAAGCAGAAAACGCCGAGCTTGCCGGCGTTCGCCAAGGACGTCGACACCACGATCGGCCAGCGCGTCGGCGTCAATCGCTTCCTCTGGCAGGGTGCGCTCGATACCGTGTCGTTCATGCCGCTCGTATCGGCGGACCCGTTTGGCGGCGTGATCATCACGGATTGGTATGCCCCGCCGGAGACGCCCCAAGAGCGATTCAAACTCAATGTCTTCATTCTCAGCCGGGAGTTGCGGGCGGATGCGGTGCGCGTCGCGGTGTTCCATCAGAAACAGACGGATGGGCAGTGGCAGGACATGCCAGCCGAAGGGGGGACCGCGACCGATCTCGAAGATACGATTCTCAGCCAGGCGCAAAAACTTCGGAGCCAAGCGCTTGGAAACGGCGAGGGTAGTTGAGAACGTCGCGTGGCTGGAAGACCGCCCCGGATAACGACGCCAAACCTCCATCTTTGGTTAAATCCCAATCTTTGGCTAAATCATCGGGTGGCGAATCCGAAAATCGCCACATTTGGGTGCGGGAGCGTGAGCGAATTTCGGATGCTAGGCCACGTGAGGAATACGTTGTATCGAGTGTGGTATTCGGATTTGAAGTTCCTAAAACGCGGATGCCGTCGAAATGACAGGAACTTCAAATCCACCGCACGAGTGTGGTATTCGGATTTGAAGCTCTTAATCGCGGATGCGACCAGAATGCCAGGAACTTCAAATCCCTCACACTAGAGAGCGCCATGTCACGCTATAACCACAAGGAGACCGAAGCCAAGTGGCAGGCGATCTGGGCTCAGCGACGATCCTTCGAGACGCGCGAGGATCCCTCAAAGCCGAAATATTATGTCCTCGAAATGTTTCCCTACCCCTCGGGCCGCATCCACATGGGCCATGTCCGCAACTATACAATGGGCGATGTCGTCGCCCGCTTCAAACGCGCCCGAGGCTTCAATGTGTTGCACCCCATGGGATGGGACGCGTTCGGGTTGCCCGCGGAGAACGCCGCGATCGAGGCGAAAATTCATCCCGCTAAATGGACATACGCCAACATCGATCAGATGCGCGCGCAGCTCAAGCTCATGGGGCTATCGCTCGATTGGAGTCGCGAGGTGGCGACCTGCGATCCGGCTTACTATAAGCACGAGCAGAGGATGTTCCTCGATTTCTTGAAAGCCGGTCTCGCCTATCGCAAGGAGTCTTGGGTCAATTGGGACCCCGTCGACATGACGGTGCTGGCAAACGAGCAGGTGATCGATGGTCGCGGATGGCGCTCTGGTGCCTTCGTCGAGCGGCGGAAGCTCAACCAGTGGTTTTTCAAGATTACGCATTTTGTCGGAGATCTGCTCGACGAACTCGATCGCCTGCCCCGCTGGCCGGAAAAAGTACGCCTCATGCAGCGGAACTGGATCGGCCGCTCGACCGGCGCGCGCGTGACGTTTGCGATCGAGGGACGCACCGACTCGATCGAAGTTTACACGACCCGTCCTGACACGCTTTTTGGCGCGAGCTTCCTCGCCCTATCGGCAGATCATCCGCTCGCCGAGGCGATTGGGTCGGCGGACCCATCGGCCCGCGATTTCATCGAGGAATGCCGCCGGCTCGGAACGAGTGAAGCCGCCATCGAGACGGCCGAGAAAAAGGGGTTCTTGACACGTCTTAAGGCGCTCCATCCGCTCGGAAAAGATTGGCGGCTTCCCGTCTATATCGCCAACTTCGTCCTCATGGAGTACGGCACGGGCGCCATTTTTGGGTGCCCCGCGCACGATCAACGCGATCTGGATTTCGCGCGCAAATACAATCTGCCGGTCATGCCGGTCGTGATTCCTCCGGGTGAGGACCCCAAACGCTTCAGCATCGGCACCGAGGCGTATGCGGGCGATGGTATTTTGGCCAACTCGGAATTTCTCGACGGGCTTTTGGTCGAAGACGCGAAAAAGAAGGTCGTTGCGCGGCTCGAGGCCCTCAAGCACGGGCGCGGCGAGGTGAATTTTCGTCTCCGGGATTGGGGGGTCTCGCGGCAGCGCTATTGGGGCTGTCCGATTCCAGTCATTAATTGCCCGACTTGCGGGACGGTGCCCGTTCCGGTGAAGGATCTCCCTGTCACACTGCCCGACGATGCGACGTTCGACAAGCCCGGCAATCCCCTCGAGCATCACCCGACCTGGAAGCACGTGGCATGCCCGACATGCGGCATGCCAGCGCTGCGGGAGACGGATACGTTCGACACGTTCGTCGAATCGTCATGGTACTTCGCGCGGTTCTGCTCACCCAAAGCGGTTGGTCCGGTCGACCGTGCGGCCGTCGATTATTGGCTGCCGGTCGATCAGTATATCGGCGGGGTCGAGCACGCGATTCTTCACCTTCTTTATTCCCGCTTCTACATGCGGGCGATGCGAGGAAGCGGGTACGTTTCGGTGGACGAGCCTTTTGCCGGATTGTTCACGCAAGGCATGGTTTGCCACGAAACATACCGAAGTGCCGACGGACGCTGGCTCGCACCGAGCGAGATCGCGCGGAACGGGCAAAACGTCGCCGTCGAGGCGGCGACGGGCGAACCTGTCACCATCGGCCGCTCCGAAAAGATGAGCAAATCGCGCAAGAATACCGTCGACCCCACGGAGATCATCGGGAGCTATGGGGCCGACACGGCACGCTGGTTCATGCTCTCGGACTCGCCGCCTGAACGCGACATGGAGTGGACGGCCGAAGGTGTCGAGGGCGCATGGCGCTACGTCAATCGCCTGTGGCGCGCGGTCCATCAAGCGAAGCAGGCGATGGCGGCCTCGGATGCGGTGCGCCCGGCGACATTCGACGACACCGAGCAGGCCACGCGCCGCGCGATTCATAAAACCATCGACGGTGTTACCCACGATCTCGACCATTTTCGGTTCAATCGAGCAGTGGCGCGCGTTCACGAGCTTAGCAACGCCTTGGCGGCAGTCACCGGCGACGGCGAGGGTCAAGACTGGGTTCGGCGCGAAGGCTACGATGCGATTGCAAGGCTCATCGGGCCCATGATGCCGCATCTGGCCGAAGCGCTTTGGGCGGCCCTGGGCCACGCGACGCTGCTCGTTGACGAGCCCTGGCCGGTCGCTGACCCGATGTTGCTGATCGATGACATGGTTACGATCGCGGTGCAAGTGAACGGCAAACTGCGCGCGACGGTCGACCTCCCCCGCGACGCCGAACATGCCGACGCCGAGCGTGCCGCACTCGCCTTGCCCGCCGTGGTCAAGGCAATGGACGGCCGAGCGGCACGGCGCGTCATCGTCGTTCCCAATCGGATCATCAACGTCGTCGTTTGAACGTGCTGAACGGATCGTTCGCGAAGACATCGGCGTTAAGCAGCTTGTCGTCCGGCGGCGTAATCGTGGAATTGAGCAGACCGTGAAGATTCCGCCATCGCGTATCGAAGGCTTCGTAGCCCGACCCGATCCGGGTGCGCGCGCGATCTTGGTCTACGGACCGGATGCGGGGCTCGCGCGTGAGCGCGCGGAACGGCTCTGCCTCTCGGTCGTCCCTGCGTTGAATGACCCCTTTCGCGTCGTCGAGCTGAGCCCCTCGGTTCTGCGCGACGACCCGGCGCGTTTGGCCGATGAAGCCGCGCAGATTTCGATGATCGGGGGGCGGCGGGTCATTCGCGTCCGCGACGGAACGGATGACATTGCGGAACTCTTCCAAGCATTTCTCGGCTCACCCGTCGGCGACGCGCTTGTGGTTGTCGATGCGGCCGATTTGCCCGCACGATCGAAATTGCGGAGTCTATTCGAAAGTGCAAGGAATGCCGCAGCTCTGGCCTGCTATGCGGATCGCGAGGAGGACATCGCGGCAGTGGCGCGGCAAATGATCAAGCAGGCGGGACTTACGATCGCCCCCGATGCGCTCGAATGCCTCGTCGGAGATCTCGGCGGCGACCGTCAGATTACACGACGGGAAATCGAGAAGCTTTTGCTTTATGTCGGCGCCGGCGCGACGCAGGTGCATCTTGCGGACGTCGAGGCTTGCGTTGGTGATTCGGCCGCGCACTCGATCGAAGGCGCACTTGCGGATGGAAGTCAAGAAGCCGTCGTGCGCGCACTAGCCCGCGCCTTCGCAGAGGGAGAGTCGGCGGTTGGCGTGGCTCGGGCCGCTCAGCGCTATTTCCAGCGGCTTCATTTTGCGGCGGGGCAGATCGACCGCGGTAAGAGCATCGAGCAGGCGATCGGCAGTCTAAGGCCGAAGCTCTTCTGGAAATTGCGGGACGGGGTCACGGACCAGCTCCGAACCTGGACGTCTCGCCGAGCGGCAGAGGCGCTCGAGCGGCTGACGGCGGTGGAGCTCGCCTGCAAAACGACCGGCATGCCCGATGAGGCGATCGTCACGCGATGTTTGCTTGAACTGGCCAGTGCCGCCGGCCGTCAGACACGAAGGGCCTAGGCCGGATTTGAAGTTCCTAAACCTTGCTGCCAGCGAAATATTAGTAACTTCACATCTACTACACTACGAGTCTCGGCTATTTCCGGATGACACGGTGAGACGCTGGACGAGATCGTCCAGCTGGCCAAGATTATCATAGCGCACGGTGACGTGCCCTTTGCCACCGCGATCTTCAATCGAGACCTTTAGACCGAGTTTGAGCGAAAGGTCGTGCTCGAGTGCCCGCGTGTCCGCGTCTTTCTCCCGCGGCACCGCGGCACCCTTTTTGAGTCGCGCGGTGTTGTCCTGCGCTAGTTTCTCCGTTTGCCTCACATTCAATCCGCGCTTGACGATCTCATGGGCGAGTTCCACGGGACTTGCGACGTTGAGCAGCGCTCTGGCGTGACCAGCCGTCAAATCTCCGCGCTCGAGCAAATCCTTGACAGGCTGCGGCAATCCCAGGAGCCGCAGCAGATTCGCCACGTGACTCCGGCTCTTGCCGACCACCCGCGCGAGATCCTCCTGGGTATGATCGAACTCTTCCATGAGCCGCCGGTAGCCCTCGGCCTCTTCGAGAGGCGTCAGATCCTGGCGTTGGATATTCTCGACAAGGGCAATTTCGAGCGCCTCGCCGTCGCTCATGTCGCGGACGATGACGGGCACTTCGTGAAGCTGGGCCTCTTGCGCCGCGCGCCAACGTCGCTCGCCGGCAATGATCTCGTAGCTGGTTGCGTCGTCCTGGAGCGGCCTCACGAGAATGGGCTGTAAAATGCCTTGGGCTTCGATGGAACGGACCAGGGCGGCCATCTCTTCGGGATCGAAGCGATGACGAGGTTGAAAACGGCTTGGTTTAAGGGCGCCCGTGGGCAGGTGGCGCGGCGGGCGCAGCCTTTCCAAGGTCGCCTGGTCTTCGGATTCGGAGCCCAGCAGTGCTGAAAGGCCGCGTCCCAGGCCCCGCCGCTTGCTGTCTTGAGGCGTCATGCGCGCGCCCTAACAGGGTCTGCATTGGCACTTGATGGAGTCGATGCGCCGGATGCCGGAAAGATGCCCTCGCGTCTCAAAATTTCGCCCGCGAGATGCAGGTAGGCTTGAGCGCCCGTGCACCGAAGATCGTAAAGCAAGACCGGCTTACCATGAGACGGCGCTTCGGAGACACGGACGTTGCGAGGGATGACCGTGCTGTAAACCTTGTCGCCAAGATGACCACGGACATCCTGCGCGATCATTTCACTCAAGCTATTGCGTTTATCGAACATGGTCAACACAATACCTTGTAGCTCAAGCCGCGCGTTGAATGACCTCTTCACGCGTTCGATCGTTCCCAGGAGGTGGCTGAGTCCCTCCAGCGCATAGAACTCGACTTGCAAGGGGACCAGAACCGCATCGGCAGCGACCAGGGCGTTGAGAGTCAGGAGGCCCAAGGCCGGCGGGCAATCGATCAAGATATAGTCGTAGGGCACGTTGGCGGTCGCGAAGGCGTCGTGCAGGTGATATTCGCGACGGGGAGAGGCGACCAGCTCCAGTTCGGCGCCCGTAAGATCGAGGGATGCAGCGACCACCTCCAAGCCGGGAATGCCTGTCGGCAAGACGGCTTGCTCGAAGGGCAAACCGTCCATCAGAATGCTGTACGAATTTAGTCGGCGTCGGGCTCTGTCAATCCCGAGTCCTGTGCTCGCATTGCCCTGAGGATCGAAATCGATCAGCAGGACCCGCTGCTCAACGGCCGCAAGCGCTGTTCCCAGGTTTATTGCGGTCGTGGTCTTACCGACGCCGCCTTTCTGGTTAGCGATTGCGAGGATGCGGGGTCGAGACCGGGGAGTAATCTGCCTAACGGAAGCTGTTGGGTGCGGCACGCGATATCTCCCCTAGCCTTAGTATTTTGCCCGCCGAATCCGTATGGCTGGCAATGACCTCGATCCGCATATTCCATCGTTTACACGCTGCGGTCAATTCTTCTTCCACCTCTTTACCCTTCAGAAATAGGCAAATCCCGTCGGGCGCCAGTATCGGGACCGCATACGACAAAAGTGTATCGACAGGCGCGAGGGCTCGTGCGGTCGCCACGTGAAAATTCATACCTGAGAGCGTTTCAGCGCGCCGCTCGGTGACAATGGCAGTACTGTGAGTTCGTCGAACGACCTCGCGGAGGAAAACGCATTTGCGCGAGTCCGATTCGCAGAGGGTGACATCAGGGGCGCCGAATATCGACAGCACGAGCCCCGGAAAACCGGCGCCGCTTCCAAGATCGATGATTGACCGCACCGACTTCGGCAAAAAACGAACTAATTGGGCTGAGTCGAGAACATGGCGGCGCCAGGGATCGGCTAAAGTGCTTTTCCCGACGAGATTGATCGCGTTTTGCCATTTCCGAAGCAGCGCGACGTAAATTTCGAGCTTTTCGAGTGTTTCACGTGAAACATCTATAAAGTCCCGAAGCGATTCGGCTGTCATGGGTCGCCAGCCGCTCACCCTTCTACCTTCGAGCGAATGCGCTCAGACCTTTCGCACGCATAGGATTGATGTCGTTGTTTCACGTGAAACAATTTAGTCTGATCACGGACGGGCCAGTCGCGCCTCGTTTGGTGGATTTGAAGTTCCTGTCATTTTGGTGGCATCTGCGTCTAGGAGCTTCAAATCGGAATACCACACTAAATTCAAAATATTCCTCCTGTGGCTTAGAACCGGAAATTCGCGTGCGGCCCCGCTCCCCCAAATGGCGAATTTCGGATTCGCCACACTAGCGCACTTTGACATTTGCTGCGAGGGCCGATCTTTGCTCTACATCATTGCGTTGGGGGCCCTTGCGGACGTGCCGCAACAGCGCGGTGAGCGCAGCGGGCGTTATGCCCGAAATCCGCCCCGCCTGTCCGAGGGTACGTGGCCGCACGGCCGCAAGCTTTAGCCTGACCTCGGCCGAAAGCCCGCCGACTCGGTCATAATCCAAGTCCGGCGGCAAAGTCAGCGACTCGTCTCTTTGAAACGCAAGGATGTCCGCTTCCTGCCGTTCAAGATAGCCTGTGTAGCGCGCGTCGATTTCAAGCTGCTCGACCACATCGGGCCTCAGACCTCGCAACTCCGGCCAATGCACCGAAAGGCCCTCAACGGTCTGGCCGGGATATCGAAGCAAATCCGAAACGCTTCGCCACTTTCCATCTAGATTGACGTCAAGGCCCTTTTGTTGAAGGGCTTTTGGAAATGCCCCCAATCGGCCGACCAAATCCCTCCCCGACTCCAGGGCCATGCCCTTCAGCGCGAACGCCTCGGCGCGCCGGGACCCGACGCAGCCGAACTCAACGCCCACCGGCGTCAGTCGCAGATCGGCATTGTCGGCGCGCAACAAAAGCCGGTACTCCGCCCGGGATGTGAACATGCGATACGGCTCCGCAGTGCCCAACGTCACCAAATCGTCAATCAAAACGCCGACATAGGCCTCCGCCCGGGTTGGAACGAAGGGCTCGCCACCGGAAACACTGCGCGCCGCATTCACCCCCGCGACAATGCCCTGGGCTGCCGCTTCCTCATAGCCGGTGGTGCCGTTGATCTGCCCGGCGAGGAAGAGATTGCGAATGCGGCGGGTTTCCAGGCTGGGCTTAAGCTCGCGCGGGTCGACGAAATCATACTCGATTGCATAGCCCGGACGAATGATCTCGGCGCGCTCCAATCCAGCGATCTTGTGGACCATGGCTTCCTGTATTTCCTGCGGCAGCGAGGTCGAAATGCCGTTCGGGTAGATCGTATGATTGTCAAGACCCTCCGGCTCAAGAAAGATCTGGTGCCGCTCTTTATCCGAAAATCGGACAACCTTGTCTTCAATGGAAGGACAATACCGCGGGCCGACGCCTTTGATTTGGCCTGAGTACATCGGCGAGCGGTGCAGATGTTGCCGTATCAACTCGTGGACGGCATGGGTCGTATATGTAATATGACAGACCGTCTGGGGGGTGGTAATTTCACTCGTGAGAAATGAAAACGGCACTGGTGGGCGGTCGCCGTCCTGAATCTCGAGGTTTTTCCAATCGATTGTCCGGCCATCCAATCTCGGCGGCGTTCCGGTCTTCAAACGCCCAAGCCGGAAACCAAACCGCTCAAGTGTTTTCGACAAGCCGACCGAAGGTTCCTCGCCCACCCGTCCCGCTGGATATCGCTCGCGTCCTACGTGTATCATTCCACGGAGAAACGTACCGGTTGTTATAACAACAGCACCCGCGCGTATTTCGCGAGCATCAGCGAGAACGATACCCGCAATCCCAGCCAATCCGTCCAGAACCACATCCTCCACGGCTCCCGACTCGATGGTCAGATTTTCGTGGTCGCCAAGGATCGCCTGCACCGCCATGCGATAAAGCTTCCGGTCGGCTTGCGCCCTCGGGCCACGCACCGCCGGCCCCTTGCTCCGGTTCAGCATGCGGAACTGGATGCCGGCGCGGTCGATGGCGCATCCCATGACGCCGTCGAGTGCATCGATCTCACGGACCAGATGGCCTTTCGCAAGGCCACCGATCGCCGGGTTGCACGACATTTCGCCAATCGTATCCAGCCGATGGGTCAACAGGAGCGTCCGCGCGCCGACGCGCGCCGCCGCCGCCGCCGCCTCACAGCCCGCGTGGCCGCCACCGACCACGACGACGTCGTACCGCGATGGATTTTGGTTCATGGCCCGGATTTCTACGCGGGCCTCGTATGAGAGTCAAAGCGGGCGCAAGATTCCGGGGTTTCACGTGAAATGATTAACGTGACCGCGCGTGCGGCTGGGTCATTTCCCGATGCAGAAATCGCGGAAAACGACGTCGAGAATGGCCTCCACCTCAACGCGGCCCGTGATCCGCCCGAGCTGGCGCATCGCGAGCCGTAAATCTTCGGCTCTGAGCTCCGGCAGTGCGGCAGTCGCGGAGCGACGCAGCGCCGCGACGCAACTCTCCAGCGCCTCGCGATGGCGGAGCCGGGTGAGCGTGGGCGCCGACGAAACGCCCAACAACGCCACCGCTTGGCACTCCAGCCTCTCCATGAGCCCCGCGAGTCCGTGCCCCGTCTTCGCCGAAACCGCAATCAAGGGCCGACCCTCGAACGTCATGTCCAAGGTGCTCGCGGCCAAGTCGACTTTGTTCAAGACCAAAATACTCGGCATCGTGGCGAGGGTCGCAACCGAACGTTCCATTTCGGGCCATCGTGTTGCGTCAAAGACCACAAGCCGCAGGTCGGCATCTTCCGCGCGCGCGACGGCGCGCCTTACACCTTCGATCTCGATCTCATCGCCACTTGAGCGAATTCCCGCCGTATCGGCAAGGGTCACCGGGTATCCCGCCAAATCGAGATGCACCTCGATCACGTCGCGCGTGGTGCCCGCGCGAGCAGAGACGATCGCGACATCCCGGCGCGCAATGGCATTGAGAAGGCTCGATTTCCCCACATTGGGGGAACCCACGATCGCGACCGAAAGCCCATCCCTTGTGCGCTCCCCACGCCGCCCGTCACTGAGGTGTCGAACGATTTCCGTTTCGATTGCCGAAACGTCGTGCACGAACCCTGCCGACAACGCGTCCGCCGTCTCCTCCGGAAAATCGATATCGGCCTCGGCATGGGCCAGGATCGCGACCAACCTGGAGCGCCAGCCGTCATAGAGGCGTCCGAGTTCGCCTCTCATCTGGCGCAATGCCAGAAGACGCTGGGCCTCAGTCTCGGCGTTTATCAGGTCCGCAAGCCCCTCAACGGCCGTGAGGTCGAGCTTGCCATTGTCGAACGCGCGCCTTGTAAACTCGCCGGGCCCCGCTGGGCGCAATCCCGCAAGTTTCGCAAGCGCCTCGAGCATTGCATCGACCGTTGCACGGGAGCCGTGAATTTGAAATTCCGCCATATCCTCGCCGGTCTCGCTCTTCGGGCCGGGAAACCAAAGGACGACACCGTCGTCGAGTGCGGCCCCATTTTCCGGGTCCCGAAGCCGCGCATACTGGGCGAAGCGGGGTGCTGGCAGCCCTTTCCCTGTCAATCCACGAATCGCCGTCGAGGATGCCGGACCGCTCACGCGAATGACGGCGATTGCAGCACGACCGGCGGACGACGACAGCGCGAAAATCGTGTCCCGCGCCACTACTTGCCTTTCTTGTCGGGCCGTGCGTCACCGCCAAGATGCGAGCGCATGATCTGTTGGAACTGCTCCCAACCTTGCACGCCCGCGGGCAGCCAAATTTTGAAAAGCGCCTCAGGATCGGTGGCCGCCAACGTGGCGCGCATGCGCGCCTCCATCTCCGCGAGCAGCGCTTTCTGCATCGGTTCGATGTCCGGTAGGCCGAAAAAAAGCCGCGCTTCCTGGGGCGTGCAGTCGACGTCGATCTTTACCTTCATGGGAATCCTCCGCCTCGCGCCCGCTCGGGCGGGAATACCGATTTTGACGTTGAGCCCCGGCGTTCCCCGCCGCACTATTGCGACATTACGCCAGCCGCTCGGTTTGGGTAAGCCTTGGACGACAACCAAATCCCCAGCCTTCACGCACGCGGCGCGATTCGACAAATCTGCGCCTTCGCATCATCTCTAGTGTGGCATTCGCCTTACTGAACGCGGATGCCGTCAAAATGTTCGAAACTTGAAATCCACCACACCCGAACACCAACCGGGACACCATGAGCCAAGACCTCGCCCCGCAGGACCCCACCACGCAGAATTTACTCGGCCGCGAGACGAGCCCCTATCTTCTCCAGCACAAGGACAATCCCGTGCATTGGCAGCCGTGGGGCGACCACGCGCTGGCGGAGGCGAAGCGCCTCGACCGTCCGATCCTTCTTTCGATCGGCTATGCGGCGTGTCATTGGTGCCACGTCATGGCCCATGAGAGCTTCGAGGATCCCGAAACCGCCGCGATGATGAACGCGCTTTACGTCAACATCAAAATCGACCGTGAAGAACGCCCCGACATCGACACCATCTATCAGCACGCGCTCGCATTCCTGGGGGAACATGGCGGGTGGCCCTTGACGATGTTCTGCACCCCGGAGGGAGAACCCTTCTGGGGCGGCACGTATTTTCCACCGGATGCGCGGTACGGCCGACCGGCGTTCCGGGATGTTCTCAATCGCATTTCGGAGGTCTATCGCCAGGAAAAACACACCGTGCATCGCAATGTCAGCGCCTTGCGCGAGGGTCTCGAGCGTTTGGGCCAATCGCACGCCGGACAGGGCTTCCCCCAAGCCACGATCGCCGATGCCGCACGCCGGCTTTTGCGGATGGTGGACCTCCATGATGGGGGAATCGCCGGCGCTCCCAAGTTTCCGCAAGTCCCGATCTTCAAACTCTTCTGGCGCCTTTGGAAGCGCTCCGGCGATCGGGCCTTTCGCGACGCGGTGCTGGTCACGCTCGTGCGCATGTCCCAGGGCGGTATTTACGATCATCTCGGCGGCGGCTTTGCACGTTACTCGACGGACGATCGCTGGCTGGCGCCCCACTTCGAAAAAATGCTCTACGACAACGCTCAACTTATTGAACTTCTTGCCGATGCCTGGCTCGACACACACAATCCGCTGTTCGAGACCCGCGCCGTCGAAACCGTCGATTGGGTCCTGCGCGAGATGATCTCGCCGGACGGGGGCTTCGCCGCAACCCAGGATGCCGACAGCGAAGGGCACGAGGGGCGCTTCTATGTCTGGTCGGCCGGCGAGATCGAACGGCTCCTCGGCGACGACGCTGTGTTCTTCAAACGCACCTACGATGTCACGGCCGACGGCAATTGGGAGGGCGTCAATATCCTGAACCGCATCGGTGCGGACGGATTGCTCGAACCCGCCTTGGAGGCAAAGCTCGCTCAACTGCGCAAGACCTTGTGGCGGCATCGAGAAACGCGCGTAAAGCCTGGCTGGGACGACAAGGTGCTCGCCGATTGGAACGGCCTGATGATTGCGGCCCTGGTTCGCGCGGGGCTCGCCTTCGATAAACCCGAATGGGTCGCAGCAGCCGCAAGCACCTTCGCATTTGTCAGTCGGCGCATGAGCGCCAATGGGCGGCTGCGTCATAGCTACCGCGCCGGTCAGCTCAAGCATGCCGGCTCGCTCGACGATCACGCCAACATGGTCGATGCCGCCCTGATGCTTTATGAGGCGACGACCGAGCCCGACTATCTTCGTCTTGCGGAGTCCTGGGTCGAAATCCTCGACAGGCATTATCGTGACACCGAGAGCGGCGGTTATTTTTTCACCGCGGACGATGTCACCGACGTCATCGTGCGAACCAAAAGCGCAAGCGACAACGCCACACCCTCCGGTAACGGCACAATGGCCGCCTCACTTGCAAGGCTTTACTACCACACGGGAAAGGTGCAGTACCGCGAGCGTGCCGACGCCGTACTCAGCGCCTTTTCGGGACAGCTCGGTGACAATATTTTCTCGTTCGCCACCCTGCTCGGTGCTGCCGCACTTCACGACAACGCCATTCAGGTCGTTCTGGCTGGAACGCCGGGTGATCCGGCATTCGAGGCACTCCGACGAGCTGCCTATGGCGTGTCCCAGCCGAACCGCCTTGTCCAGATCGTCTCGCCCGGCATCTCCCTGCCCGCGGAACATCCCGCACACGGCAAGGGCCTTCATGACGGCAAGCCGACCGCTTATGTCTGCACCGGTAGAACGTGCTCCCTCCCCATCACGTCGACCGATGGTCTCCGAATGGCGTTGGGACCGGTCGCACACGTGCCAACATCATGAGCGTGCGATGAAAGAGCCCGATCGTTCGACAAGCAAGGCGAGCCTGACGATCCCCAGCATGATCGGCCCTATCACTGTCGTCGCCGATGGCGATTACATAACGGAAATACACATCGGTCGCCGACGACCCGGCCGGGACGAAACGCCGCTCTTGCTCGAAACGAAAAAACAGCTCGATGCCTATTTCGCCCGCAGGCTCACGATATTCGACTTGCCGACCGAGCCCCGCGGCAGCGACTTCGAGCGCCGGCTCTGGCGTGCCCTCGAACGGATCCCTTACGGCGCGGTGCGGACATATGGCGCGCTCGCCCGCGAGGTCGACAGCATTCCGCGCGCGATCGGCGGCGCTTGCGGCGCCAATCCGATCCCCATCGTGATCCCATGCCATCGTGTCATCGGGAGCAACTCCCTCGGCGGCTATTCCGGCGGAGACGGTGTGGCCACCAAAAGAAAACTGCTCGCCCTTGAGCAGCCGGACCTGCTCTCCGGGTTGAGCTGACCTTGCATTTGCCCATTGCGACGCAGCGACGGCCGCGGTCGTGACAAGCCCGGCGGCGCACGATAGTCTTGCACCAATCACCCGACCTTCAACCAATCGATAAACCGACAATCGTCAACGATAGGAGCGGATCATGCCTGAGGTAACGATCGCCGCCGCCGACGGCGGCAGCTTCTCCGCCTATCTCGCCCGACCCGCCACCGGCAAGGGACCGGGCGTGGTCGTCTGCCAAGAGATATTCGGCGTCAATCATGTCATGCGCGAGGTTTGTCTCGATCTCGCAAAGCAGGGCCACTTCGCAATCTGTCCCGATCTCTTCTGGCGTCAGCAGCCGGGCATCCAGATCACGGACAAGACCCAAGCCGAATGGGCGCGCGCGTTCGAGCTTTACAAGGGCTTCAACGAGGCGAAAGGGGTCGACGATCTCAAGGCGACCCTCAACTTCATGCGCAAACACGAAGGCTGCACGGGCAAGGTCGGCGCCGTCGGTTTTTGTCTTGGCGGCAAGCTCGCCTATCTCATGGCGACACGGACGACGGCCGACTGCAATGTCGGCTATTACGGCGTGGGGATCGAAGCGGCCCTCGACGAGGCGAAGAACATCAAGAAGCCCCTGATGCTTCATATCGCGGAGAAGGACGAATACTGCCCGGCAGCCGCACAGGCCAAGATCAAAGCCTCGCTTGGGAGCAACAAGCTCGTCACGATCCACAGCTATGCCGCTATGAATCACGCGTTCGCGCGCGTGGGCGGTCAACACTACGACAAAGCGTCGGCGGAGCTTGCGAACGGCCGCACATTCGATTTTTTCAAGAAGGCCCTCGGCTGAATCAAGAATGCGCTGATTCAAAGAAGGAGAAACCATGGTAAAGGCTATTCAAGTCACCACGCCAGGCGGTCCCGATGTGCTGCGAATGGTGGAGGCACCTCTGGCCCATCCGGGGCCGGGCGAGGTCGTCGTTCGTCACCACGCGATCGGACTCAACTATATCGACATCTATGTCCGAACCGGCCTCTACAAGCAGCCGAGCTATCCTTGCGGGCTGGGATATGAAGGGGCGGGCGTGGTTGAAGCGGTCGGACCCAAGGTAAAGGACTTCAAGGTCGGCGATCGTGTGGCGTACGGACTAAGCCCCATCGGCGCTTACGCGGAAGCGCGCATCATGCCGGCCGACCGTCTTGTCAAACTGCCCAAGGAGATCGATTTCAAGACCGGTGCGGCGATGATGCTTCAAGGCATGACGGCGCGCTATCTCCTTCGCCGCACTTACAAGGTCAAGAAGGGCGACACCATCCTCGTGCACGCGGCGGCCGGCGGCGTGGGCTTGATCATGTGCCAGTGGGCGAAGTCGCTCGGCGCTACCGTGATCGGCACCGTGAGTTCCGACGAGAAAGCAACCCTCGCCAAATCGCATGGATGCAAACATCCCATCGTGACCGGCAAGGAGGACTTTGCCGAGCGCGTCAAGGAGATCACCAAGGGCAAGGGGCTGCCCGTCGTCTACGACTCGGTCGGGAAGGACACCTGCGAGAAGTCGCTGGCGTGCCTCGCACCCCTCGGGCTTTTCGTCACCTTCGGCAATTCTTCGGGACCGATCCCACCGTTCGATCTCGGCCAGCTCGCCGCGAAGGGCTCCCTCTATGTCACGCGCCCCACGCTCGGCACTTACGTGGCCAAGCACGAAGATCTCGTCGCGACGGCACGGGACCTCTTCCGTGTCGTCAAGAGCGGTGCGGTCAAGATCCGCGTCAATCAAACCTATCGCTTGGCCGATGCGGCCCAAGCCCATCGCGATCTCGAAACGCGGAAGACGACGGGATCGACGGTGCTAATGCCGTAGGGTATTGGCGCGCCCGCGCGCGGCGCCCGGCCGCACGCCGCGTTTTTTGCGTGGGCGCAAGGGCAAGCTGCCCTCGAATGTGCGACGCACCTTCGACGCGCTACTGATTCATCGATTGGAAGAATTCGCCGTTTGTCTTGGTGTGGCGAAGCTTGTCGAGCAGGAACTCCATTGCGTCGTTCATGCCCATCGGCATGAGAATGCGCCGCAGCACCCACATCTTCGCCAGCACGTCCCGTTCCACCAGAAGCTCTTCCTTGCGCGTGCCCGAGCGGGTGATGTCGATCGACGGGAAGACGCGCTTGTCCGAGAGCTTGCGGTCGAGAATGATTTCGGAGTTGCCGGTACCCTTGAACTCCTCGAAGATCACTTCGTCCATGCGCGAGCCCGTATCGATGAGGGCGGTGGCGATGATGGTGAGCGACCCGCCTTCTTCGATATTGCGCGCGGCGCCGAAAAAGCGCTTCGGCCGCTGGAGCGCGTTGGCGTCGACGCCCCCCGTCAGCACCTTTCCCGAAGAGGGCACCACGGTGTTGTAGGCGCGCGCCAGGCGCGTGATCGAATCGAGCAGGATGACCACGTCGCGTTTGTATTCGACGAGGCGCTTTGCCTTCTCGATCACCATTTCGGCGACTTGAACGTGCCGCGCCGCCGGCTCGTCGAAGGTGGAGCTGATGACTTCGCCCTTGACCGAGCGCTGCATGTCCGTGACTTCCTCCGGCCGCTCATCGATCAGGAGAACGATCAAATAAGCGTCCGGATGATTTGCCGCGATCGAGTGGGCGATGTTTTGCAACATCACCGTCTTGCCCGTTCGCGGCGGGGCCACGATCAAGCCGCGCTGACCCATGCCGAGGGGGCTGACCAGATCGATCACGCGGGCCGTGAAGTCCTTGATCGTCGGATCGCCGAGCTCGAGCCTGAAGCGCCGATCGGGATAAAGCGGGGTGAGATTGTCGAAGTTGATGCGGTGCCGGACCTTGTCCGGCTCCTCAAAATTGATCTCGTTGACTTTGAGGAGCGCAAAGTACCGCTCGCCGTCCTTGGGCGCGCGGATTTGTCCCTGCACGGTGTCGCCCGTGCGAAGTCCGAAGCGGCGTACCTGGCTGGGCGACACATAGATATCGTCCGGACCGGGAAGATAATTCGCCTCGGGCGAACGAAGGAAGCCGAAGCCGTCCTGCAAAATCTCGAGCACGCCGTCGCCGAAGATGCCGATGTCGCGCTCGGCAAGAAGCTTCAGAATGGCGAACATGAGCTCCTGCTTGCGCAGATTGCTCGCGTTCTCGACCTGTAGCTCCTCGGCATAGGTCAGCAGATCGGCTGGTGTTTTCGATTTGAGTTCTTGGAGATTCATTCCGCGCCTACTTCGCGACGAATCGAGGGGAAAGGGGAAAGCGACAGGGCCTGACGTCGAGCTGGGTAAGCGGAGAAGCGCCGGAAGAGCCCGGCCGGATCAACAAGCGATAATCTCGGAAAGACGCAGGTCTAGGTCGCCGTGGGACGTCGCTTCGATAAATCCCTCAAACAAACGCCTCCGTCAAGAGAAATACGGTCGGGATTCTGCCCGTACAAGGGCTCTCGCCAATTATTTACCGCCATTCCCTAAAAAGGCTTAACGACAACCATGGCCACGACCACGATCATGGCGGCCGTCACCGCTTCATTCATGATGCGAAAGAAGCGCTGGGAATGCCGGTTTTCCCCCGCCGCGAACGCTTTCCGCCATTTGCCCATGGCGTGATGCAGCGCGGTCAGAACCGCCACCATCCCGAGCTTTACGTAAATCCAGCCGAGAGACCAGTCGACAATCCCTGGTATGCTGAGCAGACCACCGCCTAAAATGTAGGTCGCGACCATCGCCGGATTCATGATCAGCCGCAGAAGTCGCGCTTCCATGATCTGGAACCGCTCTGCTTCGGGCGAGCCGTGGGCGACCTCACAGTGGTAGACGAAGAGCCGCGGCAAATAGAGCAACCCTGCCATCCACGCGATAATACCGATCACGTGCAGTGCCTTGATCCAGTGATAGTATGCTGACATGTGCCGCCTACAATATATTGATTTCAACCGATGGGGCACTTCACGCAATGGACAGGGCATATCCGGTGCCCCCCTTCCGGTTCGACCCCGTCAACGCCCCCGGATCGCGTTCTCACCAACCGGGCGAGGCCCGCAATGAATGCGTCGCCAGCCGACACCGTCGGCGCGCGCACATAGGCCGGCACCCCAGCGCGCCTGGCAAGTGCTGCATACTCGATATCCAGTTCCACAAGTGTCTCGGAATGCTCCGACACGAATGCGATTGGAACGACGACGACCGGGACCTTGTCGCCGCCGGCGCGTTCGATTTCCTTATCCGTCGCAGGGCCGATCCATTCGAGCGGTCCAACGCGGCTCTGGTAGCATAAGACCCAATCCAAATCGCGCTTGCCGAGGGACGCGACGACCGCGGCACAGGATTGCTCGACTTGCCACGGGTAGGGATCGCCGGCGGCAACGATTTTTTTGGGCAAGCCATGGGCCGAGAACAGGACCCGCGGCGGCCCGACATCGTCCATTTTGGCCAATGCGTCCTCGACGCTTTGCGCCACGGCGCCGATGAATCCCTCGTTTCGGGGGTAGCAGCAGATCGCATATTGGGGTGCCGCAAGACCGGCCGATTGCGCCGAGCGGAACCAGGCCGTGAGAGAAGAGCCCGCCGTCGTGGTCGAAAATTGGGGATAGAGCGGAAGCAGAACGATCCGGTCCGGCGCGAAAGCCTTCACGGCAGCCGCGGCTTCGTCGATGAACGGATGCCAATAGCGCATTGCGACGAAGCACCGCACATCGCCGAGGTCGCGAAGGCGAGCTTCCAATGCTCGTGCCTGGGCCATCGTGTTCTCGAGAAGCGGCGAGCCGCCTCCGATATGTCCATAAATATTCCGCGCGATTGGCGCGCGTCGCTTGGAAATGAGCTTGGCCAGAAGCCAACGAAGAGGGGCAGGCGCTCCAATGATGGCGGGATCATTGAAAAGATTGAAGAGGAACGGCTCGACCGCCTCAGGGCGGTCCGGCCCGCCCAAATTGAAAAGAACGACCGCAAGCTTGGCCATCGAGAAAATCGCTGACCAGGGTTAAGTCTGCGATTGAGCGGCATCGGCAGGGTCGCACTGCCAGTTTCGCACGATTTCAACGAGCGCCGCGACATGCTCGGGTGGCGTCGTCGGCAGCACGCCGTGGCCAAGGTTGAAGATGAACGGCCCCTTTCCCCATACCGACAAGATACGCACGGCCTCTCGCTTCATCGGCTCTCCACCGACCAGGAGCAGGACGGGATCGAGATTGCCCTGAAGGGTGCATCGATGCTGCATCTCGTGGGCCGCCCACGCGAGCGGAATCGATGGGTCGAGGCCGATGCCATTCACGGCTGTTTCACCCGCGAACCGAAGACAACCATAGCCGGCGCCGCGCGGAAATCCGATGATCGGCACATCCGGGCAGGATTTCCTGACGCGTGCGACGATCCCTTTCACGGGCTCGATCGACCACTGCTGGAATTCCCGTTCGGCAAGCGCGCCCGCCCAACTCTCGAATATCTGGAGAACCTCCGCCCCATGCTCGACTTGACGAACAAGATAGGCCGCGGTTGCCTCAACAAGAACTGCAAGGAGTCGCTCGAATGCCTCCGGATTGCGATATGCCCACCCCTTGATCACGGCGAAATCGCGCGCGGTTCCGCCTTCGACCATATAGCTCGCGACCGTCCACGGGGCGCCGGCAAAGCCGATCAGGCTCGTTCCATGGGGAAGTAGCCCAGCCACTCGATCGATCACCTCATAGATCGGGGCCAATTCCTCATGCAATCTATCGCGACGAAGCCTCTCAACCGAGGCTTCATCCGCCAGCGGCTCGACAAAAGGACCCTCACCACTCGCAAATCCGACTTTTCGCCCAAGCGCATGGGGGATGACGAGGATATCCGAGAAGATGATCGCAGCGTCCAGCCCGAAGCGGCGCAACGGCTGCAACGTCGCCTCGGCCGCCAGTGCTGGATCGAAACAGAGTTCCAAAAATCCACCCGCCCGCGACCTCAGTTCCCGATATTCCGGCAAATAGCGGCCCGCTTGGCGCATGAGCCAAATCGGCACTGCATTACCGCTCTCTCCCTTGAGCGCTTTCAGCAGTGGCTTTAGCGGTGCTTGCATGCGGGCTTACCCGATCCTCCGAATCATGGCCCTCTACTCTTCTAAGACTCTTAAGAGAAAGGTAGTTGTAGTGGTTGATAGGGGTGAAGTCTGGGGACACAAAGTTACCCCCATAAGATGCCGACAGCCAGTATCATTGCGCTTGTGCGACCGTTTCGTCGTGGACCGATGGCGGCAATACGGTGTCGATTCTCGTGTCGTACCGCAACGCTGACGGTACGGCAACGGCTGTACTCGATCCTTAGCAAGCCTAGTGCCGTTGCGCCAACCCGCCGCAACTCTGCCTTGCGGACAGACGTTCAAGATCGGATGAGGAACGCGTCGCGATCCGATGACCTCCCATCAACCACAAAGGCGTGCGCTCAACTCACTCGGTAGGAATGCTGGGGAAATGGGGGATAAAAAGGACGCGTCTTGGCTGCTGCCCCTGTCTTTCACAAGGGTGCGGTTGAACGATGCACCGGTTGAAAAGAGCGCCTGCTCGTAAGACCTAAACGGGGGTCGAATTTTGCGCATTCCGGTCGGCGAATGTGTTATCCCCGTTCGAGTGTGTTTTTTGCACGGATCGCCCCGCTATGGACGGGTCGGCCGATACCGCCGAGGTTGACGCAATAGCCATGGTTCCCCGCAAGCGCCATCTGCACATGGTATCGGATGCCACCGGCGAGACGGTCCACAATATCGTCAGAGCTTGCTTGGTCCAGTTCGAGGGCATCGAAGTCGTCGAGCATATGTGGCCGCTCGTTCGGACCAAGAACCAGCTGGAAAAAGTCCTGGCCGCGATCGGGGAAGAACCAGGCCTCGTGCTGTTCACCTTGGTCGACAAACATCTCCGCACGGCACTCGTGGTGGGACTGCGGCGGATGAAAGTGCCGCACATCTCGGTGTTGGATCCGATCATGGGCGCGCTGACGAGCTATCTCGGCCTGCGCAGCCGCAATCTTCCAGGGCGTCAACACGAACTCGACGCGGAGTATTTCAGCCGGATCGACGCAATGCAGTTCGTGCTTGCCCACGACGACGGCCAAGCGACGTGGGACCTCGACCATGCGGATGTGGTACTCGTCGGCGTTTCCCGAACATCGAAGACGCCGACCTGCATTTATCTGGCGAACCGCGGCATCAAGGCGGCGAATGTGCCGATCGTACCCGGTGTGGTATTGCCGCACGAACTTGCCGAGGCGCGGCATCCCCTCATCGTCGGCTTGACCAAGGACCCGGTCCGGCTCGTCCAAATCAGACGCAACCGCATGCGCATCCTGAACGAGGTCGACACGACCGACTACACGGATCTGGAGACAGTCAAGCAAGAACTCGCCGTTGCGCGCCGCCTATTCACGGAAAATGGCTGGCCCGTCATTGACGTGACGCGTCGCTCGATCGAAGAGACGGCAGCCTCGATCATGCAGCTTTATGCCGACCGCAGAAAGCAAATGCAATGAGCCAAGCTCGGACATTCGGTTCGACCGGCGACGAAGCCGCGCTCGGGAGTGCGGCGGCGCATGGCGCGCGCCCGGTGGTGCTCGCGTCGGCCAGCGAGACGCGGATCGCCTTGTTGCGAAACGCGGGCGTGGCTGTGCTCGCCGACGCCGCGGCCATCGACGAGGACGAAATCAAGCGCGGTCTCCGGAAGGAAGGGGCGAGTGCCGCCGAGGTCGCCGAAACGCTTGCCGGGCTCAAGGCGACGAAGGTCTCGCGCCGTCACACGGGGGCATTTGTGATCGGTGCCGACCAAATGCTGGAATGCGGCGGCGCATGGTTCGACAAGCCGGTCGATCGCGACCATGCGCGCGCGCACCTCAGTGCACTGCGCGGAAAGGAGCACTTTCTGATCTCGGCCGTGGCGGTCGTGCATGACGGCGCGCTGCTGTGGCGCCACGTCGATCGCGCGCGACTGCGGATGCGGGCTTTCTCGGATGTCTTTCTCGACGAGTATCTGCGCGAGGTCGGCGAAGACATCTGCCGGTCGGTCGGCGCCTACCGGGTCGAAGGGAGGGGCTTGCAACTTTTCTCGGAAATCGCGGGGGATCATTTCACTGTTCTTGGTCTTCCGCTTCTCCCGCTCCTCGACTTCCTGCGTAATCACGGCGTCGTGGCCAAATGATCCTGAGCGGCAGGGCCAAGCTTGCGGGCGTCATGGGCTGGCCCGTCGACCATTCTCGCTCACCGCGGCTTCACGGCTATTGGCTTGCGCATTATGGGATCGATGCCGCCTATGTCGCGTTTCCGGTCGCACCCGAAAATCTCCCGGTTGCCCTGCGGGCCCTGCCGCTTCTCGGGATCGCGGGCGTCAACTTGACCGTTCCCCACAAGGAAAAGGCCCTCGCGGCCATGGACACGCTCTCGCCGGCGGCACGCCGGATCGGTGCGGTCAATACCGTTGTCGTGCGCGATGGCAAACTCCACGGCGACAACACCGACGGCTTCGGTTTCCTCGAGAGTGTGAAAGCAAGCGTTCCCGGCTGGCTCCCCGCGTCCGGCCCCGCGACGGTGATCGGCGCCGGCGGGGCGGCGCGCGCAATCCTCGCGGCCCTTATCGATGGGGGTGCGCCTCGTGTCTCCCTCGTCAATCGCAGCGAAGCGCGCGCGCAAGAGCTTGCAAACGAATTCGGCGGGCCCCTCGTCGTAAGGTCGTGGGCCGATCGCGATGCAGCACTCGCGGATGCAGCACTCCTCGTCAATGCCACGACACTCGGCATGACGGGCCAGCCGCCTCTCGATCTTGCCCTCGATCGCCTGCCGCCCAATGCTGCCGTATGCGACATCGTCTATACCCCGCTCGAGACCCCCCTCCTTGCAGCCGCGCGTGCGCGCGGCAACCCGACGATCGACGGCCTCGGTATGCTACTTCACCAGGCGCGACCGGGATTCGAGGCGTGGTTCGGGGTCTCTCCCGCTGTCACCGCACAGTTACGCACCTTCGTCATTCAGGGCTTGTGAAATGGTCATCATCGGCCTCACCGGCTCGATTGCGATGGGCAAGAGCACCGCCGCGAAAGTGTTTCGCCGTATCGGCGTCCCGGTCTACGACGCCGATCGCGCCGTTCATCGCGCACTCGCGCGAGGCGGTGCTGCGGTGTCCGCGGTCGAGAAGGCGTTTCCGGGTTCGGTGAAAGACGGTGCGGTCGACCGGACCGCCCTGGGCGCCCGCGTCTTCGGCGATCAGGCGGCGCTGCGGCGGCTCGAGGGCATTGTCCATCCGATCGTGCGGCGCGCCCAGGACAGGTTCCTAAGACGGCAATCGGCGAGGCGAAAGCAACTTGTCGTCCTCGACATTCCGCTCCTGCTCGAATCGGGCGGGCACCGGCGCGTCGATGCGATCGTCGTGGTATCCGCGCCCAAATTCATCCAGGCACAGCGCGTCCTTGCACGTCCCGGCATGACCCGTGCCCGCCTCAAAGGCATCTTGGAGCGCCAATTGCCCGATCGGGAGAAGCGCAGACGCGCGGACTTCGTGGTATTGACCGGCCTCGGCAAGCGCTCGAGCTTGCGCAAGCTACGCCGAATCGTCAACGTATTGCGCGGACGGCGCGGCCTCTATTGGCCGCCACGTGCGCGCTTCAGGAGACGCCATGCGTGAAATCGTGCTCGATACCGAAACCACCGGCCTCGATCCGGCCGCCGGCCATCGCGTCGTCGAAATCGCCTGCCTCGAGCTGGTCAACCATCTCCCAACCGGCAGATCCTACCAGTGCTATCTCAACCCCGAGCGCGACATGCCCGATGACGCACGTTCCGTGCACGGATTGTCGAGCGAATTCCTCGCCGACAAGCCCAAATTCCCCGAGGTCGCGGATGCATTCCTCGCATTCCTGGGCGATGCCCCGCTCGTCATTCATAACGCCGAATTCGACATCAATTTCTTGAATGCCGAACTCACACGCGCAGCACGACCGACTTTACCGCCCGAGCGGGCGATCGACACGCTGGCTCTCGCACGGCGTAAATTTCCCGGTGCCCAGGCGAGCCTCGACGCCCTTTGCAAACGCTTCGAGATCGACGCGAGTGAACGCACCTATCACGGTGCGCTGATCGACTGCGACCTGCTGTCGAAGGTTTATCTCGAGCTGATCGGCGGGCGGCAAGCAAGGCTCGAACTCGCCGCAAGCGTCAGTGCCGAGCACCGGGATCATCGTGAGAACCGCGCCTTCCGGGCCCCGCGCGCTCATCGAGCGAATGCGGAAGAAGTCGAGGCGCACGCGGCCATGGTGGCAACCCTCAAGAACCCTCTTTGGCGCTCTTGACGGACGCGGCCTATTAGTTCGGACGCCCTTGTTGGGCGATTTCGCGGCGATAAAGCTCGACGAAGTCGACGGGCTGCATGAAAAGCGGGGGATAGCCGCCTTCTCGTGTCGCGTCGGCGATGATATTTCGTGCAAACGGAAACAAGAGGCGCGGACCTTCGATCAACAGGAGCGGTCGCATATGCTCTTGCGGGACCGTTCCAAGCGTGAACACGCCGGCATAGTCGAGTTCGACCACGAAAAGGGGTTGATCGCTCGCCTTCGCATCGACGTTGATCTTTATGCTGACCTCGTAATCTTGCGCCTGGAGGTGGTGGGCGCCGACATTCACGCTGATCTGGATGCTGGGCGGGGTTTGATAAACCTGGAAGCTTTGGGGTGCCCGTGGGTTCTCGAAAGAAAGATCTTTAATGTATTGCGCCTTGATCGTCAGCGGCACTTGTCCCTGCTGGGGCTCCGGCGCCGCAGTGGGTGCTGCCGGCTGATTGGATTGATCGGACATTTCGAGGCTCCCTAAGGACGCGCGTGTCGGGTTTGCTTGGGTTGGCGTGTGGCTAGCACGGATTGGCGGAACCGGCAATCACGAGGCTCGCGCCCTCAGCGACCCTTAAGACCTCGGCGGCGGCCGCGCTTGGGAACTTCAAATCCGAGGGCCGCACTAAGGCCGGAACCCTTCGGTCGGGTCGAACTCGATGTGGGCGCCGTTTGCGATCGCTTGCCCGGTCAAGCCGCGGATAAAGCCCCAATGGCTGATTACCGCGACATTGCGCCAATCGGGCATCGTTGACATGGCGGCGCGGAAGCGCTGACAGCGTGTTGCCAATGCAGCGTCTCGCTCCACACCCGCACCCCACCAGCGCTCCTCAAGATGGTCGAACGAAAGATGCGGCCAACGCTCGGCCAGCAGCCTCGGCGACGTGCCGATGTCGCATGCGAACGCCGCGCGCTCGCGCACCAGCGGCTCGATGACCATTGGAAGCGACATGGCCTCTGCGATGATCTCGGCAGTCTCGAGCGTTCGCGTATAGGGGCTCACGATAAGTCGCTTCACGGCTCGCCTTGCCAGGGCCGTTGCAACAGCCTTGGCCTGCTGTCGCCCCGCTTCTGTCAATCGCGGGTCTTCGATGCCGGGGTCGACGCCCGTGGCGCCATAGTGCAGGTTGAAATAGGACTGGCCGTGGCGGACGAGGATCATGGGCGGTCTCCGCCATCGTTGTTCTTGTGACCGAGACGGGGACCAACCTGCCGCGACGAGGGACTCTCATTCGTGGCGCTTTCCTTTTCAATGACGGCGTACTCGGCGTCAATGATCGGGGGGTGCGGACTCTGGTCTTGCGCTTGGAATGTGCGCCAGACACGGCGGCGCACGCGGTGCTGGATCCACGGAACGAAGAGCAAGAGCCCAAGCGCATCGGTCACGAAACCCGGCACGATCAGAAGAGCCCCGCCCAGCAATACGCATAAGCCGTCGAGCATCTCATCGACGGGCGCCTCGCCGCGTCTGGCGACCTCGCGAGCCCTTGTCAAAAGCGCAAGTCCCTGGCGGCGCATCAATGCGATCCCTGCCATCGTCGAGAGGATCGTGAGCCCGATTGTCGGCCAGACGCCGATCCATTCGCCGACCTGGATGAAGACCGCGATTTCAACGAAGGGGAGAATCAAGACGGCAAGAAGGATCAGCGCCACGGCGAACGCTCCGGATTGGACCGCACTCTGCCGCCCGCTTGCACCGGCAGTGTGGCCGGCCTATTTAGTAAGCGCACACACCGGCCCCCCGCGCGGGGATGCTGTACCCCGTGGCGCCGTTCGAGTATCCTGCGCAAGGGTGTAAGGAACCTGTTCGCCATAGGGTGTGTTTAGCCCACGGGCGGCTGCCGGTCCAGCGGACGCCCCAGTGGGCATCCAGGTTGGGCGGGTTTCGAATTCGCCACACGTGGGACAAGGCTGGGGCCAGGCATAAAGGTAGGTACCGAGGCGGAAAGGAATGGACGTGCATTTCATCGACATCATCATCTTTGCGATGATCGCCGCGTTCCTCATCCTTCGGCTGAGGAGCGTGCTGGGCCGTCGCACCGGCGAGGAACGCCAACGCCCCGATCCGTTCCGGCCGACGTCCCTCGACAGAACCGGCGGGGCGAACTCTTCGAGCGATAAAATCGTTCACCTCCCCGAGCGCAATGACCGTGCTGCCCCCGGCAGCGGTGCCGCGATCGAATTGCCGTCTGCAGGAAAAGGAACGCCGCTTGAGTCCGGATTGACCCAAATCGGCGTCGCCGATCCCAATTTCACGCCACAGGGCTTCGTCGAGGGCGCCAAGGTGGCATTCGAGATGACCGTGGAGGCGTTCGCGAAAGGCGAGCGGAAAACGCTTCGTCCGTTGCTGAGCGACCCGGTCTTCGAGCATTTCTCGGCTGCGATCAAGGCGCGCGAGGATGCGAAACAAACGCACCTTACGACGCTCGTCGGCGTTAAGTCCGTCGACATTCTCGATGCGCGGATGGACGGCCGCGCGGCATACATAACGCTCAAATTCGTCTCCGACCAGGTCAACGTGACGAAGGACAAGGATGGCAACGTGGTCGATGGCGATCCGAACAATGTCGCCGAGATCACCGACATTTGGACCTTCGCGCGCAACACGCGTTCGCGCGATCCCAACTGGACCCTCGTTGAGACGCGGAGCGTCAACTGAACCCCGTCGCTTCGTGCGCTCGCGTCACTGGACCTTTCTCGCCCTTGCGCTCGCCGCGGCGACGCTCGCCTCCTGCGAGAAAAAACCGCCGGAACGCCTGACCCTCCAAGCCGTCGAAATCGGCGAGCTGCGCGGCTGGAGCGACGACAGGCTAGCCGAGGCGTTACCCGCGGTCCGAAGCTCCTGCGAGAAACTCACCGCCATGCCGGACGACACGCCGGCAGGACCGGCGGGTACTGGCGTTCGGGCGGCGGACTGGCGCCCGGCCTGCGCTG
>Ga0187766_10000101_pt1 | contig 39824 bp, 33 predicted proteins | sample 0216_QUI02_MP05__4_FD_132971 | JGI IMG/M metagenome (GOLD analysis project Ga0187766, IMG submission 132971) | Tropical peat soil microbial communities from peatlands in Department of Meta, Colombia - 0216_QUI02_MP05_20_MG | ecosystem: Environmental > Terrestrial > Soil > Wetlands > Peat ... | reverse complement strand
CCTTCAAGCCCAAGCCCTGCTCGAGTCGACCCAATCCCAGGCGATCAACGTCGGCGTGCAGCGCGCTCAGTTCGAGCACGCCATCGCGGTGCTGATCGGCAAGGCGCCATCCGATTTTTCGATTGAGCCCGTGCGGCTCACGGTCGAAATGCCCGTGATTCCCACCGGCGTTCCGTCGACGCTGCTTGAGCGACGGCCGGACATCGCCGCGGCCGAACGTCAGGCCGCTGCAGCGAATGCGCTGATCGGTGTCGCGATCGCCGCCTATTATCCGGATCTCACGCTCTCCGCTTCGGGCGGGTTCAGCAGCAACATGCTCAGCAATCTTCTTCAGGCGTCGAACAGCATATGGTCTTTTGGCGGGCAGTTGAGCGAAACGGTCTTCGACGCAGGCCTGCGCGGCGCCCAGGTGGATCAAGCGCGCGCAGTCTACGACCAGAACGTCGCGACCTACCGCCAGACGGTGCTTTCGGCATTCCAGCAGGTCGAGGACGAGCTCGCGGCAATTCGCATCCTTGCCCAGCAGGCTGAAGTCCAAGCGCTTGCCGTTCGCGACGCGGAGATTGCCGTGCAGCTCACGCTTGAGCAGTATAAGGCCGGCACCGTCGATTATACCGCCGTGATCACCGCCCAGACCAATGCACTGAGCGACGAGGAAACGGCCGTTGGAATATTGCAAAATCGTCTGGACGCGAGCGTCAGCCTCATTCAAGCACTTGGTGGCGGTTGGGATTCGGGGCAACTTCCCGACCCGGATCGGCTGGACGCCAGCATCGGCGCGAACGCCAATTCGACGCAAACGGCTGCAACGACCCAGCAGTAAGTAGCCTATACCAGGCCGAGGCAGATATTCCAGCGCCCGGGTCGTCCGTATGTCTCCAACCCGATTGCGCATCCAATTTGATAGGATGTCCATCCGCGCCGCCACGCGCGCGGCACCTTCTGCAAAGGACAGTCCGCATGAGCACCAGCAAGACCCTTCGCGAAAAGTTCGACGACAATGGCCTTGCACGAATCATGGCTTCGCACAGCCCACTCTCCGCACGCCTTGCCGAAGAGGCGGGATTCGACGGTCTGTGGGCTTCCGGATTCGAGCTTGCGGCACTTTATGGGCTCGCCGACGTGAGTCTGGTCACCATGAGTCAGCATCTCGAGATGACGCGCGCCATCGCCGAGTGCACAAACCTTCCCGTCGTAGCGGACATCGACACCGGCTTTGGCAATGCGATCAACGTCATTCATACAGTCGCGCGCTACGAGCGTGCGGGTGCGGCCGGCGTCGTCATCGAGGACAAGAGCTTTCCCAAGGTCACAAGCCTCGTTGAGGGCGGGCGGCAGGAACTGATCCGAACAGAAGAGTTCCAGGGAAAAATCGCAGCTGCAGTCGCGACGCGTTTTAGCGTCGATTTTTTGATTATCGCGCGCACCGAAGCCTTGATAGCGAACCTTGGAACGGCCGAAGCGCTAAGGCGTGCTGCGGCCTACGAGGAAGCGGGGGCGGATATGATCCTCGTTCACTCCAAGCAAAAATCATCAGCGGAGATCGAAAGCTTCGCGCACGCATGGAACGGAAAACTGCCGATTGCGATTGTGCCGACGGCCTATCCCGAATTAACCGAGGCCCGCATCCGTGCCCTTGGAAAGATCAAGATGGTCATCTACGGCAATCATGCGATCCGGGCGTCCGTCGCGGCGATGAAAAGTGTTTTCACCAGAATCGTCGCGGATCGAGGCATTCATAATGCCGATCGGGAGATCGCGTCGGTTGAGGAGATTTTTCGACTCCAAGGAATGGACGGCATCCGCGAGGCCGAGCGGAGATTCCTGCGCTAAGCGATATTGTCTCGCATATTGCATTTGATGCGGGCCGAACGCGCCTGTGGCTCAGAAGAGTTCCGGCACGAATGTACGCCCTTCAAGACTTTCCTGATCGTCGTATTTCCCCTTCTTGGAGCGCTTGGGGAGCTTTACCTTGTCGCGCGGCACGTCCTCATAGGGAATGAGCTTCAGTAGCTGCGAAATGCAGTTCAATCGCGCCCTCTTCTTGTCATCGGAGCGCACGATGTACCAGGGCGCAATATCCGTGTCCGTCTGCTTCAACATCGCATCGCGTGCGCGCGAGTAATCGAACCAGCGCGTCCACGACTCGACGTCCATCGGACTCAATTTCCATTGCCGCAGCGGATCGTCGATGCGGGCCTCGAACCGCCGTGCTTGCTCCTCCTGGCCGACCTCGAGCCAAAACTTGATAAGCTTGATGCCGCCCCCCACGACGAAGCGCTCGAGCATCGGGCATAGCATGAGGAAGCGTTCGTATTCCTCCTCGGAGCAAAACCCCATGACATGCTCCACGCCGGCGCGGTTGTACCAGCTCCGATCGAAGATCACGAGCTCGCCGGCCGCGGGAAAGTGCGGCACATAGCGCTGCATGTACATTTGAGATTTTTCACGGTCCGAGGGTGCTGGCAGTGCTACGGATCGGAAGATGCGCGGACTCACCCGCTCCATGATGGCCTTGATGATGCCACCCTTGCCCGCGGCATCGCGCCCCTCGAACACGACCATGATGCGCAGACCCTTGTATTTCACCCAGTTCTGGAGCTTGCAAAGTTCGGTTTGCAGCTTGTGCAACTCCTTGTTGTACTCCTTGTTCTTCATCTTCGGCTTATTGCCGTGGCTTTCCTTCGCCTTGGCCGCCTTCTTCGTCTTGTTAGCCATGTCCTCGCCTCCCCATATCCCGGCTGAAATGTTAAGCGGTCTTGAGTTCTTTTGAAGTTTTCGCAGGGCGGCCGGCGTTCGCTTCGGAATCCCGCGAGGTCGCCGAGGAGTGCTGCAGCCGAAATCAATGACCGTCAGGTGCCGGCACCGTCAGAACGACGGTGCCAAGGCAGAAAATCCTACCTACCAGCAGAGGTACACCCCGATCTCGCCGATCATCCCGCCAGGATAGTTCAAAACGCGAACCTGCAGCTTGTATCCGAGTGGCCGGAGCTCCTTCTCGTAATAATCGTATGCCTTCTTGGCAAATCCATCGAGGGAAGCCGGCCAATCCGGTTCGTTGTTGTTGATCCGCCGGCCCCCGTCGTTGGTGAAGCTCGCCGGGAAAGTGAAGATTTCGACTTCCCGCAGGCCGTTGGAGGCGGCGCGCCGCACCGCATTGTTGATGCGGTCCTTTGCTTGCGGCTGAATCTCGCGCGTCATGAACATGTCGTGGAGGACCTTCGCCTCTTCTTCCTTTTTATGCGCGGAGTCCATTTCCTTGCGGGCCTTGGTCATTTCCACGTCGGTGGTGATCTTCGTGAGGTCCTCAGGTCGTAAAAAGTCGCTCATGGTGTCCCTCGCAGTCCTTCGATCGCGTTTGTCTACCATCCCCCCACCGCCGATGCTGGAAAGATGCACCCATCGCCCTGAAAAGCGGCGCCCCGACAAATCGCAGTTTCTGTATTAAACGTATTTTATCGAGAAATCACACCTATGACTTGGGTCAAATTCGGCGCACCCCTTCGATCGACCTTGATACGATACGATTTATCGAGTGGCACAGGAAAAGCGCAAGTATAAGTTGCAAACGGCCAGCCACACGGAACTCCCGGCGCGCTCAGGAAATATCAAAGAGCGGCATCGCGCAACAGCTATGGCTTTACAAACTCGCACGCGGTGCGACGCTTCGATGACCCATGTCTCCGTCGCTGCCGGGAATCGACCGCACTGAATCGAGAGATCACATGCCCTTCCTGCGAGTGGGTTGCCATCGTATGGTGGTTCCTAGACAACAACCGAGGGGTAACGCGAGGGCCTGCTTACACATGTCCCTTGGATCGACTGCATCGGAGCGCTTGGCGCGCGTGGCGCCTGGATTAGCTGCACTTCTTCGCTACCGGTTCGCGGACGACTTTCGCCATGATCTCGTGGCCGGCATTTCGGTAGCGGCGGTGGCGTTGCCTGTCGCCATGGCGTATGCGGAGCTTGCCGGGTTCAATCCGGTCGTGGGCCTCTACTCGAGCATCTTGCCGCTGGCGGCTTATGCCATCTTCGGCACATCGCGAAATTTGATGGTGAACCCCGATGCGGCCGTCTGCGCGATGATTGCCGCCGCGGTGACGCCGCTCGCTGCCGGCGATCCGGATATGTACGCCTCGCTCTCGATTACATTGACGTTCTTAAGCGGCGCGATTTGCATCGCCGCCAGCTTCCTGCGATTGGGCGCCATGGCGGACTTTCTATCCAAGCCGATCCTCGTTGGTTTTTTGAACGGTATCGCGATCAGCATTCTGTTGGGGCAGCTCGGCAGGCTATTTGGTTTTTCCATCGAGGCCGAAGGAATAGCTCGCCGCCTGCTCGAATTCGTCGCCAAGCTCCGGCAAACCCACGGCCCAACATTAGCGGTCGGGCTGGGCAGTATTGTGCTTTTGCTTGTGTCAAGGCGATTTCTGCAACGCTGGCCGGCAGCGCTGATTGTGTTGGCCGTCGCTGCTGCGGTGGCGGCGCTGCTGAATCTAGACGAACAGGGTGTCGCAACGCTGGGGTTGATTGCGGCCGGACTACCATCGCTTCATTGGCCTGCGTTTCCGATTGAGGACATGCCCTCTTTGGTCGCCAGAGCTGCGGGGCTGGCCCTGATATTATTTACGAGCGGCATGTTGACCGCCCGTAGCTTCGCATCGAAAGGTGGCTACGCGATCGATGTCGATCAGGAGTTTGCCGCCCTCGGCGCTGCCAACCTCGCCTCCGCAATATCCCAAGGTTTCGCCGTCACCGGTGCCGATTCGCGTACCGCCATGGCGTACTCGGCAGGCGGCCGCACGCAAATGACGGGACTGTTAGCCGCAGCGGCGATTGCGATGGTATTACTGTTTTTGACTGGTCCGTTGGGGTACGTCCCAATTGCCGCACTTGGTGCTGTGCTGGTGTTTTCCTCGTTCGCGCTGTTCGACCTGAAAACGCTCCGCGAAATCTGGAAAGTCGATCGCGGCGAGGTCGCATTGTCCGTGATCACGACGCTTGGCGTGGTTACGGTTGGCCCCATCAACGCCATTCTGCTTGCCGTCTCGCTGGCACTGATGCGCTTCGTAAGGCGGATCGCAAGGCCCCGAGACGAAGTTCTTGGAAAGGTGGATGACCTGCCCGGTTTCCATTCAACCGATCGACACCCGGGTGCCAGGACATTTCCCGGCTTGGCCCTTTATCGTTTCGACGCGCCCGTAATCTTCTTCAATTCTGACTATTTCAAGCGGCGTGTCCTGGCTACGGCCGAGGCCGCAGGTCCAGAGCTGCGGTGGATCGTCATCGACGCGATTCCGATCAGCGAGTTCGACATTACAGGGCTCCTTGCACTGCAGGATTTGTCGCAGACGCTCAGAGCGCGTGGAACAACCCTCGTTCTGGCGGGACGCAAGACCGAATTCCTCAATTTCCTGCGCGAAACGGGCCTCTATCGCCCCGAACATGAGGAACGAATCTTTCCAACCCTCCGTGAAGCACTGAAAGCCTATCGACGGGAATTCGGCCAGACTGACGCGCCCACCGATGAGGATTAGTGTGGTGGATTTGAAAGTCCCGTCACTTTGGTGGCACCCGCGTCTAGGAGCTTCAAATCCGAATCCCACACAAGGGCTGTCGTTCCCAGTGCGCAAGCTCTGAGCGGTTAATTTGCGCAGCGATGTCGATACTTCGCAGCAAAATTCGCACATGGCGAAACGGGAGATGAGAATTCGATCGGCCCGATTTCGCCGTGACGGAAAGCGCCTAATGCGCCAGAATTTGCTGGCAACACCTTAGTCCGCTTGCACCGCATCAACCTCGTCAACCCATGCTCGCAACAACGTGTAACCGACCGCGAGGATCGTCGGCCCAACGAAAAGGCCGATGAGCCCGAAGGCGATCAGGCCGCCGATGACGCCGACGAGAACGAGCAGCAGCGGTAGATTGGCGCCTCTTTGAATCAACACGGGACGCAGGACGTTGTCGAGTGTTACCGCGAGTATGCTGAATATGAGCAACACCGTCGCCCAGACGGGGTCCTGCGTGGCATACATCCAAATGATCGCTGGGATCAGCACTAGGCCGGGCCCGAGCTGCGCAATGCACAAAAGGAAAACGAGAGCGATGAGGATCGCGGCGAACGGCACGCCGGCGACGACCAGGCCGATGCCGGCGACGACCGACTGTGCCAATGCCGTAACGACGACACCGAGGGCCACGCCGCGAATAGCTTGAGCACCCATTCGAGCCGATTGAACGCCGCGCTCGCCGGCAAGTCGCCGCCCGAAGCGCAGGCATGCTGCAGCGACTTGCTCGCCGCGCGCATACATGATAGCCGCGATCGCCACTGTCAACAGGAACTCGACTAGAAGCAATCCCAAGCCACCAACGGCCGAGATCAACCACCCCGTAACGGCACCGGCATAGGGCGTGGCCTTCTTCAGCAACTCTTGCGTACCGAGATCGTCGAGGTCCCGCCAGCCCTGGGCGATCGCGGAGCCGACCCAGGGGATGTTGGTGAGCCAGCTAGGCGGGGGAGGCATTTCCATCGTGGAAATCGCTCCCAGCCACTCGGCAATTTGACTGGCGTTATGTACGATTGTGGCGATCGCAAGCCAGAAAGGCACAACGAATAGCAACAGCAGTGTAAGCGTCATTATTGTCACGGCGAGCGCCCGGCTGTTCCACAAACGCGCCTCTGCCCGTCGCATGATCGGCCAAGTCGCGATCACCAACGTTGCGGCCCAGATGGTCGCCGGAAGAAATGGCCGCAGCATCCATAACGACGCGCCGATCAGTACTGCGATGAACAGCACCGCGAGCGTTATCCGAGACAAGTCTTGTTTGAGCTCGGCCATAGGCTGTTTCCCCGAATTTGGGCCGATTTCTCGGGCAATGCGAATGCGCCCTCATGTGGCCTTTAATCCGAAATTCGCTCAGGCTCCCGCACCCAGATGCGGCGAATTTCGGATTCGCCACACTCGCCTGAGCCGGCATCGCCGCCCTGCGCGCGGGTGCCCGCTTGCTCTTCGCACTGCAAAGATGCTTCGAGCATCTGTACGTGTCAAAGGCGAAAGCAAAGCGTTGAGACCAGCGGCTAACCCTGATCCCGGCCTTGTTATCCCAGTCAAGCTACTTCAGCGATCACGATTCCGCAGCACCGGGACCTTGCACGGTGATCACGATGCGGCGATTCTGCGCCCGACCCTCCGGCGTATCGTTGGTCGCAACCGGATGCGTATCTCCAAAGCCTTTGGCCGAGACAATATTCGCATCGATCCCTTGGGACACCAAAAAATTTGCAACGGTTGACGCGCGCCGTGTGGACAAAACGAGATTGTCGGGGATGCCCGCCTGCTGTAACTGCGCCCCGATCGGTGTATTGTCGGTATAGCCATAGACCACGATCTTGACGTCTTTAAAGGCCTTCAGTCGAGGCACGATATTCTTTTTCAGTTCGGTTTGTCCCGCAGAAGTGAGTTGGTAGCCCCCCGGCGGAAACAAAGTGTCCCCAGCTTCGACAAAATTCTGCTGAGCCTGGGATTGCGCGAGCTGGGCCTTGAGCTGCTGGTTTTCCGCCAGCAGTGCGTCGTATTCTGATTTGGACGCGCAGGCCGAAAGGGCCACTGCGCCAACTATGATGACAATCGTTGTTCTAACCCAAGTCCTCGAATTTGGCGTGTTCGATCTCATGGCGACGCACTCCTCTATGAAGCGATCACGAGGTGCACCCAGCCCCTGGGGCTGTGGGATAAATTTCTGAGTGCCCGTGCAATATCCTCCCGACAATGATATGGGTCAAATTCCAGGACGTTGATGATTTGGGTGCGCGCTAGTCGCGGCGGTCAGCGGTCGCCGCGCGCCCTTGAACCGCCTTACATTATCGCCGGGCAATTTTGCGCCACATTTTCGTGCCTTTGATCTAAGTCACAATTAGTCGACCATTTCTGTGATAATGGATTTTGAGCAACACGCAGATCGCCAGGCATGTTGCTGTTGCGTGAATGGAGGCTGCTATGATTGTGATCTTGGCGGTATTGGTGGTGATCTCTGCCGGCGTGGCCATGGATGTACCGACTCACCCCGGGGAGCAATCGCAGACTGATACAATCACGGTATCCAGGATGGAGCACGGCGCAAACTGACAAATTTCTACGATCTTGCAATAATCGGAGCATAGCACGGCCGCGCAGACATGCGCTCAACTGGCCGCAACGCTCATACGCTGTTGATTGTCGGGTCCCTTGTGATCTGCGTTCAGTTCTGCGCAGACGCCGGGTGATCCGAGCGCCTTTCCACAAGGACGGAAATTGCCCTCTTGGCAAAGATGTCGATGATCTCGTATTCGCCGCCCTGCTGACGCGGCACGTAGTGCAACCTCACTTTTCCCTACCGATAGAACAAGCGTATTCCGGCTCGGTTCAGCTCGATGGCAGCGGGATGCCGAACTGCAGGCAGTAATTCCGGAAGCGGTGTACTTCCGCTGCGTCCAGTCCCAAATCGCTCAAGCTCGCATTGCGACGGCGGCGATATTTGGATCGCGTTCCCGTCAGGTGGCGCATCTGCTCCAGGGCTGGTTGGCTCGGCGCGCAGTCCAAGGATTGATAAATCCGGGAAACGGCCTGCATCGGGTCGGCCACCAGCGCGGAATAATCGAGGTCGATGAAGTGGCCGGCCAGTTCGGGGTGACGATCCCGAAAGCGCATGGCGCGACTCATCCGCTCGGCCAGTTCCCGGGCTTCCCGGTCGCGAAGTTCGTCAAGATCCCCCAGCCGCCCAAAGAGTCCTGATAGCACGCCGGTGAGCTGCAGCGACGATCTCAACACCTCAAGGGGATCGCGCTGAATGTAAACGATCACCGCATCGGGGAACACTGCGAATAACTCGTCCAACGCATAAAGATGGTCCGGCGACTTCAGCACCCAGCGCTTGGTCGGTTGGCGCGATTGCAAGTGCTGGAGGAACCGTCGCTGCCAGAGGTAGGCAGGCCCGAGTTTTCCCGAGCGCAGAAATCGCTCGTAGCTCGGGATTCGGCAGGTCGAAATGAAGGCTTCGGACAGGAACGTGAAACTGTGGATTGCCGTGCATTCGTGCGGCGTGCCGGCGCGCATGGGATGAACCTCATCCGCGCGCGGCGCCAGCCGCCGAAACCACCATAACCGCGCGTTTGCACGGTGCATTCGCGAATCACGGTACGCACCTCCCGCTTCCGGGGCCGGGAGCGGAAACATTATCTCCCAGACCTTGGGGCTGCGGCTGTCCGGGTCCTGCGACAAAAGTTCATGCAGGAATGTGGAGCCGCTACGTGGCATGCCGGTGATGAAGACTGGCCGCCGGATCGGAGACGCCTCCAAACTACTCAACCGCGCCCGCCATGCTGCGGCCAAACGGAGGCGCATTTCCAGAAGCTCCGACAGGTGTCCGTGCATGAGAAATCGGCCAAGCGGGTGGAGATCAGCTTCGTTCTCAAGGCTCGTCGCGAGAACTGAGAGTGCCGCCTCGACGGGCGGATCGCCAAAATCCGTCAAGCCGGTACGCCGCTCAGCGCGCGCGCAGAGCGCCTCGCTCTCCAAAGGCCACAGTCGCCGGCTCACCGCATCGCCAAGGACTCGTTGGCCGGTCTTATGGACTTCCGTGTGTCCGCCGCCAACCTGCTTCACGCTTCTTCGCTTCACGCGTCCCCCGCATTTGAAATCCCACCCGTCAGCTTATCGTAATTTACCGTCGTTGTTGACCTAAAGGTCTGTTGCATGATCTCGACCGACTACAATTAACTTAAGGCTTAGATCGCCGACGTGCGAATCTGGCTCACAGATGCATAGACAACAGTGCCGCGCTGACAAAGCCACTCGAGGCTTCGCTAAATGCACGGTGGCGGCAAACCGTCGCATATGCAGACCTGCGACGATCCGGCGGTAACCTACTCATGTGGCGGATCCGAAATTTGCTGCATCCAGGTGCAAGAATGTGATCGAAACTCGGATTCAAAGCCTCACGATCAACATATTGAATTTATTGTGAATTCCATCTCGACGTTGTCTAAGATATCAGACTGCGCCGTGTTCGGCCCTGAGGACCGAAATTGCCCCGCCAATCGACGCCCCCGTCTTCACGCGCGCTCGCCGAACCTATGGGCTGTCCTTACGCTGGATTGTCGGCGCCTATTTGGCCCTTCGATGACCATGCTGTGCCATGTAAGCATCGCTCCAATGCGTTCAATGCAAGACAGCTCCGGAACCTTCGAACCAGTTGGAACAGCGCCCAAAAAATGGTGAAAGATGCGCGCATAATCGAGGCGGTAGCATACGTCCACCGCGTGAACACAAGGAAGGAGCCGAGAGCCCCTCGCGTCAATCCATTCTCGCGAAACGCCGCAGAAAAAAAGCGTTACGTCGATGGCGGGCCATATAGTTTGACATGCATCAAATAGCTGTATCTTGAGCAGATGCCTTTGTGCATCATTGCGGGGGGCCTTGTTTGATCGCCATTAGGTACTATCCAGTGGCGGGTGCGCGCGAATCGCGGCTTGGCCTTTGCGCCATGGTGGGGCGATATCTTTTTTCGCAGGTATTAATCGATCAGGTCTGGATAGACCAAGTGAAGATAGTCGCCCAGCCCACCCGGACGAATTAGATATCCCATACATCGCAGCACGGATGGAGCAGCGCAGACCCTAGGGAAATGACGACATGAACAATGTTTGGGTGGGGAAACTCGATCGAGCTGCCGTCATTTGGCACGGTGGTGAGGATGGACCGGTACGTGTCGGCAGTGAGGCGCACAAGCGCCTTTTCTGCCGCATGCTGCTCGACACACACGATCCTTACAAGCCGACTTCGATGAATTGGCCAGCCCTCACCGAAGGTGAGCGTAATCGACTCATCAGCCTCCCGATCTGGGACATTGCCGTGCAGACCGAGGGCAGGGCCAAGATGCGGGTGCTCAGCTATGCGGAGCACGTCACCGATCCGCTGCTCAAGGAGGCCATAACGCTCAATGGCTTTGAGGAAGGGAGGCACAAGGAGGTCCTTTCCCACATGGTCGCGGCATATGGCATCGAGCTTGCGGCGGAGCCTCCGTACATCAAGCCGCGCGACGCGGAGTGGGCTTTCATGCTGATGGGTTACAGCGAGTGCGTGGACAGCTTCTTCGCTTTCGGTCTGTTCGAACTCGCCAAACGGTCAGGTTTCTTCCCGATGTCCCTGGTTGCGATGTTTGAGCCCGTAATGCAGGAGGAGTGCCGTCACATCTTGTTCTTCACAAACTGGGTCCGCTGGCATCGCAGGAATCTGTCCCTATTGAGGAGAGCGATTTTCGATGTGCGCCGGCTCTCCGTATTCCTCCGTCTCATTCTCGAGCGGATCGAGACCGCACGCGATGTCGGTGGTGGCGACAACTTCACCATGACCGGACACGAGTCGATGGGCATCGAAATCGACCTTGCTGGTCTGATGAAGACTTGCCTCGAGGAAAATGAGCGACGAATGAGCTGTTACGACGAGCGTCTGCTCCGTCCGACGTTCATGCCGCGAATGGTCCGGATTGCCCGTTGCTTCGTGCGAAACCGGAAAAATGCATCCATCGGAGAGAGGATATGAGCGCGGAGCATTATTCCGGCGAGAAATTCTCGTCGCAGCAACGATAGTCCCATCTCAGCGTCGAGAGTTGTCCGACTTTGAGACTGCGGCCCTCTGTTCCTTCCTATTGCGGTCGAAAGACGTCTTGAGACCCCGACCGCCGCTCAGAAGCATCATTCCATTGTAAAGTATAATCACCGTAAGTCCGAACCCGACGACCATCTCCTCATCGAGCCCAAATGCCAGCGCCAAATACATAGCGCCAACGGTGACGCCGACGATAATGAGATTCCACCGCGCGATCGCATGTTCGCGTCCGTTGGAGTCGGTTCCCTGTTTTTGCTGTTTCAACATTCGTTGGCGCTTTCGCCACCCTGTCGTTGAACAGTCCAAGCCGGCCCCTTCTTGCGACAAGGGCATTGCACGATTTTCCGCGCTCGATCGAATCAGTGTTTCCAGTCAGCGTGGGGGTCACCGTGCTATCGGCAACATGACCCTGCTCGCCGCCGCCCGCAATATATCAAATCGTACCGTGTCTGACCCGTGCGTCGAAATCAATCGGTACCGACCTATCCCGGAGTGGCGACATGCTTGGCAATTGGGACATGCATTGATATTCATCCACCCGCGCGCGCGTATTTTCAACTGCCGTCGCAAGGCAATACAGCGTCCAGATCTCCTTGCGATGATTGCGAACGCCCTTTTGATGATCGGTCCAAAGCCGTTCCATGCTATCACGAGAAAACCAATCGCGGAGCGGCGAGAAATTGTCGAGAATCACGCTTCCGACGGCCTCTTTAAGCGGACCACGCAGAAGTCTTGCGAGCGGAATTGCAAAACCATGTTTCCTGCGTTGGACGATTTGACGCGGCAAATGGCGCAGCGCCAGCTTTTTGAGCAGATACTTCGTCTCAAACCCGCGGATCTTATCGCGCGAGGGGAGGCTCAGGGAAAATTCCGCAAACGCGCGCCCGAGATACGGCGTGCGTGCTTCAAGACTGACATACATCGACGCCCGATCGATTTTCTGGAGAATGTCCTCCGGTAGATACGTCGTCGCGAATAGGTAGAGAAGCTCGGCGGTGGACCATGTTCTCGGTTCGCGTTCGGCGAGTCGCTCCGAGATAGCATCGGCACGACTTGCAGCCACGGCATCGAGCGCTTCGGGGCGCCATAAACGGCCCCACTGCTCTGGAGCGAAGGGCGCCATGCAAGCTGTCCACTGCCGAGCCGGCACGAGACCACAGCTTTGACTCAACTGCCGCAGCAGGAAATCCGCACTCATATAGGACGCACTGTGCGGAAACGCGGCCAGCACTCGACGCCCTGCGCGTCCGATCCAGCTCGGGATCATCGCAAGCACCCCAGCGGCGCGGTTTGCCTTGAAATTGATGTAGCCAGCAAACAACTCATCGGCGCCGTTGCCGTCAAGTGCCACGGTCACATGACGTCGCGCAGCGCGGCAGAGTGCCCAGGTCGGCAGCAGTGAGGGATCCGCCAGCGGTTCGTCCATTCTGGCGGTAACGACATTGAACGCATCGAGAAGTGCGGCCTCGTCAAGTGTGATGACCTCGTGGGTAAGCTCGAGGTTGTGTGCGAGCGCCTTCGCGGCCGGTGTCTCGTCGTAGTTCGGTCCGGGAATGGCGACGGTCACGGCCCTTAGCCCAGGCGCATGGCGCGCGACGAACGCCGCGATAAGTGACGAATCGATACCGCCCGACAGGAAAACGCCGACCGGCACGTCGGCGATCAGGCGATCGCGGACGGTGGTATCGAGAATTGCCTCGAGCCGATCGAGCCGCTGGACTTCGGTCTCCCGCGACACGCGCTCGCCGAACTCGTCCGGGTCGGGACGCCAGTAGCTATGGATCTTCGAGCGGCCTTGTACATGCGTCAGTACGTTGCCGGGAAGCAGCTTGCGTAGGCCACGGCGCAATGAGCGCGTGCCAGGCAGATACTCAAAGGTCAGAAATGTGGCAACCGCATCTAGATCGACAGATGCGTTCCGGCACATCGGATGGGCGAGAACGGCGCGCGGCTCGGAGCCGAAAATGAGTGAGCCGTCTCCCTCGGAATAATAGAGCGGCTTCTCGCCGAATCGGTCGCGCGCAAGATAAAGGCATTCGGTCCTCGCCTCGTAATAGGCAAAGGCAAACATGCCATCGATCTTCTCGAGTGTCGCCGCGACGCCATCGCGCTGGAGCAGGCGAAAGAGCACCTCCGTATCGGACCGGTCGGCGAGGTCGACGCCCGCATCAATCAACTCGGCGGCAAGTGCGCCAAACCCGTAAATCTCACCATTGAAAACGAGCGCGTCGCCCGTCGTCCCGTCGACACGGGGTTGATGGCCGCCCGATAGATCGACGATGGCCAGGCGCAGATGCCCGAACGCAATTTTTCCGTCGACGTGAATGCCGTTGTCGTCCGGTCCGCGATGCGAAATCGGCGAGAGCATGCGTCGAAGCACTGCCGCGTCATCGGCGGCGGTACTAGACGAATCGCGGAGAAAACCGACAATGCCACACACAGCAGATGCTCCAAGCAATCATTCGATATTCGTCGTCTTTCGCACGATGTATGCGCGCTTGTCTCGACTTTCAAAATAGGTTCTCATCTCGATCTCGGCGATGACACCGAAAAAGAAGCACAGAAGTGCCGTGACGGTTAGCAGCACCACGAGAAGCGGCAAGGGCGTTTGAATGAATGACGTGCCCTCGAAAAAGCGCAACCACAACGCATATAGACCGGCGAGGAAACCGAACCCAAGTGCGTACAAGCCGAGTACCCCAAAAAATTGCATCGGCCGATCCATCGCCCGATCGATGAAATATAGCATAATCAGATCAAGCACCACTCTGGGGATCCGAGATAGGCCGTATTTCGATGTGCCGTGACGTCGGGGATGATGAGTCACGGGCAACTCAGCGAGTCGCGCACCCTCCCAAGTGGCATAGACTGGGATGTAGCGATGCATCTCGCCGTAAAGGCGTACATTCTCGATGGTCCAGCGCCGATAGGCCTTGAGAGTGCAGCCCAAATCGTGAAGCCGAACGCCCGTCATCCAGGAGATCAATACATTGGCCATGGATGACAGCGACCGCCGGCCCCATTCGGTGTCGCGCCGGTTCTGGCGCCAGCCCGAAACGACGTCATATCCCTCGTCGAGCTTATCGAGCAGACGAGGTATATCGGCAGGGTCATTCTGCAGGTCGGCATCCATCATTATGATGATCTCGCCCGTTGAATGATCGATCCCTGCCATCAACGCCGCCGTCTGTCCGAAGTTGCGACGTAATTCCACGACCTTGAATCGGGGATCGGCCGCCGCTATCTGATCGAGAACATTGCCCGATCCGTCGGTCGAACCGTCATTGACAAAGACCGCCTCCCACGTATGGCCAAGTGGTTCAAGCGCTCCCGTCAATTGCTTGCACAAGGCCGGGAGGTTATCGACCTCGTTAAACACAGGGAGGACGATTGACAGATTCAGCATGATACTTTGCAATCCCGTCGAGTATTAACCAGGCGCTCAGCGCCACTATTCCGCCACGACGATGCCTCGCATAATTTTTGCTGGCAGGCTATCGGATTAGTCGCGCTTGCCGCTACATTCCCGGCCGGAAGACGAAAATTGATATTCTGCGGCCATGACTGATGTTGACCGCATCGATTTGCGCCTCGCGTACGTAGCGCAATCCAATAGCATTGGCGCGCTCCACGAAGCGATTCTCATCGTGCGCCTCGACGATCCCAAACCGGCAGCCGCCACCGTGTAGAAAGTCAGCGACGCCAGCGCCATTTGTCAATACCGTCTGCGTTCCAAGCAGAAATACGAGACTCGGCTCGTGGAATCCGGTGGCCGCCGCGACTGGATTTGCACAATCGGCGGCCCTCAACAGCTGCGCCAAGGTGGCGCTCGGAAAGAGCGGCTTGAGAGCGGGCACGACAACTGCGAATAGTGCCACGGAGCCGACGATGTATGCGGCAGCCGCACGCAACAGCGCGCGCTCGGGGCCATCGGTCTCGTAGTGTCGCCAAGCGAAATAGGCGAATGCCAGAGCCGCTGCGGCAAAGGGCCATGTCATCAATCCCAAATCACCGGTGACCGCGATCAGGCCACCAATCACCACAACAGTGAAAATCGTCGGGATCAGGAACAGTAGGAACGTACCGCCCACCAACCAGCGCGACCGCGACAGAACGTTCGAATCGATGCACTTTGCGACCAGGATTGCGATTGCTGGATAAAGCGGCAGCACGTAGTGCGGTAGTTTCGTTTGTACAGCTTCGAAAACGATCCAGGCGGGAATGAGCCACGCGAGCAGAAAGCGAACCGCCGGTTCGCGACGGCTGGAATACACATGTGGCGCCGCCAATGCGGCGAAAATCGAGCCGGGCCAAAATGCGAAGGGGAACATGAGTAAATAGTATCCCGGCGGGGCGCCGTGGGATTCCTGGCCGGTCGCCACCTTGCCCAACATGTCGTGGCCAATCGATTCGGAGAAGAAGGCAGTGCCGGTCCGACTGACGATGGCGATAACCCAGGGCAGCACCAGAACGATAAACCATGCCACGCCCGCCAATGGCTTGAACGCGATCAGCCAGCGGGCCGAGCGGTCAAAAACGACGAGCGTTGCCGCTACGAGTGCGACAAGCAATACGATGAAAGGTCCCTTCAGCAACACGCCGGCCGCGAGCGCGGTCCAGAAAATTCCTGGAAGAAGCCAACTCTTCGCTTCGCTTCCTCGTGCATGTAGCTCGCGCAAATAGATTCGCCCCATTGAACCGAGGATCGCGGTCGTCGACAGAACCAGCATCGAATCCGTTCTCGCAAGCCGGGCTTCGATGGCCATGAGAATAGAGACCGCCAGCATGAGACCAGCGAGCACGGCAGGTCGGCGTGGCACGAAGGCGAGCGCTGACCAATATGTCAAAAGCACGGCACCTATCGCGCCTACGACGGAAGGGACTCGGTATAACCAGATCGCACTCAATGCACTTGGATATCCTAAGAGGACGGCGGTTTTGACGACACCCGCCTGCAGCCAATTGATGCCAGCGGGCTTCTTGAAAAAATCCTCGTTCTGGAAACGAATGTCGACATAGTCGCCGGTCTCCACCATCTGCTTGCTGATTTGGGCAAAGAGCGGCTCGTCGCGGTCAATGGGCGGAACTTCAAAGATGCCGGGGACAAAGGTCAACAACGAGATGAGAACGAGGACGGCAACTGCTCTGCCATGGCTGGCGGTAGCAAAATCAACAAGCGCCACAAGTTTCGCGGTTGGCCAGGACCGTCGCGATTCCCCTGGGGATGCAGCGGTCATGTCGAAGGGGCGCAATGGACACGTTCAATTGATGCCGTGGGGGAAAGCCCACATGGTCTTGGCGAGCTGACATTGAAAAAATTGAAGCAAATCATTGTTGCATCTCGGCGATCTCCTAAGAATTTATAGTCTGTCGCTCCACGAGCCGGGCGGTGATCCGGCTTGGATTTGAAACGGCGATATTGGCTAAGGTCGGACCTCTTTTTGTTCATTTCCGATGCATTCTCGGAGCCGCGTGCTCCAATTTTTTCACCCTCTTCATCAATTCGCAGTTCTCCACAAGGACTCGATCACCGTGTCAAAATTGGCGTATGCGGCGAACCTCTCGATCCTTCTCCCAAGCAATCGCTCACAAACCTCGGCCAGACAATCTTCCCGGACCGCCCCGTGAGCGCACGGCGCGCGAGTAGCTTGGAACACGATCTGCGGATGCCGTCATCCTCCTTGCATCGAATTGAAAGAGCGACAATCACGGCCCGCGTCCCACCGGTCCGAACTTGGAGAATTTGAAAACTCAAAGGCGAAGCACTCCCACCGATGGCCAAGTCGATAAGCCATCCATGAATTTGGTGTTCGCCTCCCTCTCAACCGCGCGTCCTAGGTCATCCGGTCCAACGACCATCGAGATTTTGACCGATTATCGATATTGCCGCCCCTGCAGATCATTGATCCCTGCCGATAGACCATATTAGCGGAATCCTCACTTATCGAGTGGGAATTGTCCCGTTGGCCAAGTCGCATCAAAATACGTCCTTCTCGATTGCTAATTACCTTACAATTACCTGACAGAATGTAAGCCTGCGTGAATCCGTTGCCAGCGATGCCGACAAGAGATCAAGGGCGGCCCATGCGGATCGTCCTTTACGAACTCGACGCGACCTGTCCGACGCGAAATATCTTGGTCATTTGAGCTTCGTCTTGGACAGCCCAATCAAAACGAGTGAGAATTCGACACACACGCTCACGTTACCGCCGCGTCATATTCGTACACCCAGCCCGCCTTGAGGCCAGATCCCCGCGGATTGATCAGGTTGCTAAGTCGATAGCCGACATCTCGGTAAAGGCGAGCCCATGGCGAGACCAGATGGTTTTTTCTGCCCTGCGCACGAGACGCCAGCTGGACCCGGCTCGTACGCGGGATGCGCAGTGCCTCGTAACATCGCAATGCGACCTCGACCTCGGATGTGTCCGAGAGAACCTTTGCCAGGACAAGGCCGTCCTCCATGGCCATTGCCGCACCTTGCGAGAGATAGGGCAACATGGGGTGCGCGGCATCCCCGAGCACCGTGATGCGGCCGATTGTCCAACGCGCCATTGGATCGCGGTCAAAGAGCCCCCATTTGAACACCTGATCCGCCTGCTGGAACAGGATCTGGAGCTTGTCATGCCATCCTGGATAAGCCGCCATCAGCTCGCTCTTGGTGCTCCGCAAATTCCAAGATTCCTCGAGCCACACACGAGTTTCGAGACAGGCGACTATGTTCACGGCATTGCCGCCCTTCACGTAGTAAGTGACGACGTGGCCGTTCGGCCCAAACCAGATTGAGGTGTCCGGCGTCACAAGCTCAAAATCCGGCCGCTCGAAAGGCACGACGCTCCGCCAGCAAATGTTTCCGGTGAATCGAGGGGCGTCGTCTCCGAAGAGATCGCGACGGACGATTGATCGTATGCCATCCGCGCCAACGATTAGATCCGCCTCTATCTCGCGCCCGTCGGCGAAGCGGGCAATTGCAGCCGTGCGCTCATTGCGAACCCCGGTGCACCGCGCCGAGAGATGGATCACGTTTTCTGGAACACTTTGGAGTAGGAGCTTCTGCAGATCGCCGCGATGGACATGGACATACGGAGCGCCATAAATTCTCTCGCATGCGCCGCGCAGGGGAGTCCGAAAAACAGATTTGCCCGTCCGCCAACTTCGGCCGACGATCGCGTTCGGAAAGAACCCATATAATTGCAGGTCATTCTCGCAGCCAAGGGAGCGTAGCACCTTGACGGCGTTCGGCGATACTTGGATGCCTGCGCCGACCTCCACCAGCTCCGCGGCCTGATCGAACACGGCGACCTCAAACCCTCTCATTGAGAGGGCGCGGGCCGCGCTCAAGCCCCCCATCCCAGCGCCAATGATCGCGACTTTGGGAGGTCGTGCCATTTTCCACTCCTTCACCCGGCTCACGGCAGGATGAGGTTCGTCCCTGGGTTGACAATAAATTATACGATCGTGTAATTAATTCAGTCAATCCATTCAAAGGGGGCTCTGTGATGAACACATCCGCTGCGCAGCTGTTGAAGGCCTGGAAGGAGGTGCTGCGGCTATCGAGAGTAAAAACCGGCGAATCGGTGACGCTGCTGACCAGCACGAACACCAACATGGACAACTACCGAGCGGCGGAGATAGCGGCTTCGGAGTTAGGTGCGAACGTCGCCGCCCTTTCGTTGCCTCCATTGAACGGCGATCGTTCGCTGAGCCGTGACCAGACCGCTTATGTTGGCGTGACCGCTCTCAAGGAGAACAAGGCAGCGATGGCTGCGCTGCAGAACAGCGATCTTGTCATCGACCTGATGCTTTTGTTGTTCTCGCCCGAGCAGGCACGCATTCTCGCCTCCGGAACGCGAGTCCTCTTGGCCGTCGAACCTCCGGAGATCTTGACCCGGATGGTGCCGACTATAAGCGACAAGCGCCGAGTCAAGGCAGCCGAAGCCCGGCTCAGACAGGCCAAGACAATGACTGTGGAATCCACTGCCGGCACCAAACTGCTGTGTAATGTTGGCACTTACCCGATCATCTCTGAATACGGCTTTGCAGACGAGCCAGGACATTGGGACCATTGGCCAAGCGGCTTCCTTGTGACCTGGCCGGATGAAGGCACCGCGAATGGAACCATCGTCATGGATAGAGGTGACATTATCTTTCCCTTCAAGGAGTATCTGCGCGCGCCGGTCGAACTGACCGTCCACGATGGTTATATCCGCGAGATCAAGGGTGGCTTCGAGGCCGATTACCTGAAATCGTATATGAGCTATTTCGGGGATCCCGAGGTATACGCTGTTTCGCACCTCGGGTGGGGGCTGCAGCCCAAGGCGCAATGGACCACCCTTGGCCTTTACGACAAGGAGGCCACGCTCGGCCAGGACGGCCGGGCATTTTACGGAAACTTCCTCTTTTCAACCGGCCCGAACACGGAAGCGGGGGGCAATCGGAACACGCCGTGTCATCTCGACATCCCCATGCGCAATTGCTCTGTCTCGCTCGATGGGGAGCCGATGACCGTCAATGGGGACGTGATTCCAGCCGATCAGCGAGCCATATGAGGTCGAAGGCTGGGACTGCGAGGGCGCCCTGCGGTGCCCTGCATTGATGTTTTGAAAGTATCCCTAAGACAGCCACCGTTACTTCCGCAGAACCGACATCACGCTTGGAGTCCCATTGAGCACGAAGAAGACCAACGCCAGACCGGCACGGCGGCAGGGCCCGGGACGACCTGGTGGGATTAGTCAAGGGCGAGACCAAATCCTTGATGCAGCCGAGGCGGCATTTGCCGAATTTGGCTACGTCGGCACCTCAATGCGAGAAATTGCAAACCGGGCAAACGTGACGACAGCTCTCGCCACCTATTACTTCGGAACCAAGGAGAAGTTGTTCGAGGAGATTTTCCTACGGCGCGGCCTTCCAATTGTGGAGGAGCGCATGGCTGAGCTATCGGAGTTAAAGGAGCGAAAAGGTCGCTCCATCGAGGTGCGCGATCTCGTGAAGACCTATCTCGCACCGATCTTGCGTTTGCCCAGAACGGCAGAGAGCCGGAACTTTCTTCGGATCCATGCCAGGTTACATATGGAACCGGAGGAGTTTGGGCTGCGGCTGCGTCGAAAAGTCTACAACGAGTCGACCAAAGCCTATGCGGAAGCGTTTCACGAAGCTTTGCCTCATCTACCACTCAAGACCTTATATTGGCGTCTGATTCTCCTCGTAGGCTCCACCCTGTATGTCATCTCCGGAACGCATCGGATCGCGGAGCTAAGCGGTGGTGCCTGCAATCCCCATAACGTGGACGAGTTCGGGGAGCACATTGCCGATTTTGTTTGCGCAGGTATGCTCGCACCGATTGGACTCGTCGGTGACGTTGCTGAGAAGTCAAGAAAGCGTCCGCTGCATCAAATGGCAATCAGGCGATGAGCCCTCTCTGAGTACTGACCGGCCCCCGATCTTTGGTCCAGTTGTTAAGTTAGTCGAACATTGATTTCGGCGCGAGGCCCGGGCACGCGGAACGCTTCAATAGGAGTGCTCCGTTGGGCTAGCTGCAGCACGATGGTTGCCGGCGCCGACTTGGCGAGATTCGGTCGCGCAAAGGGTGGATATGCAATACCGGGCCGACATGGGGTCGACAATTGATGAGATGCTCTATCTAGTTGCCCGCTAATTTATTGAAAATATTGGCTGGGGCGCCAGGATTCGAACCTGGGATCACGGAATCAAAATCCGTTGCCTTACCACTTGGCCACGCCCCAATCCACGTGGGCGTTAGGGTTTAACGCCGTGCGCCAAAAGCCGCAACCCTCCTCGAGCGACCGGGGACTGGCTGCCAGGGCCCCGGCTTGACGGGGAAATGCCGCTCACCCCGTGCGGTCGCGCCGCGCCGCCTCGCGACCGATCGCCGCGAGGTCCGCTTCGACCATCTCGCGCACCATCCGAGCGAAGCTTGTTTTGTGCCGCCAGCCCAATATCTTGCGCGCCTTGGTGGCGTCGCCTTGCAAGCAATCGACGTCGGTTGGCCGATAATAACGGGGATCGATTTCGACAAGCGTTTGCCCCGTCTTGGCATCGAGCCCTCGTTCCTTGGCAGCTTTGCCCTGCCAGTCGATCTGCCGGCCGACCTCGGCAAAGGCACGCTCGACGAATTCGCGCACCGTGTGGCTCTCCCCTGTGGCCAGCACGAAGTCGTCCGGCTGCTCTTGTTGAACGATCAGCCACATCCCTTCGACATAGTCGCGCGCATGGCCCCAGTCGCGTGCGGCATTGAGATTTCCTAGATAAAGACGGTCCTGGAGGCCGCACTCTATCGCGGCCACGGCACGCGTAATTTTTCGCGTGACGAAGGTTTCACCTCGAATCGGGCTTTCGTGATTGAAAAGGATACCGTTAGAGGCATGGAGACCATAACCCTCGCGGTAATTTACGGTGATCCAGTAGGCATAGAGCTTGGCCACGGCGTAGGGACTGCGCGGCTCGAACGGCGTGGTCTCGCTTTGGGGCACCGGCGCGTTGCCGTAGAGTTCGGATGTCGAGGCTTGGTAGAACCGCGCCGTCTTTTCCAGTCCGAGAATGCGGATCGCCTCAAGCAAGCGCAGCGTGCCGAGTCCGTCGGCGTTCGCCGTGTATTCCGGTGTTTCGAAGCTCACTTGCACATGGCTTTGCGCCGCAAGATTATAGATTTCCGTCGGTTGCGTTTCTTGAACGAGCCGGATGAGGTTCGTCGGGTCCGTCATGTCCCCATAGTGAAGGAAAAAACGCACGCCTTTTTCGTGGGGATCCTGGTAGAGGTGGTCGACGCGCTCGGTATTGAACGAGGAAGACCGCCGTTTCACGCCGTGGACGACGTATCCCTTAGCGAGGAGAAATTCGGCGAGGTAGGCGCCGTCCTGGCCGGTTGCACCGGTGATCATAGCGACCTTGCGCTGGTTCGTTTTTCGACTTGCCATCGGTATCCGCAGCCTCTCCAATTCGGCCGCAAGCTATCCGATCCGCGGATGCAGCAAAAGGCCCGAGGCGCCTGTGCCATCGCAAACGCGCCCGTTGTCTCGATCGTGGAGTCCGAACTGTCGTGCAAATTATTGTTTCATTGAGATAATCTTGTATAGTTTTGGCTGGACCCGCTCACTCGGAACGGCTGAATGGCTACGGACGAAGAAACCCTTAAATCCACTGCCCATAGTGAAGATGCCCCGGCCTCCGCGTCAGCGCGCCGACAGCCGGACCAACCACCGCCCCTTACCGGGGTCGCGGCAGATGCAGCGCGCCGCGCCGCCGACGCGATCGGGCTAACGCCGGCGGATTGGCTAAACCAGCTGGTGCGGGAAGAGAGTGCCGCCCAGATTGCGCCTGCTCAAGATGGGTCGGCGAGAGAAAAAGCCACACCAACTGCCAGCAACGGACCTGCGGTAGACGATCTGCCGGCAGAGGTAGGGCAAACGGTCGCCGAGGCAGCAGCAGCGGCAGGCATACCTGTCCACACCTGGCTCGCTCAACTTCTCAAAGAAGCGAGCATGGAGGAAGCTGGCGTCGTCGATGTGCGTAAGTCGGGCCGCCCGGCGGAACCGGGCGGAAAAGCCACGGATGAGGCGTCCGATGTGATGGAAGCGGCTGCGAGGCAAGCGGCAGCAGCGGGCGTGCCAGTGAGCACTTGGCTCAGCATGCTCATCAAGGATGCAAGTGCGGGCGGATCCGCGACCGCGGACGGAGCGTCTGCCTTGACGCCCACCTTGCTGCAGGTTTCGACAAAGGCACTGGCGCCAAGCCAGTTCCAGATGCGGATATCATTCGATCCTGAGGCAATCGCCTCCCTCGCGAGTTCGATCCGAAGCCGCGGCGTGCTCAATCCAATCATCGTGCGCAAGCGCGGCACGACAGATAACGAGTACGAGATCATCGCGGGCGAGCGGCGCTGGCGGGCGGCGATGGAAGCCGGGCTTGCGGATGTGCCTGTGCTCTTGCTCGACGCACCGGATCGCGATGCAATGGAGATCGCACTGGTCGAAAATCTCCAGCGCAACGACCTTTCTGCCCTCGAGGAGGCAGAGGGTTATCGCCGGCTGGTGGAAGAGTTGGGAGAGACGCAGGACGCACTTGCGCGCGTCGTCGGCAAGAGCCGCAGTCACATCTCGAACACGCTACGCCTTCTGCGTCTACCGCCTTCCGTCAAGACGATGATCAATGAAGGTCGGTTGAGTGCGGGACATGCGCGGGCGGTGCTCGCGGCCCAAGATCCCGAGGCTCTTGCCAAGCGCGCGGTCGAGCATCGCCTCACTGTGCGCGAGACAGAGCGCCTGGCGCAGGGCCTTCCGGCCGGCACTAGTACCAGTCCGCGCCAGAGCCCGGAAAAGGACCCCGACCTGGAACAAATCGAAGATGAGCTTTCGCGGCTGTTTGGCGTCGCGGTCACAATTGCACTGCGTGGTGGCGATCGCGGGGCGCTCACGATCCGATTCAAGGGCCTCGAGAAGCTCCACGAGGTCATTGCACGCCTTAGAATGTAGTAGGCGAATTGCGGCCGCACGGCGAACTGCCATATCAAGAAAATATTTGCCGATCTGATGTATAAAGAAGGCGGATTTATTACGATAGGAAAGCTCACGGCGCGCTCTACCCTTGATACCTCTAAGCGCTCGTGAGATTAGAGTTGGCCATGGTTGCTGATCGACGCTTTTCTATCGCGGACCTCGACCCCGAGGCTTATGCTTTGGCGGAAAAGGCCGCTCGGGCCGCCGGCATCGGCATTGAGGAGTGGATCACCCGCGCCATCGTGCGCAAGATGTCGGCAATTGCCCAGACGCCGCAGAAACCGCAAGCGCCCGCGAAAGCTTCACCGTCAGCGCAACCGCATGCCGACATGCCATCCGACACTCGACTCGACGCCCATTCCGCGCCGGTCGAGCGGTCGACGTCGACACCTTCGATTGGCAACGTGTCGCCGGCAGGTACTTCAGCGCCCCTTGTGGCCGAAGGACTTGTTGCCGGCGCCACGACGGAGCCGCTTAGCGAGAAGGTACTTCTCGCCGCACTCAATGCGGTATCCGGCAGCGAGAGTGGCGCAAGCCCTTTCCCAGCGCGCCATTCGCAAGCGACGCCAATGGCCGCACCGGAGATCGATCCAACTCAGCGACACGCGATCCAAGAACGTGACACCGATCTTGCGCTACCGTCTGGCTTGCAATCGGCACCACCGCATGACCTTGCGGAATTGAAACGCGTGCTCGAGAGGCTCGGCGCTCACAACGCTGGTCCATCGGCCGTCACAGCTCCGGCACCAAGCGAGCAGCCTTCCCGCCCACCTTTTCATGACACCTCCTCCCCGTCCCACGCCGCGATGCCTCAAGCCCCGTCGCCAGAAACGCTGCGGGCGCGTCTTCCGGCGTCCGGCCCCCGTGTCCAAGGGCCGGCTTTGGCCGCGACGGTCACCCGGTTGAGCGGGGTCAATATCAAAGCGCAAACGGCGCCCGCGAGTGCTGACCCACCGTCGGCAGAAACCGCGAACGTCAATATGACGCCGATGAAATCAGTCGCCGCTCCATCTCTCTCGCCTCGCGAACCCAGCGAAAGTGAAAATGCGGCCCCAACGACGCAAGGAGCTCGGGGCCAATCGTTGCGCGAAGACGACCCTCTTGAACTCGACGAGCCGATCACTGAGGCCGAAGCGAAACTTCTCGAAGAGGACTCGGGCGATCCGTGGCAAGAGACGGCAGCCTCCAAGGAAAAAAGCGATGACGACCGTGGGTCCGCACGCGCCGGCCGGCTACGTGCGATCGCGGCACTTATACTGATCGCCGCGGGATCGGCGGCTGCCGTCTACTATTGGCCGAATATCGACGCCGCGACCGGTGTCGATAAATTCGTCGATGGGACTGTGTTGAGGGTCGAGCGGACGCTTGAGACCGCCAAATGGCGAGCGATCATCGCAATAAGGTCGAACACTGGGACGAAGGCGGGGCAACCGGTCGAGATGACGGTGCCCGTTGCGCATTCCCCTACTGAAGCAGAGCCAAACGGTGCTACGGCGGCGCAAACTGCGGCAAATCCGGCCGTAGCGAGCACCCCATCCGCTCCGTCGCCGGCTTCAGCTAATGGGGCAGCCGACGAACACGCCTCTGACGCTTCGGGCGAAGTTCCGCCGGTGCCGCAAGCGGCACCGCCGGCACCTGACAGTGGATCGCCGTCAAGCTCAACCAGCGCACAACCCAGAGCCGCGACTGCGGGCATGGCCGACAGCACGCCACCCCAGATCGCCGCCGTGCCGCCGCAGGCAAGTACCGCACCAGCACCTCCGACGACAATGGCGACGCCGCAAACGGATACCGTGGCACTCCCGCCATCGATGAAGGTCAAGGATATCGAAGCGCTCGCCAAAAAAGGGGATGCGCGCGCCCAGCATGATCTCGGGGCACTCTACGCGCGAGGCGACCGCGTGCCCCAAGACTACAGCAAAGCGTTTTATTGGTTCCGAGAGGCCGCACTTCAAGGTGTCGCTTCGGCGCAGTACAATCTCGGCGTTCTCTACGATCGGGGCCTCGGGGTCGAAAAGAATCCCCTCGAGGCGTTGCTCTGGTACCTCAGCGCCGCGGAACAAGGGCACGTTGCCGCTCAATACAATGTCGGAACAGCGTACTCCGACGGAAAGGGCGTGCCAAAAAATTATACCGAGGCTCGCAAGTGGCTGACCAAGGCGGCGGAGCAGGGCCTTGCACAGGCGTCTTACAGCCTCGGCGTCATCAACGAACTTGGGCTTGGCGCGAATGCCGATCCGATCGAGGCCTATGCGTGGTACAAGCTGGCTTCCCGCGGTGGCGAGAGCGACGCGGAAAAACGCCTTGGCGAGGTCGCGGCTACGCTTTCACCCGCGCAGATCGCCGAAGCGAACAAGCGCTACGATGCCGCAGTCGCAAGCATTCCGCTCACACCTGCGGCTCCAGCGGACCGTTTCGCCACACCCCCGTTGCAACATCAGGACTTGCCACCTGCAGCACCGGGCGGAGGTTCGGGTGCGCTGCCATCGCGAAAATCGACGTCACCGCCGGCCGCGTCCGCACAGCCGGTTCCATCGCGCGCGGCACCGGCCCCACTTGCTTCCACACCGTCAGCGACGGTCGACCAGCCATCCGCGGTAATTGCCGATATTCAGCGTTCCCTTGGCGAGCTCGGCTACAACCCAGGCCCCGCAAGCGGCCGCGTCGATCTGCAGACAGCAGCCGCGATTCGCGAATTCCAAAAAGAAGCGGGTCTGCCCGTCGATGGCCAGGCGACGCCTCAGCTCCTCCACTTTATTAAGCAGCTCGCGGGTAAGTCATAGCGAGATCGGCGCCCGTCGCGTTCACGCCGCCGTCCAGCGCCGACGTCCGCTTCAATGACGCCAATCGCAGTACTATCGCTTGCCGCCTGTTTGTCATGATAGGGCGTGCGAGGGAAGAGTCGGAGCCATCGACGTCACAATGAAGCGGCGCTGCATCACTCGCAAGCAAGACAAGAAGTATCGTGCAAAAGACGGCCGGGAGCCACCCACCAGGGAGGCCGCGCGAGCGATTGCGCTGCGCGCGAAGCTGCGCCCTCGTCGTCGAAAAGGCCAAAGCAGGTGGCGCCACTTCCCGACATGCGGGCGAGGCGGCAACCCGGCGCGCCGCGCAACGCGTCGAGGACGTCCCCGATCGCGGGACAGATGCTCATTGCTGGTTCGGTAAGGTCGTTTTGCCGGGACGCAAGAATCCCAGCGAGCGCCCGCGCATCGTATGGAACTTCGGAAAATCGACCCGGTGTTGAAAAGTCGCCCCGGCGCGCCCGAAAGACATCGGGCGTCGCAACGGCGATTCCGGGGTTCACGAGAAGTATCCCGGCAGCCGGTAATGTCGGGCTCGATTCCAGCAATTCGCCAATCCCGCCAACGAACGCCGACCGACCGGCGAGACACATGGGCACGTCAGCACCGAGTGCCAGCGCAATCGCCATCGATTGGTCGACGCTAAGCGACAGATTCCAGAGCTTGGCCAAAGCGCGCAGGGCAGCCGCCGCGTCAGCCGAGCCGCCGCCGATGCCCGATGCAACGGGAAGACGCTTCGTAAGCGTAATTGCGGCGCACGGCGTTTGCGTCGCGCATGCGGCCAGTCGCCGCGCTGCGCGTAGTACGAGGTTTTCCGGACCACTCCCGAGTGCCGAACTGAAAGGACCATCGATAGCGAGGGAGAGCTCCGTGGCCGAAGACACGCTCAGCGTATCGTATACGGACACGAACGCGACGAGGCTATCGAGCAGATGATAACCGTCCGCACGTTTGCCGACCACGTGAAGGTACAGATTGACTTTGGCCGCGGCAGCGACGCTAAACGCGCCGAATTTCAACTGTTGTGCTCGCCCGGCTTGCCCGCATCGTTCAAACCGTGGTCGAGCTTCGCCCCGATCTGCCCTACGAGATCCGGCTCGGGCTTAAGGCTTAGTGCGCGGCGCCATTGGAATTGCGCCTCGTTGTAGCGCCCGACGCGCCAATAGGCGTCGCCCAGATGGTCGTTGATCACCGGATCCTCCGGCCTCAGCTCGACCGCGCGCTCGAGGTGGGTGACGGCGCGCTGATAATCGCCCTCGCGATAAAGGACCCATCCCAAACTGTCGACGATATAGCCGTCGTCCGGACGAAGCTGTACTGCGTGCTCGATCATCCCCTTGGCTCTGTCAAGGTTCTCGCCCCGATCGACCCAGGAATAGCCGAGGTAGTTGAGGACGCTCGGCTGGTCCGGCGAGAGTTCCAGCGATTTCAGGAAGTCCGCTTCCGCGCGCGGCCATTGGCCTGAACGCTCGAGAGCTATGCCGCGCGCGTAATAAAGCGACCAGTCGCTTGCATTCGGAGTGCCAAGGCGCGCAATCGCCATGTCGTATGCAGTAACCGCATCGGAGAAGCGCTCGGCGCTGCGCAGGAAATCGCCCTCGGTCGCGTAGGGTTCGGCTCGATCGGGCCATTTCTTGCCGATCGCCTCCAACTCGGCGACCGCATCGTCGAGCTTATCCATCTGGCGCAATACGTCGGCAATTCGTAGCTGCGCCGAGAAATAAAGCGGATCTTCCGGTTGGATCTCGCGATAGAGCGCTAGCGCTTCGTCATTACGATCGTCGGCGGCCAACGTGTCTGCGAGGGTCAGTTTCGCGACCGTGAAGTCGGGCGCCATGAACACGGACAGTCGTATGTATTGAAGTGCGAGCCGCGCACTCGCGTCCTGGCGCAACGCGCTTCCGAGATCGAACATGGCTTCGCCCATGCCGCGCTTCGCATCGGCTACCTCGGGCTTCGGCTTCTCGCCGCTCTGCAGCGCCTTCAACGTGAGTTCGATCCGCACAGTGTCCGGCGCACCGGCCGAATAACGTCGAAAGAGAGCCTCGGCTTCTTCGAAGCGACCTTGACGGGCATAAAAGTTGGCGAACGCGTCGACCACCCGGAACGAGGGATTACTCTCGCTTTCGATCGCCTTCTTGTAAGCTGCCTCGGCAGCGGCAGTGCGACCCGCAACGTCGTTGATGAATCCCGCATGAAAGTCGCTCAGCACTCCGAACCCGCGAACGCTAGACAGCTGATCGAGTGCCTTAAGCGCCGCGTCAGTGTTGCCTTCGCCTTCGAGCGCCCAAGCGAGAAGCAACGGCGCTGTGACCGAGCCGAGGCCAACCCGTGGCATTTGCGACATTCGCATTTCGGCCGCGGCGAATTGACCGGCTTTCGCATCCTCGAGCGCAAGCATGACGTTCGCGAGCTGGTTGTCGGGAAGCGCCACGACCAGGCGATGAGCCAACCGATCGGCCTCCTCGAACTGCCCTTCACCAAGTACAAGCTGGAACGTCTCGCGCAAGAAATCGACGTTGTCCGGGTCGCGCTTGAGCGCCTCGCTCATGTATTTGGCGGCAGTGGCGCGATCACCGTCATTTTCAGCTTGCTTTGCGGCGAGGTAGTACCCGGCCGCCGACTGAAATATTCCTGCGTCCGGATCTTCGGACGTGTTAACGCTCGCGGCGCCATGGGCAGCCGCGACCACCGCGGAATCGGCGGCGTCCTGATCGCCGGATTCACCGCAGCCGACAAGCAGAAGTGCAAGAACCAACCCGGTCGCTGCGCGCAGGGTCGCAATCCTCTCAATACCCAAATCGACCAATGCAAACCTCCGTGCCCGGCGATAATACGCGCGTACATCCCACGGCCGCAATTGAGTGAAACGCCAGCATCTTTGCCACCGATACGCGCCGGTGCGCCCATATCCGACGCTTCATGTACCAAGATTTGATTAATGTTGGTACAGAGGCCGCGATTCTTTGCCTATTTCTCCGCAAAGTCCAGCGTTCCGCCACGGGGGTTTGTCAAGCCGGAGCGAATTGAATTTTCGCCAAGTCAATGATATAATTCACATATTCGGATAATTTGGCCCGCCGCCCCCTTCCGGGGCGACCCAGTCGATATTTTGGGTCGGGTCCTTTATGTCGCAAGTTTTGCAATGGACGCAATTTTGCGCATTTATTTGCAGCCGTGGCGCACCGCTGTCGTCGCGCAGAATCTCGAATACACCGGCTGGGCAAAAGCGCTGTTCGGGCGCGTCGTAGACGGCAAGATTGACCGAGATCGGCACTTTTGGATCCCTGAGTTTTATGTGGGCTGGTTGATTTTCCTCGTGGTTCGTGTTCGAGATGAAAACCGAGCTTAATTTGTCGAAGGTGATCTTCCCATCGGGCTTTGGATACTCGATCTTGGGGCACTCGCGCGCCGGCTTGAGGCACTTGTTATCCGCATGCTGCCGCAATGTCCAAGGTGCGCGGCCGCGCAAAACATATGTATCGAACCCGGCGTGAATGAGACCGGCATGAAGCCCCCAGCGGAAGCCCGGGCGGATGTTGCGCACACGGCGAAGTTCCTCCCAAAGCCAGCTCGATTTCAGTTTCTCGGTATAGGATCGCGGCTCGCCGCGGCCGTCGCCCTCGCCGAGCGTGTCGAACACCGCTTCCGCAGCGCATATCGCCGATTTCATAGCGCCATGAGTGCCCTTGATCTTGGGGACGTTTAGAAAGCCCGCGGTGCAGCCGATCAATGTCCCGCCGGGGAATGTCAAGCGCGGGATCGACTGAAAGCCGCCCTCGTTGAGCGCGCGAGCGCCATAGGCGATGCGTCGTCCCCCCTCGAAATAAGAAACGATTGCGGGATGAGTCTTGAAGCGCTGGAATTCGTCAAAGGGTGACAGATACGGATTCTCGTAGTCGAGCCCGATCACAAAACCGACGGCCACCTGATGATTTTCGATATGATAGAGAAATGAGCCGCCATAGGTGCGCCGGTCGAGTGGCCAGCCGACTGTGTGGATGACCAGGCCTGGGCTGTGATTCGACGGAGTTATCTCCCATAACTCCTTGATGCCGATGGCAAAGGTCTGAGGGTCCACGCCGTCGCGCAACTTGAACCGATCGAACAGCATTTTTGTGAGTGAGCCGCGGCAGCCTTCGGCGAAGAGAGTCTGCTTTGCGCGCAATTCCACGCCGGGCGTGTAACTCTCCAAATGCTTGCCATCCTTGGCGATCCCCATATCACCGGTCGCGACGCCGACCACCCGGCCCGCTTCGTCGTAAAGAACTTCCGAGCCGGCGAAGCCTGCATAGATCTCAACGCCGAGTGCCTCGGCCTGTTTCGCAAGCCATCGGCACACATTGCCGAGGCTGACGATATAGTTGCCCGCATTGTGCATCTGGGGTGGGGTCGGCAGCCGAAACGCGGATTTTTTCGTCAGATAGAGGAAGCGATCGTCGCTTGCAGGCGTATTGAGTGGTGCTCCCCTTTCCCGCCAATCGGGTAAAAGCTCGTTGAGGGTACGCGGCTCGATGACCGCACCCGACAAAATATGGGCGCCGACCTCAGAGCCCTTTTCGATGACACACACGGAGATTTCGCGCCCCGCAGCGGACGAAAGCTGCTTCAATTTGATCGCGGCCGAGAGACCGGATGGCCCTGCACCCACGATGACGACATCGAATTCCATGGCTTCGCGCGACATATTTTCCCCTCCCCGCGGCGACGTCCGCCTGAAACGCCTTGCCGGTTGCACGCATGCGGACCGCTTAAGCTGACACACCGATCATCGGACTGATAGAATTATGCCATGAAGGGAAGAAGGGATAGAGCTTCGATGGTCGCGGCGCTCGCTTGGCAGATCGATGCCGGGGCGGATGAAGCGATCGGTGAGATACCCATCTCCCGCTATCGAAATGCCGTTGGACTGGCGGAGGCGGTCGGGAACCCGATTGGTCCAGTGCCGAACGAAGGGGCATCCGAGTCAAAACCTGCGCTGACGACTGCGACCTTCACTCGCACGATTTCGCGGCCGACACCGACCCTCAAACCGGCTATCGACAATACGCGCGCCGCGCGCGAGCTTGCGAATGCGGCGAATACGCTCGAGGATCTCAAGGAAGCGCTTCGCGCCTTCGATGGCTGCCCGCTCAAGGAGACAGCGACCAACCTCGTTTTCGGCGACGGCAATCCGCAATCGAAAGTCATGCTTATCGGCGAGGCGCCCGGTGCTGATGAGGACCGCCAGGGCAAACCCTTCGTCGGCGTTTCCGGTCAATTGCTCGATCGTATGATGGCGTGGATCGGCCTTGACCGGACGAGCTTCTACATCACGAACATCCTTTATTGGCGACCACCCGGCAATCGGCAGCCGACCGCCGCCGAGATCGCCGCTTGCTTGCCATTTGTCGAGCGCCACATCGAGATCGTCGACCCGTCACTATTGGTGTTCGTCGGCGGCTCATCTGCCAAGACGCTGCTCGGACGAAACGAGGGCATCATGCGCCTGCGCGGACAGTGGTTCCAATATCAGAGCACCGGAATGTCTCGACCGATTCCCTCGACGGCAATTTATCACCCTGCTTATCTCCTGCGCTCGCCCGGACAAAAACGCAGTGCCTGGCGGGATCTTCTTGCGGTGAAGGCGCGTCTTCAAACGGTACCGTAAACGTTTGCGATAGCGGAATATCTTGACAATTCGCGTTTCGCGAATATGCCAGCAAGTCTCCAAGGGTTGCCACAGCGGTCACGATCCGCTATTTAGGTCTCGTGACGTTGCGACAAATACTAAAACAAAATGTGAATATACGGGCACCGCGCGTGCCGACGGGGGGCGGTTTCCTACTGCTCCTTAGCTTGGCATGTATATCCGGCACGATGCCGGTCGCGACCGCTGCAGAGGGCGATGGCGTGGAAACCGCATCTCTCTCCGCGGGCGGGTTGCGTCCATACGACGAGATTCCTTTGCCGCTGCCGCTCAAAGACGAGGACGCGGCTCGTTATCGCCATATCTTTAAGCTGCAGGAGCAAAGCCGTTGGTCCGAGGCGGACCGCGAAATCGCGAGGCTCACCAACAGAGTCCTCGTCGGAGAGGTGTTGGCCGAACGCTATCTATCGTCGAATGCTTATCGCGCTAAGTTCATCGAGTTGAGGAATTGGCTGGCAAACTACGCCGATCACGCCGATGCGCCCGGCATATACAAGCTTGCCGCGAAACGCATGCCACGAGGGGCGACACGCCCCCGTAATCCGGAAGGCACCACTTTTAATGCTGCCGCCGACGAGACCGCGGTCAGCGATAGCGTTCGATCTCTCAGCCCGTCGGCTCGGCGGCGGCTTGCCCGCATGCGAAGCGCAATCCGACACGACATCGACGAAGGCTCCTATGGTGCGGCTCGCGAATTGCTCGCGAGCCCCGAGGTGCAACGTCTTTTCGATCCGGTCGAATACGGCCGGCTCGACGCCGAGATCGCCGACGGCTACGAAGCGCTCAACCAGGGTCGCGACGGGCTTGAGGGTTTGCCGGCCGTGCGAAGCAAGCGGGGCCCTGCGGCCGAGGAGTGGGACAGTGGACTGGCCGCTTGGCAGTCAAAGAAATACGACGTGGCGGCCCAGCATTTCGAGCGGCTGGCGATGATCGACTCCATCGATTCCTGGACCCGTGCCGCAGGTGCCTATTGGGCCGCGCGGAGCAACCTTCGCGCGGGCGAACCCGACAAGGTCCCGCATTGGCTCGAGATCGGCGCAAATTTTCCCTATACCTTTTACGGCATTCTTTCGCGCAAGCTTTCCGGCAAGTCGTTTGACTACAACTGGGACCTACCGGCCTTCACCCGCGTAGACTCGGCCCAAATCAACGCAACCGGTGCCGGCCAGCGCGCGCTTGCGCTTATCCAAATCGGCGAAGACGCCCGCGCCGAGCGGGAGCTTCGACGCATAAACTCAGCACAGCCCGAGATGGCGCATGCACTGCTCGCCGTGAGCCAGCGAACCGACATGCCCTCCCTCGCCGTGCAGCTTGCTAAGCAGGTAACGGACAAGAACGGGCGACACTACGACGCGGCACTCTATCCGGTTCCGTCCTGGCAGCCGGCGGGCGGTTATCGCGTCGATCGAGCATTCGTTTTTGCGCTCATTCGACAAGAGTCGAATTTTTCGGCTCAAGCAAAGAGCCAACGGGGTGCACGCGGATTGATGCAGCTTATGCCGAGCACGGCGCGCTTCATCTCTAGCGGAACGAGCTATCGCGGTGCTAGCCGTCAGCTTTCCGACCCCACTCTCAATATAGCGCTCGGACAGAATTATCTCGCTCATCTCATGGGCACGGACTTCATCGGCGACAATCTTTTTTGGATCGTGGCCGCATACAATGGCGGCCCGGGGAATCTCGCGCGCTGGCAGCGAGAGATCCAACCGGCCGACGATCCGCTCGCCTTTCTCGAGAGCATCCCAAATCGCGAGACTCGCGAATTCGTCGAGCACGTCATGGCGAATTATTGGATCTACCGCGATCAGCTTGGTCAGACGGTACCCGAGCTCGACGCTATTGCCGAGGGCAAATGGCCGACCTATAAGTCAACCGACGGCAATTTCATTCCGGCGGTGACGAAAAATGGCGGGAATTGATGAAAATCGCCCCTTCGTTCCGGTCAACATCGCGGTCCTGACCATTTCCGACACACGCGAGGCTGCTGCCGACAAATCGGGCGACACACTCGCCGAGCGTCTCGTCGGCGCGGGCCACAAGCTCGCGGCGCGAGCGATCGTCAAGGACGATATCGCCGCGATCGTCGCCAAGCTCAAGGAATGGATTGCCGATCCCACAGTCGATGTCGTGATATCGACTGGCGGTACGGGGGTCACCGGTCGCGACGTGACACCCGAAGCACATCTCGCGGTGTACGAAAAGGAAATCCGCGGCTTTGGCGAGCTATTTCGGATGCTTTCCTACGAGAAAGTCAAGACCTCGACCATGCAATCCCGTGCTGTGGGGGGGGTTGCAGGTGGGACCTACCTTTTCGCCTTGCCCGGAAGCCCGAGCGCATGTCGCGACGGCTGGGACGAGATTTTGCGCTGGCAGCTCGATTCGCGTTATCGCCCCTGCAATTTGGTCGAATTGATGCCGCGGCTTCAGGAACATCTGAAGCGCGCAAGCTGAGAACGCTCGCGCCAACGCAAATAGCTCTCGCCGTCATCCACGTCATCGAGCTCTGCGAGCATTGCCACGCGTAGGCGCGGCGCCACACCGGCGAGTGTATCCGCCAGCGCATATGCACTCGACCAGCGAACATTATGGAAGAGTGGCGGCAATCGAGGCCGGCGCCTTGCGCCGACCAGCCAGTAACCCCCGTCCTTCGCCGGTCCGAATACGAGATCGTGACTGCCCAATGTGCGGAAGGCGGCGTCGATTTGCCAACGCTCGATTTCCGGGATGTCGCTCCCGACAATCACGACAGGACCGGGCGGCAATTCGTTCAATGGACGACGCATGCGCGCGCCTAGGTCGCCCCGACCCTGCGTGCGCCGCGTGATTCCGCGCGGCGAGATACGAAGCGTCTTCACCCGCCCCTCCGGCGAAACATAGAGCCAGCATTTCCAGCGCCTGTCGCGCCCAAGGCGGCGCATGACGAGAGCAAGCGAGTTACGGTAGAAACCAAGTGCGGCAATTCCGCCGATATCGGCAGCCAGGCGGCGCTTGACCCTGCCGAGGCGTGGGATTTTTGCCATGATGACGAGATGCCGCCTCACTCTCATGCGTAGAGCCGGCGTATGAGGCCCGGCGGAATACCGAGGAAATAGAGCGCGAGGCAGGACAAATTACGCATCGAACGCAGGAGCCACCCGTCGCGCCGATAGCGTTCTGCCGATGTAACGGCGCGCGAATTAAGCATGATGAGGCGCCTGCGCCCAATGCGTCGCACCATATCGACGTCCTCCATGAGCGGCAGGGGCGCGAAACCCCCAAGTTCGCGGTAAAAGTGCTGGGCGATCAAAAGACCCTGATCGCCGTAAGGCATTGCAAGGAGGCGGCATCGCAATGCGACGATGCGCTCAAGGCGGCGTGCCGAAGCACTATTGTCGTCGAGCGCAAAGCGAAATACCGCGGCGTGCTCAGCATTCTCCGGCCGCTCGATGAAATGCGTAACCTCGCGGCTCCATCCTGGCACGAGACGCGTATCAGCATGGAGGAAAAGGAGCCAATCGCCCCGTGCCGCTTCACCACCCGCCCTGAGTTGACTGCCGCGTCCCGCTTCGATGGCGAGCACTCTGGCGTTGTGGCCGCGCGCGCGGGAAACGGAATCGTCCGACGATCCGCCGTCGACGACAACGTACTCAAACGTGATGGCGGCTTCCCGCAGCTCGGCAAGTGCGTTAAATGTGGCATCGAGCGTCGCGGCTGCGTCGAGAGTCGGGATCACGATGCTGAGCGAAGGTGTCACGCGTTTCCATTGGGCGAGTTGCGGCGATACACTCGCCTACCACAGACGGGTGCATGGCCCAACTGAAAACCATGGCGATTGCTGAGGACAATCCGATATCGATGCTGCCCAACCTCGTGGCTTGCCTCGAAGCCTTGCGCGCACTGCCGGATTTTGCGGCACTTGACGCCAATGCGCTCGAGCCGGCCGGCTTCACCGGAATGGCGCACGATCACATCCGCATCAAGGGGCAAGGCCTCATCCTGCGCGTCCCCCGTGTTTCACAGTGGGGCCTCGCCGCCGTCGTCAATCTCGCCTATCAAAGTGCGTGCTTCCGCCGCGCCTACGCAAGCGGCCATACGCCAGCACTCCATTCGGTGCTGCCGCCGAGTACCGATTTGCCGATGGGGGCACTTCTCGTCGAGGAGATCGAGGGCCGTAAGCCTCGCCTTCCAGGAGATTTGGCTGCAATCGGAGCAGCGATCGGCGCCATGCACGGCCTCACGCTCCCGCGAATCGAGGATCGCCGCCCACTCCTCTCACCGATCAATTCGCTTGCGGCGACACTTAAAACCATCACATTGCAAGCGGCTTTTCTCGAGTCCGCCGGACTCAATGTGGACACATTGAGAGCTCTCCGCGACGAGCTCGATTGGGCCCGAAAATTCGTCGACCGATATGCACAGCCGACCGAGCCGACATCCCTCATTCTGACCGACAGCCATCCGGGCAACTTCGTGATCCACCTCTCCGGGAAGGCCTTTTTTGTCGATCTCGAAAAGGCGCTCTATGGGCTACCCGCAATCGACTTGGCGCATGCAACACTGTACACCTCGACGCGCTTCGATCCCGATATCGACGCCGTCCTGACCGAAGGGGAGACGGCGAGCTTCTATCGGGATTATTTGGCGAAGGTAGAGGCGAGACGTGCTGCGCAGCTTCGGCCGTGGCTCGCCCCGCTTCGGCGCCTCGTTTGGCTGCGGACAATGACTTGGTGCGCCAAATGGACGGTCGAATCGCGCGGGAGCGGCGGGTGGTCGCGGCAGCGGCTCGATGCGCGCACGCGCAGCCATATGGAGGCGTGCCTCAAGGACTTCTTCGATCCTGCGACGGTCGCGCGTCAGCGCAGCGAATGGAGCGGCGGGCGAGCCGTCGAGTTCGGCGCGTGAGCAAAAAGGCCGCTGCGGAATTTCCGAACATCGATCCCGCAGCCCTCGCTGCGGGCCTCGATCGGGACGGCTATACAATCGTCCCCGCTCTTCTTGGTGCCGATGCTTGCCGCGATCTTGCGGCACTCTATGACCGCGAAGAGCTTTTCCGAAGCAGGATCGTGATGGCGCGCCATGCCTTCGGCCTCGGCGAGTATAAATACTTTCGCTATCCCCTGCCTTCGGTCATTCAGTCGCTCCGCGAAACCCTATATTCCCACCTCGTCGTAACGGCCAACCGTTGGTGCGAGTGGCTCGGCGCCGAGGAGCGCTATCCCGCGACACTTGTCGACTATCTTGCAATCTGCCACGAGGCGGGACAGGCACGCCCCACGCCCCTCATCCTCAAATACGAAGCGGGCGGCTACAATTGCCTCCACCAGGACCTCTACGGTGCTCTGGCCTTCCCGCTCCAGGCGACGATACTGCTTTCATCGCCGAGGGACGATTTCACCGGCGGGGAATTTCTCCTCGTTGAGCAGCGTCCGCGTGCCCAATCGAAAGGCGAGGTGGTAGCCCTCGCTCGGGGAGACGCCGTCATCTTTGCGGTCAATCGGCGGCCTGTCGCGGGCAAGCGCGGATTCTACCGCGTTGCCTTGCGCCACGGCGTGAGCCGCGTGCACAGCGGCCATCGCCACACCCTGGGCATCATCTTCCATGACGCCGCGTAAGCACGCCAAAGGGCATTGCCGGGTTCCCGATCGATGTTCTTGAAATGTTCTGGCAACTACACTAAAGTCCCGCGATGGACGAAAGGCTGCCTGATATGCCTCGCAAAGGGCGAGGAGCCGTGTCGAACGCGACCGGCCGCTTCGAGCCTACGCATTATGAGCGCACCGACGACGGTTGGGGCCGAGCGACACCGGGCGACAGCGACGACGAACCGCCTCCCCTACGCACGACGGTCACACTCGATACCTCGCGTTCTGCGATTGTGCGCAACCAATCGCCTGACATCCCATTCGACCGTTCGATCAATCCCTATCGGGGCTGCGAGCATGGCTGCATTTATTGCTTCGCCCGGCCGACACACGCGTATCTTGGTCTGTCACCCGGCCTCGACTTCGAGAGTCGGCTTCTTGCGAAGCCAGACGCTCCAAAACTTCTCGCAGACGAGTTGCGCAAGCCTGGCTATCAGGTCGAGCCGCTAGCCCTCGGCACCAACACCGATCCGTACCAGCCGATTGAGCGCGAGTTCAAGATCACGCGCGGCATTCTCGAAGTCCTGCGCGACTACAATCACCCCGTCATGATCACGACGAAGTCGACGCTCATCCTGCGCGACCTCGACATTTTGGCGCCGATGGCAGCCAAGGGCCTCGCGCGCGCTGCCCTCTCCATCACGACCCTTGACCCCGATACAGCCCGAGTGATGGAACCACGGGCGCCGCGCCCGGAGCGGCGACTTGAGACGGTTCGCGCGCTGAGTGCCGCAGGCATTCCGGCGTCCGTGTTGACGGCACCCATCATTCCCGCCCTCAATGACTGGGAAATCGAGCGTTTGCTCGAAGCCTCGGTTGCGCATGGCGCGGTCGATGCGGGTTACGTGCTGCTGCGCCTTCCGCTCGAGATCAAGGACCTCTTCATCGAGTGGCTCGAGGCGCATTTCCCCAAGCGCGCCAAGCATGTGCTGGCGCTCATGCGCGAGATGCGCGGCGGCAAGCTCTACGACGCAGAGTTCGGCACTCGCTTTTCGGGAAAAGGACCCTATGCCGAAATGATCGCGAAGCGATTTCGCCTCGCCTGCAACAGGCTCGGCATCGGGAAAAAGCGCCGGCGCCTCGATTGCTCACAATTCATGCCGCCGCCGCGAACTGGCGATCAGCTTGCACTATTTTGAGTCCGAAATTTCAATCGGACGAATCGCCGATGGATCGACCCAGTTTTCCGGCTGATTGGGATCGGGTGTACTCTGGAGCTCTCAGGAGATAGAATTACGCCCTATTCTTTCGAGGAGCGTCCCAGCATGAAGGCAATCCTGAAGGATCGCGTGGTCGCGGAAAGTGACGACATTGTGGAATGTGGCGGCTATCAATATTTCCCGAGTAATGCGGTAAGGAAGGAATGGCTCGTGAAGGCGCCCAAGACGGAATCGGATCGCGCCTGCCCTCACGGGGTCCAATTCTATGATGTCGTGATCGATGGGGTGCCCCACAAGCGCGCCGCCTGGTCCTACGAGGCGCCACGGCCCTCGATGAACCAAGTCGCCAACCGTTTTGGCTTTTGGGAAGACGTCGAGGTGCGCTGAAACTCATAT
>Ga0187766_10000100_pt1 | contig 40246 bp, 40 predicted proteins | sample 0216_QUI02_MP05__4_FD_132971 | JGI IMG/M metagenome (GOLD analysis project Ga0187766, IMG submission 132971) | Tropical peat soil microbial communities from peatlands in Department of Meta, Colombia - 0216_QUI02_MP05_20_MG | ecosystem: Environmental > Terrestrial > Soil > Wetlands > Peat ... | reverse complement strand
CTGTTCTGGAGCCGACCATCTCTGGTCGCGCCTCCTAGCGCCACGCGTCCTGCTGCGAGGGAGGAACTTCCCCAGGAGATCCCCGTGGCCCGTCCGCCGGCTCGAGTCAGAAGGACCGCGCCTGCCTTTGCAATTAACTGTTTCCTAGCCCTCAGAAAGGTAGTTTAGCCGGCCTCGGGCAGAAGCCGTAATGGTCACCTGGGAGCAGTTTGAAAGAGAAGCCGCCGACTTGGCGAGCTTTGGAGCGCAACGAATGTCTGAGAGGGTGATGTACATAGGAACAGTCAGGAAGAGCGGATATCCCCGAGTTCATCCTTTCACCCCCTTCCTGAGCTCCGGTCACCTCTTCGCTTTCATGGAGCCGGCCTCTCCCAAGGCCCACGACCTGCAGAGGGACGGCCGGTACTCGATACACTCTCTAGTGAAGGACTGGAACGGCTCAGACGGGGAGTTCGCGATAACAGGGAGAGCGCGGTTGGTCGAGGATGCGGACGGCCGGGCCATGGCCGTCGCCGGATGTCCCTACACCCCAGCTGAGAGGTACATCTGCTTCGAGTTCCAGGTGGAGGAGTGCCTGACGACCCATTACATCGATGGAAAACCTCAGTACCATCGTTGGAAGGAGTCCTCTGCTTCGAAGGGCTGAGTGAATCAGAGCACAGGCACCCCTAACGGATAAACGATTAAATAGATAATTAATTACTATATTGCCATGGGCGACACGTGGAAAGCCGTTGCTGACGGGAGCCGGAGGCAGATCCTCCTCCTTCTGAAGGATGGAGAAAAAACGCCAGGAGAGTTAGCAGGGAAGTTTGCGTTCACGCTCCCAGCTCTTTCCACGCACCTCAGAGTGCTAAGGGAAGCAGACCTCGTGGGGGAGCGCAAGGTCGGCCAGAAGAGGTACTACTCGATCAACAGGGAGAAGATGACAGAGATGATGAGCTTCTTCGACGAGTTCTGGGGTGACAGCTTGGGCCGCCTCAAACGACACGTGGAGTCGAGAAGATGAGTGGCTGGTCAAACATGGCTGAGATCAGAAAGTCGATAGTGATAGATCCCCTCCCGAGGATGTTTTCAGGGCCTTGACGGATGAAAAGGAACTTGTTAAGTGGATGCCCACCAAAGCTACTATAGACCCTCGAGTGGGCGGGACGCTTCTCTTCAGGTTCCATTGGGATGCGAGAAACGTCGACACGGAGGTCAAAGGTATGGTAAAGGAGCTCATCCCCGGAAGAAAACTCTCCTACACCTGGGTGGCGATAATGCGTAGCGACAGGGATCCTTCAAGGATGGAGGACGCACCTGAAGCTCTGGTAACCTGGAGTCTGGAAGAACTCCCAGGAAGGAGGACGAGGGTCATCCTGGTCCAGAAGGGCTTCGACGAGAGGTTCAGGCGGGACGGGGAGAGCGGCTGGGAGCACTTCCTCGGCCAGCTCAGTAAGCACACGTCAGCCGGATCATGATCTCTCCCAGCCTTCTTGAAAGAACTGGGGGAAGTATTCCCGCTGGGCTTGGATCACCTTCCCTTCGGTCCGCGCTTTCCTGTAGGCCTCCAAGGGCTCTTGATTCAACGTGAGGAAAGTGGGACCCCACTTGTATATCGAAAGGTACCTCTGAGCTTCCTCGACCTCCCCGAGAATGTACATGGTGGCTGATACCGCCTCCAGGGAGCTGAGCACGCCGGCCCTCGAGTAGTTGGTGGGGTTCGCTGCCAGGAGTATCGGCAGCCTGCGGTGCTTCCCACCCAGCCTCCTGAAGAACACCTCCTGGGCCTGATTCCACGAGGCGTCGACCACAAGGACCGCCTTTGCCCCTCTGTCGGGAGGGGAAAGTACTCTGTGCGCCCAGGGGTTGAGAACTATCACTTTGTCCGAGGCGTGGAACTTCTTGCTGACTCCCTTGGCCAGGTCCATGTTGATCATCTTCCTGGCGGTGCATTTTGTCGGGTCATCTTGTCCCATTTCGAGCGCGAAAACACCCAGCACCATTCTTCTGCTCTGTACTGCGCCCTAAAGCCGTCCCTTATGGTAGTGTCGGTAGGTGGGCACGCCCGACGAATAGCGGGAAGAAGAAAGGAGCAAGGGTTATTACTGCATGATAAGCTGGAAGGGGAGAGGTCGACCAACCATTCCCCAAGCTTTCGTATTAATCAACGCAGACTTAGGGGCTGAAGAGGACCTCCTGAAGAAGCTCAGGGAGATCCCGAACGTCAGAGAAGTCTACGTAGTCTACGGCGTCTATGATATCGTTGCCAGAGTGGAAGCGGATACGATGGAGAAGGTCAAGGAGACCATCACCTGGCACATACGCCGTCTCGACAAGGTGAGGAGCACCCTCACCATGATAGTGGTCGAGGCTTAGAAGCAGTCAACTTCCCACGTTAAAATAAGCCGGACGCCCGAGTCTGCTTCATGCGCTGCCTGGTGGGAATAGACGATACCGACTCTTCCCGCGGGTACTGCACGACTTATCTCGCCTTCCGGATAGCGTGCGATCTCCGCCCAGATGTCGCCGTCCTCCCATATCCGAGGCTCGTCAGGCTCAACCCGAACATCCCCTTCAAGACAAGGGGGAACGCAGCCGTCTGTCTTCGCGTTGAAACCAGTGACCCTGACCACGCGCTAGAACTCATTTCGGCCAAGGTGAGGGAGCTCTCGGACGTACGGGGTGGGGCCAACTCGGGGGTGGTGTTCTTGGACGACGAATCCATCGCCTCGAAGTTCGAGCCTCTGTATCTTAAGGCGCTGATGGGGCTCGTGAGCCCCCACCGGGTCAGGCGCATGGTTGAGGAACTCGGTGCGAGGTCGCTGGAGCTGGGGAATGGGATGGGACTAGTAGGTGCGGCGAGCTGTTTAGGATTCAGTACGAGGTTCGACCACACCTTCGAGCTCATTGCCTACAGGCGAAGTGAGTTTTGGGGGACGAAGCGCCAGATTGACATTTACTCGGTCAGAGACATGGATGCGAAGAGCTTCCCTCACACATTCAACAACTTCGACTACCAGAAGCGGAAGGTGCTAATCGCGCCACACGGGCCGGATCCGGTCTTCGCAGGTATCAGAGGAGACTCTCCCAGGGCCGCAATAGAAGCCTTCCGGGTGCTCCAATACGACGAGCCCCTCGAGGGCCATATGGTCTACGTTTCCAACCAGCACACCGACGCCCACCTTCAACATGAACTCGAATGGAAGGTCTTCTCGTCCGGATGGCTAGACGGCACAGTAGATGAGGTAAGAGTGGGGGCTGGAGGACATGTATACATCACACTGAGGGTGGGTCACAGGAACCGTCTCGCGGCAGCCTACGAGCCCACTGGTGACCTCAGAAGGACCGCCAAGCTGCTGCGTCGAGGAGACAAGATCAGGGCTTTCGGAGGCGTAAGGAGACCGACGTCTCTACATCCCGCGGTGCTCAATCTTGAGAAGTTCGTGTTTGCCTCTTCCACCATGACGAGACGCTTCATGCCCAGGGGGACCTACATCTCATCGCCGCGTGCGAACAGGCACCTCACCAAGCCCCTGATCAGGTATGGCCGTGAGAACCACGGGTGTGAGATTGCGGTCGAGGGGTGGCTTGAGGGCACGCCTAAACAGCCGCTAGTGCGCGTCTGAAGTCTTCCACAAGGTCATCGGTGTCCTCGATACCGACAGACACCCTTACCAAGGTCTCAGGTATTTCTGTAAGGGCCCTTTCCTTGGCAGACATCTGGGTGTGCGTCATGTTGTAAGGTTGTGACACCAGGGTCTCCACCCCTCCTAGGCTCGCAGCGAGGGTGGCGACCTTCAGAGACTCCGTGAACTTCATGGCGTCCTTTGTCGTGCCTTTGATTTCGAAGCTGAGCATGCCCCCGAAGCCCTTCATCTGTTTCCTCGCCAACTGGTGTTGCGGATGTGTCTTCAGGCCCGGATAGTGGACCTTCGCTACCTTCTTGTGGGTCGAAAGGAGTTCCGCCAGGACCATCGCCGTGGAGTTCTGTTGCCTCACCCTGATGGCCATCGTTTTCATTCCCCGTAGGGTGAGCCAAGCGGGGAGGGGGTCAAGGGTCCCCCCGAGGTCCCTCCTCATCATCTTGATTCTGTGGGCGTTACCCTTGCTCGTCACAGCTGCGCCTGCGATAAGATCCGCGTGTCCGTTGATGTATTTCGTGAGGCTGTGGAGGACAACGTCCGCCCCCAGGTCGATGGGGTTCTGGTTTATGGGCGACGCAAACGTGTTGTCCACCATCAGGACTGCTCCGTTCGAATGGGCGAGCTTCGCCGCCTTCTGTATGTCCACGAGCTTCAGCGTAGGGTTGGTCGGACTCTCAATGTAGACAATGCCGGTGCTCTTCTTCATTCCCCGTTCTAGGGCGAAGCTCGAGCTCTCGACGAGGGTCGTACTGAATCCCATGTCAGGGAGTATGTCGCGGAGAAGCGCGTAAGTTCCTCCGTAAAGGTCCCTTATGCCGAGCACGTGCCTGCCCTTCTTTAGGAAGGAAAAGACAGCCGTGGAAATGGCCGCCATGCCTGACGAAAAGGCGGCCCCGTCCTCCCCATGCTCGAACGAGGCGAGCTTCTTCTCTAGCGTGACGACCGTCGGATTGTCCCATCTCGAGTAAACGTACCCCTTCACCCCGGAGTGCGCGACTGCCTCAGGGACTTTGTCCGCCCGTGCAAATCCGAAGGTTGATGTCTCATAGATTGGAATGGTCACAGATCCCGTGTGCTCGTCGAAAGGCTCGGCCTCGTGGACCGACCTGGTTGAGTCCCCGGGCAAGTCGCTGGCGCCTCGGAGAGGGGGCGTAAATAGGTAGCGAGTTGAGACTCTTGATAAGACACCGCGACATCACCGAAGGCATGGGAGAATGGGCGCTCCTCGGCGTGCCGATCTACACGCTTTCCAGCTACAGAGGAATGGGGGACGCTCCGATTGTTCTAAGGAGTGCAGGCATGGCAGAGGCTTTCGGATCCCCGTTTGACTATGGGGATGTTGAGATCCCGCGCCTGAATAGAGACTTGGCGGAAAGGAGAACCAAGAACCTGACACACTTCAGAAATGCAACTTCACTGACCTACGGCCGCACAAAGGCATCGAAGCAAGAACGTCTTCTGGTTCTTGGAGGGGAGTGTTCCGAGACTGTCGGTGTGATGGCCGGATTAGCAGAGGCTTACGGTGGGAAGCCAGGAATGCTCTGGCTGGACGCCCATGGCGACTTCAACATTCCTGAGACCTCGCCTTCGGGATACGTCGGCGGAATGTGCCTCGCCTTCGCATGTGGGATGGTCTCCGGTCTCGATTTGGGGACCGGTCATGCGCCACCTCCGCTGGCGGGGGAGCGCCTGGTACACGTTGGCTCTCGGGCCCTTGATCCGCCCGAAGTTGTCGCGTTCAACGCCTCGCCTGCCAAGCTCTTCACGGCACAGCAGGTGAGGAAAATCGGGGCGGCTGATGTGGCAGAGGAGGCTGCAAGGCACCTCGACAACAGGTCTGATTGGATAGCCTGCCACCTCGATGTCGACGTGGTGGACCCGGGACTAATTCCTGCCGTGAACTATCCTACTCCTGGTGGACTGACGACGGAGGAGACATCCCTGATCATCCGTAAACTAATAGCAACGGAGAAGGTCCGGGTGCTCGAGCTTGCGGCGTACAATGCGTCCAAGGACAAAGATGCGGCCTCGGCGAAGACCATCGTAGAGCTGATGAAGTCAGTCCTAGATTGAGCGATCTTCTGAAGTGGCGAGGGACACCCCCCGAATTGATGTAGGGGGAATCTTCAAACGATTCGGGAAAGATTCCGGAAATTCACTAAATACACCCGGAGAGAAGTTCCTTCGTGGAAGCGAAACCCACCAGGACCCGAAGGGCGGTCGTTGTCCTCATTACCGCAGCGCTGGTAATCGTTGTAGTCGGGGTGTATCTCCAAGCTACAGCCACGGGTGCGACCGGGAGCCTCTCGTCTGAGGTGAGTTCACTAAAATCGCAGGTCACCAGTCTAGAGCAGGCAAATTCGAACCTACAATCGCTTCTGTCATCCGAGGCAGGGCCAAGTTCCAACTCTTCAAGTTCGTCTGCGGGAGGCCTATATGCAAAGTACAGCGTGAGCGTTGTGACCATCCAGAGCTATGAACTAATAACTCAGAACACATTCTTCGGTCAGTTGAACTCGATAGAGAGTGTTCAGGGCTCAGGGTTCGTCATTGCCTATCAGAACTCCCCCTATGTTATCACCAACAACCACGTCGTCTCTGGCACTTCGAACATCACCGTGACTTTCTCTGATGGGAACTCCTACCCAGCCTCGGTCAAGGGAACAGATCAGTACAGGGATCTGGCTGTGCTCGCTGTCTCGGCACCAGCCTCGGAGTTCCACCCGCTCAATGTTCTTGCCTCTGGCAGCGCCCTGACTGTTGGTGAGACAGTTTTCGCGATAGGAAGTCCCTTCGGCCTAGCGGGTTCTGTGACAGCCGGTTTGGTTAGCCAAGTGGGTAGGACGATTACAGAATCAACGAACACGCAAATTACTATTCCTGATGTTATACAGTTCAGTGCCGCCATCAACCCGGGGAACTCTGGGGGACCCCTCCTCGATTCGAACGGGAACGTCGTCGGCATTACGACTGCAACGGCCAGCAATTCCGAGGGACTCGGGTTCGCAATACCAGCAGGCACGCTTTCGCGAGAGCTCCCCTCACTAGTGTCAAACGGAGGTTACTCACTTCACCCTGACCTCGGCCTTGACTCCACCGCCGACATGACGTATCAGCTAGCCCGGGTGACAGGTTCTAACGTCACCTACGGGGTCCTAGTCGAGTCCGTGGTCACCGGGGGCCCCGCGGACAAGGCCGGAATCCAAGGGGGAACGAAGACCGTCACGGTGGAGGGGCAGAACTACCTCGTGGGAGGGGACATCATCATCTCAATTAACGGCGTCAAGGTGGTTGACTCTGACGGCCTGGCAAGCTACCTTGAAGAAAACACAACGGCGGGACAGACCGTACAGCTTGGCATTATCAGCTCAGGCACATACACCAGTGAGAGTGTGGTTCTGGGTGCATACTAGTGGTAACTTCATTCCCTAGGTCGCGCACTCGAACCAGGCCTAACGCCATCAAGGGTTCATGGGGGAACCACGGGCCAGCCCGTCCGACGATATCGTTATTGCGACCAGCATTTGTGGTCAATCATGAATTGGACGCCTTCGAGCGACTCCTATGGTGGTTGTTCGCAGGGAGTGCCGGAGGCAAGACGAGGAAGCTTGTTCTTTCTGCCATAAGGGAGCAGCCAAGGAACGCACAGCAGTTGTCGGAGGCGCTACACTTAGACTACACAACCATCAGACACCACCTAAAGGTATTAGAGCAGAACCACCTTATTGTGACAGAGGGGGAAGCCTACGGCAAATTGTATTTTATCTCAGACTCCATGGAGGCTCACTGGACGATGCTCGAAGCGATCCTCCGGAAGGCTAAAGGGGGAAGAGAGTATTGAGCACGGAACCAAAGCAGCAGAAGAGACTGGGACCGGCATGGCTGCTGGTTCTAATGGTTCTGACGGTGGGAATTCTTTTGGGGGTAGCATTGTCGTATCTGGTCCCATCACCATTCGGCTTTGGCCCTTTTCCACCCTTCGCCCAATTCAGAAACCTCATCATAGTTCACATGGTTCTTTCCACCGTTATTATTGCCCTACAAGTGGCACTGGTAATAGCGTACCTCGGGGTCTACGCGGAGACCGGGGCAAGGTTTTCTCTCGGGATTCTCGTTGTTATGTCGGCCCTTCTCCTGCAGTCGTTGTTTCAGTACCCGCTGCTTCTGGGCTTTGTAGGGAGGTATGCCATTGAATTCGGGCCATATCTTTCGACTGCTGACCTATTCACCATCGCTGCATACACGATCTTCCTTTACCTAAGCCTCGATTAGACCCTCTAAGGATCCAGGCGAGATCTGACCGTCCAATCATGGATGAAATCTCTAAAGATTTTGGATGGTTCTTGGAAACGGGATATTAACCGACCTGATTCAGAAACCAAAGTAAGGTCTTGGCAAGCAGGCTGGTCATAGGAAGCATTGTTCTAATCGCCGTTGGTCTCGTTCTGGTCGTGATAGGTAACCCTTCTCTTAGATTCGTGACCGGGACGGGTACGACCAGTACGTTCACAAGCTTCACGCGAACCTTTGGAGGGAACTTTACAGGTGTTTTTCCCGGCAACTTCACCAGGCCCGTGGGAACCTTTGGTGGCGGGGGAAGGCTTACCACTGCCACATTAGAGTCACTGGCGGGTATCGGGCTGGTGGGAGCGGGACTCCTTCTGGAGGTCTTCACAATCTTCATTCGACCCAGGGCTGTCATCGCGCAGACATAGGGCGGTATCTTGGCCATGCAGTATCTGACTGATAGTCGCGACGCCTCAATTCAGGCACTGGGCCTTGGCAAACGCTATGGCTCAGGACCTGCCTCTACCATTGCTCTTCACAACATCAACTTCAAGGTTGAGAGGGGAGAATTCGTGTCTATAATAGGGCCCTCGGGGTCAGGAAAGACAACCCTCCTAAACCTCCTTGGGGCCCTTGATCGCCCTACATCAGGCAAGGTCTTCATTGACGGGACAGACATCTCCAGGCTCTCAAACGCGGAGCTAGCGAAGGTCAGGAACAAGAAACTGGGGTTCGTATTTCAGGACTTCAATCTTATCTCACGAATGTCGGCGGGGGAGAATGTCGAACTTCCCCTTCTCATCGAAGGGGTATCTAGAGAGGAGAGGCGGCGGAGGGCGAGGATCCTCCTTGACAGGTTCGGCTTGGGGTCCAAGTCCGACAGAAACGTAAACAAGCTCAGCGGGGGAGAAAGGCAGAGAGTGGCTGTGGCTCGCGCTCTTGCGAACGACCCGGCCATAATCCTCGCCGACGAACCCACCGGCAACCTAGACACCAAGAACACCGACGTGATGATGGAGTTCATGCACCAGCTGAATGCCGAGTTCGGGAAGACAGTGGTGATAATCACCCACAACCCTGACGTGGCCAAGAGGGCGAAGAGGCTCATTTCCATCAGAGATGGCCAGATCGAACGGGAGGAGCTCCTGAATTGAGGAAGACCGCCCTGACGCTGGTAGCGATGGCGATTCTGATTTCGTCAGCCGTTAGTGCAGGTGTCCCTGCAGCCTCGGGGTCGAACCTGGTCACCCCCTTTATCCGAGACGTGAACACCTCCTGGGGGACCCCAGGCAGCCCCACGGGAGCATCTCCGGGAGACCGGGACCTCCCCTTGACCATAACTCTGCAATATCTCTACTCGACAGGCGCCTCCTCCGTGGAGTCCCTTCTGACCCTTCCCAGAGGCTTCAGCCTCTACGACGGAACCAATCAGACTTTCGCGGCCACTCCAGCAGGCGTATCGACCGATTCAATCTTTCAAATGACCTTCGGCGGTATTTACTTGTCGCCTTCTCTTTCACTGGGAGCGTACAACTTCACCCTAAATCTGTGGGCCTATCTGCCGGTGCCAGGAGGATATACCCCCCTACCCGAGAACCTGACCATACGCGTCTTCGTCGAAGGGAGACCTCAGCTTCAGTTCAGCACCTCAACACCCTCTCTGCTATCGGGGCAGGTGGACGACATTCCCATCCTGGTGACCAATAGTGGATCGGGCAACGCCTCCCAATTGTCTCTATCTCTCTCCGCCCCCGGCGTCAGCGTCCTTTCGCCTCTCATTGAGATTCCCTATGTGGGCGCCGGCAATGATACCTTGGTGAAGGTGGAGGCATACGTCCCATCATCGGTATCGGGATCGGCCCTCTCGCTCTCGATTCTTGCGACCTACGAGGACTCGTACGGTGCGCAACAGTCGACCAGCCAGACGTTGGGGTTCTATGTTTCCGCCGCGCCTGTTTCGCAGCTCTACATCCAAGCCGGGGACAACTCTCTCCTCCCAGGCACGACCAACAATGTTCCGTTCACCTTTACCAACATAGGGACAGGCCCTGTTTTCCAAGTTCACACGACGGTGTCCTCCTCTGTGCAAGCGAGTGTCCTCACCGAGTTTTCTCCCATTGCCGAACTGGGACCAAACGCTTCTGCTATCAACTCAATCGAAATCTATGTGTCTGACTCTCTTGCCAACTCTCCGCTAGAATTTACTTTCTCGACCACATACGTTAACGGGCAAGGTGTGCCAGGCGCCTCTACGCAAAGTGTGGGTTTCTATGCCACAGGGTCCAACTCCTCTATCCCTGGTGTCGTCGTTTCCGTCTCCCCTATCAGGGACGAGATCGGTGTCGGGACCCCATCTACGGTTTCCTTCAAAGTGGTGAATGTCGGGACGAATTCTCTCAGTTCCCCTGTCCTTTCCCTGAGCGTCTCCACGCCGTTGGTCGTACTGCAGAACTCGAGTTACGCAATCCCGAATGGCGTCCTGCAGTCAGGCGAATCGGTGACTTTCGTGGCACTTGTGGGCTCGAGCACTTCCGCGTCTCCGGGGTACTATCCAGCTTCCGTAACAGTCACCTACCTAGACCAGTCCGGAGCGGAGAGGAGCGCGACCTTCACATCGGGGCTCGTACTCCAGGGAACAATTGATCTTGTCATCCAGTCTCCGCAGGTCACCCAGGGTAACACCACCCTGTCTGTGAGCGGCGAGATACTCAACGAAGGGTTTTCGAGTGCTTACTATGCTAGCGTAGCTGGCTCTATGATTGGGGCCAGAGCAACCAGCCAAGCCGACTATGTTGGTGAGATTGACCCTAACACTCCTGTCCCCTTCAGCCTGACCCTCCCTTATGCTCCAAGCGGTTCGGCACAGATTGCCACAATCCTCGTTAATGTCACCTTCAAGGACAGCCTTGGCACCAATCGTTCGTACAGCTCTACATTTCAGACGAGACTTGCTCCCGAATCGTCTGCCGCTGAATCCAGCTCCTCGGCCACCGGCTCTTCGTCAGGGGTGGACCTTCTCACAATCCTCGAATTGGGGGTAGTCGCGGCGTTGGTCGTCATATCAGTGGCGGGCTATCTTTACATCAGGAGAAGCAGGGCGAAGGTGCCTTCCTCCGAGTTCGAAGCGAAGGAGGACAAGGGGGTCATCTGACATTCCGGTGACTGGTGCTTGCGAGCTACAGACCTGCTGAGGTTCTCAACCAGAGCACTTACCGAGAGGAAGCTGAAGGCAATTCTCACCATCGTTGGCATCATGATTGGCCCGGCAACAATAGTCGCACTTGTCGGCGCTACTCAGGGATACAGCAACGCAGCTACGGGACGTTTCTCTAGTCTGGGCGCAACCACGGTGTTCGTTAGCCCGGTCGGTAGAGGAACGACTCTCACTTCTGATGACGTCTCGACCATCCAGGCCCTCCCAGGGGTCGCTCACGTTCTCGCTTACGACGAGATCAGCGGCCAGACTACCCAAGGAGGAGAAACTGTGGGGGTCTCGCTAATAGCGACCGATCTCAGCCAGCTCCAACAGGTTCTGCCGAGCCTCTCCCTGGCCCAGGGGTCTATCCCCCCCTCGTCAGACCAGGTGGACGCAGTAATAGGTGACTCAATCGCCTATCCGGGAATCCAGAGTGCCGGCAACGTTTCCGTAGGCCAAGTTCTCACCCTAACCAATGTCGGGCGCTCAGCATTCACGTTCGGCGGGGGAGGGGTGGCCTTCGGAGGCTCCCTTTCGTCAGGTGAGGGAACCTCTCCCTCGAGTGGTGGTACGACCCAGCGTTCATTCGTGGTAAGCGGGATCTACTCCTACTTTGGCCAGGGTTTCGGGATTGACCCAGACACCTCTGTCTTTGTCCCGCTTTCTACTGGGCAACTCATACTTCACAGCTCCTCCTATTCCGGCCTCATGGTGGTGGCATCAGGGCCAAACACGGTCAACACGGTGGTAACGGAGATTGAGAATGCATACGGGCAGACAGTCAGGGTTACAAGCATCAGCTCACTTCTCTCTTCAATTCAGTCAGTGACATCGGGAGCGACCACGCTGCTAGAGGCGGTTGCGGCGACCTCGGTGCTCGTAGCTTTCATAGGAATAATGACCACCATGCTCACGTCAGTTATCGAGAGGACAAAGGAGATAGGCATACTCAAGGCCCTGGGGACTAGCAGCAGGGGGATAATGTCCACCTTCATCGCCGAAGCTTTTGTTGTAGGAATTGTCGGAGGAGTCTTGGGAGCCTTATTAGGGGTAGGGCTTTCTTTCCTAATTATCAACCTCCTTAGCCGCTCCGCCCTTGGGCTGGGAGGGGGCGGAGGCACGTTCGCGAGCTTCGCGGGAAGGGGAACAACTGTGAGCGCTCCCTCGGCTTCGACGACACTGACCATAACTCCGGCCATCACGCCTGATATTCTCGGGCTGGCCGTGGCTTTGGCGATCGCAGTCGGCGTTGTTGGAGGACTCCTACCAGCTTGGAGGGCGTCCAGGATGAACCCGGTCGAAGCACTTAGGAGATCCTAGACTTCGATCTGAGGCCATCCTAGGTTAGTAATGGCGAGGGGAGGGCAGGACAATTTGTTGACTATGCTGAGGCAGAAACAGCAGGGAACTATTGGGAAGAAGTAGCGAGGGAAGGATTTGAACCTTCGCTCTGCGGGTCTCTCGGCTTTCGCTTATGAGCCCGCCGGGATGATCCTTACCCCCACGGGGGGTCTGGCTTCCCCACCTCGCTTTGACGAGCTTGAAACATATTGTCCTTAAGTCTTCCCCGAGGACTCACTGGGAAACTGGATATTGCATGCAGGCTGCCCTGTAGTATCTGCAGCATGTGCACTTTGAACAGCTCTCGTAATCCTTGTGCTTGCAGACCTTACAGATGCAGGACGCCATTATTTCGCCGCCTTCAACTCAGATTCTTTAATTTTGTCGAAGATGAGCTTCTCGGGATCCACTCCCAAGTCCTCCGCCAGTCCTCGTTTCAGTGCGAGCAGCCTCCCAACATCATGGGACTTCGTAGTGAACCTGTGGACCTCCTCCCCGAAGGGCCTCACTCTGTCGGCGTCGACCATCTTGTCGGCGAAGCAGACTATCCTCTCTTCTAGGGTGCGAGGGACATAGTCGAAGTCCGGGAGTCCCAGCTTCTTCGCCTCCTCTGACGATATTCCCGCACCAACGTGCCTCCTCACAATCTCAACGACTATCTTGTCCACCCCCTCCTTTTCGAGAATTTCAGCGCCTTCAACCCCATGCCTTACCGTCTGGGACTTCGTTCTCCCTATGTCGTGGAGGAGTGCTCCGGCAATCACTGCATTCTTGTCGATGGTGCGGCCCCTATGCTCGGCCTCATCTCCCATTATCTTCGCCGCCATGGCTACCGCCTGGCAGTGCCTGACGATATAGACGCCGGTCCTGCACTTCGCATGAATCGCCATGGCCTCCCCTTCGGAGGGGATCACTTGGCGAGTTCCTCTTCTAGCTGGTTGATCTTCCAGCGGAGAGCATCCTTCAGCTCTGTGTTGTCCAGGCGGTTCAGCGGCTTTCCGCATGTAGGGCACTTGAAGAAATTCTCCATGGCGTCCTCGAAGGTCCTGGTCTGGCAGGTGGGGGTCCCACAGTGGTAGAACTCGTGCATCTCCTCGTATTGCAGCCTTTGCTTCAGCCTTGAGAGGACTTTCCTCCTCTGGGTCTGGATGAAACCATCAGTCTGGTCCCGCTGTGCCTTCCACCTGTACACGAACCAACCCCTCTTAGGATCCCTCACCCTGACGCCAGTGATCAGGCTCCGCCCGAACAGGTCGTAGAGAGCCTTTCTCACAGTCTTGATCTTTAGCCCCGTCGCCGAGGCGATTTCCTCGTCGGTGGCGTTTTCATTGTTCAGAAGCGCCCTAGCAACCCTGACATAATCGGGGCCTCCGATGAGACCGGCTACCTTTACAAATGTGTCTTCATATTCAATTTTCAATTTTCTACAACCCTCTTGCCATGGGCGGTAGGCAAGATTCTAAGCTTGCTTCTTGGAAACGTCCTCTTAAGCTCTTCCCCGCTCTGGATTTCATGTAACGCAATCGCCACGGCTGCGACCTCCGAATGAGGCTGCGACGTGACAGCGACGTTGAAATCCGCGTCATGGTAGACCCTTCCGGGTACCTTCGGCCCTCCTACGACCAGCAGTATTCTGTCCAGCTTTCTGAGGTCCTGGACGATGTCCTGGATGGGCAGGCCATACATCGTCAGGTGCACAACACTCCGCCCTTCCTTCTTCGCCCCGCCGATGACCTTCCTCCATGGCGCGCCTAGGGTCACCTCGAACTTCCCTCCCCAGTTCCTGTTGACCTCTTCCAGGGTGCCAGTCACGTCCTTCTCGGCGTCCTCAAGGTAGATTGATTCCGCCCCCAGGGCCCTGGACACAAGGCAGAGGTGGGTTAGTGTCCTATCGTCCCTGACATAGCGCTGCCCCACGCGTAGAACCTTGATGCTCTTCATCCGCGCCCTGACCGCTCCAAACCACCTAGATGAAGGATTAGAGTTCCTCGACCGTTCGAGGTGTCGACTCGCCAACGAGAAGAGGCTCAGTCTTATCTAGATAGCCCTCCGCCGGGAAGACAGTTGGTTGACCAATCAGTCATCGCAGTTCTGACCTTTCTCCACATTATCACCGCCATGGGGTGGCTTGGGGGAGTTGCGTTCTTCCTGTCGGCGATCGGACCGGGTGTAAGGGCCTTTACACCGCCTGCCATGCTCGAGTTCCTGGCTAAGGTAGGTCCCAAGCAGATCAGATTCTTCGCAGGAACTGCGACGGGAACGATAATATTCGGTGTGGCGTTACTCTTCGCGGCCTTCGGGACCGACTATTCCTCCTGGCCCAATTACATAGAGGCGGGCCTTGGCTTCGGGCTGTTAGCCTACCTAATCGCCATCATTGTGACAATCCCAGCCGTCAGGAAGGCGAGCAGAATAGCCCTCCAGATGTCGAGCGAACCACCAGCGCCCCCTCCCCCAGAGCTTCCCATGCTGATCAGGAGGGCCAACATGGCAACGATCGCGGTCGCCCTTTTGTTGATCCTGGCGCTTGTCTTCATGGTCAGCAGCGCAGTTCTCGAGTAGACGGTCCACCATTGCTCAATCAGAGGTGATCAAGTCCTTGGCTTCGTTGGACTCCCACGCCAACATCAGGCGCCTAGCGATAATGGTCGACTACCTCTTCGGCAAAGGAGTCAGCAGGGCACTCCCAAAGGAGGGATTCCGGCTGTACTATTCTCGTAGATCGGGGAGGGTGAAGACCATCTTTTACAATGGGACGCTCTTCGCCACAGTCAAACCGAACGGCGCAATGGCGCTCTCCATCTCCGGAGCAACAATGCTCGCTCGGAGTCCCAGGTTCAGGCAGAACTGCGTCCAGGTGTCTGATGATGTCGCAGAGTTCGTAAAGGGGGGCAAGTCTGTCTTCTGCAAGTTCGTCAGATGGGCCGGAAAGAACGTGTTTCCCAAGAGCGAAGTGACCATCATCGACGGCAGCGGGAGGGTAATCGGAGTTGGCCTAGCGATCCTGAATGGCGCAGCGATGACACAGTTTAAGTCAGGGGCGGCCGTAAAGGTCAGAGCAGGCCTCAGCAGATGAAGATGGATAACAGGAACGCCAGGCGGATGATGGACAGACTCGGAATCGACATGAAGGAGATCCAGAACGTCCAGGAGGTCATCATCAAGACGCCGGACAAGGAGCTGCACATCACGAACGCCTCGGTGTCCGAGGTGAATGCCCAAGGGAACAGAATGTTTCAGGTTGCAGGTGACGTGGAAGAGGTCGAAGTCGAGAAGAAGTCTTTCAGCGACGAGGACATACTTCTCGTCCAACAGCAGACAGGAGCCTCGAAGGAGAGGGCAGCGGCCGCACTGGAGGAGTCAGACGGCGAGGTAGCACGGGCAATTCTAAAGTTGAGCTCCTAAACAAATCCTAGACAACTCCCTACTCCTTTCTGCTGCAGACACGAGGGGGATGAGATTTACGGGAGATGTGTGCACAGGGACTGGGCCGTTCACCGGTCTCTGTAATGGAAATTTGGTATCAGACTTATTAGACCGTCCAGAAGAAACCCCGTAATGTCCGGTAAGGTTCACGAATTCGTCTCTGCCGCTCTAGGCCAAAGGAAGCTCACTCTACTCATCAAGAACGCGAACCTGCTCAACGTGTTCACGGGAGAGACCTATGAAACCGCAATCGGCGCTTACAAGGACAGAATAGTGTACGTTGGCCCCGACACTGATGCCCCAGCAGCAACCAGTTCCATAGACGCGAGAGGTCTGACCGCGATACCAGGCCTGATTGAGTCTCACATGCACGTGGAGAGCAGTATGGTCACGCCCTCCCGGTTCGCCGAAGCGGCGCTTCCCCATGGTCTCACAACGGCGTTCGCCGACCCTCACGAAATTGCCAACGTCATGGGGAAAGAGGGTGTGAAGGCGATGGTGGAGGACAGTAAAGGCCTTCCGCTCAAGCTCTACTTCTACGCTCCCACATGCGTCCCCGAGTCGAAGGCGGTGACCTCCGGTGCAGAGCTCACCCCCGAGGACATCGACGAGATGTTAGGTTGGGATGGGGTCTGGGGGTTGGGGGAGGTAATGGACTACCCCGCCGTCCTGAAGGGAGGAAGGAAGATATCGCGGATTCTCGACTCAGCAGCCACCCGAGATGTGGTGATCGACGGTCACGCTCCTCTGCTCTCGGGGCGCGACCTTAACGCCTACATCGCTTCAGGCGCCGAGGCAGATCACGAGAACTTCACCGTCGAGACGACCATGGAGAAGTTGAGGCTAGGAATGTACGTCAAGCTCAGGGGTCCCTATGTTCTTGACGCCCAGAAGTTCGCTGATGCCCTGAAGGCGGTCCCTCACTCCTGCAACCTGATATTTTGCACGGACGATGTGATGCCCGACAACCTCGCCCGCCTGGGGCACCTCGACTACGCTTGCCGTGCTTTCATGCAAGCCGGGATGGACCCTGTCGAAGTGGTAAGGAGTGCCACCCTCAGGCCCGCCCTCCACATGAGGATGCCTCATCTAGGCGCCATAGCCCCAGGGCGGACTGCTGACATCCTGCTTCTCAAAGACCTGAAGGAGTTTACCATCAGACTGGTGATAGCCAACGGCATGCTCGTGGCCAAGGAGGGGAGGCTGCTGGTGCAAATCAGGAAGAGGATTCTGGACGGCCCCTCAAGGGAGACGATGAAGCTCCGTCCCCTTAGCGTGGAAGACTTCAGGGTCGACCCGCCGGTAAAGAACGGTATCGCCTACGTCAACACAGTCGATTTTGGAGAGTCGAATCACGAGGACAGGGGGGAGGCCTTCGCTGAGATGATTCTCACCAGGCTCAGCAGGGCGAAAGTGAACGTAGTCGACGGCAAGTTGTCCCTCGGCGACACCGCACTTGTCTTCGTCTTCGAAAGGCATGGAAAGAACGGGGGAAGGGGCTTTGGGTTCGTGCGGAACCTCATCAGGGAGGGCGCGCTGGCCACAACTGTAGCGCACGACTCCCACAACCTTCTCGTCGTGGGGACGAATCCCGAAGACATGTGCATGGCCGCGAACTTGGTGATAGAGAGCGGGGGCGGAATCGCTGCAGTCCGTAGGAAAAGGATCCTCGCCAGAATCAAGCTTCCAATAGCAGGGCTGATGTCCGACAAGTCGTTGATTGAGGTCTCAAAGGACATGGACGCCCTCAGAAGGGCTTTCAAGACCATGGGGGTCCTTGACCACCCCTACATGCCCCTTCCCAACCTTCTAGCGCTGTCAGTGATACCTCACGCGAGAATCACAGACAAGGGCATCTTCGACGTGGACAAACAGAGATTCGTCCCGCCCTTCACTGATTGAGCCGCGTCATCGGGAGCGAGCGGCCGCTTCTGGCTTCATCCCCATCAGGACTTTCTCTGGGGTTACAGGGAGGTCGTCCACTGAAACCCCCGTCGCATTCAGCACCGCGTTCCGCACAGCGGCCCCGGGGAGAACTATCGGGGGTTCTGCTATGATCTTAGCCCCGAAGGGACCGAGCGGTCCGGGCACCTCGACGATGAACACCTTGAACTCCTCTGGAATGTCCATCGAAGTGGGGATGTAATAGTCTCCGAGGTTAGGGTTCACGACTACGCCGTCCTTGTGGAGCAACTCCTCCATCATCGCGTAGCCGAGGCCCTGCACCGTGCCACCGTAGATCTGGCCGAGCACTCCCCCTGGATTGACTGCCTTGCCTACGTCGTAGGCTGTGTGGGCTCCGACGACCCTGTAGCATCCTGTCCCCATGTCGACCTCCACCTCGACGATGAGAGCTCCCCAAGTGTACTGGACGTATGGTGTCCCCTGTCCCACCTCCTGATCCCAGGGTGCTGCCGGAGCCATGAAGAAACCGTCCTCCCTTAGGCTGACGCCTCGCCTGTATGCCTCTGCGACAATGTCGTCCCACTGCACCGTCGAAGAGGGGGTGCGGCGATCGAATGCCACGCCGTCGGCCATGGCCACGTGTTCTGGGGGAATCTTCAGCATCTCGGCCGCGAGTGGGATGATCTTGCTCCTCAACTTCTCTGCTGCGAGCTTTGACGCGTTCCCCCCGATTACCACCACTCTCGACGCGACCGTCGGCCCGCTTTCCCTGTGCTTGGAGGTATCCGGGCGTTCCAACTTGAATCGAGACAGTGGGACCCCGAGGACGCTCGAGGCGACCTGCATCATTCCCGAGATGGCTCCTGTCCCGTACTCAGTCAGACCGGAGCCGACGGAGACGCTGCCGTCCGACAGCACTTCCACGTGGACAGCACCATAGTCGTTCCCCTCGGGACCTAGCGAATTCCCATGCATCAGGAGCGCTATTCCTAGCCCCCTCCGGGCGTTCCCTGTCTGGTTCCTGTAGCGTTGCGCTTTCTCCCTATAGTTGCTTGAGTTGACCACCTTCTCGACGCACTGCGGAAGGCCGCAACTTGCGTCCATCACGGCGCTGGTCGCGTTCTTCTTCCCAGGCACGAGCATGTTCCTCAGCCTGAATTCGAGCGGGTCCATCCCTAGCCTTCGGGCTAGCTCTTCCATCTGGCTCTCGATTGCGAAGATGGCCTGGGGGCCTCCGAACCCTCTCAGGCTCCCGGTGTAGGTGTTGTTCGTGTAGACTAGGTAGGAGTCGGCTTTCACGTTTGGTACCTCGTAGGCTCCCACTGTGTGGAAGGTTGCCCGGACGATCACGAAAACACCGAGAGAAGCGTAGGCCCCCGTGTCCCCAACTATCCTTGACTCGTCCGCGAGGAGCATCCCATCCTTGCTCACGCCCGTCTTGTGACTGATGACGAAGGGGTGTCTCTTCGTGTGCATGACCATGGAGTCCTCCCTGTCCATGCCGCAGTACACCGGCCTCCGGAACTTGATGGCGGCCAGGGCGGCGGTCGAGCAGACGTCGAAGGGAGTCTCGTCCGACTTCGGTCCGAAGGCCCCTCCGGTTACCGCTTGAATGACCCTAACCTTCTCGGGGGGGAGCTTGACGACCTTGGCAACAGCGGCCTGGGTGTGGTGGGGGCTCTGCATGGAGCCAATCACCCTCACCCCTCCGTCCTCGGGTATTGCGAGTCCGACCTCTGGCTCCAGGGGAGCGGCATCCTGGAATTGCGTCCTGTACGTCTTCTCGAGGACAATGTCTGATCTCGAAAATCCTTCCTCGACGTTCCCCTTTCTGACTTTCATCTGCCTCGCTATGTTCCCCTTCTCGTGGACCTTCACGGCCCCAACTTCAAGGGCCTTGATCGGATCAAAAATGGCAGGGAGTTCCTCGTAGTCAACAGTAATCCTTGCTGCTGCGTCGGTCGCCGAAGGCGAAGTTTCAGCAATGACAGCGCCGAGGATATCTCCGGTTGAGCGGACGACCGGGTCGGAAAACAGCTGCCTGTCAGGGAGGACCGCTGAGGACTCGTTCAGCCCCGGGATGTCCTTCGCTGTGAGCACGCCCAGGACTCCGGGGTGCGACCTTGCCGCCCCCAGGTCCATTCTCTTGATGATTCCATGCGGGATTGACGAGTGAAAAAGCTTGGCGTACACGGTCCCCTTGGGGATTAGGTCTGCCGTGTAGACGGGGCTCCCAAGTACCTTCTCCAGTGAGTCGACCCTGACCACGTTCTCTCCGATGTAGAGGAGCTCCCCCCTCTCCGCCTTTGCCCGCAGTGAGTCCAGGAGCTGGGATACCTGTTCGCTCATCTTCCTCCCTTCTCGCAACCTTGACGGACCGAGTCGATAATCTGATAGTAACCGGTGCAGCGGCAGAGTATCCCACTGATTGCGACCTTGATTTCCTCGCTGGAGGGCTCCGGGGAGTGCCGGGCAAGATCCCAGGACGCCATCAGCATGGCCGGAGTGCAGAACCCACATTGGGCGGCGTTGTTGGCGATGAAACTCCCCTGCATCCGCTTCATGACTGGGTCCTCCAACAGACCCTCCAGGGTCGTGACCCTCCTCCCATCACATTGGGCGGCGAGCATCAGACAGCTGTTGACAAGCTTCCCATCCACCAGGACGGCGCAAATGCCGCAGTCTCCCGTGCTGCACCCCTCTTTGACGGACTTCAGACTCAGCTGATCCCTCAGCACATCGATGAGCCTGTCGGGGGCGTCAACTTGCATCGGGTGCTCGGTACCATTCACGTTGATGGTGACGGCGCACTTCGCCATTTCAGGAAGATCCTCCAATGTGGCGGGCACAGCGCTCAACTAGCCTCCTCAGGTACACCTGGGCCACCTCTGTTCTGTACTCTCCAGACCCCCTGAAATCGGAGGTGAGAGAAAGCTCCGATTCCATGACCTTCTGAGCTTGGACAATCGTCTGGTCCGTAACCCTCTTCCCCTCTAGGAAGTCGCTCGTCTCGACAGCCAGTGCAGGTATCTTCCCCGAGACCCTGTTCAGGGCCAACCGCGCAGAATGGATTGTTTGCAGATCGTCCTCCAGGGACAGGATGAGGGCCTCGTTAACCATGGCCAGGATGAGCATGTTTCTCCGCCCCAGTTTCTCGTAAGCGGTCCAGCTGTTCCCCTCTGGCTCGTTGAAGCTGACCTCCACGAGTATCTCAGACGGTTTCATGGTGGTCTGCCTCTTTCCAATAATGAAGTCCTTTAGTGGGACGGTCCGCTCGCCTCTGGCACTAGCTAGCTTCAGCTTGGCATCCAGGGCCATAAGCACAGGAATCAGATCCTCAGATGACGCCGCAGAGCATACGTTGCCCCCGACTGTGGCGACGTTCCGCACCTGCGGGGCGCCGAAGAGCCTCGCGGCTTCCCTGACCATCGAAAGCCTGCCATAGAACATAGGTGACTCGAGCAGGTCAGTAACAGTAGTCAGGGCGCCTAGGCGGATTGTCCCGTCAGACCGGCGTATGAACCTCAGGTCCTCCGTGAAAGCAGATATGTCAACCAGAATCGATGGGGAGATTTGCCTCCTCCTCATTCGCGGCAGGAGATCGGTCCCACTGGCAATGACGGCCGAGTTCCCGCCATCGTGCTCTAAGAATCGAAGAGCGTCATTCAGGTCCGTGGGAGTGTAGAGCTCCAGAGTCGACATCGCGACGGTCTTCCACGGGAGCGGGCTCCCAGAGTTAAAAAACTTCATGCCCGATGCAGCGCTTTAACTCAATTCGACAAACATGTGAGTGGCCCTAAGGGGCCCGCTCATTCGAACCGCGTATAAGGCGCCCGTTCCAGGGTCGCTCTATTATGAAAGCACCACCGTATGTCGGTTCGATGGCAGGAAAAGACTTCCTGGACACAAACGACCATTCACAGGAGGAAATAGCAAAGATCTTGAAGGCCGCGGAGGACCTGAAGGTCAAGTTCAGAAAGAGGACGACCACCCACTACCTGCCAGGCCGGACGCTCTTCATGCTCTTTTACAACAGATCGCTAAGGACCAGGAACTCGTTCGAGGCGGGCATCTATCAGCTTGGCGGTCACGCGCACTTCCTGAGTCCAAGTGACGTCTATACGCCGACCCTCCCAGAGGATATGGTCCCCTATCAAACAGAGGCGATCGCCGACGTAGGGCGGGTGCTTTCAAGGTACGGAGACTCGATTGCAATCAGGGTCTATGGCGACGCCGCGAAGTGGACCATCGGGAGGGGACACAGGATAATTCAGGAGTTCGCGAAGTGGAGTGACATTCCGGTTCTCAACATGGAGGACGACCTGTACCACCCTTTCCAGGCCTTGGCTGATATGAAGGCAATCACAGACGTCAGCCCGAAGCCGAAGGGGAAAAAGTTCGTTGTGTCCTACGCATATTCAGGGGGTCTGAAGCCTCTGGCTGTGCCGCAGAGCTGTGCACTCATAGGAACACAGTTCGGAATGAACGTGGTCCTGGCCCACCCGAAGGGGTTCGAGCTCGAGGACAACGTCGTTATGGCATGCGAGAAGAACGCAGACAGGTACGGCGGGACCTTCGAAGTCTCGAACGACATGAAGGAGGCCTTCGAAGGGGCCGACTTCGTTTATCCCAAGGCCTGGTCTCCCAAGGAATTCGTCCCACCCTACAGCAACACCGTGAACAAGGACGGCGCGTCAGAGTACCAGGACCGGTTCAAGGACTGGAAGTGCACCCAGGAGATGATGGACCTCACGAAAAAAGGAAAGTACATGCACTGCGGACCTGCAGATAGGGGCCAGGAAGCGACGGATGAGGTCATAGACAACCCGAAGAACTCCCTCTACTTCGAGCAGGCCGAGAACAGGCTACACGTCCAGAAAGCAGTCATGGCCATGGTTATGGGCTCCAAGCACAGGTAATCGCAGGAGTGTAGTCTATTGCAAGCTCAAGACAGGTCGATACTGGACGTCATAGGGAACACTCCCACAATTAGACTCTCGAGAATCCCTGACACAGAGAAGCTGGGCTCGGAGATATTCGCGAAACTAGAGTTCTTCAACCCCACCGAGAGCTTGAAGGATAGAATCTACAAAGAGATGATACTCGGGGCCATCGAAAGGGGGGACCTCAGACCCGGTATGGAGATACTCGAGGGCTCCACAGGCAACGCGGGCATCGCCTGTACGTTCATCGGAACCAGGATGGGGTACAAGGTGACAATCGTCATGCCAGAGGGGATGAGCGACGAGCGAAAGAAAATGATCAAAGCCTTCGGAGGAGAGCTGATACTGACCCCAGGCGGCGAAAGCGACGTTGATTTCTGCCTAACGAAGATCGAGGAGCTGATGGCGGAGCATGGTGGGAAGTACTGGTTCCCTGCCCAATTCGACAATCCGGATAACCCGAAGGCACACTTCAAAAGCACGGGACCAGAGCTCTGGAATCAGATGGGAGGGAAGGTCGACGCCTTCATCGCATCCCAGGGGACGGGTGGGGTCCTCTCAGGAATCGGCAGATACCTGAGAGCGAAGAACCCGAAGGTCAAGCTTTACGCCGTCGAGCCTTCGGAGGCGCCGATACTTTCCCATGGCAAATGGGGAACCCACAAGATCGAGGGCATCGGCGACGGTTTCGTTCCGAAGAACCTAGACCTCAGCCTGCTGACCGGCGTCGTGACCACCTCATCTGATGAGGCTATCGACATGACACGCCGTCTCACAAAGGAGGAGGGCATCTTCTGTGGCATATCATCGGGGTGCAACGTGGCCGCAGCCGTAAAGCTCGCCAGGAAGCATCCGGAACTGCGCAGGATAGCGACCGTGATCAACGACTCGGGCGGGAGGTACCTCTCCACCGAGGTGTTCGGCATGAAGAAGAAACAGACTGTGACAAGGACAAGCAAGAAGCTCGACCCGTACACGGCAGAGCAGCTCAATAAGTACCAAAAAGGATTCGACATAGTGGAATAGGCGCTCCTCGCAGCTGGTCCCTTGTCCTTCGTAGAACGGCTTGTCTGTTCCAAGTGCGGCACGATATACGAGGCCGGCAAGAACCCAGTGATGTGCCGAAAGAAGGACCTTGGAAGGCTCGACGTCATTTACGACTACGACGGAGTCTCTAGCAGGTTCAATCGCAGGAGCCTCGCATCCAGAGAATCAAGGGACATCTGGCGTTACGAAGAGCTGCTTCCAGTCTCTTCCAGGTTTGCCGTTAAGCTAGGCGAAGGAGGGACCCCCCTCATCCGTACTCGTCGCCTCGGCGAGAAAATTGGGATGAAGGATTTGTACCTGAAGGACGATACAAGGAACCCAACTGCGTCATTCAAGGACAGGGCAATGGCCGTGGGCTCAGCGAAGGCGGTTGAAATGAAGAAGCGGGACGTCGCCATAGCCTCAAGCGGTAACGCGGCCGCTTCTCTGGCTGCATACTCCGCCGGGGCGGGCATGAGATGTCACGCTTTCGTTCCCACTGACGCGTCTGCCGGGAAGATCGCCCAGCTCCTTCTCTACGGCGCCTCGATAACGAGGTGCGGGCAGGTGAAGAAGGGAGAAGACGCCACCGTCCAGGCAATGCTAGCCGCGGTAGAAAGGTTCGGGTACTACCCATGCCCAAGTTTCGGGCCCTTCAACCCCTACCAGGTCGAAGGACCGAAGACGATCGTATACGAGCTCTATGAGCAGCGGAACTGGAAAACATTGGACGCCATACTGGTCCCAACAGGGTCTGGGTGCCTCCTCACAGGGATATGGAAGGGCCTCCGAGACCTTAGAGAGCTCGACCTTATCAGCACCTATCCACGCATCGTGGCGGTACAGCCTGCCGGGAACCAAGCTCTGGTAAGGGCGATTCAGAAGGGAACGCCCTTCGACAGGATCATTCCGGACCCCTATCCCGAGTCCGTCGCCGGGGGACTCTTGGATCCCTATCCGTGGGACGGAGACGCCGCCATGACAGGGGTGAGCAAGACGCACGGGACAGGGGTCTCGGTCGGAGACCGAGACATACTCCGGGCTGTTAGAGAAATGGCTGCCTCCGAAGGCATCTTCGCCGAGCCGTCGGGAGCCGCGGGGCTCGCGGGATTGGAGAAATTACTGTCAGAAGGAGGTATCAGGAGGGATGAACAGGTGGTGGTCTTGGTGACTGGTTCGGGCCTGAAGGAGCCGGACAGGGTCATCGGGATGCTCGAAGGAAAGGGTGCCGGGGGCAGCCGGGAACGGCCCTGATTCTACTGAGCGAGTCAGTCTAACATATAGAATTTAAAGGCCGACCGGCCCCTTTCATAGGAATGACTTCGGTGGAGCTCGAAGAGCCCGTTCAGCGCGCCGTCGAGATCCCTAGGATAGACGCCCTCGAGAAAGCGCTGGGCGAGACGAGGTATACAACGGACAACGTCCAGGAAGACGCAGTTTACCTGAGAGTGGTCAGATCCCCCCACCCACACGCGCTGATCAAGCGCATAGACACCTCCAATGCGGAGCATATCCAGGGAGTGTTGAGAGTTGCCACGGCAAAAGACGTTCCCGGGTCCAACTACATCGGCTACGTGGTCAAGGACAGGCCACTTCTCTGCCACGACAGGGTCAGATTCGTCGGGGATTCCGTCGCTCTCTTGGTGGCAGACACGCCAGAATCGGCCGAACTAGGAGTGCAAGCAGTCAGTGTCGAGTACGAGAAGCTTCCCGCCGTTTTCGACCCCAGCGAAGCGCTGCAGCCTGGCGCACCGGCGATTCACCCCTCTGGGAACTTGACCGCTAGGCACTTCGTCAGACTGGGAGACGCCGAGAAGGGGCTTGCCAAGGCTGATTACGTGGTCAAGGGGGTGTATAGCACCCCCGTCCAGGAGCATGCGTACCTGGAGACCGAAGCAGCCCTGGCCTATCCGAAAGGGGACAGTGTCGTCGTATTAGGCTCAATGCAGAACCCCTTCATGGTGAAGAAGGCGGTCTCGACGGTCTTGGGCAAGGCGGTGTCAAACGTCCGCATTATCCAGGCTCCCACCGGCGGGGGGTTTGGAGGAAAGCAGGACGCCCCGGACGAGGTATGTGCGATGGCAGCCCTTGGCGCGTGGCTTGCCAAGAGACCAGCCCTCCTGGCTTTCTCCAGAAAGGAGTCCACAGCGTTCCATCCCAAGCGGCATCCTATGGTCTTCGAAAGAGAGATGGGAGTGAACTCAAAAGGAAGGATAACAGCGGTCAAAGCTCACATTCTCGCCGATGGGGGGGCATATGCCTCTCTCAGTGAACGGGTCCTGTTCGTGGCGGTGGTAGTGGCGGCGGGACCCTATGCAATCCCCAACGTACACATCGACGGCTCGGTTGTCTACACCAACAATGTGCCCACGGGTGCCTTCAGAGGCTTCGGCAAGCCGCAGGCTTCGTTTGCGGCCGAACTCCAGATGGACGAGGCAGCGGAGAAGGTCGGGATGGATCCCGCGGATTTCAGGCTCCGGAACATCCTGAAAGTTGGTTCGATTACCCCCACTGGTCAGACACTTCCAGATGGAATCGGTATCGAGGAGTGCATCCTACGGGCCAGGGCTGCTTCGTCCTGGGATGAGAAACGGCGCACTGGACCAGGGCTCGGCACAAAGAGGCGCGGAATCGGAATGGCGTGTACCATTCACCCTGAAGGACTGAACGGGGAGGCAGACGCGGCGACCGCCTGGGTCGAGATTACCCACGAGGGGAAGGTGGTGGTAAAGACCGGCCTTACCGAATACGGCCAGGGGATCTACACCGGTTTCGCGCGCATAGTCACGAGGATCCTGGGCATGAGTGCGGATAGGGTATCCATCTTCTCGCCCGATACAGATCTGGTCCCCGATTCTGGCCCCACCGTCGCATCCCGGAGCACTGTCTTTGGGGGGAAGGCGATTCAGCTTGCAACCGAGAAACTGAGGGGGAGGCTTGCCGGTGTAGCGTCTGGACTGTTGTCTTGCCCAGCTGACGAGCTCGTCTTCGAGGAAGACTCGGTGAAGAGGATGGGGCATGAAGGGAATCGTCTAACGTTCAGCGAACTCATTTCAGAGTGCTTTAGGCGGGGCATGAAGCTGGAAGAGGAAGGGAGGGTCGTCAAGGCGCTCCCTGCGTGGGACAGAGAGGCAGGACGAGGGGACCTGGCGCCCTCCTACGCGTTTGGGGCGCATGTCGCCGAAGTGGAAGTGGACATGGAGACGGGCAAAGTGGACGTGGTGAGCTACACCGCGGCGCACGACTCTGGAACAGTGGTCTCACGGGAACAGTACGAGAGCCAGATAGTCGGTGGAGTGGCCCAAGGGCTCGGGTACGCTCTCATGGAGGAGCTTATCCTCAAAGACGGGGTGATCAGGAACCAGTCGTTCCTAGACTACCACATCCCAACCGCGGCCGATATCCCCGACATCAAGACCATCATAGTTGAGGCGCCGGACGACTTCGGCCCATTCGGCGCGAAGGGGGTGGGCGAGGCAGGGATCGAACCTGTCGCCGGAGCGGTTGCTAACGCGGTGTACAACGCCCTTGGATTCCCCATCCGCCGTTTCCCGTTCACACCTGAAAGGGTCTCAGAAGCGATCGAGGACAGGGCATCCCGAACATGAAATCCTTCCAGTACCTGGCGCCCATCCCGGCCTTCGAATATGTGGCCCCCAGCACCCTCAAGGAACTCTTCGAGATCCTGGACGGTCATGGCAAGGAGCATCAGGTCATAGCAGGCGGGACAGACCTCATGATAGCCCTGAAGGAGAGAGCCGTGGCGCCGAAGGTCGTCGTGGATTTGGGCCGACTCCGGAAGGAGCTCGGGGGGATAGCTGTCGAAGAGAGGGTCCTTCGCGTAGGAGCCCTGGCCACCTTTTCCCAGATCGAATCGAGCCCCTTCGTCGCAAGGTACGCCAACGCCCTCCGCCAGGCGGCCGCGAACGTGGGGACCCTCCAGATCAGATCCATCGCCACACTGGGTGGAAATCTGGCGACGGCTTCTCCTGCCGCAGACTCGGCTCCCCCCTTGATAGCGCTTGGGGCCACCGTCACACTCCTGAGCAGGTCAGGGCAACGTTCATTGCCTATCCAGAGCGTCTTCACTGGTCCAAAGAGAAACGGACTTCGCGCTGGGGAGATCGTGTCATCCGTAGAAATCCCGACGAACGCCGAAGTTCGGAGTGCCTGGACAAGGTCTGCTGTGAGGAACGAGAACGTGCTGTCCACGGTCTCTGTTGCCGTCGCTCTCACCGTCAGTAACGGCAAATTCGGCCCGAGCAGGGTCGCGCTGGGAGCGGTCGCACCCACCCCCATCCTCGCCGAGAAAGCTACTGCGGCGATGACGGGGAGCGAAGCGACAGAAGATCAGGCGGAGAGAGTCGCGGCCCTGGCCGCCGAGGACGCGAGGCCGATATCTGACATCAGGGCCAGCGCCCATTACAGAAAGCGCATGGTAACGGTGTTGACCAAACGATTGATTCTCCAGATTCTGTCGGAGTCGTTAGGGCATTGAATGTGAAAATAAGTTTCAGGCTCAACGGAGAGAGAATCACCGACGAGATAGAGCCCAACCAGACTCTCTGCGACTATCTGCACGATGTTACTGGTACGACGAGCGTGAAGAAGGGGTGCGACACGGGGGAGTGCGGGGCCTGCACAGTGCTCTTGGACGACATGCCCGTCACGTCCTGCCTGGTCCTGGCCCCACAAGTCGACGGCCGCGAGGTGGTCACAACGGAAGGCCTGGGGACGAAGTCGGCTCCACACCCCGTACAACGGGAGTTCGTGGAGAAAGACGCAGTCCAGTGCGGGTACTGCATACCGGGAATGATAGTGACTCTGTCTTGGATTTTCGAGCATGCGCCCGGAGCCTCGGATGCTGAAATCAAGCGACTGATCTCAGGGAACCTCTGCAGGTGCACAGGATACCTGCAGCAGATTGAAGCTCTCAAGGCGGCTATGGTGAGAGGCTAGCCGAGAACCGGCCTTTACATCTATAAGCAGAAACTCTCGGCCCCGTTGTCATGCGTCCCCAAGACCTTCACGGCAAAGATCTGATCTCCACGCAGGAATGGAAAAGGGAGGAAATCGATTCCCTGATGGGCTTCGCGGCGGACATCAAGCGCAGGTACCGCTCGAACTCGGTCCCTGAGCTCTTCAAGAACAAGACCTTCTTCATGCTATTCTACAACACCTCGACCAGGACCAGGTCCAGCTTCGAGGCGGCTGCGACCATACTCGGAGGACACTCTCAGTTCATAGACTTCGCCACGACCAGGGGCTCTGAAGGGGAGTCGGTCAAGGACATGGCCAAGATGTATGAGAGGATGGGGCATGCCTTGGGCGTCAGGATTCTGGAGTCAGCCGTCGACTACGTGTACGGTAGGGGGAACACCGTCATTCGCGAATACGCCAAGTATGCGGACATACCCGTGGTGAACATGGCAGACGACATGTACCACCCCACCCAGGCGATAACGGATGTCTTCACCCTGAAGGAGAAGCTTGGGGCTAAGCTCGAGAAGAAGAAGTACGTTCTCCTCTGGACTTACAGCGACCATATTCGTAGCTGGGGGAGCATGCAGGATGAGATGCTCATCTCGACCAAGTACGGGATGGACACAGTCCTCGCCTACCCTGAAGGGTTCGACCTCGACGAGAAAATGGTGGGCACGGCCAGGAGCAACGCTCAGGCGTCAGGAGGGAGCCTCGAGGTTAGCCACAACCCCGCTGAGGCGTTGAAGGGGGCAGACGTCGTCTTCCCGAGGAGCTGGGCAAGTCACGATTGTGTCATGACAGGGATGAATCGCTTCACAAAGGAGAGGGAGGTCGCGATGCACAACGAACACAAGGAATGGCGTCTGACGAGGAGGCTCGCGGACACCATGACCAAAAACGGGGTCGTGACCCATGTCCTTCCGGTGTTCCGGGGCCAGGAGGCAGACGACGAGGTCATGGACGGGCCCAGGAGCGTCATCTACGATCAGGCCGAGAACCTCCTCTACGTTAGGGCGGCCGTGCTCGCCCTCCTCGCAGGCGCGGCGAAATAGACCTCGCGTCCGATTTGCCACAACTGCACCTTAATCTACTCCGCATTCCGCGCCATCAGGCGTGAAGTCCCGTGTCTTCTTTATCACGGACGTGCACGGATCCACTCGGTGCTTCAAGAAATTCCTGAACGCAGCCAAGTTCTACAAGGCAAACATACTGGTGCTCGGAGGTGACCTCACGGGGAAGGTCCTGATTCCGATAGTTGACCAGGGGGACGGCACCTTCAAGTGCAGGTACGAGGGCAACGAGCTGTCGCTCAAGAACAGAAAGGAGGTGGACGACTTGGTCGCACGCGCGACCGATTCCGGCCTGTACACCCGCATAATGACGCGGAAAGAGTTCGAAGAAGTTTCAGCTGACCCGAAAAACGTCGCCGCGGCCTTCAACAAGGCGATGATTGACCGCGTCGCTGAATGGATGCGCCTCGCGGAGGAGAGGCTTGGGAACACTGACGTGAAGTGTTACGTCTCACCAGGGAATGATGATTTTTTCGACGTAGACCCGGTGCTCAACTCGTCGAGCTATGTGATTAACCCTGAAGAGAAGGTAGTGTCCATAGACGGGGAGCACGAGATGATTACGCTAGGTTACACGAACCACACCCCCTGGCACAGTCCTAGAGAGGTCGATGAGGAGGAACTGGGGAGGAAGATAGAGACCATGGCGGCCGGCGTAAAAGACATGAAGACCGCCATATTCAACATCCACGTCCCCCCGATAAACACTCCCATCGACAGGGCCCCCATGGTTGACGAGAACCTGAAGGTGGTGGTGAGGTCCGGGCAGATGGAGATGATTTCAGCCGGCAGTAAGGCCTGCAGAGCCGCCATTGAGAAGCACATGCCGATGCTTGGCATCCATGGCCACATACACGAGTCCCATGGCTTCGTTATGATAGGGAGGACCCTCTGCGCGAACCCCGGGAGCGACTACGGTGAGGGAGTCCTCAGAGGGTTCCTAACAGAAATAGAAGGGGACAAGATAAAGTCCCACATGCTGACGACTGGCTGAGAGCTACTCTGGCGGGATTTCCTTGTAGGCCAAGGAGATGTTGACTCCTCTGGCTTTGTGGTAGTAGTACGATCCGGCGTATAGAACCGCCCCTAGGATGAAGGTCCCGACAACGAAGTACACGGTCAGGTTGTTGAGAGACCACTGGATTGGGTTAGCAACGTACTGGTAGGTGAGGAATCCGAACACGAGGATGTTCCCGAGCCCACCAAGGGCCAGTATCACCTTCGCCATTCCATGCTCCTTCCTTACAGCCCAAACGACCGCTGCCAGGCCGACGAATGCGAAGTATATCATCGAGGCTATGGTCGCGCCAAACAGTCCAGCCACACCGCCGTAGTAGAACGCGGAAATCCCTACCAGGACTACAGTGACGGCCAGCGAGATTGCGAACGCCTTCACGGGCGAACCGAACCTCGGGTTCACGTCAGAGATATGCGATGGGAGGAACCTGTCGAAGGACTGGGCAAGGAGGTACCTTGAGATTACGATTACGCCGTAGGCTAGGACGCTCAGGTTGGCGAGGATCCACCCGAGACCTATGAGGCCGGCGATGATGTTGTTCCCTGACACGCCCATGGCCAGTGTCCAGAAGTTGAACGGGGGCGTGAAGTAGCCGAACACCAGAGCCGGGTTGGAGTAGGCTCCGTTGATGAACGCCTGACCGCCCACATAGTACATTGTCGCGAGAGCTCCGGTGACGAAGATGAAGACTAAGATTGCCGAGATTGGAACGTTCCACCTGATGGCCGACTTGCCCTTGATTTCGCTGGCGACGGCGGGGGCCGCATTAAGCCACGGATAGATGAAGGCGGCCATGAGCGGGAGCAGGTAAACAGTGTTGCCGAGGCTGAATCCCGCGGTTCCCGAGTTGGATACAACTGTATACGCAGTCCCGTTTCCGGAAACTCCAAGCATCGTGCTGTTGAGCCCGAACCCATTGATGTAGTTCTGGACACCGCTATTGCCCGCGTTCAGAAGGACGGCGATGGAAAGTATCAGTGCGAAAAACCCGAATATCGTGAGGATCGATACCAGTCTGTAGCCCGCCTTCGGCCTTACCATGTTGACCCCGACCAAGATGGCGAATATCACGCCTCCTAACACCCACTGTAGACCTGGGAGTGCTCCGGAAGTGCCTGCAGGTACTGCCAAGCCCAGGTAGGTACTACTCGTAGAATTGAAGAAGAGACCGACCGACCCGACAGCGAAGACAGTCGATAGGACAATAAGCGCCAGATAGGCAGTGGTCTCAGTGGTGTAGCCCATGAACGAGAGGACACTTCCCGCAGGGCCACCCAGAGTCCTGGACACCCATACGTAGTCCCCACCTGTCCTTGGCATCCTCCTTGACATGATGGTGTAGACCGCAATCTGCGGTAATGAAACAAGGAACCCAATCACCGAGAGCCATACGAGGTTCACTCCTGTCATGTCGTGGCCCAACATCGGGACGAGACCCGAGATTCCGATTACCCCCAGAAGAGCGCCCACGGACATGTTGCTCATGTTCATGGCGATGCTGTCGAAGAACGAGACGTTTTTGACCAGACCAGTAGCTTCGCGGACAAATACGCCCGGTGCAGGGGCAGGCGCCGGTGCGCTTGCGGCTTGCCTCTCCTGATCGCTCAAGGGTAGGTTTGCTCGGCTGCTGCTGGCTGATGTGATTATTTAAGCACCACCACCCCCCTGCTAATTCCGAGCTAACCTAACTAGTTCGGGTTAGCACGGACGTTGACCTGTGCAATTCGTCTTGGATAGGTTCTCAAAGTTTGTGCAGGGGATGCAAAAGCTTCTTAGACATAGGGCGGGTACTCGTTCTCGTCAGGTCGTGAAAACAAGCTGAGCGCTCCCACTGTGCCTCTTGAATCCCTGAACGACGAAGCCGATAGAATACTCAAGGGCGCCGAGGAGAAGGGGATTACATTGCGTCTGCTTGGCGGGATGGCCGTCAGCGTCCGCTGTCCCTCCGCATCCAAGCCTCCGCTATCAAGGCGTTATGTCGACATAGACGTCATGGGCCGGAGGAAGGAAGTCGCCAAGATCAACCAGCTCTTCAAAGAACTGGGGTACAAGGCGAGGGAGAGGTTCAACGCCCTCCATGGATCCAGGCTGATCTTCAACGACATGAAAAACCAGAGGCGTGTGGACGTTTTCCTGGATGTTTTTCAGATGTGCCACAAATTCGACTTCAGAGACCGCCTTGCACTGGAACCGAAGACCATTCCAGTTTCAGACTTGCTGTCTACGAAGCTACAGATAGTGGAGATTAACGAGAAGGACATCAAGGACATCTTCGCAATCTTCCTGGACCACGATGTGTCTGAAGACAATGAGCCCGGAAGCATAGACGAAAGATACGTTTCGAAACTCTGCGCAGATGATTGGGGCGTCTACAAGACCTTCACCACGAATCTGGAGAAGCTTGCCGGGTACACAGAGAGCATTGGGCTCGACCAAGAACAGCGCAAACTTGTCATGGACCGCGCAGGGAAGCTGAAGGACTCCATCGAAGCGGCACCCAAGTCAATGGGGTGGAGGATGAGGGCCACAGTGGGCGAGAGGAAAAGATGGTACGAGCTTCCAGAGGCCGACAAGGAAGTCGTGGATTCGGCCGTCTCCGGCTCCTAGTCGTCTACCTCTGCGCCAGTGTGCGCTGGAGCCTTTAAATCGAATACGCAAATGGACGATTGTGGCGAACTGGCTCGTCTAAAACTTCGGGTTCACTGAGCAGGCTGGGTCTCTATCTCCAGGACATGCACGTCCGGGAGATGGTGAAGTACTCCCAGATTGCCGAAGCTCATGGGTTCGAGTCCGTCTGGATCGCCGAGTCGAGACTCGCTAGAGACGCCATCGTCCCCGTCACCGCAATAGCGACAGACACTAGCAGGATCAAGGTAGGAGCGGGGGTGATCAACACCTGGACGCGCAACGCGGCTCTCATTGCCCAGACGTTTGCCACACTCGACGAGCTCTCCGGGGGGAGGGCAATCCTCGGGCTGGGCGCCTGGTGGGACCCCCTGGCCAAGAAGGTGGGCATAGACAGAACAAAGCCTCTGCAGTGCATGAGGGAATACGTCCAGGTGATCAGGAATCTCCTCAAGGCGGAAGAAGTCACCTTCCAGGGAGAGTTCGTTAGAATGGACGGAGTCAAGCTAGACACGCTTCACGGGACGGGGGCCAGGCCTAGGGACGTGCCAGTATACATCGGGGGTACGGGATTCCAAATGCTCGAGCTTGCCGGAGAGATCGCTGACGGCGTTCTGCTGAACTACCTCGTATCGCCCAAGTATAACGAAAAGGCATGGGAGAGCATAAGACGTGGGGCCGAGAAATCTCACAGGAACCCAAGGGAGATAGATTCTCCTCAGCTCATTGCATGCTCGATAGACGAGGATGGTGACAAGGCGGTGGAGCTGGCCAAGAGCCACGTCACAATGACAATCGGGCAGCAACCTCACATAGCAAAGGCGAGCGGAGTAAGCGAGGACCTCATCAGAGAGGTTCAGGAGCGCATGGGGGGGTGGCCGGCAAAGCCGGGGGGAATCGAGAAGGCAGCCGAAATCGTCCCTGACGAAGTGGTACAGCTCATAACCGCCTCGGGTTCGCCTGCAGACTGCGAGAAGAAGATCAAGGAATACATGGCCGCCGGTTGCAGTTCCCCGCTCCTTCTCCTTCTGAGCCACAACATCGAGTACGCCGTCGAGTCCCTGGCGTAAGCGAGTTGACGACGAAACTCCTGATCAGAGGGGGAGTCGCCGTCACCATGGATCAGAAGCGCAGAGTCATCGAAGATGCCGGAGTGGCTGTAGTTGATGACAGGATAGTTGCGGTCGGTCCGCTTGAAGAAGTGTCGAAGGGATTCGGCGCAGACGAGGTAGTCGACGCCAAGGGGTGCATCGTCATGCCAGGCCTCATCTGCAGTCACACCCACATGTATGGCATCGCGCTAAGAGGTTCCGCCCTGAACATAGAACCGCCGTCTGATTTCCTTCAGATTCTGCAGCGAATATGGTGGCCCGTTGATGAAAAACTGACGAACGACGACGCCTATGCGACAACGCTCGCCGCTGGCATCGAGTCACTGATGAATGGGACGACCTGCTATGCAGATACTTACTCCGCCCCCAACGCCATCGAAGGATCCCTTGACCACATCGCGAATGCGTCCAACGAAATTGGCCTCCGCGGCGTCATCTCTTTCGAAGCGACTGAGAGGAGGAGCATTGATGAAGGAACAAGGGGGCTGAAGGAGAACCTGAGATTCATTCGCGGCAGGAACAAAGGGAGGGCAATGGGCATGATAAGCCTCCATGCCTCCTTCACCGTTTCAGACGACCTGATTTCTCGGGGAGTAGAGGCGAGCCGGGGGCACAGTGTCCCCCTCACCATTCATGTTTCCGAGGGACCGAATGACGGCTACCACAACATGGAAAGGTACGGGAAGAGGAGCGTCGAAAGGCTGCAAGAAAGGGGCCTGCTGTCCCCAAGGGCCGTCCTGGCTCACTGTGTTCACCTCAGCGAGAAAGAGATTGAGCTGATTGCAAAGAGCTCGGCGAGCGTTGCCCATAATCCCATGAGCAACATGCTGAACGCCGTCGGTGTCGCCTCCCTGATGGAGATGCTGGACCACGGGATCAACGTGGGGCTCGGGAACGATGGGTACATCTTCGACATGTTCGAGAACATGAGGGCCGGCTTCCTGCTCCAGAGGGTTGCCCGCAGGAACCCGAACAGACCTTCTCCACAAGAAGTCATAGAGATGTGCACAGTCAACGCCGCCAGGGCCTACGGGCTGTCTTCTCTTGGGTCGATCGAGACCGGGAAGAAGGCGGACATCATCGTGGTGCGACCTACCTTCACCGCCACCCCCTATTCAGGCTCCATCTACGGATACATCGTCAACAGCCTGAGAGGCCCCGACGTCAGGGACGCGATGGTGGACGGCCAACTCGTCATGAAGAACAGGAAATTGCTCACTCTCGACGTCCAGAAGGCGGAATCAAAGATCCTAGGGGCCATGGGGCGTCTCTGGGGGCGGCTCGGTCCCTCGCCTCCAGAAAGGGTAGAGCCTCTGCGAATGGACAACCACCAACCCGGGCCCAAGAAAGGACGGGAGTCGTGACCTAAGGGGTCGTGCGCCTGGGCACGAACCTCCCCCGGGCCCTCTCTCCGGTGAACTCCCCGTCCTCCATCACCACCTCTCCCCTGCTGACCGTCAGGACGGGATACCCCTCGGTCGTTATGTGGTCGTATATGCTATAGTCTATTCTCGAGTGCATCGCATCAGCGGTCATCCTTACCCGCTTGGCTGGGTCGATTACAACGAAGTCTGCGTCCGACCCGACGGAGATTGACCCCTTTGAGGGGGACAGACCGAAACGCATCGACGGTGCCCCTGAAGTGACTCTGACCAGATCGAACATCGAAATCCTCCCCTTCTTCACCCCCTCGGAGTATAGAAGCGGGATTATCGCCTCAGTGCCTGGGACCCCGTTTGGAATCTTCGTGAAGTCCTCCTCCCCCCAGTCCTTCTCTCCGCTCGTGAACGGGCAGTGATCGCTCCCCACGGTTTCGATGACCCCCCCGGGAGCAAGGCCTTCCCAAAGAGCCGCCTGGTCTTCAGGCGTCTTTAGCGCGGGCGACATTACGAAGTTCCTCCCGTCCTCCCCCCCATAGACCTCGTCCGTCAGAACGAGATAGTGTGGACAGGTCTCCGCGAACACACTCGTCCCCCTGCGCCTGGCGTTCTCGACTTCGTATTTCCCTGCTTTGCTCGAAAGGTGGACGATGTAGATTCTTGCGGATGCCGCCCTGGCCAGTCGAGCGACCCTGGAGATCGCTTTAGCTTCGGCCGAGGCAGGCCTGCTCAAGGCGTGGTATCTCGCGTCTGTGTTTCCAGCTTCAAGGTTCTTCTCGATCAGCCCCTGAATGATTGACTCGCTCTCGGCATGGACGGCGACAAGCCCGTCGGCACCAGCCACCTTCTCCATCACCCTTGCGATGTCGGGGTCCTCGAGCATCAGCCCCCTCTTCCTATAGGCGGTGTAGACCTTGAAGCTCGGCACCCCCTTGCGGATCACTTCAGGTATCTCGTCAAACTCGGCCAGGTTCTGCCCCTTGAACATCATGTGGAGCCCGTAATCGATAGTCACCTTGCGGTCGGCCTTGCGCCGGTAGTCTGCCAGCGCCCCCAGGAGAGTCTGGCCAGGCTGGGTGTCCACGAAATCGACTACGGTCGTTATTCCGCCGCAGGCTGCGGCTACGGTACCTGAGTAGAAGTCGTCGGCTGACTTTGTGCCGGCGACCTGAAGCTCCATGTGCGTGTGAGCGTCGATTCCCCCGGGAATGACGATCCTGCCCCTCGCGTCGTAGACCCGTGCCCCACCAGGCTCGAGATTCGGCGAGATGGATACAATCGAGCCCCCTTCTACTCCTATGTTCGACTCGAACGATTCCGAGCCCGTGATAATCCTGGCGTCCCTTACAAGAAGATCCAACGGCAGAGGCTCCCTAGGCCCTGACTCCAGACTTGGAGATAAGCTCGTTCTGGCGCCGCTGTGCTTCGCCCATTATTCTTTCTGCGTCAAGGGTGAGAGACTTCCCACGCCGGAGCAGGAGCTTCCCATCTACCATCACTGTGTCCACGTCGCTCCCCATGGCCGAATAGACTATGTTTGATACTATGTTTCGGAAGGGGGTGAGATGCGGCTTCTTCAGGTCTATGAACACCAGGTCCGCTTTCTTGCCCACTTCGATAGATCCTATATCAGAATCCATTCCCATCGCCCTGGCGCCCCTGACTGTGGCCATCTCCAAGACCGTCGCGGCGGGCATGGTCAGAGGGTTGAGCAGCCGCCCCTTCTGAACCACCGCGGCGATCTTCATCTCCCTGATCATATCGTACGAATTATTGCACGGGGCACCGTCGCATCCGAGCCCCACGTTCGCCCCTGCGTCAAGCAACTCAGGCACCTTGGGGATGCCGGAGGCGAGTTTCAAGTTGGAGGAGGGGCAGTGGGCCACGTTCGACTTCGTCTCTGCCACCCTCCTGACATCGCTATCTGTGAGCCAGACCATGTGGGCAAAGAGAGACCCCGGTCCAGCCAGTCCCGCGCTCTCGATGAACTCGAAGGGGGTCATTCCGAAGTTCTGCTTCGCGTATCTGACATCCTCCTTGACCTCCGCCAGGTGCATGGTCACCCTCGCCTTCCACTCCCCTGCTAGGGCCGCGACTTCCTCGTACAGCTCCCGGCTGCACCCTCCGAGTGACCTCGGAGCGAGCCAGGTCCTTACCAGGCCTCCCTTGATTTCATTCCACTTCTTGACCATCGACTTGGCCTCTCTGATGCAAGCTCCTCTTTCCTCCACCAACCCAGCCGGCATTATGGTGCCCTTCCTACCATAGCCTGGGCTGTCCATGATCGTCTTCGCCAACACTCCTCGCATTCCCGCCTTCTCAACCGATCTTGCAATACCATCAAACCCGTAACGAGAGACTACATCCACCCCTACGAAGGAGGTGGTTCCACTTCTTATCATCTCGAGCATAGAGAGCTCTGCGCTCGTTCTGCCATCCTCCTCTGTGAAGCTCGCTTGGATAGGCCAGACCCTCTGTCTGAGCCATTCCACCAACGAAAGGTCGTCGGCGCACCCCCTCAGGAGGCTCTGAGCAAGGTGGAGATGCGTATCGATTAGTCCAGGTATTACCGCCATGCCCTTAGCGGAGATTCTCTTCTCGGCTTTCTCAGGTCGCCCACCTGCTGGCCCCCTGATCCTGGCGATCCTGTCCCCCTCCACCAGAATCGAACCCCCCTCTATCACCCTCCGCTGAGGGTCCATGGTCACGATGATCGCGTCTTGGATTAAGATGGAGCTAGGCTTGGCCAACTGCCAGGATCAAGCCCTCGGACCGACGACGTGTGTCCCGGTCTCGCCCTTCAGGGCCTCGATCAACTTGTCGAGCGCTGCGATGATTGCTTGCTCTCCTCCATTCTCGACGAAACGAATGGCAGCGGTCACCTTCGGTGCCATGCTCCCCTCTTTGAATTGGCCCTCGTTGAGATAGTTCAGGAGCTTGCCCGTAGTCACCTCTGTAAGCAGTTCCTGCTTTGGAGTTCCGTAGTGAACGTAGGCTCCATCCACATCTGTGAGTATTACGAATACATTGGCTCCTATCAACGTCGCCAGTCGCTGCCCTGCCAGGTCCTTGTCTATGACAGCTTCGACCCCTCTCGCTTTCGTCCCCTCCTCGACAATGGGGATGCCTCCGCCTCCTGTCGACACCACAACGAACCCCGCATCGACCAACGTCCGAATGGCGAATCTCTCTGCAATCACCTTTGGGTCGGGCGAAGGAACCACACGTCGGTAGCCTCGGCCTGCGTCTTCCTTAATCGTAATTCCCGGGATGCGCTTCACCAAGTCGTCCGCTTCTTGCTTCGAGTAAAACGGGCCCACCGGCTTTGTCGGATGCTCGAAGGCCGGGTCGTTCTTGTCCACAGTCACCCTCGTGACCACAGTCACGACGTACTTGTCCATGCCCCTTGACTTCAACTCGTTCCTTAGCGCCTGCTGGATCATGTAACCGATGAATCCCTGCGTTTCGGCGCCACATGCGTCAAGGGGAAAAGGGGGGACGATGTTCTTCGCCGCATCATGCCTCAGAAGGGTGGCCCCGACCTGAGGGCCGTTACCGTGGGTTAGGACGACCCTGTACCCTTCTTCAATCAGGTTTGCTATCTTCGTAGCGGTTTTCTCGACGTTACTGTACTGGTCCTCGAACGTCCCCTTCTGTGTCCTCTGGAGGAGCGCGTTGCCTCCAAGCGCGATTACTACGAGTTTGTCCGGCAAGAACAAGTCCACCTCTCTGGAGCCCCGCCTATAACTCCTATTCATGTCGATTGTCCCTAACCAACGACAAAGCTGGTTTGCGTTTTGAAGGCTCCATGAGGTTGCACGGACACGGTCAATTCACACTCGGGTGTGAAACAACCTTCGAACGGTTATCTACGAAAAGCCTACCAGCACGTCAATGGCCGAGTACAGGTACGTGAGCTGGCCTGAGTACGGGAACCTAGCTTCAGCCTTGGCCGAGGAGGTGCAATCGGCCGGGAAGCGGTTCGACCTGGTCGTGGGGATAGTGCGCGGAGGCATGCCGGTGGCGTTGGTGGTCTCTGATCACCTGGACGTCAAGATAGATTTTATCAACGTGAAATCATACGTCGGAATTGGGAAACGAGATGTCCCCAGGATCCTCTCAACTCTGACAGAGGAGATCACCGGCAAGAACGTACTGGTTGTGGATGATCTGGTAGATCAGGGTGACACCATGAAAGTGGTCGTGGAGCACCTTTCGGCGCAGAGCCCGAAGCTCCTGGAAGTGGCTGTCTTGTTCAAGAAGCCCTGGACCAAATTCGAGCCTGATTACTACTTGGAGGTCGTTG